>Ga0209062_1000560_pt1 | contig 104273 bp, 99 predicted proteins | sample Coa_R2_2_FD_187158 | JGI IMG/M metagenome (GOLD analysis project Ga0209062, IMG submission 187158) | Surface soil microbial communities from Centralia Pennsylvania, which are recovering from an underground coalmine fire - Coalmine... | ecosystem: Environmental > Terrestrial > Soil >...
CGCCAATATACAGGTCGCCCTCGGTAATCGCCTCCAGCCCAGCAATCATGCGCAGCGCCGTACTCTTGCCACAGCCCGATGGCCCCACCAGCACCAGGAACTCGTGGTCGCGCACCTGGAGGTTCAGATCAGCAATGACACTCTTCGTCTGCTCGCTGTAGCGCTTGGTGATATGCGCAAACGTCACTTCCGCCATGGACTCGCTCCTCTCGCAGGGCGGGCGCTGACTGCTCTGACGGCCCATGCTCCCACTCTCTCAAGCTACTCTTGAACCTCGCGATGATTTCCGGTCTATTCGGCGCACAGAGCATATGTAAGCACTAACACGTTTACAACACTCCGTCTGCGCAGGTGTGCCTACTACGTAGAGACAGGAGCGGAGACACGCGGTTCCTTTCCCTACTGACCGCTGACGGTTATTGCTGATCGAAGTGCTGCCATTCGTGGTGATCGCATTCATCGAGTTATTCTTTGAAGCTGCCGGTAAGGGCGCCGCTGGTGACGAAGCGCTGCGAAAAGAGAAAGACGAGCGCCACAGGCAGAACGATAATGACCCCAGCTAGCGCCAGCTCCGCTCGGTGAATCGGCACATCGCCCACGAGGGCAGGATGCAGCGCTGGCGTTCCTGAGATGAGCGCTTGCAGCCCAACGGGTAGATTATAGACAGATGGGTCTTGCAGCATGACAAACGGCAGAAAATAGTTATTCCAGGTTGCCGTGAAATTGAGAAAGATCAGCAACCCCAGGAGCGGGCGGGCAAGAGGAATTCCGACATGCCAAAAGAGTTGCCACTCGCTCGCGCCGTCAATGCGGCCCGCAGCCAGCAAGTCTTTCGGCAAACTCACGGCGTAATAGATGAAGGCGAGAAAGACCCCAAAGGGGAAGAATGCCGTCGGTAGAATCACAGACCAGGGTGTATTGACCAGATGAACCAGGTTGATCTCCAGGAAGAGCGGCAGCACGAGCGCCGAGATGGGCAGGAGCATGGCCACCAGCGTCAACGACAAGAGTAATCCGCGTCCCTTCGGCTTCATCGTAGCCAGCGCATATCCCGCAGGTAGCGATACCGCGAGTGCTAGCACGAGAGTCGCCAGAGCATAGAGTATAGAGTTGACGTACCATTGGATGATGACGCCATCGTCAAAAGTTAGCAAATTCTGCCAATCGCTCCCTATCTTGGCCCATGAGCCAATTGAGAGCGGAAAATCCTGAGTGAGCTGAACGTCGGTCTTGGTAGGGGCGAGGAGGAGCCACAGCAGAGGAAGACCGAAGAAAATCCCCAACAGGAGTAAGAGCGCTGCACGAATGAGAGTCGTGATTGGACCCATCCCCGTCAGCGCCGGTGCCCCGCGTGAGCGGCGCAAGCGGGTCAGCCATGGCGTCTTGGCTGCTAGTGGCGTTGGAGCGGGAGTCGTAGTGCTGGTCATGACGATTTCCTCTCTTCTCTTATGCTCTTATGCACTTTCCTCAGACTGCTGCATCGGTGCGGAAGAATCCGGTGGCGCGAATGATGGCCAGCGCGCCGATCAGGCCAATTGCGACCATGAGTAAGGAAATTGCCGCCGCCGCCCCAAAGTTGCCGTCGTTGAAGGCAAAATAGTAACCAAGCTCGTTTGGCGACCACGTTGGGCTGATCGTGCCGATGCCACTATACGCGAAGCTGGCGCCAATGAGTTGTGGTTCCGTGAAGATCTGGATGTTGCCCGCGAACGTGAGAATCGCCAGGTAAATCACATAACGCCGAATCATCGGCAGCTTGATATAGAGAGCGGTCTGCCAGGCATTCGCCCCATCAATGGCAGCAGCTTCCAGGACATCCGTCGAGATACCTTTCAGCCCGCCATAAAAAATGACGATCCATCCGCCCGCTCCAACGAAGAAGCCGAGCAGAGTAAAGAGCAAGGGCAGATGACTGGGTTGGATCACGATGATGGTCTGATCCATGTGCATGGCCGTCAACAGTCCTCTAAATGGACTAACCTGCGGGTCGAGCATGAAAAGGAAGATCAAGACGGAGGTAGGGCCAGCGACTGCTCCGGGGAGGAAGTAAATGGTGCGCATCGCAGACGCAAACCAGCCTGTGCGCATATGCAGTAGGAGCGCAATGCCGGTGACGCCGATCACACCAAATGGGACCGAAATGAGAAGGAATTGGAACATATTGGCGAATGCAGACGCAAAACGGAAATCGTGAAAGGTGGTGATATAGTTTTGTAGGCCTGCCGCGAAATACTGAGGGGTGCCATTAGAAAAATTAGCAAAGCTCAGGATCAGCGCGAAGACCCCTGGAAGAATGCCAAAAGCCAGCAAGAAGAGGGTATAAGGCAGAACAAAGAGATCTGCCGCAGTTGGCAGCCACCGCCGCACTCCTGTCTTGACACGGGTCTTCGTGGGTGATGGCGCAACCTGCTTTCGCGCTTCGAGTACCGCCATTAGGAACCTCCTCGTTCACCACTGATTACCCTGGCTGATAAACGTATTGCTGTTAGTGCGCCTGATAGTGTTATGAACACTGGCTGTTTCCTCAGATGTCCCGCAGTGGAACATCTGAGGAAACAGACACATCAGGTAGCCTACGGCGCAGTATTCGTCACCTGGTAACCTACCGACTGAGCGAGAGCCACCAGTTGCGCTTGATAGGCGGAAAGCTTGGAACTGACGGTCGCACCCGCAGTGATGACTGGGGTCACCACCGAGGTCCCAAAGATGGTTCTATCATCGAAACGAACATAACTGTAGGTGGGATCAAGTTCTGTTGCCGCCTGTTTCAACACAGGGTAGGGATCACTGGCGAAGATCGGATCGCTGGCGATGCTCTGGTGCCAGATATCGGCGGTCGGCAAATAGGCCGGGAAATTGGCCTCGTGACCAAGGTAAGTAGGATTGGTAGTCACCCAGGTCACAAAATCTACCGCTAGCTTGACGTTTTTGGTGTGATTCGAGATCGTCCAGGCGGCCCCGCCGAGCGCGCCGGTATAGGCTTGCGAATCGGCCTGCCACTTGAGCGGAGCCGCAACTCCGAGCTGGTGATTGGAGCTGGGATAGAGGGTACCTTTGAACAGATACTCTCCCATCCAGGACGCGCCAGGAAGCATCAGAATCTTGTTCTGGTGGCCGAGGGTCGTCATCCCTGCATCAAAATAGCCTGCTTTCGTCGTGATAACCCCAGTAGGGATCAGTGTATCGAGCAAGGATGCCATACGCATGCAGTTTGGGCTGGCAAGGTTGGTATAGAGGGTATCTCCAGTGACCTGATGTAGCGGGCACTTGCCGCCCCAGAAGTACTCGTCAAGAGCATAGGCATCGGCGAATTCGCCGATGATATAGCCAGGATGCTCTTTGGCTACCTGAAGTCCGAGCGCCTCATACTGTTCCCAAGTGGTCGGCACGGAATAGCCAAACTGCTGCATGAGGGGAGCGTTGTAATAGAGAACATATTGCGCCAGGTCATTGCGCAAGCAGTACAGCTTCCCATTGAAGCGGCAGGCATCGAGACCGGCGAAGTTCTTCTGGATGTCCGCAGAGACGTAAGGGGAAAGATCAAGCGGGAAATGGTGGGCGGCGTCGGAAACCTGCGCGACGAGATCAGGCTCAGCGAAAACAACATCTGGCCATCCGCTATTGATGTTGTTTTCGAGCAGGACTTTGGCTGGAAACTGGGTGCGATCAACCACCACCGCGTGGATTTTGCCTGCGCTTCCAGGATGCGCAGCCTCATATTCTTGAATTGCTTTCATGCGATCAGCGTCAACCCAGACGGTGATGGGTGCGTTGCTGGATGCGCTGGGACCGCTGTCACAGGCCGAGAGGGCAATCATCATAACGGGAAAGAGCGAGAGCAGTAGGACAACAGCGTGTGCCATATGGCGCACCGATACGCGAGAGCGGCGTTGCATCCTGGGACCTCCTAGCTCAATTCACTGAGCGGGAAAACGGTCAATGCTCAAAAAGCGGACAATGCTTCGCGCAGGGATGAAGTAGGCACGAGCAAACGCACCCATACAATGCTGTGCTTCCCTCTCGAATAAGACCAGGGTCGAAAAAACAACCTCGACTCGTCAGGCCACTACTCAAGATGGGTGACATATTACCAGGACAATTTGTGTTTGTCAAGAGGGTGATATACAAACCAAACACGAGAACTGGGAACTGAGGACATTACCCTGTATTACGCCATAAAATGCACTTTTATGGACTTTTCGGCGTCAGCGCTGGTAAGAAAAAGGATGAGAAGAATTAGTACAGATCCTATAATTGTCCAGCCAATTTATCAAAATACCATACCATATTCGCTGACAACTCTTGACAGCGGTGTGGTATCTATGGCATCATTGGTGTGCCAATATGTGCCAATCTTCGCTCTAGCGTGCTTCACTGGACACAGGTCTGCTGCTTTTCAGAACCCAGGCGGAGCCATCTCCTGAGCGGGATGGAGAGGATCGTCTATCATGGCGACTGAGCCACGACCAGAGCTACGAGACGAACGCCAAACCTACCAACAGGTAGCATCGCGCATCGTGCAATTGATCGCCAAATCTGGCCTCAAACCAGGAGACCGACTTCCTACAGAACGCGAATTAGGACGCGAACTGGGCGTGAGTCGCCATACTGTGAGTCAGGCGGTGAAGGTGCTTGCGGTGTCCGGTGTGCTGCGTCCACGTCAAGGTAGTGGCATCTATGTGATGCAGACCTCGCCGCTTACCGCAACAGGCTTTATTGATGTGACGGTGCAGGGTGATCCCAACCAGGTACGTCAGCTTTGCGAGTTTCGGATGACGTTAGAGATGCAAACTGCTCGCCTTGCTGCGGACCGCATCACACCACGTCTTCTCCGGCAGATCGAAGACGCGGCGCAGGCAACACTGGACAGCGCAGAACATCAAGACGGCAGTCAATGGACCGAAGCGGACACCACGTTCCATCGCGGCATTGCAGAAGCGACTGGGAACGAATATTTACTTGCGGCAGTGACCACCGTGATCCGCCTCAACTTCTGGGCCGGTGATACGGCGATGGGAGCCGACGGAGGCCAGTGGGGGAAACCAGGCAGTCCTATCGTCGCAGCCAAGCAGCATCTTGCCATTGCCCAGGCGATTCGCAATGGCGACCCCGATGCCGCAGCGCGCGAAATGCAGCAGCATATACAGACATCCTTCGAGAATTATGAGTTGGAGGTGCGTCGTCGCATGAGCGACGGACTGTTCCAACAGTAGTCATTTTCTGCCACAATTCTTCACTCGCAATCTGCTCATGTGACAACTGGGAGGCATGTGAGCCAGATATCCCTTGCCTCCGAGACACCGAAAGGGTATGGTTATGCGCATCCGACACGTCCAGGTTGATCTCGTGCCCGTCGAGGCCATCTCTCCTCCCTTTCGTTGGCGCGATGGACTGCCAGGATCAGATGGTGCGGGCGTCAGCGGCATTTTGCGCATCCAGACAGATGACGGCGTTGAAGGGGTCGTTCCCGCCATTCGCGGGCGAATTGTCGCCGATCTCGTCGAGCGTCGCTTGCGTGAAGAGTTGATTGGACAGGATCCATTGCGCCGTGAATGGCTCTGGCATCGTCTGTGGGAGCTAGATCGGGTTGAGGGTTTTCCTTTCTATGTACACGGCTTAGTTGATGCCGCGCTGTGGGACATTGCGGGGAAACTGGTGGGGCAGCCCGTCCATCAGCTTTTGGGCACCTTTCGCACGAGTATTCCTGCCTATGCGAGTACTGTCACCTTTTCCTCTATTGAGGAATATCTGGAGGTCATTGATCAGTGCCTCGCACTGGGATATCCAGCAATCAAACTGCATGGATGGGGAGAGGTGCATCGTGATGCCGAACTGTGTGTGGCAGTGCGCGCCCACGTTGGTGATGCCGTTCCCCTCATGTATGATGGTTCGGCGGCATTTGACCTCCCAGACGCCGTTTATTTAGGCCATGTCCTGGCCGATGCTGGGTACCTGTGGTACGAAGAGCCAATGCGCGAATTCAGTATCACCGCGTATAAGCATCTGGCGCAGCAAGTGAGTGTGCCGCTCAACGTCGCCGAAGTTTCAGATGGTTCGCACATGAACACGGCAGATTTCATTGCGGCAGGGTGTGCCACCTATGTGCGGACAAGTTGGAACTATAAGGGAGGCATCACCGGCGCTGTGCGAGTTGCCCACGTGGCCGACGCCTTTCGCCTGCGCGCCGAAGTCCACGGCCCAGGTTTGATCCATCAGCATCTCTGCATGGCGATCAACAACAACACCTACTACGAGTCCCTGGTAACAAGTAATCCGGTCGTGCGCGAGAGCCGCGTAGACGAGCATGGCTTGGTACATGCGCCGTCGGCCCCTGGCTTTGGCTTTGAACAGCTCTGGGAGCAGGGAACCGCTGGTACTCTCTCCGAGCGCGTCGGTGCGATAAATCAACTACGTGGCTAGGGCTTGGGTTACTGCCAAGATAGAAGCAAACTATGCCTGATCGTTTCCTCTCTTTACGCCCACTTGGCAACACTGGCCTGATGGTTCCTTTTCTCTGCGTTGGGCTGGCCGCCTTGGGCAATATGCCGGAAACGTTTGGTTATGGTGTCTCTGAAGAGGAAGCTCTTGCCTGTCTTCGCGAGGTATTCGCTGGTCCTATCACCTTCATAGATACTGCCGCCAGTTATGGCAATGGCGAAAGTGAACGGCGGATTGGCCAGGTGTTACGTGAATTTGGCGGCCTTCCGCCGGGCTTTGTGCTGGCGACGAAGGCGGACCGCGATCTGGTCACAGGTGACTTTAGTGGCGAACAGATACGTCGCAGTGTCGAGCGCAGCGTACGCTTACTCGGAGTAGAGGCGCTCCAACTGTGCTACCTGCATGATCCGGAGTACACTACCTTTGAAGCGGCTATGGCCCCAGGTGGTCCCGTCGAGGTGTTATGCCAGCTCCAAGCAGAGGGAGTCATTCACTTTCTTGGGGTCGCTGGCGGACCCCTTGACCTGCTTACCCGGTTTGTGGAAACCGGTCTCTTCGCGGCGGCCATCTCACACAATCGCTATACCCTCCTGAACCAGGAAGCAGATACGTTCTGGGATATTTGTGCGCAGCATGGCGTTGCTGCATTGAACGCTGCCCCCTATGGATCAGGAATCCTTGCCAAAGGCCCCAATGTGTATCCTCGCTATATGTATAGCGACGTATCGCAAGAGACGTTGGCACGCGCGCAGGCGCTTGCAGCGCTTGCTGAGCGGTATCAGATACCACTCGCGGCCCTGGCCCTGCAATTCTCGCTACGCGACCCGCGCATCGTATCAACCATCGTTGGCATCAGCAAGCCAGAGCGATTAACACAGAGCCTTGCCCTGGCTCAATATCCGATACCCAATGAATTGTGGCAGGAGATTGACGCGTTCGCTCCACAACAGTCCTGAAGCCTGGAAAGGATCACCTATGGAGGTAGCCCTGCCATACGGCATGCAACAACGGCGTGTCCGCGTTCCAGAACATACCCTCGTCGTCCGTTCGCGCGTAACGCCTCCACTCCCCGATCCCCACGCCACCTTTGCGGCGGCAGTCCAGTCTCCTCTGGCCACGGAACCACTTGCGACCATGACACGACCAGCGGCGCAGGTTGCCATTGTCATTTCTGACATCACCCGGCCAACCCCGAACCACTTGCTCGTCCCCTGGATTCTCGAAACGCTTGCCTTTGTCCCACGAGAACACTTCGTCATTCTGGTGGGGAATGGGTCACATCGTGCCATGACGACTTCTGAACTGGTGCAGATGCTCGGTGAGGATATCGTCAACACGATCCCGATTGTCAATCACGACGCAACTGATCCCTCGATGCTTGCCTATTTGGGCACCACCGCGACGGGAGTACCAGTCTGGGTCAATCGCTACTACCTCGAAGCCGATCTGCGCATCGTCACAGGCTTCATCGAACCGCATTTCTTCGCCGGATTCTCTGGCGGACCCAAAGGGATAATTCCCGGTCTTGCAGGGCTGGAAACGATACAGGCGCTCCACAGTGCTGCGCTCATTGACCATCCTCGCTCCACATGGATGCTGCTGGATGACAACCCCATCCATCAAGCGATTCACGCTGCGGTCGCTCTTTGTCCTCCCGAGTTTTTGATCAATGTGACGCTTGATCCTGCTCACCGGATAACAGGGATTTTCGCTGGCGAGTATCGAAGCACCCATCGCTGCGGCTGCGAGCATCTCAGCCAGGATGCCCCTATCGTGGACCAGCAGAGGTTTGATCTAGTCATCACGAGCAATGCGGGATATCCCCTGGACCAAAATCTATACCAAAGCGTCAAAGGGATGACTGCTGCTGCACGCCTGATAGGTCCCGGTGGGACGATTGTGTTGGTGGCAGAGTGCCGGGATGGACTGCCTGCGCATGGGGCTTATCATCAACTTTTGACCAGCGCCCCTACATTCGCTGCCCTACTGGATATGGTTCGACAACCAGGATTCCAAAGCGCGGACCAGTGGCAGGTGCAAAAACAAGCTTTGGTGCTGGAACAAGCGCAGGTCTATCTCCACTCAAGCTTAGACGATAGCGTAGTAGAGACTACCTGGCTGACCCCTGCGCCAGACTTGCAAGCTACCGTTGATGAGCTGGTCACTGGGTATGGACCTCGTTGCCGGGTGGCCGTCTTGCCTGAGGGACCTATGACTGTCATGCAAGTCATCTAGCCCTGCCAGCGAAGCTGAGCATGTGGCGAGAAATGTAGCGAGAGATATGGCGAGAAACGAGGCGAGAGGAGTTGACACATGTTTCGACTCGACGACAAAATTGCCCTGATCACTGGTGCCGGATCGGGAATAGGCGAAGCCATTGCCAAGGTGTTCGCCCGCCAGGGTGCCCAGGTCATCGTGGCAGATGTGGTGTCAGAAGCAGCCTCGCGCGTTGCAGAGGCGATACGGCAACAAGGCTATTCGGCCACCGCCGTTGCTTTTGATGTCGCTGAAGAAGAACCAGTGCGCGAGGCCTTCGCGCAGCTAGGGGGGTATAGACGGCTAGACATTCTAGTCAATAATGCAGGGATCAGCCATGTTGGCAGTATCCTCGAAACCAGCCTCGATGACTGGGAACGGGTGCTGCGGGTCAATGCGCGCGGCGCGTTTCTCTGTGCTCGTGAAGCGGTGCGCACCATGACAGAACAGCGACCCCAGGGAGGGATCATCATCAATATGGCATCAGTCGCTGCGCAGATCGGCGTTGAGCGCCGCTTGCCCTATTCAGCAAGCAAAGGGGCAATACTGGCGATGACCCGCAGTATTGCGATGGATTTTGTTGGCCACGGCATCCGTTGTAACGCCATTTGTCCAGGTACGGTGCAGACGCCGTTTGTCGAAGGCTACCTGGCCCGCAATTTTCCCGGCCAGGAAGAGGCCGTCCGCCAATCCTTACATGCACGCCAGCCGCTTGGTCGAATGGGTCTCCCCGAAGAGATCGCGTCTGCGGCGCTCTATTTAGCGGCGGATGAGGCTGCATTTGTCACGGGGTCGGCGCTGGTCATTGATGGGGGCTGGACCGCCAAGTGAACAGAGGCAGAGTATGGGAAGACTATGGAAAAGCAAGAGTACCTGCAAGAGCGAGTTGATGCGCATGTGCATCTCTGGAATCCAGAGCGGTTTCGCCTGCCCTGGTTAGACGAAGAACCAGCGCTCAACCAGCCATTTGAGTTGCCTGAGTATCCACAGGAGGGTACAGGTAGCACAGTGACGGGCATGGTCTTTGTGGAAGGAGATGTTGCGCCCCACTATGCTTTTCTTGAGGCGAAGTGGGCAACCGGTCTGGCGGCATATGATAGGCGTCTGAATGGCATCGTAGCCGCTGCGCCTGTTGAGCATGGTAACACGATACGCTCGTACTTAACGGCGCTCCAGTCCCTTGGTCCGCTAATCAAAGGGGTCCGCCGCAATCTTCAGGGGGAGACAGATCCGGCGTTCTGTGTGCAGCCTGAGTTTGTGCGTGGGGTACAACTTGTCGGAGAATATGGGCTTTCATTTGACCTTTGCCTCCGCCAACATCAATTACCAATGGCCGTAGAATTGGTGCGCCAGTGCCCTGATACCCGGTTTATGCTCGATCATCTAGGAAAGCCTGCGATCAAAGACCATGCGCTTGATCCCTGGCGCGACCATCTGGCTCAACTTGCCGCATTGCCCAATGTCTGGTGTAAGCTAAGCGGTCTCGTCACAGAAGCCGATTGGCAGCATTGGACGCCGGACGATCTCGCCCCGTATGTCACCTACGCGCTGGAGAGGTTTGGAGAAGACCGAGTCGTATTCGGGAGTGATTGGCCTGTGATTCTGCTTGCCTCCTCCTTTGACCGATGGGTCGAGACGCTTGATGCACTGACTCAGCACCTCTCCACTGAGGCAAAACGGAAACTCTGGGCAGAAAACGCCCGTCACTTTTACAGACTACCCGCTTGAAAACAGGTAGCCGACGGTATCAATGGCGGTATGGACCTTGAATCCCTTGCAGTGCTTGGGACTCGTGGCCCCGTCATAGCCCGCCCGCGCGCCACTCTCCGCTGTGAATTGCAGCGTGCGGCTATCCAGAATGGTCGCCGTTGGTTGCCCACCGCGACCCGCCTGCTTGCGCAGGACCAGGCGCAGATTATGCACGATGGTCTCGAAACAACCGGCAGCCAACCAGCGGCGCATCTGCTGATACACGAGGGGCCACAGGGGCAGATCGCGGAGCATCATGTGCCAGTGCGCTCCCGTGCGCACCATATAGCGCACGGCGTTAAACACCTCGCGCAACGCATAGCGGCGCTGGCTGGCGTTCTCTGGCAGCAGGGCTAGATAGCGCGCGACGAACGCCCATTCTTCGTCGCTCACATCCGAGGGGTAGGGTAGGCGTGGCGGCGATGGGTCTTGATGAATGCTTGACATCCTCACATCCTACACCTTTCAACGTCGAGTCCCTAACAGGCTCTAAGCTCAGACCAAGACGGATGGCATACGGGCAGTTTCCTAACGAGAGTGCTTCCCGTACGCCATTCCTGCTTTGTTTCTAGCATGTGGTATCAGGTTAACCCTGATGAATATGGAGCCTGAGTTGGTGTCCTTTCAACGGTCGGGGCAACTTGAGGAGGAGCAGTGCGGGCGATCTTCCTGTCTGCAAAGTCTGAAAAGAAAAGCGAAACAGCGGTCGCAAATGCCAGGACTTTTGAGATCGCATTCAGCGCAATCGGGAGCGGAGCAGATGGGTACGCAAAGCCAAACAGCGCCCATACGGCGAAGACCAAAAACATACTTGCCAACAGCATACACGTATACCGCGACATCTTCATGATCGGTGATAACGAGAGCAAGGTGAAGCTAGAGACCTCGATGAGAAAGAGTGGTAAAAAGTAGAGCAAGGTAAATTGTACCTGGGGAGTGGGAGGATAGGTATGCCACATCACGATGAGGTCGAAAGGGAGTTCGAAGATCATCGGCGCTGCTATAGTGCCTACAATGGCGCTGCCAACAGCGACCCTGAATCCGCCTCGTTGTGCAAGATAGAGGATGAAGAAAAAAGCAACCACTGCTGAGATAAATGTCACAGGGGTGATGGGATTGCCTGGGAGGATGAGATGTCCCCGCTGTTGAATGAGCGCCTGCGCATAGATATCTGCTGCCACCAAGAACGTGAAAATAGACAACGCCAGGAGGGCGACGAGTGCGATACCAAGCGCCCTCCCTGGTCGTTTGACTGGAATGGGATGAGGTAATCGCCTGCCCACATAGAGCAAAGCGCCCGTGACGAGAAACAGCACGACGGCCAAGATGATAGCGCCGCCTCCAGAATAGTGACTCCACGTTCCAGAACGCATCTTGGATACCTCCTTTGGATATATCCCATGCGGCATGCGAGCATCAACCCAAGCGGTGGCTTAAACACAGCAGTATTCTTATTACTTTCGTTTGTTTCCTTCCACCTCCTCATTAGAACAAGCAGATGTCCTTCAACCTCTGGCGAGGAGCGTCAGCGTCGTCAGACACATATCCCAGTTCAGCAGCTTTGGCTGTCAATTTGGCTGTCAAAAAGAGAAAAGGCCATCCTATGAATGAGGACAGCCTCTATAATTGCCTATGAAATCAGGCTTTGTGAGGAGCCGGCGGGGGGATTCGAACCCTCGACCTGCTGTTTACGAAACAGCTGCTCTGCCCCTGAGCTACGCCGGCGTGTGAAGCAAATGGGCATATTATGCGCGACCGAAGATGGTCAATGCTCTGCGCGCCACCAGTGTATCCCATCTATAGAGGAAACGTCAAGGTCACGCCAATGAGTGGCCCTGACGGTTGCTTTGCGGTATCGTTGCCGCTGTATTTGCCATGGTCACAGCGGCAACGCACCATCGGTATAGCAGTCACCATCACAGCCGCGTCACATTGGGCATCGCTCGAAGATTGGCGTAGTGGGGAAGAGCGACATAACGTGTTGCGTCCTCATCCTGGCCAGTATTCGCGCACACCACCCCTTTCATCCGCACATACCACCATACTTACCGCCATCCGCACATACCGCCAACCTCACACACCAATCCACGCCACGTTGAGATGGTGCGCCGCATCAGTGCCGGTCCAGGCAACCAGCATCTGGTTGTCGTGCATTGAAAGGAAGAAACCGACGACCGTTCCACCCACTGCCGTTTCTGGCAACGTGGCTTTCACGCTCGTGGTCGGCCACTGGCCGAGCGTGAGCGCGTACTGCACGTTGACGTGATGCGCCGCATCCAGGCCCGTCCAGCCCAGCCAGTAGGGCGGCATGTGCGCCAGTTGCTCGTTGAGTCCCATCATGCTGGGTCCTGCGCCACTCCATTCATTGAACGGCGACTGCGGGGTCCACGTCTTGCCATCGGGCGACACCGCCCAGGCTAGACGGTGACTCGTCATATCACTCCAGCCCAGGAAGAACCGGCCCGGCGTCGGGGTGACCGAATAATCAGTTATCAACGCTGGTTGCCCGGCGCTATGGAAGGTCCAGAGGGTCGTCTTCGTCCCAGGCACCAGGCCGTGGTCCGTGATGCTCACCGGCAGCACGTTCAGCGCATGGCCAGCATCGGTTCCCGCCCAGGCTAGCAACAGTGTCGTGCTGTTGAACCATTCGAGCGCCGGGGAAGTAAAGCTGTTGTCTTGCCAGAGCGTCAGCTTCAGTGGCGAAGCGCCGGGCACCGCATAGCGCACATTGAGGTGATGCCCGGCATCGGTGCCGGTCCACGCCAGAGCAATCGGCGCTACCACCGCGCCTTCCCCTGTCCCGCGCACCACCGCAGGCCGGACAAACGACGTTTCCGCCAGCGTCGTCTGGCCAAAGAAGGTCACGCCGTCGTTGGTGGCCTCATAGGCAAGCTGGCCGGTGGTCTTGGTCCAGGCCAGCACCGCCAACGGACCAACCGGATAGCTAGGACCACGTTGGGTCCAGAGCGCCGGGCCGTCAGCACTGGTCGCTGGCAAGATGACCTTGCTTATCTCGTGTGGTACTCCGTATGTCGGTGCGGTAGCCACCATAGTTGCATTGGCGCCAGCTTCCACGCTTGCGGTAACCGGCGCTGCCTGCGCCCCACCGCTCGCGATGAAGCTGCCACCAATGAACACGAAGGCAGCCAGGAGCATCGCCAACCAACTACTCCTGCGTCGCCAGGTCGTCAATCTCGTCAATCCCGTCAATGCTGTCATGGAACGACCTCCTCCCTAAATTGTTCAGAATGAGTCGAACATACTGCTGGGAAACCACCACTGCCCAGCGCCTCTCCACTCCTGGAATACACCACTCCGTGGGGGTAGGAGTGCACCCCGAAGCGCCGTCTCAGCGGACATGTGCCCGCACGGCTCCTGTATAGTTTCCTCACTCTCTGCCCGTTATTGCCCTCAGCAAGCCACAGCGAAGTCACGCTATCGTCTCAATGGGCGGCACAGTTCTCACAAGTCCGACTCAATGGAATACGCCATGTGAAAACCGGGCAGAAGTGAGGTAGTTGAGGGAACAGGATGCGCTGTTTCCATGCGCACCTGGGCAGAGATGGAAAATGTACAGAGACTGCCAAGATGGGGGTAGACCCATGAGCAACCGGGTGATCGAGAGACATGCACTCTCATTTCCGCGCCCTTCTGCCTCCTTGCAGGTTACACTGAGTCCCTCCGCAGGCGGGCTACCGCTCCTCCTTGCCTCCAACAAAACGCCCGGTGGGTCTGGCAATGGTCCTGAATGCGCCCGCAGAGAATGGGTCTGTTTCCAGGCACAGACAACAATACTCCACTGCACTCTCAGACCGCTCACACTCCTCCTGGCGTTGGTCACAATCGGCACACAGGAGGTTTCACAGGAGGTTTCACAGGAAGCTCGCAACGACGCATGTCTCTTCTCGTGCCTGCCCACGTCTTGGGAGTTGCCACTCTGTGCCTTTGCCACGCTTCCGGTGATACACCCAGCGCGGGTTGAACATAATAGCCATGCTGAGCAGCGGGATGCGAGGAGATTGAGATGGGAATGAGCTGGAAATGAGATGGGAGTGAGACAGGGAACATGGAGACTGTGACTGCGACGTGAGGCGCTGCGGTGATACTGGCGCTATTGGTCTTCTAAAAGAGCCGTAAGGTCTTGTTCGGCCCTTGTTCTGCTTCTGTGGCAGATATGGAAGTGAGGCGTGTTCATCATGATGTGGGGATACTACTCTGACAATGGCGGCATGGCCGTCTGGGGCCTCATCATGTCGTTGGTATGGCTGGGCCTGGCGGTGGTCGCGCTCTGGGCCTTGATTCGCTGGCTGAGTCATAACTCATCAACACCCCGATCAGAACGATCACAATCGCCAGGCCAAATGTCCAGCCTGCCGTCACCGCTCGGTATTCTGAAGACCCGTTATGCTCGTGGTGAGATTGACGCTGCCACCTACCGGGCGATGCGCGAGCAGTTGGAGGAACCGGCGGGCGCCATCCCCTCGCAAACAGGCGTCATGCCAGGCAGGCGATAACAATCACTGAGCAGCACCGGGCAATACGCCGTCTCCGGGAGTCGGAGGAGCAAGCAGGTGAGCCGAGGGATTTGCTCATGGCTGCCTTCGTTCCTCCTGCTCATCATGCTGACAGCTACAGGAGAGCCACCGTTTGGGGCAGAGGCTCCAGATATGTCCACCACCCCTTGCATGATGCGGAGGGCTGTGGTACACTAGAGCAGGTGATTCACCATTTGCAACAGGAGACACACCAATTTTCGGTGTGGTACTCCACCGGCGCAAGCCGGACGTATGGGCCTCTAGCTCAATTGGCAGAGCAGCTGACTCTTAATCAGCGGGTTCAGGGTTCGAGTCCCTGGGGGCTCACCAGAGAAAACCAGAATTGAAGCGGCTTGGGAGAACGACTCCTAAGCCGCCTTCTCGTTATGGGGAACGTTTGACAGCCAAATTGACAGCCATCCCAAAGTAGCTTCCTATTCCTCATCTTCTGGGTTGCTGTGGCTGCTGCAATCTGGCATGATTGACATATCGCATCGAACTGTTGTTGAGATCGTTTGAGCGCGTTATGCCGCTGAAAGAGAGCGTTTGCATGGGATGCCTGCTCGCATTGCTCGCCCGCATTGGGCTGCTGATCGTCTGGCTGGAAACGCCACTGGTCAAGAATGGCTTCCACGATGGGTGGATTCTGCCGCTGCTGGGCCTGCTCTTCTTGCCGCTCACTACGCTTTCGTATGTGGTGGTCTATGCGCTGGGCAACGGCACGGTCTCAGGCGCCGCCTGGCTCTGGATCGTGCTGGGACTGCTCTTCGACATCGGCCTCCACGGCTCCGGCTTCTCCAGCAACAGGCCCCGCATTCGCCGTTACCAGACATCGAGCTAGGGATACTGCATCAGAAGACATCCTGTCCGATTGGCTAGGGTCATTGCCGGTGCGCTGCTCGTACAATTGAGCATGACCCAAGTCAATCTTATTCAGGAGCAATCATGAGCAGCCCACACAACTACAACCAGCAGATGATCGAGCAGTATCGCGCCACCGGCGGGCGCGTCAACTTTCCCGGCCCGCTGTTGCTGCTGACCACCACGGGAGCCAAGAGCGGTCAGCAACGCACAGTTCCGGTGGCCTATTCGCGGGATGGCGATCACCTGGTCATTATCGCCTCGAAGGGTGGCGCGCCCACCAATCCTGATTGGTACTACAATCTCGTGGCGCATCCCATCGTGACGGTGGAACTGGGCACGGAGACCTTCCAGGCACGTGCCACGCAGGTCGAGGGCGCGGAACGCGACCGGCTCTATGCGCAGCATGCCGCGCTGATGCCAGGGTTCGCTGAATATCAACGGAAAACCACCCGCAACATCCCGGTCATTCTTCTGACGCGCCTGGGTTAGCTGGCGGTTAACTCAAGCAACTTTCCTGTCATCCCAGATAGGCTCACTGCGCCAGTGAGCCTATCTCTTGCGCGAGAGGAATATTTCGTCGTAGGATAGCTCTATGACGACGAACAAAAATGACATCTCTGGCGGTGTTGTCCACGAATTACCAGACGACCTGCGCGAGACTCTTGCTGCCGACGCGGAGGCGCTGGCGATATGGGAGGCGCTGACACCGCTTGCGCGCAACGAGTGGATCTGCTGGGCAACCTACGTAAAAAAGCCAGAAACCAGACGGCAGCACGTTGAACGAGTGCGCACGGAACTCAAAGAGGGCATGCGCCGCCCCTGCTGCTGGTATGGCTGTATTCACCGCACAGACAAGGCAGTAAGCCCATCGGTCCAATATGTCCTCAGCAAACGCGCTAAAAAGTCATCATAACTGCTGGCTCGCATATCATGAGGGCTAGCGGGCTTTTGACGTGTTCAGTTCCACAGCTTCCAGAATGAGCGCTTGTAACGCAGCCTCGTTGATGATTTCACCTTCACGGAAATCTATCGCACGCACGGCCTTGCTATCCAGGCGCGTGTTGAAGAGTTTATGCGGATCCGTCATCTGCGCGCCTTTGGGGAAGGTCAACCGCACGGCATTCTTGAGCAAATCAGCGATGCAGATATTTCCCTCGTGAGACCACACAGGAACGCCCTCTGGTCGCGAGGGCTTTTTCCACTTGACCTCCTCGATCACAGCAGGATCAGCTTGTTTAATCACTGTGCGCAGGTGAGATAAGGTGGCGCCTCGCCAGTCGTCGTTGTGCATACGAATGATGGCGTCTATTTGCCGCGCGGCAGATTCGTCCTCCATGTCAACCACCTTTCTGTGGGTAGTTCCCCTCTTGATTTCACTATCGCTATTGTATCGTAGCCGCTCCAACCACAGCGTGTTTTGCTCCTCTTGCCCTCTCTTTTGCGCCAGCCGGCCATGAATTAGTGCAGCGGAGATTTCGGCGTGCTACGGTGGAGTGTGGGCGGCGGAACAATCTCCTGGGTTGTGCTGGATTGTGATATCCGCCTGGACAGATACCACGCCGCTGGGAAAGACCTTCCCAGCGACCCGTGGAGAAAGGAAGGAGTTGAAGATGCGCATTCTGACGCGACACAGCACATATAGAGGCGCGGTCGTCGCTCTGGCGCTCGCCTCCCTGCTTTCTCTGCTTGCAGCATGCGGCGGCACGTCTTCGGCTGTGAAAGTCACCCCGTGGCGTCCGCCTTGTAACACATCGTCCGCTCCCGCTGCCGCGTCTGTACCGCCCGGCGCCCCAGCGGAAGATATCTGCTACGCGACGGAGTGGCCCGCCCCGAATGGGGACCTGTACAACACGCGAGTCGCGCACTCAACCATTGCTTCAACGAACGTGACGAAGCTAACGGTTGCCTGGACGCTCCGGTTGCGTGGTAAGGGCATCACTGGCGCGGACTTCGCCAATCCCGTGATCGCCAATGGCATCGCCTACGTGCAGGACGGGGCCTCGAACGTTATGGCGGTGCGCTGGGCAACTGGCCAGGTACTCTGGACGCATCAGTATAATTCCCCGGATTACGGCCCCAACGGCGTGACCATCGCCAATGGCCGCATCTACGGCGTCACCGAAAACGGCGTGTTCGCCCTCGACGCGCAGACCGGCCAGCAAGTGTGGTACGACACGCAATTCTCTGCGGGCAAGGTCAACTTCGACATCGCTCCGCAGGTGGCTAATGGCAAGGTCTTCGTCGCATCTGCGCTCACGGTCGGGGGTGGCGTCATCTATGCCCTGGACGCCAACACCGGCGCCACACGCTGGAGCTTCCAGACGGTCGTGGACCGGGTGGGCCAGCGGCTTGCGGCGACTGCTGGTGGCGCCTGGGATGCCATACTGATCGGCCCAGACAACTCCATCTATGCAGGGACCGGCAACCCCTATCTCTCGCTACAGAAGGCGCAGGCGACCCCAAGCCGCGAGCTGTATACCGATAGCATCATCAAGTTGAACCAGGCTACCGGGAAGCTGGAGTGGTATTATCAGGCCTTCCCCGACGACTTCCATGACTGGGACTTGCAAATCTCGCCTATCTATACCACCACCGCAGGCGGGCGCCCAGTGGTGCTTGCCGCAGGCAAAGGTGGGTTCGTGTTTGCCTTTGACGCCGCAACTGGCCAACTGCTATGGAAAACTGCCGTCGGCATCCATAACGGGCACGACAACGACGATCAACAGGCCCTGGATGGCACGCTCCAATTGACGACGCCGTACACGGTGTACCCTGGGGAAGTCGGCGGAGTGGAGACCAACATGGCGGCAGCAGATGGCGTGGTATACGTGCCGGTCGTTAATGTGCCGACCACCTATACCTCAGCGACGGCCCCCACCGGCACGCCCGATTTTACGCAGGCCAGCGGTGATGTGGTCGCCCTTGACGTGGCCACGGGGAAGCCGCTGTGGACCACGGCACTTCTACAGATACCGCTGGGTGGGGCAACAGTCTCGAATGACCTGGTGTTCACGGTCACGCTCACCGGCGAAATCGTTGCGCTCGCGCGCCAGAATGGGTCAATCGCCTGGACAGCGCAACTCCCGACTGACTCCAATGCGCCGCTGGCCATCGTGGGGAATACGCTGCTCGCAGGGGCAGACCTCCCATTGACGACGGCGCAGCAGCCGGAGGTGGTCGCTTATCACCTCGGCGTGTAAATCACATCGCCATCGTCCAGGCCAGTCAGCCGGCTGGATACGAAAGGACCTTCTGCATGCTGCCGCTCATCTACACAACACCCGTCTATACCATCATCTTCGTCAGTATCATCGTCATCACACGTATCCCGGAGATTATCCGCGCCGCCTGGTTGCGCTCGCAACGCGCCCAACGCGATCCCACCGCGCGCCAGGAAGATCGCGGGTCACTCGTGGTGATGATCATTGTCACCGGCGGCGGCGTGGTCGTAGCGTGCATTCTGCCACTCATCTGGACAGGCGCCGCAATTGCCTTGCCCCAGCCACAGTTCACGCTGGCTGGTCTGGTCATCATTCTGCTGGGCGCCGCGCTGCGCTGGTGGGCCATCTTCACCCTGGGGCGATACTTCACCATCGAGGTGGCGGTGCGCTCCACGCAGGCGGTCGTGCAGTCGGGGCCATATCGCCTGGTGCGGCATCCCTCCTACACGGCGATCCTGGTGATGTTGCTCGGCGTAGGCATCGTGCTGGCGAATTGGGCAAGCATTGTCGTCATGCTTGCCGGCGGGCTAATTGGGCTGCTCTATCGCGTCAGGGTGGAAGAACGCGCGCTGGTTGGCGCTCTCGGCCAACCCTACGTGGATTACCTGCGCCACAGCAAGCGCTTCATCCCATTCGTGTTTTGATTTCATTGTTTAGCCGGCTTGCAGTATGATAACCTTCCATTAAAATTGGAAAGGTATACCTTTATGGCGGTAGCTCCCCGTTCCGCTACAGGGCTGGTTCCCACTATCGCTATGGTTGTTGAATTCGCTCCGCTGGGGTTCGGGGGCCTCTGCCTCATCCTGAGCAACCAGACGGACGCCTGGCTGCGCTATCTCGGCGGCGCACTCGCGGGTACGGTTGCCCTGCACCTGCTCATTGCCGCCATCCGGCGACGGGTGGGCCGTGAACTGCTGACCTTCGCCGATGTTCTCACTCAAGGACGATTTGCCGCAGGCACGCTGCTGCTGGCGCTCGTCGCCGCCGGCTTCACCGCGCGTGTGACGCTGGCTGGGGGAGTAACCTGGGGCATTGCCCTCCTGGCGGCCACGCTAACGGATTGGCTTGATGGTCCGCTTGCTCGTCGTCTTGGCCCCACACGCTTTGGCGCGGCGCTCGATATCGAGGCAGATTCCTGGCTCACGCTCTGGACGGCAGGCGCCGCTGTTGGGTGGGGTGGATTGCCCTGGTGGGTTCTCGCGCCTCCGCTGATGCGCTATCTTTTCCCCATCCGTGCCTGGCTGCGAGGTGGCCTTCCGGCTGGTGGTGGTCCCTGGTGGGCGCGCGGCGCTGGTGTGGCGCAGATGATCTTGTTGCTGGCGGCGATTTCCCCGCTCGCAGGCCCCATGCGTGATGGGGCTTTGTCCATTGCCGCCTACCCTATTGTGGGTATGCAACTGCTGGCGTTCCTCGCGTTGCTCATCAAGCGGGCACCTACTGCCCGGCATGTGGCTCCTCCTGAGAAATCCGGGCTTCAGCCGTTACTGCACGATGAAAAGCGAGGAGACTGGTGACTATCGAACGAAACGATCTTGCACGACCTGACCCGGCTCGAAGCCTTCATGGATGTTCGCGCGCTGCGCCTGCTGCGTGGCGGTGGGTCGTGCCTCGCCTGGTTTGCTTTTGGTCATCTCCTGGTAGGCGAGCGGATCGTCGGCAGATTGTTTGCCAGCCTCGACAATGGCGAATCGCTCGGCCAGCGCGCCCACCAGCGAAAGGGTTGCCGCTGCCGCCGAAATGCTGCGACCAACCGCCCGTCCACGTACCTGCGCGGGCAGGCGCAGCGCCAGCGGAGCAAGCATCCCCGCTCCGACGGCGCTCACCTGATAGATTGCGCCCCAGAGGCCGGTGCGTAGCGGCCTGGCAACCTGTTGAGGAGTGGCAAGCTCGCGGGCGACCGAGAGACCGAGTTGGGCTGCCGCCGCCACCGTCGCCACCTGCTCCACCTCGGCTCGTGCCTGCTCATCGGATGCGGCTGTTACTGCGGTTGCTTTGTGGCGGCGGAACAAAGCCAGCAGCGCAAGCAGCGACGCGCCCGAGGCCAGGCTGGTCGCCAGGAACAGCGGGCCAAGCAGCAATACACCGGCAAACCAGAGCGGCACAGCGGTGACAGCGACCAGTACGCCCGTATAACCGCCAAGCCCAAGCCCAAACACCGCCTGGAGCAGCGAGAGCGGACCATTGGGGACTGCGCGAGCCAGGCGCCCAATCCGGCTCTGGCGCGGCAAAATAAAGTCGTCTTCAGCCGCCTGTTTTACCGCTGCCACGCCTGAGATCATCCCAGATGTCGTCAAAATCCAGGTGCCCACGCTCATTGGTGAGCTGAACTTGAGAATGCGGAGCATATGGTGAAAGCGTCCGCGACGCCCCAGGTCTGCGATCAGAAGAAGCGGGCTGAGCAACGCGCCGATAAGCGCTATCCAGCGGGCGTGGCGCACCGTTGCCCGGTGGTGTTCGCCGCCAAAGAGTTGCGCCATACCGCCAAGAAAGGCCGCTCCGCCTGCTACACCACCGATGAAGAAGTAGAGCGGAATGTACCACTTCCAGGTGGGCCGCTTTATCATTGGCCGCCCGTAGTACGTGGTGGCTGGCGCTGTCGAGCCACTCCTCTGGACCTGGACAGCTTGGTCGCGCTGCGTCTGTGTCATGCTCTGTTCCTCCTCACGCCCCATCTCATCGTCTTCTCCCGCATGCCACGCAAAGGAAAGCCCGCAGAGAGCGGATTTTTGCTCCATCGTCTGCCGGCCAGCAGGGTGTAGAGCGTGGCAACGCCGAAGAACGTGGCGGTCAGCGCCGTCGCCAGATAGGCCGGGAGGACTTTCGATTGCGGCAACTGCGGGTTCACCGGCAAATTGTAGACATGTGGTTCGTCTACCAGGAGAAAGAACGCATTCAGCGGCCCAACTGAGGTGTGTTCGTCTGGGCCGCCGTAGAGATACGCGCCGGTGATACCGCGAGCATGCAGCATCCCGACACGTTTCTCGGCGCGGGCACGTAGCTCGGCAAGATCACCGAAAAGGATGGATTGTGTGGGGCAGGCTTTAGCGCAAGCGGGCGTCAGCCCCTCTTTCTGGCGATCAAAGCAGAGGGTACACTTCCAGACACGCCCATCCGCTTGTTGCAGATCAATCACGCCAAAGGGACAGGCAGGCACGCAGTAGCCACAGCCATTACAGATATCGGGCTGCACGTACACATCGCCAAACTCGTTGCGTATCAGCGCGCCTGTCGGGCAGGCGTCCAGGCAACCGGCATTGGTGCAATGCTTGCAGACATCGCTCATCATCAGCCAGCGATGCTCACCAAGCAGCCCATCACCGGACCTGACCTGCGGTCCCGGCTGCTGCCGGATGCTCTCGCTGACGGCCTGCGCGCCTGGACGATTTGCGCCGTCTGTTGCAGCGGTGGCGTGGCTCCCGTTGCCAATCTGCTCGATGAAGGCCACATGCCGCCAGGTCGTTGCGCTAAGTGCGACGGTGTTGTCGTAGCTCATGCCGGAGAGATGGTAATTTTCGGCGGGCAGTTGATTCCATTCTTTACAGGCGACCTCGCAGGCTTTGCAGCCAATGCACAGGGTCGTATCGGTGAAGAAGCCGTTCGCCATGACTGATCTTCCTCCTTCGGCTACCGCTCTGCCAGCGATGTGCGATGAAGCATCTCGGCGCCTTCGCTGCCGAAGCGGTTGATGATGCCACCCTCCGGGAGTTCGGCGTGCAGATCAACGCGGGTGCGGGTAGCTACCTCGTTGTTCTCAGCGCCGTGTGCGCCGTCCTTCTGCCCTTTACGCCCCTTGCGCAGATTGCAGGTGAACGCTTTGGCTTCGTGGATGCGCACATTGGGGTCGAGGACAACGCCGATCAGATCGTTGACGATATCGCCTGTCACTACGCCTCCAGGACCCCAATGATACGGCATGCCGACGACGTGAATGGTGCGCCCGTTGATGATGAGCGGACGCATACGCGCAGTCACCATCGCGCGTGCCTCCACTGCGCCGCGAGCCGTAGACACCGTGACCCAATCACCTGTCTGAAGGCGTTTCTCGGCAGCAAGCTGTAGGTCTATTTCGGCAAAGAGCGCCGGTTGCAGTTCCGCAAGCCAGGTGTTCCAGCGCGACATCGCCCCGGAGGTATGATGCTCGGTCAGGCGATAGGTGGTAATGACATATGGGTATTCGGGATTACCTGCTCCGTTGTATGGATTATCGGGTCGCTCAAAGAACACCGCCGTCGGATTGTGCGGATAGTTGGGATAGAGCAGGTTGGGCATAGGCGACTCAACTGGTTCGTAGTGGACGGGCAGCGGGCCGTCGCGGAGCGCATGCGGCACGAAGAGCCATCCCTTGCCATCGGCGTGCATGATGAACGGATCCGCGCCGGAGAGCGCGGCCATCCCCGCGCCCTGCGTATCGGGAGGCTGCTGGGGCGCTTTGTGCAGCTCGAAGTCGGGAACGTCGTAGCCAACCCATTGACCTTTGCCTTCGGCTGCCTGGGCATCCCACCAGATCAGGCGTTTGCGCTCCGACCACGGCCTGCCGTCCTGGTCAGCCGAACAGCGGTTGTAGAGAATGCGCCGGTTGTTCGGCCAGGCGAAGCCCCAGTGTTGGTGATTGCTAAATGCGCCAGCGCGGTCTGGCTGACGCGCAGCGGCCAGATTCGCGTCTGCCGCCGGTGTGACGCCGCTATAGATCCAGTTGCCGCAAGACGTGCCGCCATTGTCCTGGAGGTCCTTGTAGCCGGAGAGCAGCGTATGGTCGGCAAGACGGTAGCCGTTCATCTCCTGCAAAACCGCCAGCGCCCTGGGTTCTTCCAGCGCCTCCTCAACAGGATAGTCCCAAGTCAGCTTGAGCAGCGGCTGGTCACGTTCCTCTGCGCTTCCGGCATACAGTTCCTTGAGCCGCCGCCCCAGGTGATACATAAACCATGTCTCGGAGCGGCAATCGCCCGGCGGGTCCACCGCCTGGTCATGCCACTGAAGCAAACGCTGTGTGTTGGTGAGACTGCCACTCTTTTCAGCAGCCCAGGCAGCAGGCATGTAGATGACTTCGGTCTCGACGCTTGCCGGATCAACGCCATCCATATCCCAGAAGTCAGCCGTCTCGACATGCACAGGGTCGCGCACGACGCACCACTTCAGGCTACGGAGCGCCTGGCGTTCGAGAATGGAGGCGGGGCCGCCAACCGCAAAGTTTTCGCCCATCACGAACAGCCCTTCGATCTGCCTATCTACCATGCCGAACATCATGGGGTAATAGGAGTAGTCGGTCTGCTCGTGGAGCTTTGGCAAATACTGATAGGCGAACTCGTTCTCCTGCGTCGCCGCATCGCCGTACCAGGATTTGAGCAGGCTCACGATATATTTCGGGAAATTGTGCCACCAGCCGCCCTCCGCCGTGTACTCCGCGAGATAGTCGTCAAGCGTTGGCTCGGACTCCAGCGGCACCTCCATATAGCCCGGCAGCAGATTGTAGAGCGTCGGGGTGTCGGTAGACCCCTGGATGGCGGCATGGCCACGCAGCGCCAGGATGCCACCGCCGGGGCGGCCAATATTGCCAAGCAACAACTGGAGGATGGCACAGGTACGGATGAGTTGCACGCCGACGGTATGCTGTGTCCAGCCAACAGCGTAACAGAAGGCTGTAGTGCGGTCGCGGCCAGAGTTGGAGGTGATCGCCTCAGCCACCTGCCGAAAAACATCAGCCGGGGTGCCACAGATTTGCTCGACGAGTTCAGGCGTGTAACGGGCGAAGTGGCGCTTCAGAATCTGGAAGACGCAGCGAGGATGTGTGAGTGTCTCGTCGCGTGGCGGTGGCGCCTGCGTGGTTCGCGTCACGCGCTCAGCAAACGTCTCGCCGGTACGCGCCTTTTTGTGCTGGGCGGCGCGTGGCATGCTCTCGCCCTCATAGCTCCACGATTCGGTGTAATAGGCGTGCTCGTCCTCGTGAAAGCCGGAGAAGATGCCGCCGAGGTCCTCGGAATCTTTGTACTCCTCGGTAATCAGCGTGGCGGCATTGGTGTAGTGGGTCACGTACTCCTTGAAATACTTTTCGTGTTCGAGGACGTAGTTGATTAGCCCGCCCAGAAAGGCGATATCAGTGCCGGGGCGAATGGGAGCATAGAGATCAGCGCAGGCAGAGGTGCGCGTGAAGCGCGGATCCACATGGATGACAGTAGCGCCGCGTTCGCGGGCTTCCATGACGAAGCGGAATCCGACCGGATGGCACTCGGCAAAGTTGGAGCCTTGTATGACGATACAATCGCTGTTGGCAAGGTCCCACTGCGCCGTAGTAGCGCCGCCACGACCAAAGCTCATGCCCAGACCGGGCACTGTGGAGCTGTGTCAGATACGCGCCTGATTGGTGATATGGACGATACCCAACGCGCGCCAGAGCTTCAGAATCAGATAGTTCTCTTCGTTGTCGAGCGTCGCGCCGCCGATGTGGCCAATCGCCTCGCAGCGATTGATGCGCACCCCCTGATCGTTGGTAAGCTGGAAAGTAGCGTCCCGCGTCGTCTTGATGAGTTGTGCAATGCGGTCCATTGCCCAGTCGAGCGAGCGCGTTTCCCAGTGATTGCTATGGGGAGCGCGATACTGCACGCTCGTCGGGCGGTCTGGATTATTGACAAGTTGATAGGTGGCTGCGCCTTTGGGGCAGAGGTGCCCGGCATTGATGGGGCTTTCCGGGTTGCCCTCGATATCTATAATCCGGCCATCTTTATGGTAGACCAACTGGCTGCACCCAACACCGCAATACGGGCAGACCGAGACAGCAACGTTGGCATCTGTGATACGTGGCGTGAGCCGCTGGCTGCGCTTGCTGATGGGATTGGGGATGAAGCCGACATGGCTGCGAAAGAAGCCAGCGCGGCCATTGGCTGCGCGAGTGGGAAATCCCGCCATTCAGATCCCTCTGTCCTTTCACATTACTGGTCAGATTACTGGTGGTCGCTGCGGGCCGCCTTGCTCGTGTACGCACATGACATATGACACACGGCGGGGCAGCACATTCCAGGCCAATTCTTTGTGGAGAGTTCCAGGAGATCAGGAGTATGGATATGACCAGTCTGCTACGTAAGCGGCAACGCGCTATCAATCGCATCGAGCTTCCAGCTACCGTCGCTCTGCTGCGCCATCGTGATGTTGCCGCTGAGGTTGGTGGGCGGGCCGCTGCTGTTGGTGGCGGTGGGCGCGAGCCAGATGTTTAGCGTGAGCGTCGTCGGTGAGCTTGGCGTCGCATCGGGCGCCGTGGATTGCTGCGAGGCAGCGGAGCAGCCGATCACCTGGCCCTGCGAGGCATCGCGCGTCTGATTGTCGCTGATGAACTGTTGCTGCGATATCTGCCCTTGCAGGTTGGGCGAGAGCAAACCATAGGCGCTGGCGTAGTCCTGGTTGATCTCATAGGAGCAGAAGTTTGAGGCGGCCACCACGGGATCAACCCCCGGCGGCAGGCTGGTAATCTGCGTGGTGATGCGCGAGAGACTCACCGCCAGCAGCACCGAGCAACTGACGCAGAGCACGATCAAGAGGCTACCGACGACGCTCAGTGTGATCCAGAGCGCCTTATGCGACTGGCGTGGTTGTTGTGCCTGGGGCCATGCGACTGGCGGCAGATACACCGGCGGATAGGGATAACTGGGATAGCCCGATTGCCCATTTGGCGGGTATGGTGGGTATGGTGGATACGGATAGCCAGGGTACGGGTAGCCCGGATATGGCGGATAGCCTGGATAGTTTGGAGGCAGTGCTGGGACGGCTGGCGGCATCATCCCAGGCTGATGCGCTGGCGCAGGCGACGATGGCGTATGCCCTGCGCCACCCGCGTGTATCGGATGAGATGAAGGCGGTGGGCTATCAGATGGGCTATGGTGCATCGTTCCGCGCGCCTCCGCGTCCGCTAAATATGATAGACATGATAGGTATAAAAGACATGATGTGAGAGAGCAACCACCGTTGCCGCCCTCTGTAGTACGAACAATCTAACGCTCAGGTTATTCCACACGCTCGATATGCGCGCCGAGGGTGCGCAGCTTGGATTGCAGATCGTCATAGCCGCGCTCGATATGCTCTACGCCCCAGATGCGCGACGTGCCCTCTGCGCAGAGCGCCGCTAGCAGATAGGACGCGCCCGCACGAATGTCAGGCATCGTCAGGTCGGCGGCACGCAGCGGCGTGGGGCCACGAATGATGCAACTGTGCTGGAAATCGCGCTCGCGGAAGCGACATTCCATCTCACCCAGACACTTCGAGTAGAGTCCAGTGTCAGCGCCCATGCGATTCAATTCCAGCGTATAACCAAAGCGGTCCTCAAAGACCGTCTCATGCAGGACGGACATGCCGCGCGCCTGCGTCAGCAATACGGCGAACGGCTGCTGCCAGTCCGTCATGAAGCCGGGATGCACATCGGTTTCGAGGGCAATGGAACGCGGCGGTTGGCCGTTGTCAAAGAAGCGAATCGCATCTTCCTCCACGTTGAAATCCAGCCCGACGCGATAGAGCGTATTCAAGAAGGTGAGCAGCGTCCCCTGGTCCGCGCCGCGCAGCCGCACATCGCCATGCGTCAGGTAGGCGGCGATGGCCAGCGACACCGCCTCGTTGCGGTCGCCCAGCACGCGATGCTCCGCGCCACGTAGCCGCTGCACGCCCTCGATGACGATCTTGCGGTCTACACGCTGCTCGATGATCGCGCCCATCTTTTGCAGGAACTTGATGAGATCCATAATCTCCGGCTCGATGGCGGCGTTCTGAATCACCGTCTTGCCACGCGCCAGCGTCGCCGCGATGATGAGCGTTTCTGTTGCCATGACGCTGGGATACGGTAGCTCAATCGTGGTGCCACGCAGTCCGCTGGTGGTGAAGTGATAGAGGCCGTCGCGTTCCTCGACAATGGCGCCCATTTGCTGAAGGCCAGCGATGTGATAATTGATCGGGCGCGGGCCAATACGGTCGCCACCAGGGGCGGGAATGACGGCGCGGCCCTCGCGGTGGAGCATCGGGCCGACGGTGAGGACCGCCAGCCGGTTCTTGCGTCCCAATTCCAGCGGCACCACCGTGTTGTTGATTGTCTTGGTCTGGAGAGTGACGATGCTTGGCTCCGGCCAATCGGTCGTCGTGCCCAGCGATTGCAGCACGCGCTCGGTGATCGTTACGTCGCCCAGATTGTGGGGGGCGTTGCGGATGACACAGCGATCCTCGGTGAGCAGCGAGGCCATCATGAGCTTGGAGACGGCATTCTTTGCGCCGCTAAGCCGGACCTCACCACGTAGCGGCACCCCGCCCTCGATGATATAATGCACCCTACCATCCACTTCCCACTGCCCCGCCGCCATATCCGCCCTATCCATAGCACCCGCCTCCTCCACAGAATCTACAGAATCTAGTGAGTCCATGCCGCGCTCCAGTTCTCTATGACTGGCCGAAGACAGCGCGGGGAGAGGTCGCCTGGATCGCCTGGACCCGCTCTGCTGCTTCCGTTGCTCATTCCGCATCCGTGGCCTCCGACTGGTTGGCCGATTGATCGCTGGCTCTCGCGCGTCACTGCTGGCTTCGCGCGTTTCCCCGCCTGGGCAGCATAGCGCGGGAGCGGGGAGGCTGTCAACGCAGTGGGACACAGGGCAGTGGCGAGCATAGGCATGGGCAGGCGTTAGTAGGCGTGGCACTCAGGTGCCTGGCGGGCGTCGCAAGAGTGCGAGCGAGAAGGCACTGCTGCGTTTGTCAGATGGCTGGCGATAAGGTATTATCGCCGTGAGTAACCACCTGCTTATACGCAATTACTCGATGTGCGGCCTGCCGCGTCCCTGATGGTCTGCATGGGGGAGGGTGTTGTCTATGTCGGAATCACCAGATCAACTAGCACAGCCAGATCAGCCAGATCAAGCAAACATGCCACAGCCAGTGCCGCCTGAGCACACTGAACCACAACTGGCGACCACAAATACTGCGGATGGCTCGTATGCGGAGACGATTCGCGCGGCGAACGCCAATCCCGCGCAGCTCGAACGGCTCTATCAATCGGCCCGCCGCAGCCACCAGACACCACAATTTACCTCCGCGATGCTGGCTTGCGCCGCCGCTGCGCCGGAGAATCTGCTCTACGCCGCCTGGTATTACCGGCTGCAACAGCCGGCTCAGGGCGATGAACCGGCGCGCCATCCGGTTGACTGGCGGCTGGCGGTACAGGTGAGCGTCGTGCTGTTGCTGGCCTTTTGGGCGCTCTCGGACACCTCCTGGCAGATGGCAAACCACGCGCCGTATCTCGTGCTATTCTGGGCGCCACTCACCGCGATTGCGCTCATCAGCTTCGTGACGATTGGCGCTCGCGCGCGTGGGGCGGCGCTGCGTGCTGTATTGATGTGCCTCGCCGTCGCCGCGATCACCGCTTATGTTCTCTTCGCCGCCTCGCTCCGGCCTGTGGCGACACAGAAGAGCTACCTCGATCTGATGCTGGCGCATGTGCCACTGCTCGCCTGGGGCGCGCTCGGCATTGCGGTGTTGGGCTGGCGATCCTCCACACTCAACCGTTTCGCCTTTCTCAATAAATCTATCGAAACGGTGGGCACGGCTGGCGTCTATAGCATTGCTGGTGGCATCTTCTTCGGCCTCACCTACACGCTCTTCGGAGCGATTGGCGTAGAGTTTCCCGACATCATTATGCGCCTCTTTGTCGCCGCTGGCCTGGGCCTCATTCCAGTATTCGCGGTTGCCAGCGTCTATGACCCGCAACTCAGTCCAGCGGCGCAGGATTTCCGGCGCGGCTTCGGACGCATCCTGACGATTCTGATGCAGGTATTGCTGCCGCTGACGCTCATCGTGCTGGTGGTGTACCTTTGCCTGATCCCGTTCAACTTCGCGCAGCCGTTTACCAACCGTAATGTGCTAATCGTCTACAACGTCGGGCTGTTCGGCGTGATGGGGCTGCTGCTCGGCGTCACGCCGGTGCGCGCCGGTGACTTCTCGGAGCGCCACCAACGGGCGTTGCGCGCAGGCATCATCGCGGTGGCGGCGCTGGCGACGCTGGTGAGCCTCTACGCGCTCGCGGCCATCGTCTACCGCACGGCGCAGGGCGCGCTGACGATGAACCGGCTGGTGGTGATCGGCTGGAACGCAATCAATATCACGCTGCTGCTCATCCTGCTGGTGAAGCAGGCGCGTGCCCAGCGCGACGCCTGGGTGGAGGCGCTGCAAGCGGTGGTGCGCATCGGCATCGTGGCGTATCTGGTCTGGGGCGCGTTCCTGCTGCTGGCGCTGCCGTGGCTGTTCTAGCTGTTCTAGCCAGCAAAACTGGCCCTTCCACGCCGCTGCGCGATACCATATCTAGGACGGCTGCTGAAACGAGGTGGTATCCGCTGCGTAGGGGGAAGGACAGCATCATGAGCGAGTCAGCCAATCGTGCCGGGGTTCAATCGCAAACGTCCGCTACGCTGGTGGCGCGACTGCAACGGCGGCGCGGCGATTATGGCTTCGATGCGCCCGCCGTGCCGGTCTCGTTCATCGTGGTTGGCGTGGCGTTGCTGGTTCTGGCGGCGCTCTTTAGCTGGTGGATCGCTCTCCCTGGGGTTGTCTTTCTGCTGTGCGCTGCAAGCTATCTCTATACCACCCGCGCCGGCAAGTTCTACGTCTGGGCGCGTCTGCTGGCGCGCCTGGGTCTGCGCGGCGATGAGCATGTGCTCGATCTGGGCTGTGGTCGCGGCGCGGTTCTGCTGATGGCGGCACGCCTGCTGCCGGAGGGCAAAGCGGTCGGTGTGGACCTCTGGCAGACGCGCGACCAATCGGGAAATGCGCTGGCTGCGACGCAACGCAATGCCGAACGCGAGGGCGTGGCCGGGCGTGTGGAACTCTTCACCGCCGATCTCCGCACACTGCCCTTTGCGGACGCTTCGTTCGATGTTGTGTTATCGAGCCTGGCCATCCACAATATTCATGGGCCGGGGGAACGCGAGAAGGCGATTGATGAGGCGATGCGCGTGCTGAAACCCGGTGGCCGGCTGCTCATCGCCGATATTAACGCCACCGGAGCCTACGCGGAACGCCTGCGCCAGCGCGGGATGAGCGATATCCAGCGGCGCGGACTCGGCTGGCGCTTCTGGTATGGTGGCCCCTGGGTCGCCGCCGTTGCCCTCAGCGCGCGCAAACCCGTATGAGATGGCGCGCCATGGCACTAGGCTGAACGTCTGTCTAATATCCCGCCCTATTCCTCATCCCCCTCGAAGATGATCTGCTGCGGCTTCAATCCCAATCGCTCAGCAATGATGCGGCGGGTCCGTAACCGTGGATGACGTCTGCCCGTTTCCCATAGGCTAATTGCAGTCTCGTGTACTCCTAGCCTCTGGGCAAACTCTTCCTGCGTCTCAAAATAGACTTTCTCACGCCACTGGCGTAACGTTCTGCGCGGCAGTTGTTCATCCATAGACTTCTCTCTAGGTTTTTGCCCGAAGTATAGGCTTCCATTGCGTACAGCAGCAAATCTTCTGACTCTCATCTTACGTTCTGATTGACAAACTGCTACCTGTTAGGATAGAATAGTAGCGCGAACGTAAACTTTGCGTAAACTTATAGTTAGCATTGTTTTAGCTTTCACATCGCAAGAGGAGCAAGACTATGGCGAACGACGACAAAGGGCAAGAGGGCGCGCAGGCGACACCATTTGAGCGTATCAAACACGTGGACGATCAGGGTGTCGAATATTGGTCGGCACGCGAACTGGCGAAGGCGTTGGAGTATGTCAAGTGGGACAAGTTCCTCAACGTACTCGATAAGGCTATCGTTTCCTGTGAGAACAGCGGCCAGGAGGTAGATGATCATTTTCTCCGCACGGAGAAGATAGTTCCAATAGGAAAAGGTGGACAGAGACATATCCGAGATTTGCATTTGTCGCGCTATGCCTGTTACCTCGTCGCGCAGAATGCGGACCCCGAAAAAGTGGTGGTGGCTCAGGCGCAAACCTATTTTGCGGTGCAAACTCGCCGCGCTGAACTGACAGAAGAAGTCCGTCTGCGATTGCTCCAGCAGCGGGGAGCGCAAGACCCACTCGTTGAAGTGATGGAGCGTATCAAAGGGCGACAAGAGTTGACTGCGGCGCATAAGCGGCTGCTGGCGGAGGCGAAGGACGCAGGCATCATTACGCCATTCGAGCATGCAGTATTCATGAATTCAGGTTACGAGGGACTCTATGGCGGCGAAACTGAGGACGATATCCACGCACGAAAAGGATTGAAGCCCAACCAAAGCATCAGCAGTTTCATGGGCGGGCTGGAGACGACGGCGAACATCATGCGCGCGGAAATTGCCGCCCGGCGGCTGCATCGGCTGCAACAAAAGAATCCCGATATCGCCAACAAGACGCATTATGAGGCGGGCAAGGCGGTACGCGAGTTCCTCATCGAAAACGATATCTATCCCGAACAGTTGGAGACGCCAACCAAGAGCTACGAGCAAATCGTCAAGGAAGAAGCGCGTCGCATTGCGCTCGAAGAGGCCTATGAACAGGGCTTGTGGGGACAATTGCAGTCCGCCGACCAGGAGGATTAACCGTTCTTAACCACGACCATAGTACACGAGCAGGATGTTCCAGCGATGACCCAGCAAGGCAGGCGGAAGGCAATACTCCTCTATGTCTTCCGCCCGCATAGTGCATGGATGGCAACTCAACATTGAGCTATTCCGGCTTTTGCGTGCGCGCCATCGAACTTCATATGGCTGTGGTGCAGTTCATTGGAGCGCATGACAAAACCTGTTACAATGCTTTGGACGGAACGCATTGGGCAGGTGTATGGGCAGACGAACACAGGGGCAGGATGCGGCGGTTGCGGGGATTGTCTGCCCGACCTGTTCCATCATGGGCGCGTATTCTTCTATTTCCTTTCTCGCGCCATTGCGTCAGATGCGCCGGGCGCCGCGTTCCTCTATTGGAATATTGGGGAATACTGGAAAGAGAAACAACCCGCATGGAACCATCAGAACACTCTGAACAACAGTATCAGTCACATCAAGCGCATGATGCGATCATTCTGGTGGCGGAAAATGAGGAGAACAACCGCAAGCTGATCGAGCATATTTTGCAGACCAATGGCTACCACTTTCTCTCAGCTACCAACGGACTGGAAGTGCTGGAAATCCTCGACCGGCAGCCGGTGGATGTCGTACTGCTGGACCTTTCGATGCCGCTGCTGGATGGCTACCAGACGACCGCGCAAATTCGCCAGCGCCCGGATGGTGCGCACCTGCCCATCGTCGCCGTCACAGCCTATGCTATGAGCGATGATCGCGCCCGTGCGCTGGAAAGCGGTTGCACCGACTACCTGGCAAAGCCATTCCGCCCCAATGAACTGATCGAAGTGGTGCAACGCATGCTGCATCTCAACCGGGAATAGTCGTCTCTCAGGGCATCCTAATCTCCCGTTCAACAGACTCTCATGCTCTCATGGCATACCTACGCCTATATCGGCTGCGCTTGCTCTATCGAGCTAGTGTTGTATCGTAGTTATCGAGCCTGCCATCAGGGCTTAGAGAGCGAAAGGAGACCAAAAGCGTATGAAGCGTGCATCATCTGGCGGATTGCGATTGAGGCGACCACCCTGGCAAGGACGGCTGGCGCGCGTCTGGTGTGGCGGCGCGCTGCTCCTGCTCTGCGTGGCGCTGCCGCTGGTGGCGGCCTGTAGCAGCTCGACGACGCAGAAGCCACCGGCACAGGCGGCCTATAAGATCAAGCATATCATTATCATCATGCAGGAGAACCGTTCCTTCGACACGTATTTTGGCACCTATCCCGGCGCCGACGGCATTCCCATGCAGAATGGCGTCCCCACCGTCTGCGTGCCGAATCCCAAAACCGGCGCCTGTGACAAGCCCTATCACAACCCCAATGACGTGAATGGCGGCGGTCCACACGGGCAGGCCAACGCCACGGCAGACATTGACGGCGGCAAGATGGACGGCTTCATCGGGGAGGCCGAGAAGGGCAGACGCGGCTGCACCGACCCGAACAACCCTGCCTGCACCAACTCGACGGTGCCTGATGTGATGGGCTGGCATGATGCGCGCGAAATCCCCAATTACTGGGCCTACGCACAGAACTTCGTGCTGCAAGACCACATGTTTGAGCCGAACGCTTCATGGAGCCTGCCCGAGCATCTCTTCATGGTCTCCGCCTGGTCCGCCAAGTGCAGCCGCCCTGGCGACCCGATGAGTTGCACGAACGCGCTCCAATCACCGGCACAGCTTGGCAAGAAGGGCAAGGGGCAGACGCCGGACTACGCCTGGACCGATCTCACCTACCTCATGTATAAATTCAACGTCAGTTGGGCCTATTATCTGGACCAGGGGACGCAGCCGGATTGCGCAGACGACCAGGAAAGTTGCACGCCACAGCCGCAGAAGGTGAACGTGCCGGAAATCTGGAATCCGCTGCCCTATTTCGACACCGTGCGTCAGGACGGCCAGCTTGGCAATATCCAGCCGGTGGAAAACTACCTCACAGCGGCGAAGAACGGCACGCTGCCCGATGTTTCGTGGGTGGTGCCCAACGGGGCTGACAGCGAGCATCCACCGGCCTCAATCAGCAGGGGGCAGGCGTATGTGACGCAACTCATCAATGCTGCAATGCAGGGGCCAGAGTGGAATAGCACGGCAATCTTCCTGTCCTGGGACGACTGGGGCGGCTTCTACGATCATGTCGTTCCGCCAAACGTGGACGAGAATGGCTATGGGCTGCGCGTGCCGGGGTTGGTCATCAGCCCGTATGCCAAGCGCGGCTACATTGACCATCAGACGCTGAGCTTCGACGCTTATCTCAAGTTCATCGAGGACGACTTCATGGGCGGGCAGCGGCTCGATCCCAAGACCGACGGGCGGCCAGACCCGCGCCCGGATGTGCGCGAGAATGTGTCAATTCTGGGCAACCTGCTGAACGACTTCGATTTCAGTCAGCCGCCCCGTCCGCCGCTGGTGCTGCCGCAGTACCCCGCGCCCGGCTCTGCCTCGATTCCGGGGACGTAGCCCGGCGAATGAATTCGCCGGTCCCTGTCTGGCTCCCCTCTCCCGCACACGGGGGAGGGGGTGGGGGCTTCTTAGTATTTAGCGGTAAACGTGAAGGTGGTTTGGGTCGGTTGCGCCGCGCCGGGTGGCAGTACGTGAACCGTCACCTGCCACTGACCGTTCATGGAGACGACCCCCTGCGCCTGATAGCTCCCTGGCACTGGCGGATTCAGGGGATTCAGTGTGACGTGCAACGGCGTCATGGGCATGGCCGTCATCGTCAGATCGAGGTTTACCTGCGCGCCTTCCAGCGGAGTGCCGTCACTGCCCAGAACCGTCGCAGTAAAGGTATAGGTGCCGAACTGGCCCGGTGTCTCCGTCAACGAGATGGTCATGCCGTTGACTGTCCGGCTCTGGTTGCTCGTGCCGGTGGGCTGCCCTGCGCCAGCGGTTGCCGCAGCGCCAGCCGTGTTGCCGGGTTGGGCAAGCATATGCAGCAGATACGCGCTCAGTGCCTGGGGGTCGAACCCTTCGTCGAAGAACATGTTCTCACGTCCCTGGGCATCAAGGACGTAGATTCCAGTCGTGTGGACGACCACGCCATCGGGTTGCAGGATCGCCTGCATGTGATAGCCCTGCCAGAGTGGTGTCATCTGTGCAAGGTTGCCAAGCAGATAATGGAGTGGAATCGTCACCTGGCGGGTGCTGAGGAAAGTTTTGGCGGTGGCAGGCGTATCGTGCCAGGGATCAATGCTCAGCGCCACCCAATTGACATCGGCGCTCTTGACGCCCATATCTTTCGCCGTCCAGTTGATGTATTCGGCAATCAGCGAGCAGTCGGCATGAGGGCATACAGAGTCAAAAAATGTGAGGACGGTGGGATGCCCGTGGAGTTGCGCAAGCGAAATAGTAGTCCCAGTCTGGTCCGGCAATGAGAATGCTGGCGCCGGGATATTTCCCAACGAGACGCCCTCTTTGAGCGCCTCCTGGTAGGCGGCCTCCTGCGCTGATTGCGGTGGATTCTGCGCCGCGCGCACCCGTTGCACCACGACGATGATGCCGCTGAGCAGCAGCAAGACGACCAGACCCGGAATGAGCCAGTTGAACCATTTGGGGTACCGCTGGTCTCTCAGCAGCTTCAATCCCGATGAGATGGAGATGGGCGATGACCCCTTATCTGCATGAGCCGCTTTCGGTTGCGACGTGCTTGATGCTTCCTGCATTGCCTGGGCGCTTTTGGAACGGGAAACGTCGTGTGTGCCATCTGCCATCGCTTCGCCTCGCTACGAATCGCTACAAATTATTCCGTGATCCACATGCCAGGAAGAATGCAAAGTAGGCGGGTAAATTGGCATGCGGATACGCTTGGCACGCTCAAAGGTGCTTGTCGAGTGTATCATAACGTAGTTTCTTGGGGAACGGCAAAGCAAGAAATACCGCGCAAGGATGATTTTACATCCTCACCCTTGCGGGTGTTTACTCGCTGGCAAAGAGGCTCTCCGGCAGGAACGCGCCGACGACCCAGTGCGGCGCATCCACCACTTCGCAGATTTTGAGGTCCACTGCCACGCTGCACAGCATATAGGCGTCTGTGTGGGAGAGACCATAGCGCCGTTCCAGGTGCGCGATCATCTGGCGCACGGCGTCGCGCGTTGCCTCCATCAGATCGGGGCCAACGCCGGTGGTCGCGTAGTACGGCGCGATATTGGCGTGCGGGTTCAGGGGACCGGCGGTGACGAGTTGCGGCGCCTGCACCGGATAGTCTTTGCGCACGCTCAGGCGCACAGTAGCGTGCATCGGCGTCTCGATGGCCGTGCCACAGACCTCGCCGTCGCCCTGCGCCGCGTGTCCATCGCCCAGCGAAAAGAGCGCGCCGGATGCCTCCACCGGCAGGTAGAGCGTGCTACCCGCCGTGAGATGCTTGGTATCGAGGTTGCCGCCGTGGCGATAGGGTGGAATGGTCGAGAGCGCGCCTGGCTGGCCGGGCGCTAGCCCCACCTCGCCGCAGAACGGCGCCAGCGGGATACGCACGCCAGGCACAAACTCCGCCCAGCCGTCTTCTAGATGCCAGATATGAATCGCTGGTTCGGTGAACTCATCCGCCAGCAGGCCAAAGCCAGGGATGATCGCCGTCCACCCCCACTCCGCCGGTTCAAAGCTGAGGAATTCGATCTGAAGCGTATCCCCTGGCGCTGCGCCTTCGACATAAATCGGTCCATTCACCTGATCTACCCGCGAAAAATCCAGCGCGCGAATAGTATCTACACTGGAGTCCGGGCCGATCTGCCCACAGGAGGCATCCATCAGGCTGAACTCCACCGTCTCGCCGGATTCGATGAAGGCGATGGGCGTGATGCTCTTATCCCACGCCAGATGCCATTGCTCGCGCTTGACGTGAATCGTGCGGTTGATGGGACGGTTCGATGGCATGGCAGCATACCCTCCGATCTTCGGCAAACTCGTGCAAACTCCTGCAATGTCCTCTGCAATCACGTCATTCAGCTTGGTCTGGAACGTTCAAGCCTATTCACTATTCACTATTCAGCCACGCCCATAGACGGGAATACTTGCGCCGCTGATGAGTTTGGCGTCCTCCGAGGCGAGGAAGAGCAGCACACGCGCAACCTCCTCAGCTTTGGGCCAGCGGCTGAAATCGGAGCCGGGCATGCTGGCGCGATTGGCTGGCGTATCTATGATGCTCGGCAAGATGGCGTTGACGGTGATGTTGGCGTCGCGCAGTTCCTCGGCCTGCACCTCCGCCAGCGTCACCACGGCATTCTTGGCGATGGCGTAGGCGGCGGCGTTGCGGCGACCGCTGCGCGCGGCCCGCGACGAGACATGGATGATACGTCCCCAGTTCTGCTGGGTCATCGGGCGAGCGGCATGTTTGGCAAGCAGGAACGCCGCATTGAGGTTGATGTCGAGCATGCGCTCCCATGTGCTGTATTCCAGCCCGGTAATCGGCTGACCAGCCATCCAGCCGCCGACCAGATTGACCAGGATATCGAGGCGATGGTGCCGCTCCACTACAGACCAGACCAGCGATTCGACCTCCGCCTCATCGGTGACATCGGCGCGATAGACGCTGAACCGCTCCGCCAGGTCGCCCAATTGTTCGCGGAACGGGTCGCCGTTGCCAGCATGCTCACTGCGTCCGGCGGCGACGACCACCGCGCCAGACTCCAGAAAGGCGCGCGAGATCGCCTGACCAGCGCCGCCCAGCCCGCCAGGAATCAGCGCCACTCGCCCACTCAGATCATAGCGGACCATCGGTTGCTGCTCGTCTGCCATATCCACACCTTCCTGAAATGTCTGAGAGCACGTCTGAGAAGTGTATCTCGAAGAAATAATACCAATTCATACAGGGTTATGGGATTGGTGGGGCAGACATTCCTGTCCGCCAGGTTTCCCGCTGTTATGGCTTGTGTTTGGCGCTCTGGCGCAGGCGATGGAAGAGGCCGAGGTTTTTCGTGCCATAGCGCACGCGCAGCATTTCTTCTACCACCTGCATATCGTTCTGCATATCGTTCTTCGCAAGCGCGCCACTCAGCGTTTGCGCTGCCTGTTGCGCCTGCGCCGCCAAATCTGGGGAGCCAGCGTTGCGCAGGCGCAGCGCGGCGGTGTCCAGTTGCGCCTGCGCCTCCGCCGGTTTGCCAGTCTGCGCCAGTGTATCGGCCTGCGCCTGGCAGCGATACGCCGTAACGATTTGCAGCGCCAGTCGCACATCGTCATTGAACGGCTCAGTCGCGCCGCCCGTGTTCACTGGAATGGCAATCTCTTGTCCCAACCGCTCCACCTGATGATTGTGCTGGGTCGAGATATAGGTAGCGTGCAGTCGCCCCACCTGATACGCGCCCTGGTGGTTGGTGGTGATCTGCCGTGGATCGAGCAGCGTCTCCCACAGCACCGCCGCCGTCTCAAGGTCCGGTCGCCCCGCCAGCGCCCCCAACTCCACCGTCAACGGATCGCTGCTGCCGGTATCGAGGGAGAGCTGGCCGGTGGGAACGCTGAACGCCTGCGCGATATCGGGCGAAACGCGCGTGGCGCGGGTGATGCGCACACCAGGGGCCGGCTCGAAGGTCTGGCGTATGCTCAGCGCCAGCGTTGCGCGCAGCCGCCGAACCACTGCCTCGAAATGCTCGGTGAGGTCTGCCGGCTGCTGCACATAGTTCGCGCTGCCACCGCTGATCGCCGCCAGCCGGTCCAGCAATGAGCGATTCCAGTCTACCCCCAGGCCGAGTGTGGTAATCGAGACGCCAATTTCGCGCGCCTTCGCCGCCAGTTCGAGGCAGCGCTGCTCGTCGCCGTAGGTGTGCCCATCCGTCAGCAAGACGAGGCTGGCGGCGCGGCTATGCGAGCGATGCGCCGCCAGCCGGTCCAGCGTGGTTTCCAGTCCTTTCGCCAGTTCAGTGCTACCCCGCACCATCACGCCTTTGAGCGCCTCTTCGATGCCCGGTCGCCCACGTGGCGTCTCGCCGTCGGCGATCACTTCGGCGAAGTCATCGAAGAGGACAATGGTGAGCAGGTCATCCATGTGCAGTTGATCGAGGATGGATTGGAGAGCGCGTATCGCTTCGAAAATCTTCGCGCCTCGCATCGAACTGGAACGATCCACCAGCAGCGCCAGGTCCAGCGGCTGTGGGTCAATGATGGCTGGCTCGCTCAATGGGCCAAGTTCCGTCAGCAGATAGCAGCGTGTCATCTCGCGCAGAGGCAGAATGCGCTGCTGCCCCAGCGTCACCTGAAGGCCCAACGAGGGGAAGACCGATGGCATGACCGGCGCGGTGGTCTGGGTTCTAGTGAGCGGCGCAGAATCCACCGGACGCGCCCGACCAGACTGACTCGTCTGGTTTGCCTGATGTTGCCCCATCATGAGCAGCGCATTGTCATAGGCGACGCGCAACTGGGGCGTACTCAGCACCCGATAGGCCTCGTTGATGATCTTGAAGCGTTCGGCATCGGCATCGCTGGCGCCAGCATCGGGGTGATGCTGGCGGGCAAGCTGATAGTACGCCTGGCGAATCTCTTCGGCTGAGGCGGCGGGCGCAACCCCAAGCACAGCGTAAAAATCCGGACGTATCATGCGCATCAATCCTGGCTAGTATCCTGGCTCTCTCGGCGAGATCGCCTGACAATTCCACATAGCGAAGCGCCGGGTATACGCGCCTACTGACCGTCGTCTTCACCGGCCATGCCCGGCGGATTCCAAGCGTCCGCGATATCCGCGACGCTGGGCCGGTCGGCGTCGTCCAGCACGGGATGCACGAAGACCGCCACCGCCGTGCTATTGTCGCTACCACCGGCGGCGTTGGCCATGCGCACCAGTTGCTCCGTGCAGTCACGCGGGTCTTTCGCGCCCGCCAATGTCTGCGCCAGCGTCTGCGAGTCCAGTTCATCCCAGAGGCCATCTGAGCAGAGGAGCAGCCGGTCGCCCGGAGCCAGAGTAAACTCCAGCGTATCGGGGATAGTCTCTTCTTCCTGGCCAAGCGAACGATAGAGGGTATTGCGCGGAATGAACATATCGGGGTCGCTGAGCAATGGATGATCCAACGCTTGCAGCCGCGCCAGCACCGAGTGATCTTCCGTCAACTTCACCATGACATCGCCACGCAACAGATAGGCGCGACTGTCGCCCAGGTGCGCCAGCGACGCACGTTGCCCCTGAACGGCGATGGCAGTGAGCGTCGTCCCAGTCACTTTGCCGAGCTGTTGCGCCAGTTCGCGCACTTGCTGGTTGGCGCGCTCCACTGCCTGCACCAATGCTTTGGTCAGTTCAGATGCTTCCTGCTGTTGCGCATCGTTCTGTTGCCTATTGCTCACCTCGCCGTTGTTGCTGTCGTTCTCATCGCCGGTGTCCGCGCGGGCGCTGTTGCGGCGCGACTCTGCGCTGTCGTCCAGATCGCGCGCGGGCAAGATGAGCGCGGGCAACGCAAAGTGCGCCGCCATCTCCGCCAGCACCGTGCGCGCGGCAATCCGGCTCGCCAGTTCGCCGCGCGCCTCACCGCCCATGCCGTCCGCCACTAGGAAGACCCCTACCGGCTCACCCTGTGTCCAATCATCGGTAATGTCAAAGGTGGCGTAGGCGCTGGCATCCTGATTTTGCGAGCGCACGCGCCCGACGGTCGTGGCCGTGGCAGTTTCCAGCATCACCGGCGCTGCAACCCCGCTCGTGAGGTTAGGCAGCGCATGCGCCACCGACTCCAGCGCGACACTACAGGCGCCTGCCAGTTCACCAGGAGACTCGAAACCATCGCTTGCGCCATGCGCTGCGATGCGCCGCAGGTTGTCCTGCACGAGGTCCTCGCCAGGAACCTCTTCGGGTGGCACATCGCCAATGATCGCCAGCGTGCGCGCCAGGAAGTTGGTGTCGCGCGCAGTCAACGATGCCGAATCCGCCGTGGTCAGATCGAGGTAGCTCGCCTGTTCCATGCCAGTGAGATAGGCGCGGCCATTGAAGACAGCGATAGTATCCGGCGAGACATGCAGATGTACCACGCCGTTGCGATGCAGATAGCTCAACGTATCCGCCAGACCAGCGCCCGCCGTCAGCGCATTGACGATGGGCAGCCGCCCACCCTGGCTGACCAATTGCGCCGGTTCGCCGTCTTCATCCACCAGCGTCTCCACGACGAGGTAATCGCGCCCTTCCAGCGAAAAGAGCGTGCGCGGCGCCAGCAGGCGTGGATGACGCAGCCGCATGGCGATCAGCCGCAAGACGTTATCACTGAAGCCACCCTCGGCGCGCTCCACCAGCGTAACATATGGGCCACGCTCGCCATCCTCCCGGATGCCGATGGCAAGATAGCTATGTTCATCCGGCGTCACGCGCAGCACACGCTCAATCAAATACGGGCCGACCATCGCTCCCGCTGCCAGCGGCTCGCCCAGCCGCATGGGCGCTTTAGACTCGGTAGAAGCGTCTGCATCCTCGCTTTGCTCCGCTACGGGCGTTTCTGGCTCCGGCATCGAGGGCGAGGCGGATTCAGCGGATTCGCTGGCTGCGATAGCCTCCGTCAGTGATGGCTCCTCACTCGCGCTTGCGGTGTCCGGTGCTGTAGCCCCCGATGTTTCGGGCGTTTCAGATGTTTCGGACGCGCCCAGCTCCGGCGCGGCCTCGCTCTCTGTGGATGCGTCTCCCTGCTCCTCCGTTGGATCAGCAGCATCGGCCTGCTGATCCTGCTCAACCGCCTCGTCCGGCGCTAGTGTATCCGTTGCGGACAGGGGCAGCGTTTTCTGTCCCTCCCGTGCAATGTCCAGTTCATCGTCCAGTTCATCGGGCGACGCTGGCGTCCCATGTACCTGGGGCGCAGGCGCCGTTGCGGCTCCATCGTCTCCGGTGTTGCTCGTGTTGCCAGGAACCATTGCAGCCGTTTCGGCGCTATCAGCCGTATGTACCCCAGTAGGTACGCTTGTGCTTTGTTCGTCGCCCTGATCCACGCCATCCCCCTCGTTGGGAACCTATCCTCTACAGTTCTCGCAGTATCGCCAGTATACCCTGTTTAGCCAGGACAGCCAGATTAGCTAGATTAGCCACGCTGCCAGCCGCCATCGCATAATTGCCTCAGTATAGCGTACTCTGCGGCGCAGCACATCCGCATCCCTATTCTATACTATTGGGTCGGCTGTATCCTATCGTCTTTGGCACATTTTCTTCATTTATCTCTGGCGGGTCTGCTGGCGACACCGCTTCCGCAGCATCTTCTGGCGCAGAGGGGTCTTCGAGTGGGAACAACGCTGCCAGCACTTCGGCAGCGGTGGCGATCATCAATTGTCTGTTCTGCTCCGGCACCTGTTCCCAGGGCACGCGCGTTGCGAGGCGGGTTCCATAGCCGTAGTGCGGGGCAAGACGCTCATAGGTCGTGTGAAAGAGTTTGGCGACGGATTCTGCATCAGGCACTGATTTCATAGGATTCTCCCAGAGTGAAGGAAAGGCAGGAACATCGCCAAGCCGATGTTCCTTAGCCAATTGCCAGTAAAACTGACCAAGTGGCATCAATTCAACGGGATGCGACGATAACGCTGCGAAATAGAGGTGGTCGTCAATCGTTGGGCGCAGCAGCCTGGCCACTTGATAGCGTTTGAAGAGATTGAAGATCGCGACATGCTCCGGCAACGCCTCTGGGCGCGTGACTTCATACGTCGGGTCGAGCACATATTTGTCTGTTGCCTGGCGAAAGAAGAGCGGCAGGCGGCGCAGGTCGTCATCGGTGATATCCGGCTTGCAAAAGCGAATCGGCGAGAGTTTCTTGGCGTTGGACTTATAGACGGGGCGCTGCTGCCAGGGGCCAAGCGCCTGCTCAGCGTAGGCGTAGATCGAGGCCACCGACACCAGCCCGCGCACATCGGCGGCGCCACCTTTGAGCGCATCCAGCACCAGGCGGGTAAACACGCCATGCCCGCTCGCTTCACCCAGCCTCCGGTCTTCATTCGCCTGTTGATTGGGGCTGGTGGAGGCCAGCACCGTAATCCCAGGACGCAGATACATGTTGGGAATATCTGCCTCATCCTGTGGCTCACCAATATCCCCCGAATAGCAGGCATCGAGAATCAAGATGACTTCTTCGGCAGACGACGTATTCGCCATGTCCAGCAATTTTGTCAGCGATATGCCGGGCAACGCCAGCGTTCCGTCCTGCACCGCCAGGTAGGTTTCCTTCTCTTTGGGAATGCCGTGGCCTGCAAAATAGAACAGGATCGTGCCATCGAAGTCAAACAATTCTTTCAGCGCCGTGTTCAACCTGGTAAATGTGACCCGTTCACCATCAGGAATCTTCTCATCAGCAGTGCCATCCCGCGACACAACCCCCTTGAGGGTACGGGTGGAGAAGTTAGCCCCCTGGTTGGCGTGAGACGCGATGACCTCCTGCATCGCCTGCACATCGTCTATGCACCAGTTCAGATCGGGTTTGAGATAGTCATACCTGCTAATGCCAACCAGCAGCGCACGGCGATTCATGCGTGCCCTCCCCTCGTTGAGTGTGTCGTATACCTGCACATTCAGTTGTTTACAATTGCTTGCAATTGGTGGAGTTCCATCGGTCTATCGAACGGAGTCGCTCAATGCGACAATACCGTGGGCGCGGGCGCACTGCCAGTCACAGCGTTGTGTGTGAAGGGAGGGCGCGCCTGCGCCGCTGTTTATGGGGTCATGAGGTATCCACCGGCGTTGCGGGTGGCGTTGGTGGCGCGCGAGACTCGAAACGTCCACTGCGAAGGCCCTGCCCAAAGAAGATCAGCGCCCAGGTCAGAATCACATAGGCGAGCAGCGCCAGCAATCCACCTACCGGCACGAGCCGCCGGTTGAGCTGGCTGGTAGGCGCCAGGGGCAACAGCCACATACCAAGCGCACCCACCAGCAGCACCATGAGGCCAACGAATAGAGCGCACCACCCCCAGAAGCGTTCACGCGCGGCGGCGAAGAGTGCGCCTGCCCAGGTGAGCGCCTGCATCAGCAAGAAGACCAGCGCAACCCATTCCGCCTGCCGGATACCTACCCAGATGCCGGTCAGTGCCATCACCAACAGGCCAAAGTACAGCGCAACCCCGCTATAGAGGATCAGTGGATGACGCCGGATTTGTTGGTAGAAGCGGGCATTGGCATACCAGCGTATCGGCCATAATTCCCACCACAGTCCTGTCCAGCGCGGCCCAAGTGCGCGTATGCGAAACATCCGCAGACTCGCCAGCGCTCTGATATCTTCCGGCAGACTGGCTGCGTCGGGTGCGCTCGCGCCGCCAATCAGCACTGGAATGACAATTTTTCTTAGGCGCAATACCATAGCGATTTCCATACGCACGAAGTCGTTTGGGTTGTCGAGACGGCGTTGTCCATTGTTATCCCGTATATCGAGCCACTGCGGGCCAATCAAGATGAGCGCGACCCGACATCCCGCCAGCGTACGCTCCAGCCTCGCGGGGAACAATTCACCCCCCAGATTCATATCGAGGTCACGGTAGACATTACTCGGCCCATACCCACGAGCGAGCAGATGGTAAAAGGCTTTGCAGGCATCGAAGCTATCAGCACGGCGATACGAGAGGAAGTACGTAGTCGTCGCCACCGAAGCAGCGCGCGCCGCCCGGCGCGAACGAGGCATGGAACGAGGCTTGGATTGTTGGGCAGCGGGCGTTTGATTTGCTGCTGCGTGTGAGTTATGCCCATCGTGAGCATCGGGTGATGTGCGAGAGCGGCGCGGCAGATACTCCCACTTGAGCGCATGAAAACGTTCCATGTAGCGCGCGAGCGTCAGCGCCCAACCGCCCACCAGCAGCAGAGAAAAGGCGAGTGGCATATTGAGCGGGCGCGCTGCATTGGCAGGTATCGAGAGCGCGCTGATGAGGGCAAGCAGACCAAAAACCGCGATCACCGTAAACAGGATGAGCGCAAACGCCCAGCTCCAATGATGCTCACGCAGCATTTGTATGAGCGTTGGGAACGTCAAAGCCAGCATAACCAGCACATAATAAACGACCAGTTGCGGGCGATAGGTGGCGATGGAGAGCAAGATGATAAACGGTGTGCCAATCAGCATGGCAACCGCTGCCCACAGAGTGAAAGGTCGCGCGCCGCCCCGGTTGTGTTGAATGGCAATGCTGCGATAGAGGCGCCGCATATCACCGGCGAACCGCCATCCCGCGCGCACCACCGGCGCGTGGCGCTCCGCAAGCGGCGCGAGGGCCTGCGGCAGCGCCGTTTCAGGCGGCACGCTCGCACCATCCACCAGTACTGGAATCACTAGCGTTCCCTGCGCAATGGCGCTGGCCAGCGTCGCCAGCACCCGATCATGCGCTGGATCATGCGGGGAACTCGCGCCGAGCCAACGAGGGCCGATCACGGCAATGATCGTGTCAGTGCCAGCAGCAATAGGAGTGGTACCAGTACCAGTGTCAGCGAGAGCAGAAGATGCGGCGCTGATGACCTGCACATGGCGGGCGCCGTAGTGGCGTCTACATGCCGCTGCTATACGCGCAGCCATACGTGGTGAATCATCAGTATAGGTAAGGATCACTATCTTCTGGCGCATAGGGCAAGAGATCCTTTGTAAAGCAGTGTCTTTGCGGAAAAACAGCGAAATAGCGTGACAACAGAATGACAGGAAGATACGCAATAACGGACGCACGGAATTGTATGTAGTGTCACTATATCTCACTGAATCGAATATGCAAAGTCCTCCCTCGCCTCTGCTCCGCAGCGCAAAGAATACGAGAAAAGCAAGAGTCACAAGGCTGTGAGTTCCACATACGCTTACACTTGCTGTATTGTCAAAATAACGGTGATGGCCACTTACCGCTTTGTAAATTCCTTTGACAGTTGATGGACACGTCGTAGTTGTCCATCGGAGGATCGTTCTCGCTTATGCGGAAAATTGGGCTTTTGCTTGTCCTGCTGGTGAGCGGCTACGCTGGACTGGCCTTCGGGACGCCAACGATTGCAACCGCTGCTGCCATCCAGCAGCCACACACCTCGGTCGCGCGTGTTCACACCTATGGCTACTGCCCTGGGTCGCCGACACCGTGCCCTGATTCCCCTTCCAGGCGGCCAGCCGCTCATGAGTGACTGGCTGGATAGATAGGGAGACGCCAGGGTGATAGCAGTGAAAGTGATGAGAGTAGTGATACACTCCTGCTATCGCCCTGCGCCACGTGCACATGCAGAATAGCTAGCGACAGATAATATGGTAGGCGCTTTCGCATGCGCGCGATCAATCATTATCCATTGGCGCGCAAGGCGTAGAGGCAGCCATCGGCGCTTCCGATGTACACCACACCATCACGGACGACCGGAGAGCCAGGAACGATACCACCGGTGGTGAACCGCCAGCGCAGTTTGCCCTCTAGATCCAGCGAATAGACCGTTCTGTCATTGCTGCCAAAGAAGAGCGCGCCATCCGCAAAGGCCGGGCTGGAATTGACCTGACCGCCAGTGGCGTATTTCCAGACGAGATGGCCGGTATGCCGGTCCAGACAATAGAGATGCTTATCTGCCGAGCCGATATAGAGCCGGTCGCCCACAATCAACGGTGAAGAAATCACTCCGCCATCAGTAGGAGTACGCCAGGCTTGCCAGCCGGTTTTGCTATCCAGGCAATAAATCCCGAAATCCTTCGAGCCAAAGAATACATTGCCATCCACCACAATGGGTGAAGATATGACGCTCCCCTGCGCCTGAAAACGCCACTTGAATTCGCCGGTCAGCGCGTCAACCGCATAGACGGAGTTATCGCTGGACCCGATGAAGACCACTCCATTGTCATAGGCCGCAGAGGACCAAATTTCGCGGAACGTCTGATGATGCCAGATCATCACGCCAGTACGCGGCTCGATAGCGTGAATGTAGGTATCATCTGAGCCGATGTAGAGCCGGTTGTCAAAGATGCGTGGCGACGAGTGAACCCGTTGCCAGGTGCGATAGCGCCAGTCCTCTTTGCCGGTTGTGCAGTCAATCGCATAGATATTAAAGTCTTGCGAGCCAATGAGGACATCATTCTGCCAGAGAGCAGGCGTCACACAGACACCGCCATCGGTGGCAAACTTCCACTTCAGCCGTCCAGTCATGCGATCTACTGCATGGACATTATGGTCGTAGGACCCGATATACACGGTGTTGCCATCAACGGCTGGCGTCGCGCGAACCTCGTCTTCGGTTTGATAGCGCCAAATCTGGGTGGTGGTGTAGCTGGGCGCCATGCGCACATTGTGCTCATCGAGGATCGTATTGATGATTGGGCGTGATCCGATGCCATCGGTAGTTGTGCGCTTCGCGCTGTAGCCGTAGACTTCTTCGAGCGCCTGGCGCACCTCCCTGATGGTTTGGTAGCGTTTGTCCATCTCTTGCTCGACACAGCGCATCACCACCGCAGCCAGTTCTGGCGGAACCGCCGGATTGTAGCGGCGAATGGGGTGCCGGTGGAAGGTGAAGAGATCCCGTTTTCGCGGGTCTTGCCGGGTCAGCAGATGGTGCATCATCGCCCCCAGGGCAAAGATATCCGACCGCGTATCGGCATGACCGCCATACATTTCATTGGCGGCGTAACCAGGCGTGCCGACATTGGTATCGCGGCCCCCAGAGAGCAGTTTGGCGATACCAAAGTCAATCAAGACGATATGCCCGTCCAGCGTCAGAATGATGTTATTGGGTTTGAGATCGCGGAAAATGATCGGATGTGGTTGGGTGTGCAGATATTCAACGATGTCGCAGAGCTGGAGCATCCAGTCTACTACCATCTCCGGCGCCAGCATGTCTTGCGACTCTTCGAGCTTGGCTTCCAGATCGGTTCCCTCGATGTAATCCAGCACGAGGTACGCGCGCTGATAGATAGTGAAATAATCAAAGACGCGCGGGATACGCGGATGGCGCAACCGGGCCAGCACATTGGCTTCACGCTTGAAGTTGCTGAGGCGGGTGGGGTCGTCCAGGCCAGAGATCATCTCTTTGAGCGAACGGCGGTTATTTGGCGGCTCAAAGTGATAGTCTTGCGCAAGATAGACATTGCTCATGCCACCTTTACCCAGCGCGCGCTCCACATAAAAGCGTCCCAGCACGAGCGTTCCCGGCGCGAGTTCGGTCAGGGTGCCATTGCGTAACTGCGCAGTGATATCCCGGCCACCATATTCGAGCGGGCTACTTGCCGTGTGGTGCATATCGGCGATGGCGCCGTTGGCCATGCCACCGACACCGCCATCGCCGGTGGTGGTCCAGGGGCTGACGGGAGGTGGCGTGGGAATGGCGAACCCCTCGGCGGGATCAGCAGCCGCATTTTGGGCAGATCCAGTTGCGCCATCGCCGTACATCCCCACATTCACCGCGCTCTGGCTGTATTGGCTATACTGGCCGTAGCCTCTCTGTGAATCCATAGCTGCCCTTTGGCCTCACTTTCCCCACACCCACTGGCACGCACAAATAGGGAACTTCAAATAGCGGTTTCTATGCTGCCGACCAGCGAAAAATCAGGAATCTGGCGTCATTTTAGTCTATCGCAGGCGAACCGTCAAACAGGGATATCCTGTATAGGCGCAAGCAACGTCTGCGCCTGCGCAGCGAATGGCCCATGTGGGCGCAGCGCCAGCGCCGTGCGCAGGTCCAGCGCAGCACTGACATAGTTCCCCTCGTTCTCCGCCTGCGCGCCGAGCAAGACATACGGGCCAGGATCGGTGCGGTCGAGCGCCTGCGCCGCCTGAAGCGCATAGTACGCATTCGCGGGTTCGTTCAGGCCGGTGTAGATTTGCGCCAGCAGGAACTCCAACGGCTCATTTCCCGGCCAGCGGGTAACAGCGGCGATGCCGGCGCGCAAGGCGCTGCCATCACCAAAGCCTAGATGAAAGTCTACATAGATATGCACCAGCGCAATCGTCTCAACGGGCCGGGTGGAGAGGGCGCTGGCCGTCGTCATTGCCGCTTCAGCGCCGAGATAGTCATGTAGCGACAGCGAGGCGCGGCTGATCTCCGACCAGAAGAGCGGGTTATTCGGGTCGAGCAATGCGCCCTGCTGCAACCGCTGGACCGCCAGCGCTGGTTGCTGCTTCGCTAGCGCCAGCTCACCAGCGGCAAACCAGGCGAAGCTGCTATCCGGCGCCTGCGCCAGCCCTGTGGCAATCTCCTGTGCAGCGCGCGCAGATTGGCCCAGCAGCAACAACGTCCAGCCAAGATACGCATGCGTCTCGCCAGTGTCATTGGCCGCGCCGCTGGCTGGGGCCAGCGCAATGGCGCGCGCAAACGGCGCGAGCGCCAGCGCCGGCAGATTCGCCGCCAGGAAAGCATGCCCCAACCGGCTCTGCGTTGTGGCGGCATTCTGTGGCAGCGCCGCCAGCAGCAAAAAGCCATCACTCGCCAGTTGATCGGCTGCGGGGTTGGCGTGCGCGCCAGCGGCCAGAAAGTCCGCCTGCGCCGCGCCAGCATCGCCCTGCCAGAGCGCCAACATACCCAGATGCGCCAGCGCCTGCGGATCATGCGCGGGCAAACGCCGCCAGAAGGCCACCGCAGCAGGAACATCGCCGCGCGCCTCGGCGGCCTGCGCCAGTCGTCGCAGCGCCTCCTGGTCGCCAAGCGCCGCCGCCCGTCCCCAGTCAGCGAGCGCAGCGTTGTTGTCTCCGCCAGCGTGGTCGGCGTCACCCAGCGAGCGCCAGGCGTCTCCCTGGTCCGGCCCCAGGCTGGCGCAACGCGCATAGGCGGCGCGGGCGGCGGACCATTCCTGCTGGAGCATCCGCACATCGCCCACCCGGCAATAGGGCAGTGGATCGGCAGGTGCGACGGCGCTGGCCCCGGCATATTGGGCAATGGCCAGATCGTAACGCAATTCAGCCCGCAGATGCGCCGCCGCCAGCAGGTACGACTGCTCACCAGGAGCCACCGGCAAACACGCGGCAATGAGCAGCAAGAGCGCCAGCAGGAATCCCGCCAGATGCGCATACCAGCGCGCCATCCGCCGCCAGAGTGGCTGACCTGGCCGCTGTGGGCGCGACGGAGGCGCGAATAGCTGCTCTGCTGTGCTGCTCATGTGGGCGCTTCCAATAACTTCCAATAATAGGCGGATGTCACGTAATAGGCCAATGTCACGGCAGTAAACTGCCGGGGCACGATAGACTGGACTGAAGTCCACGTTGATCCGTGGGCTGCTGTGGCTTCAGCCGTATTCACGCTTGCTCCGGCTTTTCAAAGCCGAGAGCAAGGCGCGCACTCATTGTAGTTGCCGTGTGCATTGGGGTCAACCGCGCTGAGACCATACTGGGGCGGCTCTCTTATTCGCTCGCTCACACCCTCTCACACTTCCTTGTTATCGCTGTATTTTCTCATGTTTTCTGGCATCCATTATGGTATACTACAGACGAGGAAGGTGAGATAGCTATGGCACAGGGAATAAGCGCCCACAACCATACGCACGCGCATGCGCATCAGCTCACGCGCGATAAGCTGCGGCTGGGCTTCATCCTGACATTGGCGATTCTGGCGGTCGAAGTGGCCGGCGGTTTCGCGGCGCATTCGCTGTCCCTGCTCTCCGACGCCGGCCATATGTTGACAGACGCCGCTGCGCTGGGGCTGGCGTGGTTCGCCGCCATCCAGGCCGAACGTCCAGCGGACGAGCGGCGCACCTTCGGCTACCATCGCACCGGCATTCTGACGGCGCTCATCAATGGCATGACACTGGTGGTCATCGCTGTGGTGATCGTCTTCGAGGCGTATCAACGCTTCCAGCATCCGCAGGAAGTGGCGCCAGGCATCATGGTGGTGGCGGCGGCCATCGGCATCCTGCTGAATCTCTATATTGTCTTTGGCCTTCAGCAGAGCGACGAACACAATCTCAACGCGCGAGCGGCGCTGCTCCATATTCTTGGCGATATCGGCGCGTCACTGGGCGTCATCATTGGCGCCATCGCCATCGCCTTCACCAGAGCGTATTGGGTGGACCCGCTGATAAGCGTGTTGATTGCGGTACTGGTCGCCATCACCGCAATACGCCTGATTGGTGAGGCGGTGAGCATCCTGATGGAGTCCGCGCCGCGCGACCTCTCGCTGCCGGACCTCGTGCGCGATATGCTGCGTGTGCCAGGCATCCGCGATGTGCATGATCTGCACGTCTGGTCCATCACCAGCGGCATGCTGGCGCTCTCCTGCCACGCCGTGATAGATGACCTGCCGCCGAGCGGTAGCGCGCCAATCCTCGACGCGGTGGCGGCGATGCTACGGCGCAATTATCGCATCACGCATACGACCATCCAGTTCGAGAGTACCGCGCATGGCAGCCATGAGGGATTCTGCGTCTGCCCGCCGGGAAGCTGCGACGCCATCTATTGCGATCTGCGCCCCACTGCGCAGCATGACCATAACCACAACGGTCACGACCATAGTGACCATAGCGGCCACAGCCACGTGCCCGCAGACGAGGCGCTGAAGAACTGAGACAGCGTGCCGCCACGAGCATCGTAGGAGACAGCAGGAGAGAGCATGCCAGATATTCCCTCCGATATAAAAGCATTCAATCGCCAGTTGATCGAGGAGTTTCGCGCCAGCCGCAACGCTCCTGGCGGCCCGATGAACGGCAGGCAGTTGCTCCTGCTGACGACGACCGGCGCGAAAACCGGCCAGCGCCGTACCACTCCCATGATGTATATCCGTGATGGCGACCGGCTGCTGGTCATCGCCTCCGATTCCGGCGCACCGGCTCACCCCGCCTGGTATTACAACCTGCTAGCCCATCCAGTGGTGACGGTCGAAATCGGCGCCGATACCTACGACGCCACCGCCGTCGCCCTGGCGGGCGCGGACCGCGAAGAGACCTGGGCGCGCATCATCGAAAAATACCCATTCTTCGCCGATCATCAGGCGAAAGTCACGCGCCAGATTCCCGTTATCTCACTCGAACGCCGCGAACCGCAGTAGATAGGGCAAACGGATGAGTGAATCGGCAGCAGAGGGATCGGTAGGCACATTCCTTCTGCGTGAACATCGCTATGGCGAGGCGCTGGCGGCCTTCACCGACGCCATAGACGCTGACCCCTCTGATGCGGCGGCCTGGGCTGGCAAAGCACTGGCGCTGGCGCGACTCGGCCACCATCAGGAGTCGCTAACGGCGAGCATACATGCGCTCGATTTGACCGGCAGCCAGCCAAACAATACTGATGCCAGGATGTTGGCATTGCGGGCGCTCAACTCCAACGAACTACTACTGGCAGATATGGGACGCTACGAGGATGCGCTGGTGGTAGCTGAAGTCGAACTCGAATACGCGCCGGAATCAGCTCTCGCCTGGCTCAGCAAAGGCACATTTCTGATAGGGCTGGGAAAGGAAGAGCAAGCGTTGGAAGCCATCGAACAGGCATTAACGCTCGATGATGCCTTTGTGCCAGCGTGGAGGGCAAAGGGAATCGTGTTGACGCGCCTGCTCCAGCCACATGAGGCTATCGTCGCTTTTGATCGCGCGCTGGCGCTGCACCCTGGCGATATAGCCGCCGAGGTCGGCAAGCAAGAGGCACGCAAACAATGGTGGCGTATCTTTACCATTCAGGCCGCGCCAGATGTCGTGCTGGGGCTACTAGAATTACTTGGGCACTTCTAGGGATTCCCGATCAGATCAGCTTCTTCTTGGCTTTGATGGATACTGAGCCAGACATGGGCCAGATGATGCAAAAATGCTTGCGCTGGCATACAATGAGCAGTGGCACGCCGCCGTGTATCCGTGCCACTGAGAAGCCGCTACGCTGCGTAAGCGTATGCACAAACACAAGAGAAAGAGTTGTGAGAGATCATGTCGAAGCGAACGCCTGACAGCAAGAACGTGATTACCGTGCTGAAAGAGCGCGGCCTGTTGTCACAGATCACCGAGAGCGGCCTGCCCGAAGCGGCGGCGGACGGGCGGCTCTACGTGTATTGCGGCTTCGATGCGACCGCCCCCAGCCTGCATGTGGGCAATCTGGTGCCGGTGATGGCGCTGGCGCACTTTCAGCGCTGCGGCCATCATCCCATCCTCGTCGTCGGTGGGGGCACCAGCATGATTGGCGACCCCAGCGGCAAATCGGTTGAGCGCCCCTTGCTTTCGCCTGAAGAGATACGCGAGAACGCTGAACGCATCCGCCAGCAGCTTTCCGGCTACCTCTCGTTCGAGGGCGACAACGCCGCCATCATGGTGAATAACGCCGACTGGCTCGGCAAGATGACGCTGTTCGAGTACCTGCGCGACATCGGCAAGCACTTCTCCGTCAACGCGATGATGGCGAAGGACTTCGTGCGCAACCGGCTGGAAGACCCCGATCAGAGCATCTCGTACACCGAGTTCAGCTACATGATTATCCAGGCGATTGACTACCTGCATCTCTACGAGACGTACAACTGCACCGTGCAGGTGGGCGGGCACGATCAGTGGGGCAACCTCATCTCCGGCGTGGAACTGATTCGCCGCAAGCATGAGGCGCACGTCCATGCGCTGACAGCGCCGCTAATTACCACGGCCTCTGGCGCGAAGTTTGGCAAGAGCGAGGGCAACGCGCTCTTCCTGAACCCGGAGATGACCACGCCCTACACGCTGTACCAGTACTGGATCAACACCGATGACCGCGATGTCGGCCATTACCTGAAAATCTTCACCTTCCTGCCACTGGAGGAAATCGCCGCCATCGAGCACGAGCAGGCGGAGCATCCAGAGCAGCGGATTGGGCAGCGGTTGCTGGCCTTCGAGATCACCAAGCTGATTCACGGCGAAGCAACGGCGCAGGCGGTGCGAGGCGCCTCAAATGTGCTGTTCGGCGCGGGCGTAGCGGAGTTGACGCCCGAGGCGCTGCCGCATCTGGCGAGCGCGGTGCCAACGACTACGGTTTCCGCCTCCGCGCTGGCCGAGGGGTTGCCGGTGCTGGATATGCTGGTCGCCACTGGCGCACAGCCCTCCAAAGGCGCGGCGCGCCGGTTGATACAGCAGGGTGGCCTCTACGTCAACGATCAACGCTGGACAGACGCCGAGCGCCCGTTGACCACGGAGACGGAGCTCTTTGGCCGCGCCATCCTGCTGCGCACCGGCAAGAACAAATATCACCTGCTGCTGGCCGAATAGCCGCTAGAATAGCGATGCCCTTCCTGGCAGACGGGAAGGGCAGTTGTTTCGCTGGTGCGAACGTATAACAGTTCTTTGCTATAGTTCTCTATCCGCATGCACATTAGAGAAACTCAGACATGCAGGGTGGGCCGGTAGATAAGCTCCTGGGTACGGCCATCGAGCGTCCGGGTCTCAATCAGTTCGAGGTCGAAGTCAGCCGCTCCCTTGAAAATCGGGGCATCTCCGGTCTGGCCGGTGATGACAGGGAAGATCGTCACCTGAACCCGGTCTACCAGACCAGCGGCCATCAGCGCACGGTTCATTGATAGGCTGCCGTGCGAGCGCAACGGCACATCTGACTCTTCTTTGAGCCGGGCGACGACATCAACGGCGTTACCGCGAGCAACGGTCGCGTTCGGCCAGTCGAGGGGTTCTTCCAGTGTGTTCGAGACCACCGTTAACGGCAGGCTCCGCATCCGTGTGACCCACGGGTCACGTGCATCGGGATCCTCAGCGCCCGGGGTTAGCATCTGCACAAAGTCCCGATAGGTGGTGGCCCCGAAGACCATCCGCTGTTCCGCGTTGTACTGGGCAAGCCGGTGGGCGAGCAGTTCAGGGCCTTGCTTGCCCCAATAGCCACCCCAGTCGCCGCCACTGATGGAGCCGAAGCCGTCGAGGCTGGAAAAAACGTCGAAGGTGTAGATCGCGGTCATAATGTTCTCCTCGCATACGGTTGATTGGGCGCGTTGTCGTTGTGATCTTGCTCACCAGCCAGCGCAATTCGTTCTACTCCTGTGCGGGTGAGCGACGAGTAAAATCTGCCATCCAGTTGGTCTCCCAGGTGCGACCACCATCCGCTGAAAGCGCCTGCTCCCAGTGGAACGAGTTGGCGGTGATGCCAGAAAAGGTCAGACGGATGAGGATGCTCTGGCCATCGAAGGTGTCCCGGTTGTAGAACTCGCCAACGCCATTCTGGAAGCGCCCAATGGCGGGCGGCGGCAGCGCAGCGCTGGTGCCATCTGCCCCGTAGATGCTCCACAAGCGCGTCTGTAGATCGAAGAGGCGCAGGGTCAATTCACGCGCCGTGCCTTCCGCTGTCTCCATGGTGAAATCATCAATGTGACCGAGACCGCCAAGCACCTTTTGCGCGACCGTAGCTGCATTGGATTCCTCCCACTCGTGATCGCCGTTCAGGGGTTCTATTAGCTTTCGCAGCCGGATATCCCAGGCGCCGAGATAGAAGTCGAAGTCGTTGCGCCCATCGTGATCTTGTTGATCTTGTCCCTCATCTGCCGAACCTGCCGGGTTATGCGGTGTCATGTGAAGCCTCCGGCGTGGCGTGTATGCAGCCGTTCCCCGCATCGCCACTATCAGGCCAGCATCGGGATGACATGGACGCCACACTATTATTCTCATGGTAGCGTGATAACCGGAAATTTCATGTCCGGTTAACGGGAGTTTGTGGGTGCAGAGGATGAATGGAACGGTAGATACGCATGGCTCAACGAGCTGCTGCTTGCGAGCGTCTCCATGTCGCACCGGCAATAACTGCCAGGAGGGCGATGCCGCCGATGGTGACGGCAGTACCCCAAAACGTTTCTAAGATCGCCTGATAGAGCGGAATTTGTCCCAAACCGTCGCCTGCGTTGCTGATATCCGCCAGATAGGCATACTGGAGCCAGTGGGCGATGCCCTGAACCAGCCAGAAGGCGCCGCCATCTAGCAACAAGACACCGATAAAAACTCTCGCCATGCGGCGTAGAACCGGGAGTATTGGTTCTGCCTGTCGAGTTCTATCTCGCAACACGGAGACTGCCCCCAGCGCCAGCGCCGTTGCGATGGCAATGATGAGCGCAAGACCGAGTACCTGCGCGCGATCTATAGCCTGTCCAATCCAGGGATACCACTGCTTGCAGCCTGATACGCCGCAAGATGCGACCGGCTGCAAGTCTTGATACGCGCCATAGCAGCGTTCGGCAAGGGCAAGGCCACAGGCGCTGAGTATACAGGCTGCGACGCCCATCCACCATGCGCGCGAACGCCGCCGTGCCCAGGCAAGCAGGAATGCCGCCCCAATAGCAGCGACGACGGCGCAGACACCCGCGAGCAGTGTCCATATTTTGAGGGCATGCAGCGAGGCAAGGAGGTCTGGCATGATAGCACCCTTTTCGGAGCTTACAATGCGTTGGTCGCAACTCAGGCGTATCGTACGCATAGGCTATCATGCCAAGCCAGTAAGCGCAAGACGCTTGGCGAAAAGATGCGCAAGCGGCTCTTGCTAGTGATGATCGCTTGCTGTTGCCCGCGCCATCAGACGCGCCCCCAGGGCTGGAGAGAGTCTGTTAGCGAGGGACAGCGCCTTCACCTGTCCCACACGTACCTCATAGGTCTCGTGTTCGAGCGCATGGACAATCTCACGGACTACAACATCAGGAGAAAGTTTTGCGCCACCCATCCCTTTGACTAGCCCAGTATCCACCGTTGGCGGCGCCACCTCAAAGACTTTGACCGGAGTTCCTGCCAGTTGTTGGCGTAGCGACTGAGACAGGGAGTGAACAGCAGCTTTGGTGGCGCTATAGACAGGCAACGATGGCGCCGGAACATATGCTACCGCCGACGACATAGTGACGATAGCCGCCTGGGGACGTTTCAACACCAATGGGAGGGCAAGCCTGGTGACTTTGATAGTTCCCAGCAGATTGGTAGCAACCTCCTGTTCGAGCAACGAGAAGTGATCTTCTTGCCCCAGGAAATCATAGGAATTGAGGATGGCGGCGTTATTCACCAGCAGATCCAAACCGCCATATTCAACCTCGATGCGCATGAGGAGCGACCTGATCTCTTCTTCGTTCGTGATATCGCTCACCACCGTATGCAGGCCGGGTGTGTCTCTTTGCGCCTGTTCCAGTTTCGCCGCATTGCGACCAGTGACCACAACCGTATTGCCCCGCGCCAGCAGCGCCCGCGCGAGCGCCAGACCGATACCGGAACCGCCGCCAGTAATGAGTATCGTGCGATTGGCCAGTTTCATAACGGACATCTCCTTTTGTCGCACTTACGCGACATTTGATCTGCTTAGCGACTCTCGATAGTCACCAGTGTCTCTAACTTGTCTGGACTCGTGGCGTTCACGCCTAACGGATGTTCGCGGCGCAGCAGCACCCAGAAGATCACAAGATGCGCCACGAGCAACGCGGGAACATAGAGCGTCAGGATGAACCAACCCGGTCCGAGTGGCTGAACGGGGACATTGGCGCGCACGCCCTGGAAGATCGCGTTCAGCAAATCGAACGTCCCCTCAATATTGAAGAGCCAAACGAATACGAGCGCTCCGCGCCATCTCGCGCGTAGCAGCAGCAACGCAGCAACTGCCAGGACCGCCGCCAGCAGGTCGCCATACGCCGCTGGGGTTGCAAACTGCTCCGGCAGACGTGAGCCAACCACACCGGAGATGAGAAACACGGTTCCTTCGCTGCGGAAGGCGCTCAGGAAGAGCAGCGGCGCAAGGGCACGAGCGCGCGGCAGGCGCGCCAGACGCGGCGCGACATACCACAGCGCGATGAGGACAAAGACAAGCGCATTGAGCGCCACCTGGACGACGAAGAATAGCGTGGTGTTCATAACAAACTCCTCCAACAGCAGCCCTGATGAGCAGCGTATGCCTATCGGGCCTCATAGTCATCTTTCTCTCATGGGCAGCCTGTTACGCATCCACCACGATAGGCTGCTGAATCTCTTGAACTGTGCCAGCGAGTGTGCCGGGAATCTCGCTCATCTCTTGTGTGTTCTGTGTGGTGAGGTGGCCGCCGCGCCCCAGCAGCAGCGCCGCCAGCGCCGCGACGACAAGCAACGCCACCCCGGAGATCACAAACGACGGGTGTAGCGCCTCGGTGAACGACTGGCCGATGATGCCACGTAGCGCCGAAACAGCTAACGGCAACCGGGTGGCAAGATGAAGTTGTCCGGCGTCCGCGCCCGCCGTGGCGATGGCATTGGCGAGGGTATCACCAAGATGCGCCGGTATGTGTAGACCAGTGAAGTTGCTGGCGAGGTTCTGCGCCTCCTGGTTCTCGACAACTGCGCCCAGGACGGCTATTCCCAGGACACTGCCGACTTGGCGGCTCGTGTTGACCATCGAAGAGGCCAGTCCGGCGCGTTGTGGCGGCGTGGCCGCGAGGACCGCTGATGTGATCGGTGTAAGCATCAGCCCGAAGCCGACCCCTAGCATGCCCAGGTTCCACCAGATAGCGGCGTACCCGGTTGTCGGCGTGAGGCGTGTCAGGAGCAGCAGCGCCACGCCGGAGAGCAACGCGCCGAACGCTACCGGCAGACGTGGGCCAAAGCGCGCGGTGATGCGCCCGGCCAGCGGCGCCATGATGAAGATGCCGATGGTGTTGGGCAGCGTGCGCTCACCGGATTGCAGCGCCGTATAGCCCTGCACCTCCTGGAAGTACTGCGCAATGAAGAAGACGGCACCCATCAACGCGAAACCGACGATCAACGCCGCGAAATTGGCGGTCGAGAACGTGGCGCTCTTGAAGAGGCCCAGCGGCAACAGCGGTTCGCGTACCCGCGCCTCCACGAAGAGGAACACCACCAGCAGCGCCGCCGCCGCAATGAAGAGCGCGACGATCAGCGGCGACCCCCAGCCATCGGCCTGCCCTTCGATCAACGCATAGATCAACGCCAGCAGCCCTGCAATCGCCAGCGCCTGCCCCGGCACATCAATGCGCTTGGCGCTGGGATTGCGCGATTCCGCCAGTAGCGGCAGGCCCAGCAACAATGCAATCACGCCGATGGGCAGGTTGACGAAGAAGATCGCCTGCCATCCAGATATCTGGATCAGCAAACCGCCGAGCAGCGGCCCCGCCGCTAGCGCAATGCCCGAAACGCCCGACCAGATGCCAATGACCTGGGTTCGCTCGCGGGGATTACTGAAGGCGGCGGCCAGCACTGAGAGGCTCCCCGGCGAGAGCGCCGCGCCACCGGCGCCCTGCAACACGCGCCCTGCGATCAGCCAGCCGAGCGATGGCGCAACGCCACAGATGGCAGAGCCAATGGTAAACACCAACAATCCAATCAGGAACACGCGCTTGCGCCCAAAACGGTCGCCCAGCGTGCCCGCCGTCAACAGCAGCACGGCGAAGGGCAGCGTATAGGCGTCCACCACCCACTGCAAATCGGCAAGCTGCGCGTGCAAATCGCGCTGGATGGTCGGCAGCGCCACCGTCACGATGGAGGCGTCGAGCAGCACCATAAAGAAGCCGATGCACGTCACGAGCAATGTGCCGAGCTTCTGTGTGCGATTCTCTGCAAACATGTCATCTCTCCCTCAGCCTTGTAGTCACGCACGAGTATGTCTGCACAGACATAGTAACGCGCGTGGTATAACTATGTCAAGGGAGACATAGTGAGGAGATGGCAACATGACTACGAAACGAGAAATACAGCTTGAACGATCAAAACAATCGAAGCATACAAAACAGCCCAAGCAGTCAAAGCAATTTACGATGTGCCAGTACGCGATTCTCGCCAGTCTGGCGCAGGAGCCGCGTTCCGGCTACGACATTGCGCAGTGGTTCGCGTTCGTGACAAAGCATTTCTGGAGTGTGGGACATAGCAGCATCTATCCGGCGCTGGCGGACCTGGAGCAGCGCGGGCTAGTGGAGTACACAGAGGTGCCGAGCGAGCAGGGACCAACACGCAAGGTGTATCATCTCACGCCGTCTGGCACTGAAATGCTCATGGAGTGGGTGGAGCTGCCGGCAGCCGATGCCGAGGTGCGCGACGAACAGTTGGTGAAGGCGCTCTGCTATGGATTCTTGCCGCCGGAGCGCGCCATCGCCTTATTGCGCATGGCACGAGCGCGGCATGTGGAGCGCAAGGCGCACTATGAGGAATTGGCGCGTCGCAGAGAAGAGGAAGAACGAACAGGCGATCCGCACAAGGCAGCGGCGGCGCTGGGGCAACGGCTGACCGCGCGGCGTGGCGTCGGCGTACAGGAGAGTTACATTGCCTGGTGTGATGAGGCGATTGCCGCTATCGAGGAGTTTCACGCGCAACACAACTACTAATGGTTGATCTCTCGGTGACATAGGATATTTCTATCCAGGCCACCGAGAGACTTCACCAGCTTGGCGCTAGTGGTCTAAATACTGTCCAGTCACATAGTTGAACCGGCCAGTCGTATGGGCTGCGGTGGTGAAGGTGACGACATCGCCCTGCACAGCAGTTAGGGTCAATTGACCGACCCGTTGCGGAGCCGGATAGAAGTGGATCGGCGCCAGCGCGCCACTGGCGCTGCACGGATTCTGGGGCCGCACCTGTACAGCAAGCTGATTCACCTCACCAAACACAGTATAAGGTGTTCCCTCGGTGGAGGTCATCCTGATGTAGCTGTTGTAGTTCTGCCCAGGGAGCGGCGCCTGACCGCTCAGGTTGACAATTTGCGGCGGCTGATTCTGAATAACCACGCAGGCAATCGCACTTTGCCCACCCTGCTTGGCAGCCGGAGAACGATCATGCGCGGCTTTCCATTGCGCTTGCATCTGAACTGCCTGCTGCTTACGGTTGAGCGCGACGGATGGGCTGGCGCTGGCAATCGTCACGCCAACGACGAGTACGAGGACGCCAGCGGCGACAATGCCAGCAATCAGCAGCGCGCGCGTGGGCAAATTCTTCGCAGGCATGCGCCTTGTAATGCGCTGGCGGCGTTTCGTCCGTTGAGGCAGGTGGCGCTGTTTCGACGCCTTTGATACAGTATGAGACACCAATGTGTTCCTTTCAGCACTGCTTGCTACGATCACCGAGGCACGATCACCAATATTGGACCGACCCATCGAAGAGGCTATAGGGGATATAGCCAGCGTTCTGGTTGATGAAGTTCTGCCAGTCTGAGGTGTCGCCACTGCTGGAAAGCATGACCACATAGTATTGGATGCGCCCCTGGTTGCCTTTATTGGAGTAACTGCTCACCTGTGCCCACCAGCCGTTATGGGTGCTGCTGTAGGCTTCGGGGAACGGCTCGTCATAGCCGATACCCCAGGCCAATTGATACACGTTGCCGTACACACCAGGCCCTTCGCACCAATCCTTCGTGTACTCGTAGCAGTTAGACTGCGCATCGCCAAAGTCGTAGAGGTTCCAGGCTACGCCGTTCTTGACGTCGTAATTGTCGAATCCATCTGCGAAGTTGGAGGCGCTGCCATAGCTACCAAAGTAGTCGTATGGAGGGTCATACCAGCCTTCCGCGTCAATCGCGCCTTTACTGGTAATCTGCCAGCCCTCTCCGGCGGTAGCAAGATCGTAGTTTACCTCCTCGACGGCAGTAGCAAGATCGAAACCTGCTGCCTGGTCGCAACTGGCCATCGTGTCATTGCTTCCGCAGATGGATGAGTTGTTGACCCCGATGAGGAGATTGAGCGTAAAGCAGTTGTACGAGTTGGCGTACCAACTGTTGGCGTAGTCCTCAACGATGGTCCACACCTGATTCGGCCCGCCACCGTAATCAATGGTTGCTCCTGCCCAGTTGTAGATGTTGCCATCGCGGGGGGAGCCAAAGTCGAGGATGGTGTAGATCAGGTACTCGCCCTTCGTACAATGAATGCCCTTGTTGACCAGGGTTTGATTCTCTCCGAGAGCATCAGATGCGCCGAGCTTGCTCGCGTAACTATCAGGGTTGGTGTTGGCGTACCAGTTGCTATCCACGTAGTAGCTGTTAGTGACGACGGGAGAGAGGCTCGTTGTCAGCGGCGCCGCATGAGCCGTGCCCGAAAAACGGAAGTTCGCCCAGGTCATCACCGCCAGCGCAACAACCAGTATCAGGGCGAGAAGTGATCTTCGCATAGCTACTCCTCCTGCAATCATGTGTTCGACGACAAAGGGATGAAGTTGCTCACAAAGCAACCGCTATCAAAAGTCGTAGGAGCAGGTGTAGCCGGGATTATTCACTTCCGCTTCGTATCTCACGTAGTTGGGTCCACCAGAGCTAAAGGAAATCTCGACGATACCGCAAGCGCTGGCATTGCCGGTATACCATTGATTGGTCCAATCCGGCAGGGTACCTCGATTGCTATGGACCACGGACGGGCTGCCAGCTTGTGTCTGCATCCGATAGTAGTTGTCCACTGACCCAGATTCATAGACTTGGCCGCGAATCCAGTTGGTCTGGCAGGTCTGGGACCACCACAATTGCAGATAGCCATAGTTCCAACTGGTGGTATGTGTGACCACGTCGGTCAGCGGAGATGACGTAACTACCCAATAGCTGCCACTGGCACAGTTGGTAGTGTAGGGATCGGTATTATCGCAATGGACGCCTGAGCAACTGGCAAAAGCCATGACATGCACCGTTGATGCGTCGAGCCTGCTCACAACGTGCTGGAGATGCGTCTGCTGTGCTTGGCGCGTCTGCACAGGCGCAGCGAGGGCGGTACCGGCGTTGGTAGCCAGTACCCCCAGAAGAAGCGCACTGAGCGCCAGGAGTATGCGGCCCCATTGGTTCACCACACGGCTCACCAAGACATGGTGGTAGCGCGAAGTGTACTGCTGGTCGTAGGTAACAGAAACATCTGGTTGCGTGTCGTGAACATGGGCGCTGGTAGATTCCATAGGTAGTGTCTCCTCGATCATCGCACTGAGGGTTTTAACAGGTTTCGATACTGGCACATGCCACCTTTCTACAAGCCAGAAGGAGGCATGTAAGGACAGTACTGGCCAGTCATAGACGACATTAGTTCCTACGCTATACTCATGTAATCTCCTGTTCTCCATCGCCGGGACGTTGCACTACGAACAGTAGAGAAGGTAAGGCAACTGTACCCGGGCAATAGTGAGATGAGAAGGTCATCCAGGAGTCATGTAGGAGTCATTCAGGTGTCATGACTATATCTTGCAAAAGGGAACTGGCTTTGATAGTTGAGTTGGTAGTGTGGCTGATGAATAGCTTTGCAGAAGTCCTATTCAGTTCCAAAAACAACGACAGCCAGATGGCGATTATGCCATCTGGCTGTCGTCCCGCTCGTAAGAAAATTACCGCTTGGTGTACTGCTTCGCCTTGCGGGCGCGCTTCAAGCCATACTTCTTGCGCTCCCGCATGCGCGGGTCGCGCGTGAGAAAGCCGTTCTTGCGCAGGGTCGGACGGAACTCTTCATCCGCGCGCACCAGCGCCCGCGCGATGCCATGCCGCACAGCGCCGGCCTGGCCGCTGACGCCGCCACCGACCACCTTCACTGAAATGTTGAAGCGATTGTTTAGCTCCAGCATACGCAGCGGACTGCGTACCGCCTGCATCAGCGTCTCGCGCGGGAAATATTCATCCGCGCCGCGCCCGTTGACGATGATCTGGCCATCGCCGTTGGGGTACAGGCGCACCCGCGCAACGGCGGTCTTGCGCCGTCCTGTCCCGTAATAGTAAGCCCCTTGAAACTCCGCCAAGGTGATTCCTCCGCTCGCCTGATTCTGGCTGATTGACTATGGCTCGGTCTACTGGCCGAGATGACTCATTTGACTGATTATGCCTTTGTTGTTTCTGCTGCCTCTTCGGTTTCCGCTGCTTCCGCTGCTTCCGCCTGCTCGCGCTCCGCAAGCCAGGATTCCACCGTGGGCTGCTGCCAGGGAATCGGCTGCTGCGCCTGATGCGGATGCTCCGGGCCAGCGTAGACCTTGAGGCGGTGCAGTACGTCCGCGCCGAGCCGGTTGTGCGGAATCATCCCCTTGACGGCACGCTCGATGACACGCTCCGGGTGCTTCTCCAACACCTGCCGCAGTGTCTCCTGCTTGAGACCGCCAGGATACTGCGAGTGCTGGTAATACATCTTCTGGTCCAGCCGCTTGCCGGTCACAGCGATCTTGGCGGCGTTGACCACGATCACAAAGTCGCCACAGTTGAGGTGCGGCGTATAGGTGGGCTTGTGCTTGCCGCGCAGGATGGTGGCAATCTGTGTCGCCACACGGCCCAACACCTGCCCATCGGCATCAATCAGGTACCAGCGCGCTTCCAGATCATCGCGCTTGGCACTGTACGTTTTTGGGTTCATCGTTTTCTCCACGTTACGCGCACTGCGCGATGTTGTCTTGCCGCGCGCCAAAATAGTTGTATCGCCAGCCGCGAACGGCTATCTTCGCTATCACTCGTGCTACCACACGGCTACCACTCGACGGCGCCTGCTGGATACGTCACCTGCGTCAGACACAGGCCACAGGCCGGAGCAGCGGCGCCACTATGCGCCTTGTCGCGCGCTTCCAGGATGCGCTGGAAATCTGCGACGCTCAGCCGGCCATCGCCAACCAGCGCCAGCGTTCCCACCAGCCGGCGCACCATTCCCGAAAGGAAGGCGTTCGCCGTGAAGCGACACTCCACGACATCCGGCTCTGCCCCGGCCCAGCGGCAATCTGCCGCGAACATCGTCCGCACCGTGTGGCCGCGATAGCCGTCGCTGCGGCGGTCGCGCGGGCTGGAACCGAACGAACCGAAGTCCTGCTCACCCAGCAAGTGAGCGCTTGCCGCCTGCATCGCCACCACATCCAGCCGCCCGGACACGCGCCAGGTGAAACGCTCGCGGAGCGGCGAACGGCTTGCATCACAAAGGATGCGATAGCGATAGCTGCGCGAAAGCGCATCCCAACGAGCGCGAAAGTCATCAGCGACATGGCAAGCAGCGCGAATCGCAATGTCTTGCGGCAGCAGCGCATTCAACGCTCGCTGCCAGGCGGCGATGTCCAGGCGGTCCGGCGCATGAAAGTTGATGACCTGCCCGCTGGCGTGGACACCGCTATCGGTGCGACCCGCCGCCTCGACGCTGATAGCCGTTCCTGTGATGCGCTGGATTGCTGCCTCAATGGCTCCCTGCACCGTTGGCCCCTTATCGGGCGACTGGCGTTGAAAGCCGGCGAAGCGTGTGCCGTCATACTCCACCAACGCAGCGACGTTCACGGCAGCGGCTCTACTTACTTCACCATTTCGAGCCGCACGATTTCGGCGGCATCGCCCAGGCGGCGCCCAATCTTGGTGATACGGGTGTAGCCACCGTGGCGACCATTGTACATCGGCACGTACTGCTCGAAAATCTTGCGCACCGTCAGTTCATACGGCAGGTGGCGCAGAATCGTGCGGCGCGCATGCAGTTCGATGACCATTGCCTCGCGGGCGGCAGTCAAGGCGCGCTGCGCCTCGTCACGATCATTGATGAGACCGAGCAACTCTTTCTTCCAGCCGTCGAGGCGGTCTTGCTTGAGCTTGCGGGCCTCGGCGCTGAGCGGGAACTTGCCCTGCGCGGCGCGCTCCTCGTTGGAGGCGATTTCCTCGTCGAGGGTAAAGCGACCCTTACGGGCCAGCGCCAGCACTTGCTCGGCGATATACTCATCCTGCACGACGGCGCGCAGATGCTCCTGGGCACGGTTGTGGCCGCGAATGGCGATGGCGATCAGGCGCTCCGCCTCGCCACGCACCGCTTTGGCGCGCGCCTCGGTCGTGTTGATATGCTCATGGGTATATAACCCATTGATCAGATTGCGAAACGCTGCGCGGCGCTTCGGCTCCGCCATATTGATGCGGTTGCCCGCGATACGATGCCTCACACTACTACTCCTGTCCTGTGTCCTGAATGTCGCCTGCCACCCGCTGCCAGAGCGGGCGAATACCTGTGCGGTGTTCGCGCTCGCTACAGGCCGGTGTCGCCATCCAGGTCCGCATGGCCGGAGGGCGAGCCAGAATCATGCTGCGGGAAGCTCGGCAACAGTTTCCGCTGGATGAGCCGGTCCGCAAGCTCCGTCAGACTCTTTTCGCCAAAGTTGCGCACAGCCAGCAGATCATCACGGCTCATCGTCAGCACCTGGCCGACTTTGGTGATGTTGCTGCGCTTGAGGCAGTTATAGGCGCGCACCGAGAGGTCCAGCTCCTCAATCGGCGTGTCGTAAATCTTCTGGGGAATCTGGAACGATGTAGCCCCCGGCAACGTGGGAATGGCAGGCTCAACGATGCCCGGCTCATTCCACTCCGCAATCATCTGGAAGTGTTGCACGAGAATGTGCGACGCCTGGCGCAGCGCCTCATCTGGCGTGATGGTGCCATCGGTCCAGATCTGCAACACGATCTTGTCATAATTGGTCATCTGACCGACGCGCGTGTTGGAGACGGTGTAGCTGACGCGCTCCACCGGCGAGAAGATGGCGTCCACCGGAATCTGGCCGATGGGTTGATCTTCTTTGGATTCGGCGGGCACATAGCCTTTGCCGGACTCCACCATCAATTCCATCTCGAAGCGGGCGTTCGGATCGTCCACCGTGCAGATGTAGGCATCGGGGTTGACGATCTCGATGGTGCTTGGCGCCTGGATGTCTGCGCCGGTAATCTGGCGTTCGCCGGTCACTTCAATGCGCATGGTGACAGGGCGGTCCGAGAACGAGCGCAGGCGCAGCCGCTTGACGTTGAGTACGATGTCGGTCACATCTTCTTTGACGCCCGGTACATCCTGGAACTCGTGCTGAACGCCATCTATCTTGATGGATGTGACCGCCGCACCGCTCAGCGACGACAGCAAGACACGACGCAGCGAGTTGCCCAGCGTCGAGCCATAACCGGCTTCCAGCGGCTCGATGTCGTAGCTGGCGTAGTTCTGTTCAGATTCGGTTGCGGTAATGTGCGGTACAGCAATATCTAGCAAGGGAATCCCCTCCTCTTACCGCCGGGAATAATACTCGACCACCAGCGCCTCATCGAAAGGCAATTCCATATCCTGCCGCGTGGGGATGGCCAGCACGCGGCCCGAAAGAGCAGTGGGGTCAAGGCGCATCCACGGCGGGACGCCCTTCTGGTTGAGCATCAGCGCGCGAGTCTTGAAATATTCGAGATTTCGGCTGCGCTCACGCACGGCAACCTCATCTCCTGGCTTGAGAATCGCCGAGGGGATATCCAGCTTGCGGCCATTCACCTGAAAGTGGCCATGTGTCACGAGTTGGCGCGCCTGGGCACGTGAATCGCCAAATCCGAGGCGATAGACAATGTTGTCGAGGCGCATTTCGAGCATCTGCAAGAGGTTCTCGCCCGTCTTGCCCGGCTGATGTGAAGCCTTCCGGTAGAAATTGCTGAACTGGCGTTCGAGCAGGCCGTATGTGCGACGGACCTTCTGCTTCTCACGCAGTTGCATGCCCGCGCCGGACATCTTGCGCGCGCGCGCCTGTCCATGCTGACCGGGGCGGGTGTTGCGCCGCTCGATGGCGCATTTGCTGCTCATGCAGCGGTCGCCTTTGAGAAAGAGCTTCATGCCTTCGCGGCGGCAAAGGCGGCAAACTGGACCTGTATATCGGGCCATGCTTCTGTATCGTCCTCCCAGGGAGTGCTTGTTGTACTGTGTTCGGGTCGCGTATTGGGCTTACTGGATGACTGAATGATTGGGTCAAACCCTCATGCCAGTGTGCGACCCACGCGTGGCCTCTGCCGCGTGTTGTGCTGGCGCAGAGATCACCTGGTCAATAGTCAATGATCGAGAACGAGCGGCTCACCAGCACCACCAGCCGCAGCGGCGCAGGAACGGCATCATTCTCATTCATATCAGGTGAGGCACGCTGCTTAGAGAGCGCCTTCACCAATGGCCACATTGGCTAAAGCCGCGATGCGTGGAGAAAGGGACAAATCAGCCGTGGGCTACACACGACCCCAAAGCTCCGGAGCAAAACCCCGAAAACTTCAACCGCTCAAGGACGGAAAGCGGTATCCCCGCGAACACGCACTCCAGATTCGCTTCGCGTATCCGGCGCACGAAACGCCGGTAAAGAAAAGACAGTGTACGACGAAACCTTAGACGCGGCGACGCTTTGGCGGGCGGCAGCCGTTGTGCGGAATCGGCGTGACATCGGTGATCGAGACGACGGTGATTCCGGTGGCTTGCAGCGCGCGAATCGCCGCCTCACGCCCGGACCCCGGCCCCTTCACATAGACCTCAACCTGCCGCACGCCGTGATCCATTGCCTTGCGCGCGGCGGCCTCCGCCGTGATCTGAGCGGCATATGGAGTACTCTTGCGCGACCCTTTGAAGTTGGATGAACCGGCGCTGCTCCAGGCCAGCACATTGCCGTTCGGATCAGAGATCGTGACGAGCGTGTTATTGAACGTCGCCTGAATGTGCGCCCGCCCGCGCGGTACTGATTTCCGCTCGCGCTTGCGCTGTCGCCCCACGGGCCGCTTCGGAGCTTTCTCCGCCATGCTGATTGGTTCCCTTTCTCCTGGCCGGCGCTTCCACAATGACGCCAGCCACTTCTGTCATTCGAGCCATCCGGGCCATTCGAGCCATCCGCGCGTGCCTCGCCAGCCATGTTTGGCACAGTCGCACGCCAGAGGCACGCAACCCGCTACTTCTTGGTGGCCTTCTTCTTGCCAGCCACGGTTTTCTTTGCGCCACGGCGGGTGCGGGCGTTGGTGCGTGTGCGTTGGCCATGCACCGGCAAATTGCGGCGATGGCGCATGCCACGATAGCTGCCGATCTCGATGAGCCGCTTGATGTTCATGTCCACTTCGCGGCGGAGATCACCCTCGACCTTGATCTGGTCGCTGCGGTCAATATATTCGCGCAGCCGGGCCACTTCCTCTTCCGTCAGGTCCTTGACGCGCGTATCAGGGCTGACCCGCGTGATGCCAAGAATCTTTCTGCTGGTCGAGGGACCAATGCCATAGATGTACGTCAGCGCGACTTCAACGCGCTTTTCGCGGGGAATATCTACCCCGGCGATTCTGGCCATGCGCCAGCTCCTCCTCGCTTGCCAACTGGCCCAATTGTCGCTGGGCGTATATTGGCGTGATAGAGTTGAATAGAGGCCGGTGATGAGCAATTGCGCACTCATCTCACGTGCCCGCTTTGAGCAGCATGACCATCATACTGCTCCGCCGCCGAAACAGACGGTTACCCGGCGTCTCCACTGAGGAGCCTCCGGGCATCTTCCGTTCGTATCGTTTGTTTATCCCTGGCGCTGCTTGTGCTTGGGGTCCTTGCTGCAAATCACCATTACGATGCGATTGCGGCGGATCACCTTGCAGTGTTCGCAGCGCGGTTTAACCGACGCTCGTACCTTCATGCACTGAATGCCCTTCCAACTACACCCCGACGACCACCAATGAGAACAAAGGATAATCAGGATATCAACGCTGTTACTGATAGAGGCGAAGAACGACTGCCCTTCGCTACGTCATGAGACCATCTGGCTGCATTGCTTGCCAATGATGACTGCAATCATGACTGCCCATTGCCAATGTTTGCCAAAGGCCCGCCAAACATCTGCCGATGGCAAGCAGAAAGGAACACTGGGGATACCACCCCTGGTGTTCCGCCGCAACTACGCCCCGCTGTGCTGCTCGCAGAAAGCTTATGTCCGGTTCCGCCAGGTAATGCGGCCTTTGGTGAGATCGTAGGGGGAAAGCTCCACACGCACCCGGTCCCCTGGCACGATACGCACAAAATTCATCTTCACCTTGCCGGAGAGATGAGCGAGTACCATGTGTTTGCCGTCCGGAGCGTCAATCTCCACCCGGAACACAGCGTTCGGCAACGATTCAGTTACCGTGCCTTCGACTTCAATCGCGTCGCGTTTGGCCATACGGTCCTTTCCAACGAGCATCAGCAACGGCGCTATCCGCAGGAAATTTATGGCTCATCGAAGAGCCGCGACGGACGGCGCTTGCAGCCCCATCATCCGCTGTCATTGACACGCAACCACTGCGTTGAAGGGTTGTGAATGTGCAGATGACGAAAATGGTGCAGCCAACTTCCAAGTATACCATGAGGGCGCATGAACCGCAAGTACTGACTTGCGATGGTACCAGAAAAACCTCACCCCCGGCCCCTCTCCCGCAGGGAGAGGGGAGTGCAGAGCAGAGCGGTTAGGTGGCGGTCAGGATGTCGGGGTCGCCCTGGGTGACGGCTACCGTATGCTCGAAGTGCGCAGAGCGTGTACCGTCAGCAGTAACAACCGTCCAGTGGTCCGGCAGTTCGCGGGTGGCCGCGCCGCCGAGGTTGACCATCGGCTCGACGCAGAAGACCATGCCGGGCCGCAGCAGTGGGTTGGGCTGGCCACGCTCCACGTAGTGTGGTATCCAGGGGTCCTCATGCAGCGCGCGCCCGATGCCATGCCCGCCGTACTGGCGCACCACCGAACAGCCCTCGCTCTCCACGTATTCTTGCACGGCGCGGCTGATATCGAGGATGCGGTTCCCTGGCCGGCAGACCGCGATGCCCCGCCGCAACGCCTCCTGCGTGACATCGAGGAGATGCTGCGTCTCGGCATCCACCGCGCCCACGGGAACAGTGATGGCGGAATCGCCATGCCAGCCGTCCACCACCGCGCCAAAGTCAATGGCGATGATATCGCCCTCCACCAGCACACGCTTGCCGGGGATGCCATGCACGATTTCGTCATTGACCGAGGAACAAATGACGCCGGGAAATGGTGGGATACCTTTTGCCGGGCGATAGCCCTTGAAGTTGGAGGTCGCGCCACGCTCGCGCAGCTCGCGGGCGGCAATCGCATCGAGTTCGCCGGTGGTGACGCCGGGACGCACGGCAGCGCGCAGGATTGCCAGAATCTCCATCACCACCTGCCCGGCGCGACGAATACTCTCGATCTCCGTTTTGCTACGATATGCGATTGCCATGTGTCGCGTGTTCTCCTGCCCTTAGCTGGCGGCGTACTCATCATTCGAGGTCAGCCGCAGATCAGACCGGAGGTTGGCCATGATCTGCTCGTGCACCTCTTCGATGCTCTGGTTGCCATCTACATGAATGAGTTTGTTCTGCTCTTTGTAATATTCGATGAGATGAATGGTCTCATTGAAAAAGATATCGAGCCGGTGCGCGATTCTCTCGCTGGTGTCGTCTACCCGCTGATACAGTTCGCTGCCGTCATAATCGCAAACGTTGGGCACTTTGGTGGGATGCGTCTTGATATTCCAGACATGATTATGCGCGCGGCAGAGATAGCGCCCGGAGAGCCGATCCAGGAGTTCCTGGCGGGGAACGTCGAGATAGATGATCGCGTTAATCCGCTGGCCGACCTGCGCGAGCAACTCGTCGAGGATTTTCGCCTGCGCAATGGTGCGCGGGAAGCCATCCAGGATGATGCCATTGGCGCCGTCGAGTTCTTGCAGGCGTTCGAGAATCAACCGCGCAACCAATTCATCCGGCACGAGGTCGCCTTTGTCATAATAGGGTTTGGCCGCTTTTCCAAGCGCCGTTTCGCGGGCTATCGCGTCGCGCAGCAACTCACCGCTTGCGCAGGGCTTGAGGTTGAGTTGTTCTTCCAGCAGTTGCGCCTGGGTCCCCTTACCGCTGCCCTGTGCGCCAATCAGCATTACGTTCATGCTTGACCATCCTCCGCGTGTTCCCCAGCACCCTAACCCGATGTGGGGGGCAAATCCGCTACGCCGTTGTAGTACGGATATCGTTGAGGTCGCTGCGCTGCCATACTCGCTCGCCGGTTCGCCGGTTCGCCTGCTGGCAGACCCGCCACGCACGTTCGCGTGACACTGAATGTTATACCAAAAGAAACGCGCGCGGCGCGAGAGAAGCGGCAGAAAAACCGCTCACCCGACCGCGCGTGCCAGAAAAGCACCCCGCCCCCTGGCCCCCTCTCCCACAGAGCGAGGGGGGGAACCAAAGGAATCGCCACTAATCCAGGAAACCTGAGTAGTTGCGCATCACCATCTGCGCCTCGATCTGCTTCATCGTGTCCATCGCCACGCCAACGATAATCAGCAGCGAGGCCGCTTGCAGGCTGTTCGCCAGATTTTGGTTGGAGCCGAAGAACACTGGCACAATCGAGACGACGCCCAGGAACAACGCGCCGCCCAACGTCACACGCCAGAGAATCTTCTCCAGATAGACGTTGGTTGGCAACCCCGGACGGATGCCAGGGATATATGCCCCCTGCTTCTGTAAGTTCTCCGCCATATTCTGCTGCTGCCAGATAACGGTGGCATAGAAGAAGGTGAAGGCGGCAACCAGAACGCCAAAGATCACCCAGTATTGCGTCTGTGAAGGGTCTAGGAACTGCTTGATATTTGAGAAGAAGTCCGAAAGCCCCTTCTTCGAGCTATACGCCAGATAGTTGGAAATCACCGTCGGCAATAGCAGGATGGACTGCGCGAAGATGATCGGAATCATACCGGCGCTATTGACCTGAAGCGGGATGTAGGTCGTTTGCTGGCCGGAGCGGACGCCAGAGAGGAAACGCCGTTTCGTCGGGTACTGCACCGGCACGCGGCGCTGCGCCTGATAGACACAGACCATCGCAAAGATCATCGCCAGGCCCAGGAGACCGAGGAACACAATCTGGAGCAGCGCGCCGTTGCTGGCGCCGCCGCCGGTGCTGCTGCTGCTGACCAGCGCGGAGCCGATCAACTGCGGGAAGGCGACCAGGATGTTAGCGAAGATGATGATCGAGATGCCATTGCCAATGCCGTTCTCGGTAATCAACTCCCCCAGCCAGACGAGGAACATCGTGCCAGCGGTGAGCGTAATCAACGTCGAGACGGTTGGCAGAAAGGCGTTGCCATCGAAGAGATTGAACTGTGATTGCTGAATCGCGCCGATGTTGACCAACAGCGCCATCTGGCCGAAGGCTTGCAGCAGCGCCAGCGGCACTGTGATGTAGCGCGTGATCTGCGCGATGCGGTTCTGGCCAGATTCACCCTCGCGCGCCAGGGCATCCAGCTTGGGGATAATCGGCTGCAAGAGCTGCATGACGATGGTGGCCGTAATATAGGGATAGACGCCCATCGCCAGTACGGAGAAGTTCTTTTGGAGCGAGCCACCAGAGAAGATGTCGAGCAGACCGAAGAGCTGGTTTAAGCTACCGCCCTTCTGGCTAAGAAAACTGCTCAAGGTCTTTGCGTCAATGCCGGGGACCGGCACGTTAGCCACCACCCGGAAAATCAGCAACATTCCGATGGTAAAGAGAATCTTCTTTCGTAGATCAGGAATGGTCCAAATACTACGTAAGCGGGTCCACATGCTCGCCTCCACTCCTCAAATTGCCATGTGCGTGTTGATGCCAACGCTCGTGCGCCGTCGCTCCGCGTTCGTGCGCGATAAATGACTGTGAAAACCTGTGAAGAACTGCGAATTAACCATTGGGCAGGCGACACCAAATTGGAAGCCACCTGCCACGATGTTGTGCCTTCACAGCGGGCAGCGAACGCAATGCGTATGACGCTGCCCAATGCAATAAAGACGAATGGCAGAGCGCGCTGGCATCAACGCCGGGAGTTCCGCCAGCGATTATGCCTTTGCCGCGCTCGCCCCAGTCGCCGCCGCTTTAGAGGCGGCTGGCTTCTTGGCGCGTTTGGTCTTCGGATAGGTGCGCATCTCAATCAGTGAGACGGTGCCGCCTGCTGCTTCGATCTGCGCACGCGCCGAAGCGGAAACCTTGTGCGCTGTGACGTTGAGGGGTTTGTGGACTTTGCCATTGCCCAACACTTTGAGCATCCCCTTCGCAGCGCGCTCTCGAATCAAGCCCTTCTCCGCCAGCGTTTTGCTCGTCACCTCGGCGCCGGACTCAAAGACATCCAGGTCGCTGAGGTTAATGACGATATATTCTTTGCGGAAGGGATTCTTGAAGCCACCCAGGTACGGCATGCGCTGCGAGAAGCGGTTCTGGCCGCCCTCGAAGTATGCCGGCACATTTTTGTGGCCGGTGCGTGCCTTCTGCCCCTTCTGGCCACGACCAGACGTTTTTTCATAGCCGGAGCCAGGGCCGCGCCCCAGGCGTTTGCGCGGTTTGCGCGCGCCGGGATTCGGACGAAGATCGCTCAGCCTCATTCGGCCACCTCCTCGACACGCACCAGGTGCGATACTTTTTTCACCATGCCACGGATCACCGGAGTGTCCGCATGCTCCACGACTTGATGCAGCTTGCGCAGGCCCAGGGCCTGTATGGTCGCGCGTTGCTTGCCATTGTAGCCGATGGAGCTTTTTGTATAGGTAATACGCAGCTTCGCCATGCTATTGCTCCATGCGCCATTGTAACACGTCCCACCCTGCGCGACTAGCGAGATTACGCAGAGTCATGTCGCTTGTTTTCAGGCGTTTCTCTGTGTTTTCGCGCCTATCAAGTCAAGTCTACCATGAGCTACGCGAGCGGGATACGATGCGCGATACGGCGCTCTTCACGAATATTCCTCTGCGCCAGCCAGTTGCTTGTCAGTTCAGCATTGGCTGACGCAGCGTTTGCTTTCTGCTTAGCGGCGCGGTCCACCAGGACCACGGCCACCACCACGCGCGCCACCAGGGCCACCGGGACCACGGCCACCGGGTCCGCCGCGCCCGCCACGGCTCGCGCCTGCGCCGCCTTCGCCCGCGCCGCGTTCACCGCGCTCACCGCCGCGACCACCACGACCGCCGCGCTCGCCACGGCCACCGCGCTCCTCGCGCGCTTCGCGTTCCGGCGGCACATAGGCAGCCGCCTCGGCGGTAGACTGCGCGATGCGTCCGGCCAGCCGCGAGCCAACCATGTCGGCCACGGAACGCCCGCGACGGCTGGCTTCGCCCTCGAAGGAGCGCAGATCGGTCAGCGCGCCCAGCGCCGCCAGCACCGTATTCAGCGAATTGGAGCTTCCCAGCGACTTTGTGAGGATGTCGCGGATGCCCGCCGCCTCCACCACCGCGCGTACCGCGCCGCCAGCGATAACGCCGGTGCCGGGGGCTGCGGGTTTGAGCAGCACCTCAGAGGCGGAAAAGGTATGGCGGACCATAAATGGAATCGTCGTCCCAACCAGCGGCACCTCGATCAGATGCTTCTTGGCGTCGTCAACGCCCTTCTTGATGGCATCCGGGACTTCGCCGGCCTTGCCCAGCCCGACGCCGACGTGGCCGGCGCGATCACCAACCACCACCAGCGCGCGATAGCTGAAGCGCCGCCCGCCCTTGACCACCTTCGAGACGCGAGCGATCTGAACGACCGTCTCTTCCAGGTTGAGCCTGTTTGCGTCAATTTTCGGCATGTTCTCCCTCGCGCCCTAAAAGTCGAGTCCACCTTCGCGGGCGCCAAGAGCGAGCGCCGCCACGCGACCATGATAAATATAGCCACCGCGATCAAACACCACCTGCTCGATGCCCAGCGCCTTTGCGCGTTTGGCGACGAGCTGGCCCACCGCACGCGCCTCTTGGACACGGCGATTCGTCACGATGCCTTTGAGCGATTCCGGCACCTCTTCAGACGAACCAGAGGCCGCTTTTAGCGCCTCGGCAAGTTCGCTATCGCGTGAAGAGGCTGCGACCAGTGTGCGATGCTGTACGTCATCAATCACCTGCGCATAGATCTGGTTGCCACTGCGGAAGACGGAGAGGCGAGGCCGCGCCGTTGAACCCGCAACCTTCTTGCGCACGCGCTGGTGCCGCCGCAGACGCGCCTGGTTCGCGTATTGTTTCTTAATCATGCTGTTTGTCCTCCAGGGACAGATGGGTTGTCGCGCGCTCGATTGACTTCTCTGCAATCGAGAGAACGCCTGGACCGGGCACCGGCGATACGTGGTCGGCACTACGTATCACAACACCCAGCCTGAGCTACACGAGATACGCTAGAGATGCGCGACAAACGACTATATGGTGCCAAATAGCTGGCGCCACCCAATAGTTGCAACGAGTCAGACGCGCTTACTTCTTCTTGCCGCCGACCTTGCCAGCTTTGCCAGCTTTCATGCGCACCACTTCGCCCGCATAGCGAATACCCTTGCCCTTATACGGCTCCGGCTTGCGAATCGAACGAATGTTGGCAGCCACCTGCCCGACAAGCTGCTTGTCAATGCCGGTGACACTGAGCCGGGTGTTGGATTCCACGGCGAAGGAAATGCCCTCCGGCGGATTGACCTGCACCGGATGGGAATAGCCCACCTGGAACACCAGATTCTTGCCCACCAGCGCCACACGATAGCCAACGCCCTGAAGCTCCATGCTCTTGGTGAAGCCGTCCTTCACCCCCGTGACCATGTTCGCCAGCAGCGTGCGCGACAGCCCATGCAGCGCGCGGTTCGATTGCGAGTCGTCCGGGCGAGTGACGATAATCGTGCCGTTTTCCTGCTTGAACGTCAGGCTTTCCGGGAAGGCGCGGCTGAGCTTGCCTTTGGGGCCGGTGACGGTGATGACGTTGCCCGCCGCCACTTCCACCTTCACGCCGGCTGGCACCGCGACGGGTACCTTACCGATACGCGACATATCTGCAACCTCCTACCACTACCAGACGTAGCAGACCACTTCGCCGCCCAGCCCAAGCTGGTACGCCTTACGGCCTGTCATCAACCCTTGTGGCGTCGAAAGAATCGCCGTTCCCAGGCCGCCACGCACCCGAGGAATGGAATCGCGCCGGGTGTAGACGCGCAACCCCGGCTTGCTGACACGCTTGAGCTGGCTCAGCACCGGGCGCTTATCTACATAGCGCAGTGTGATGCGGATTGTGCCTTGCGGCGTGTCCTTCACCACGTCATAGTCTTTGATATAGCCCTCCTCTTTGAGGATACGCGCAATGGCGATCTTCATATTGGAGGCCGGAATCATCACACGGGTATGGCGTGCCATAATCGCGTTGCGGACACGAGTGAGCATATCCGCGATAGGATCGGTCATGTTCATAAGAGCGAACCCCTCCTCGCTTCCCTACCAGCTCGACTTGGTGACGCCAGGCAGTTCGCCTCGCACAGCCTTCTCACGGAAACAGATGCGGCACAGGCCAAACTTGCGCATGTAGGAGCGCGGGCGCCCACAAATGCTGCACCTGTTGTGCTGCTGCACCTTGAACTTCGGCTTGCGCTGGGACTTGACGATCATTGAAACTTTTGCCATCGTTGCCCCCTCCAGGGCGAGGAACCGGGCTTCGACAAGGTTCATCCTTTTGCTTGATGAGGTGTCGTCGGTTTCCGGGTCCTTTGTCCCGCTAGTGCGGAATCGTCAAAACAAATGGATGCAATAGATGCAATGGATACTGAAAGGTCCAATTGCCCAAACGTGCTGTCCTGCTATTTGCTGCCCTTGAACGGCATGCCCAACAGCCGGAGCAGGCGGCGGCCTTCTTCATCGGTGCGGGCGGTTGTTACGACGGTAATCTCCATGCCACGCACCTTGTCAATCCGGTCGTAGTTGATCTCCGGGAAGACCAACTGCTCACGAATGCCGAGCGTGTAGTTGCCGCGTCCATCGAAGGAATCGGCGGAGACACCCTGGAAGTCGCGCAAGCGTGGCAGCGCCACGTTCACCAGCTTATCCAGGAAGTCATACATACGCTGGCCGCGCAATGTCACCATGCAGCCAATCTGCATCCCTTCGCGCAGCTTGAACGCAGCGACGGAACGCTTGGCCCTGGTAACGACGGGGCGCTGGCCGGTGATATCGCTCAGGTCGCGGACGGCGTTGTCCATCGCTTTGGCGTTCTGGATCGCCTCGCCCATGCCGATGTTGATGACCACTTTGTGCAGGCTCGGCACCTGCATCACATTGCTATAGCCAAACTCTTTTTGTAGCGCGGGCATGACCTCAGTGAGATACTTCTCGCGCAATCGGGATGTGGTTGCCACGGTTTAATCCCTCGTATGTTCCTGAATCGGCTTGCCGCACTGCTTGCAGACACGGCGCGTCCGCACCTTCTGATCCACTCCCATCGGCACGCGCTCATGCGCGATGCGCGTTGGCTTGCCACATTCGGTGCATTGCACCATCACGTTGGAGGCGTGGATCGGCATTGCCTTTTCGATGATGCCCGATTGCAGAACTCCCCGGCCCGCGCGCATATGCTTCTTGGCGATGTTCAATCCCTCGACGATCACGCGATTCTCACGAGGCATCGCGCGAAGGACCTTGCCCGTCTTCCCGCGATCTTTCCCCGCGAGAATCAGGACGGTATCTCCTTTATGCACATGCAACTTGACCAGGTGCAGGGGCTTGCGTTCTTTTGGATGCTCTGCCATTGTCTAATCTCTTCCCTTGCCCTTTGGCCTATCTACTTTATCTATCCCAACGTTCTCGAATGACTCAAGAATCTTCGCAGCTTCTCGGCTTCTGCTCGCCCGCTAGAGCACTTCCGGCGCCAGCGAGACGATACGCATGAAGTTGCGGTCACGCAGTTCGCGGGCGACCGGCCCAAAGATGCGGGTGCCGCGCGGGTTGTTGCCGGCGGAGATGATGACGGCGGCGTTATCGTCGAAGCGAATGTAGCTGCCATCTGGCCGCGCATACTCTTTGGCGACACGCACCACCACGGCGGTGACGACTTCGCCCTTCTTCACGGCGCCGTTGGGCTGCGCCTGCTTGACCGAGGCTTTGATGATATCGCCCACCTCAGCAAACTTCTTCGCGGAACCGCCGAGGATGCGAATGCACATGATCTCTTTGGCGCCGGTGTTATCAGCCACCTTGAGCCGCGTCTGTGTCTGAATCATGTCACTACTCCTCGTCTTCCGTCTCTTCCGTCTCGTCGGCTGCCGTCTCCAACTCCGGCTCAAGCTCGGCAACCACCTCTTCGACGGGCTTCACCTGCACCGCGCGCTGGAGAATCTCCACCAGACGCCACCGCTTGTCTTTGCTGAGCGGGCGCGTCTCTTCGATGCGCACGAGATCGCCAATGCGGGCGGAGTTTTCTTCGTCGTGCGCCTTGAACTTGGTCGTGTACTTATAGGTCCGCTTGTAGATGCGGTCGCGCTTGAGCGATTCGACGGAAACGGTAATCGTCTTCTGCATCTTATCGCTGGTGACGCGGCCCACCTTCTGCTGGCGGCGGCGCTTCTGTTGCTGCTGTTCGTTCGCGGCGCCGGAAATCGTGTCTGTGTCTGCGCTCATGCTTTACTTGCCCTGTTCCTCACCTGTCGTCGCGACATCCAGCGCACCCTCAGCCGCAACCTGGGCCGCATTATTCAGCTCGCTGATGTGTTGCATCAGGCGGGCGATTTCTTTTTTGATCTGCGGGAACTGGCGATTGTTCTTCACCTCGCCGCGATCTTTTTGCAGGCGCAGCTCGAACAAGGTGCGCCGCCGCTCCGCCAGCGCCTGCTGCGCTGTTACCATGTCCATGCCGTGAATCTCACGGCGCTGTTCGCTATTCTTCGACACCCTGGCCCTCCTGTAGCTCCGGCGTTTCCTGCTGACGCACGAGGAACTTGGTGTGGATTGGTAGCTTGTTCGCAGCCAGGCGCATCGCCTCTTTGGCCACTTCCTCGCGCACGCCGCCCAACTCGAAGAGAATGCGACCGGGCTTGACCACGGCAACCCAGTGGTCAGGCGCGCCTTTGCCGGACCCCATGCGCGTCTCAGCAGGTTTGGCCGAGACAGGTTTATCCGGGAAGACGCGAATCCATACTTTACCGCCGCGCTTGATGTAGCGATTCATGGCGATACGGGCAGCCTCGATCTGGCGCGCTTCCAGCCAGACCGGCTCCAACGCCTGCAAGGCAAAGTCGCCGAAGGCGATGAAGTTGCCGCGATGTGCGGTGCCACGCATGCGCCCGCGATGTTGCTTGCGGTGCTTTGACCTCGATGGTGACAATAACATTGCATCTGCTCCAGGTGATCGGTCGCTGCCACCCAGCCGCGTACGTTTGCCCTTTTTCCGTTGTTCACAGGGGCGTACGCCGCCACTGGGCGGCCCAAGACCGATCAGATACTATTGAAGCCTCGTGACTCTTCAGATGCTCATGAGTGCTTCTACTTGCCACGAACTGACACGCCACGCGCGTCCAGTGCGCGAGCTACTCAGCCGATTCGTTTTCAGTGCGCGGCGCAGACTGCTGCTCAGGCGCGCTGGCCGGTGGCGTGGCTGGCGCTGCCTCAGCCGTTGGCGCCGTTGGTGTGGTCGGCGCTGCTGCGCGTGGCGCTCGTGGCGGACGCTCGCCTGCTTGGCGAGGTCCACGCTCGCCCGCCGGACGTGGTGGCCGTTCGCCGCGCTCACCGGCTGGCCGTGGTGGCCTCGGCGGACGCTCACCGCGCTCGCCTGCCGGGCGCGGTCCACGCTCACCAGATGGTCGCGGGCCACGGTCGCCACCTGGGCGAGGACCACGGTCGCCACGCGGGCGACCGCCGCGCTCACCTCGTTCGCCACGCTCGCCGCGTGAAGGGCGCTCGGAGGCCGGCACGACATTGGTCTCAGCGGCGCGGAGACCCTCGGCGCGCTGCCGCTCTGGCAGGATGTCGCCGTGATAGATCCACACCTTGATGCCGATAACGCCAAAGGTGGTGTGCGCTTCGGCAAGGCCGTAATCCACATTGGCGCGCAAGGTCTGAAGCGGGACGCTACCCTCAACTTCCTTCTCCGTGCGGGCGATTTCCGCGCCGCCCAGGCGACCACCAATGATGATCTTGATGCCCTTTGCGCCGCCACGCATCGCCTTCTGCACAGCCTGTTTCATGGCGCGGCGGAACGAGACACGCTTCTCGATCTGCTCGGCGATGCTGCGCCCGACGAGAACGGCGTCCACTTCTGGATTGCGAATCTCCAGAATCGAGAGGCGCACCTTCTTCGCCACGCCATCCTGCTTGGTGATGTCTTCGAGCGCCTGGCGCAGCCGTTCCACGCTCTCACCACTCTTGCCGATCACGATACCGGGCTTGGCGGTATGGATGGCGATGCTGATTTGTGTACTCGCTACGCGCTCGATCTCGATGCGAGAGACGCTGGCGTTGGCCAGGCGTTTCATAATCAACTGGCGCAACTTGTAGTCCTCGAGCACCAGGTCTTTGTAGTTGCGATTGGCATACCAGCGCGAGTCCCAGCCTTTGATGACGCCGAGCCGGAAGCCATTTGGATTAACTTTGTGTCCCAATCAAGAACCTCCCTTGCCTCCGGATTAGCGCCGCTTGCGAACGCTGCGCGGCAAATCGTTGGGATCGTCTGATACATAGATGGTGATATGGGTGCTGCGGCGGATGATCCGCGAGGCGCGCCCATGCGAGCGTGCGCGGAAGCGCTTGATCGAAGGCGCCTCATCCGCCAGCGCATTGATAACCCAGAGATCACCGGGGTCTATGCTATAGTTGTTTTCTGCGTTCGCTGCCGCCGACGCGACCACCTGATAGACATCGCGCGCCGGCATATTCGGCAAGAACTTCAGGATGGCGAGCGCCTCTGGGACGCTCCGCCCTTTGATTGCGTCTGTCACACGCCGCACTTTGCGGGGCGGGTGGCCGACGTTTTTGGCAATTGCCCTGGTCTGCATGCTAATTCCCCGCTAGCGAACGGACGTGGTGCGCTCGCTCTTGCCACCCGCGTGTCCACGGAAATGGCGTGTCGGCGCGAACTCGCCCAGTTTATGGCCGACCATGTTCTCGGTGATATAGATCGGCACATGTTGCTTCCCGTTGTGGACACCAATCGTCAGGCCCACCATCTGCGGGATCACCGTTGAAGCGCGTGACCACGTTTTGATGACGCGCTTATCACCGCCCCGCGCCATCCCCTGCACCTTCTTGAGCAGCGAGGGATGGATGTAGGGGCCTTTCTTCGTCGAACGTGACATCTGGTTCTACTCTCCTCGTTCCGACTACCGGCCCCTACCGGCATTGCGGCGGCGGACAATGAATTTATCAGTACGCTTGTTATGGCGTGTGCGGTAGCCCATCGCCGGTTTGCCCCAGGGGGTCTGCGGCTGGCCACCAATTGGCGCGCGGCCCTCGCCACCGCCATGCGGATGGTCCACCGGGTTCATCACGGAACCTCGCACATGCGGGCGGCGACCCATCAGGCGCGAGCGTCCGGCTTTGCCGATGGACACATTCTCGTGATCGAGGTTGCCCACCTGACCAATCGTGGCGATGCAGTTGATGTGAATGAGGCGCTGCTCACCGGAAGGCAGGCGCACCTGAGCGTAGTTGCCCTCCTTCGCCATCAACTGCGCCGCGCCACCCGCGCTGCGGACGAGCTGGCCGCCGCGCCCCGGTTGCAGTTCCAGATTGTGGATGACGGTGCCGGTCGGGATGTTCTTGAGCGGCAACGCATTCCCCACGCGGATTTCCGCCTCCGGGCCGCTCATCACGCGGTCGCCGACCTTCAGGCCGTTCGGCGCCAGGATGTAGCGTTTCTCGCCGTCTACATAGTGCAGCAAAGCGATGCGCGCCGAGCGGTTCGGGTCATACTCAATCGAGAAGACCTTCGCCGGAACGCCGAACTTGTTGCGCTTGAAATCAATGATGCGATAGCGCCGCTTGACGCCACCGCCGCGATGCCGCGACGTGATGCGACCCTGATTGTTGCGCCCGGCTTTCGAGACTTTCTTTTCAACGAGCGAACGCTCTGGCTTCGAGCGCGTAATCTCTTCAAATGTGGAGACCGACATGCCGCGCCGTCCAGGCGATGTTGGTTTGTAAGTGCGAATAGGCATTCTCGCGTCCTCTCTCGGCCTGCGGCTTACGGGTGCAACTCAGTGATGGACTGGCCGGTAGCCAGCGTCACGATAGCTTTCTTCCAGGGGCGGGCCTCCTTGCGGAAAATCCCCTTGCGAGTGCGCAGCGTGCGCGCCTTGCCAGGCATGCGCATGGTGTTCACGCGCACCACCTTCACCCCAAACATCTGCTCAACCGCAGCTTTGATCTCGTATTTGTTCGCTTCGAGCGCCACCCGGAAGGTGTAGCGTGGCACAATCTGGCCATCACGTCTGCCACCCTCACGCACGGTGTTCTGGAGGTAGACGCTCTTTTCACTGATGACACCGTGCCGGATCACTTCGGTAATTTCCATTGGTTATTCCTCCTGGCTCCGGCTCTTGCCACGGGTCGAGCGCTCGCTGGACTTCGCCTCAGTCGTCTCAGTCGTCGGCGTCTCGTCCGTTGCGGCTTTCTCAGTCTTTGCCGTTCTGGTGGACCGCGTGGCCCTCGGCGCTTTGGTTTCGGCGCTCTCCGGCGCCTCGCTGGTCTCTTTTGCCGCTTTGGTTGAAGTGGCCGATGTCGTAGCCTTTGGCTTCGCCTCGGTCTTTTCCGCCTTCTCCGCTTTCTCTGCCTTGCCAGCGGTCTTGGACGCCGGGGCGGTAGATGCAGCAGATGCAGTCGAAGCTGCGGCAGCGGCGTTGGCCGCGCGCTGCGCCTCGATAGCCGCGCGGCGTGCCTGGCGGCGGTACACCACCTGCGGATGGCGCTTCATTTGCAGCGCATCATCAGCCGCCTCGCCAAACATCTTCACCAGTCGCCGGACCGTCGCCACCGGCATCAGCAGGTGATCGTACTTGAGGAGTTCCACAACATTCGTGGAGTCCACATTACCCAGCTTCACGCGGTGAATGTTGCGCGCGGAAAGAATGACGTTCTTGTTGTATTCCGGCATCAGCAGCAACACGTGGCGCTCCAACGGCAGGTTTGCCAGTAGCTCCTCCATGTCGCGGGTGCGCGGCGTCTCAAAGCTGATTTCATCCATCAGCAGGATGCGCCCGTTGGCGGCTTTATCAGAGAGCGCAGCGCGGATGGCGAGACGGCGCATCTTGCGCGGCACTTTGCGCTCATAGGCGTGCGGCTGCGGGCCAAAGACCGTGCCGCCGCCACGGAAGTGTGGCGCGCGGGTCGAACCCTGGCGGGCGCGACCTGTGCCCTTCTGGCGGTACGGCTTCTTGTTGCCGCCGCTCACTTCGGCGCGGGTTTTCGTATCGGCGTTGCCCTGGCGGCGGTTCACGAGCTGCGAGGTGACCACCTGATGCAGCAGGCCGACGTTGACTGGCGCGCCGAAGACGTAGGGATCAAGCTCTTCTTGGCGGACGACCTGGCCGTCCATATCATAGACATTCGCGGATGGCATCTTTGTCTCCTAACCTGCCACTAGGCGCGCTGTTTTGGCGCATCAGTGGCGCCGCTCCGCGCGGCGAGCGCCAACTGTTGAGCGCCCTTACGAATCATGAGAAGACCGCCATTCGCGCCGGGAACCGAGCCTTTGACCAGCAGCAGATTGCGCTCTGGGTCAGCCTGCACAATTTCCAGTTCCTTGATGGTCACGCGGTCGTTGCCCATGCGGCCAGCCATGCGCGTCCCCTTGAGAACACGTCCTGGCGTGGTGCCCGGGCCAATCGAACCAGGGGCACGCAGGCGGTCGGATTGTCCGTGCGTGCGCTGGCCGCCCCGGAAGCCATGCCGCTTCATCACGCCGGCGAAACCACGGCCCTTCGAGGTGCCGATGATGTCTATGCGCTCACCGACGCTGAACATGGCCAGGTCAACGGTATCGCCAACACCAGGAAACTCGCCGCCCAGCACTTTCACTTCGCGCAGTACGCGGAACGGGCCAAGCGCCTGCCCGGCGCCACGGCGGCGTTTTGCGCTAGCCTTCGCGCCAGCTTTTGCGGTCGTTGTCGTCTCGGTAGATTCGGCCTCGTCGGCCTCAGTCTCCGTCGCCTTCGCAGACTTGTCAGCAGCCTTTTCGGCAGCGGCGGAGGCCTTCTTGCGCGCGGCCTGGCGGGCTTTCGCCTGCTCGATCTGTTGCCGCCTGCGCTGGTTCGGCGTCTGCGGCAACGAATGCCCCAGATGCCCCAGGATCGGGCGGGTTGTGTTCTTGAGCTTGGCCTCGCCAAACCCAAGCTGGACGGCTTCATAGCCATCCGTCGGGAGCGTCTTCACCTGCGTGACGGTGCAGGGACCGGCCTCAATAACCGTGACCGGAATGATCTCGCCCCGCGCGCCGAAAATCTGGGTCATGCCCACTTTCCGGCCCAGCAAACCACTCAACATTTCTACATCTCCCGCAGCGCCCAGGAACAAGGCGCCAGACCCCCGTTGCCCTGCGGCGTTTGGCTCTTCACCAGCCGCAATTGGACGTGTCCACACTCATGTGCGCGAAACCGCAGAACGGTAGACACGCGGCGCATCAACCAATCAATCTCTCGTGATAGCGTGCGCCATCCGGGTATCATGCCCCTCGTGCCGGCGCTGCACACCGGCAAATACGTCGGAGTCGCTTAGAGTTTGATTTCGATGTCCACACCAGCCGGCAAATTGAGCCGTGTCAGCGCCTCAACCGTCTTGGGCGTCGGCTCCACAATGTCAATCAGCCGTTTGTGGGTGCGAATCTCGAACTGCTCGCGCGAGTCCTTGTCAATGAACGGAGAGCGCAGCACGGTGTACTTCGCAATCTCCGTAGGCAGCGGCACCGGACCAGAGACCCGCGCGCCAGTATTCTGGGCGGTATCTACGATCTGAGCCGCAGACTGATCCAGAATCCGGTGGTCATACGCCTTCAACCGGATGCGGATGCGCTGTTTCGTAACGGTAGCCATGTCTGCTCTCTTTGCCACCAACACTAACAAAACGATGAGAACTATCCGTGCACAGGCTGTTCAATGACTTCAATGACTTCCGCCAGAGAAAGCAGCGCCTATTACGACGTTTAGCCCTGCCATATCAGCCACGAAGCCAGCCCGAATCACCTAGCAGCGTATCAGCGGCTTCATGGGCCATCCAACAGAACAACGATATCCCAGACAACGGTTGACCCCGCTCCCGAAGGAACGGGGCCAATACTTGTTTATCCGAGGACTTTGGTGACGGCGCCGGATCCAACCGTGCGGCCACCCTCACGAATGGCAAAGCGGCTGCCTTGTTCGAGAGCGACCGGGGTAATCAACTCCACCTGAATGGTGACGTTATCGCCCGGCATAATCATCTCCACCCCCTCCGGCAGTTTAAGCTGGCCGGTAACATCAGTCGTGCGGATGTAGAACTGCGGGCGGTAGCCGTTGAAGAACGGCGTGTGACGGCCACCCTCCTCTTTGGTGAGGACGTAAGCCTGGGCCTCAAACTTGGTATGGGGCTTGATGCTGCCGGGCTTGGCCAGCACCTGGCCGCGCTCCACCTCGGTGCGCTCCACCCCACGCAAGAGACACCCCACGTTGTCACCGGCCTCGCCCTGATCCAGCGTCTTCTGGAACATCTCCACCCCGGTGCAGACCACCGTGCGCGACTGCTCGCTGAAGCCGACGATCTCAACGTTCTCGTTGACCTTGACCGTGCCGCGCTCGATGCGGCCCGTGACCACCGTGCCCCGCCCCTTGATCGAGAACACGTCCTCAATCGGCATCAGGAACGGCTGGTCAATGGGCCGGGGCGGCGTGGGGATGTAGGAATCCACCGCATCCATCAACGCCCAGATCGGCGCGGCATCCGGGTCCTCGCGCGACAGGTTGCCCGTGGACTCCAACGCCTTGAGCGCCGACCCACGGATCACCGGCACCTCGTCGCCAGCGAAGTCGTACTTGGAGAGCAGTTCGCGCACCTCCAACTCCACCAACTCCAGGAGTTCCTCGTCATCCATCATGTCCACTTTGTTGAGGAAGACGACCATCGCGGGCACTTCCACCTGGCGGGCGAGCAGAATATGCTCACGGGTCTGGGGCATCGGGCCATCAGGCGCGCTGACCACCAGAATCGCCCCGTCCATCTGGGCGGCGCCGGTAATCATGTTCTTGATGTAGTCGGCATGCCCCGGACAGTCCACATGCGCGTAGTGCCGCTTCTCCGTCTGGTACTCGACGTGGGCGATGGCAATCGTGATGCCGCGCTCGCGTTCTTCGGGGGCTTTGTCAATGTTGTCGAACGAGGTGTAATTGGCCAGCTTGGCGGCGGCCAGCACCTTGGTGATCGCTGCCGTCAGCGTGGTTTTGCCGTGGTCAATATGCCCAATCGTCCCCACGTTCACATGCGGCTTGTCCCGCACAAATTTCTGCTTCGCCATGATGTTTTGCTTCTCCCTGGAGCAGTCCGCAATTGGCTATTGCAGGCTGCTCACACTTTCAAACTGCTGCACAGAGCAACCAATACCTGAGATACCTGACACTACAGGACTATGCCCGAACGACCTTGCCCTCGGATTTCGCCTTGACCTCATCAGCAATGTTGCGAGGAACTTCGGCGTAATGCGAGAACTCCATCGAATAGGAGGCGCGTCCGCTGGTCATCGAGCGCAGTTCATTCACGTAGCCGAACATCTCGGCCAGCGGCACATGCGCGCGAATCACCTGCGAGCCGCCGCGCTCCTCCGACCCCTGAATCTGGCCGCGCCGGCGATTGAGATCGCCTAGCACGTCGCCAAAGAAGTCCGGCGAAGTCGTGACCTCCACCAACATGATCGGCTCCAAGAGAATCGGGCCGGCCTTAGCGGCGGCAGCGCGGAAGCCCATCGAACCGGCGGTCTTGAAGGCCATTTCCGACGAGTCTACTTCGTGGTAGGAGCCATCGTAGAGGGTCGCGCGGACGTCTATCATCGGGAAGCCAGCGACCACGCCAGTCTCCATTGCCTCGCGCACACCTTCTTCGGTCGGCTTGACGTATTCACGCGGCACCGAACCACCGACAGTGCCGTTGACAAACTCGAAGCCTTTGCCGCGTTCCAGCGGCTCCACGCGAATCCACACGTCGCCGTACTGGCCGCGACCACCAGACTGGCGGACGAAGCGTCCCTCGGCCTGCGCTGTCTTGGTGATGGTCTCGCGGTAGGCCACCTGCGGGCGACCCACGTTCGCCTCCACCTTGAACTCGCGGAACATGCGATCCACAAAGACTTCCAGGTGCAACTCGCCCATGCCAGCGATGATCGTCTGGCCGGAGTCTTCATCGGTATGCACGCGGAAGGTTGGGTCTTCCTCGGCCAGCCGCTGAAGGGCAATGCCCATCTTGTCCTGGTCGGCCTTTGTCTTCGGCTCGATGGCAATTTCGATCACCGGCTCTGGGAAGGTGATAGATTCCAGCGCCACCGGATCGTCCTGCTCGCAGAGCGTATTGCCGGTGAAGGTATTCTTCAGGCCGACGGCGGCGCAGATGTCACCGGAATAGACACGTTCGATGTCTTCGCGGTGATTGGCGTGCATCTGAAGCAGGCGCCCGATGCGCTCTTTCTGGCTCTTGGTCGAGTTGTAGGCATACGAGCCTGCGGCCAGCGTGCCCGAGTAGACGCGCAGATACGTCAGGCGACCAACGAATGGGTCAGCGACGATCTTGAAAGCCAGCGCCACGAATTCGCCATCGTCAGAGACGATCAACTGGCGGTCTTCGCCGGTCTTGAGCGAGGTCGCCATCGGCGCGGGAATATCCAGCGGCGAGGGCAGATACGCCACGACGGCATCGAGCATCGCCTGCACACCCTTGTTCTTGAGGGCGGTGCCGCAGAGCACCGGCACGAGTTTGCCAGCGATGGTGGCGCGGCGCAGAGCAGCGCGCAACTCATCGTTGCTGATCTCTTCGCCTTCCAGGTACTTCATCGTGAGGTCTTCATCGGTTTCGGCAATCGCTTCCACCAGCGTCTCGCGATGCTTGCGCGCCTCCTCAGCGAGATTCGCCGGAATCTCGGTCGCCTCGGACTTCGTGCCCAGGTCATCAGTGAAGATGATGCCCTTTTGCTCAATCAGGTCAACGAAGCCCTTGAAATTGCTCTCCGCGCCGATGGGAATCTGAATCGGCGCAGGCTTCGCATTGAGCCGGTCTACGATCATTTCGACCGTGCGCCAGAAATTGGCGCCGGTGCGGTCCATCTTGTTGACAAAACAGATACGCGGGACATGGTACTTGTCAGCCTGACGCCAGACCGTTTCGGATTGCGGCTCAACGCCAGCAACGGCGTCGAAGACCACGACTCCACCGTCCAGGACACGCAGAGAACGCTCGACTTCAGCGGTGAAATCCACGTGCCCAGGCGTATCAATAATGTTGATACGGTGCCCTAGCCAGAAGCAGGTGGTCGCGGCGGACGTAATCGTGATGCCGCGCTCTTGCTCCTGCGGCATCCAGTCCATCGTGGCAGCACCCTCATGCACCTCGCCGATCTTGTGGATCTTCTTGGTGTAATAGAGGATGCGTTCGGTCGTGGTGGTTTTGCCCGCATCAATATGAGCAATAATGCCAATGTTCCGCGTTTTTTCGAGCGGATATTCTCTGGTGGCCATTGGTTCCTTAGTTCCTCGTGGCCGCTGTCTTACCAGCGATAATGTGCGAAGGCCCTATTGGACTCCGCCATCTTATGGGTTTCGTCACGTTTACGTATCGTCGCGCCCTGGCCGTTGGCAGCATCCATCAGTTCAGCCGCCAATTTTTCGGACATGGACCTGCCGGAGCGGTTGCGCGCCGAAGCGATCAACCAGCGCATAGCAAGTGCGAGCTTGCGGTCGCCGCGAATTTCAACCGGCACCTGGTAGGTGGACCCACCAACACGCCGGGGTTTCACTTCCAATACAGGCGTCGCCTGACGCAGCGCCTGCTCAAACACCTCAATCGGGTTGCGCTTGGCGCGCTGCTCGATCAGGTCGAGCGCGTCATAGATGATGCGCTCTGCGAGACTGCGTTTGCCGTCCCACATGAGGCGGCCAACCATCCGGGTCACATTACGATTGTTATACTTCGGGTCCGGCAACACGACGCGGTGCGGGACCGTCCCTCGTCGAGGCATGTGCAATTTTCTCCTCTACCGCCAGACAGCGCGAAGGGTACCAGAGCATACGCTCCGGCACCCCACTCGTTGGGAGCCTATCCAGGTTCGCTCGAACACCCGTGATTGACACGTGCGTTCATGCAGGAGGGCATCAACTGTGCCACACCTTGAACCGGAGGAAACCCAACAACGCCAGCGCGACCTGCGCGCCTAGCCGTGGTATACAAAGACCTGGCTACTCAGAACCACGAGAGCGCAGTTCCAGAGCTAGCTGGTTTCTTTCCGCATGGCGCGCGGTGGAACGATGCCACCGCGCAATTTTTGGTTCCAAGATTCGCGTTTTCGCCAGCTCCGGCCAGCTTGGTCAGCTTAGCGACCACCGGCCTTCGGGCGTTTCGCGCCGTACTTCGAGCGGCCCTGGCGGCGCTTCTGCACACCTTCGCTATCGAGCGTGCCCCGGATGATGTGATAGCGCACGCTCGGCAGGTCCTTCACACGACCACCGCGAATCAACACGACGGAGTGTTCCTGAAGATTATGCCCTTCGCCGGGAATATAGGCCGTCACCTCATACTGGTTCGAGAGGCGCACGCGCGCAATCTTGCGCAAGGCCGAGTTCGGCTTCTTCGGCGCCATTGTACGAACCTGCGTGCAAACTCCGCGCTTCTGCGGAGCGCCACGCAAACGCTGTGTGCGGTTCTTCAACGCATTGTAGGAGAACCGCAGCGCCGGCGCCTTGCTCTTGGGGACCTTTTTGTCCCGCCCTTTGCGGACCAACTGATTAATCGTCGGCAATGTTGTCTCTTTCAACCTCGTTCGGCCCGTAGGCCGTCTGCCCCAGATGCCTCATGCCCCGATGGATGAACCCCGACGTTGTGAGTGGGTGGCAACAACCACCGGGAGCATATCTGGCGCACGTTCTATGATGTTATCATTCTTCAGGGAAACTGTCAACTACGCTGTGATCCTCATAGCCATCGTCGCTATCAGCACCAAGCAGCCCAGCAGGCGCTCCCCCTCCGAGACCAAATGCCGCTAGACTGCTACTCGCCATCGCAGCGGCCAACCGTTCGGCGCGCTGCCGCTCGCGCAGTTCGCGGCGCTGCTCCACGCCAGTTCCGGCGGGAATCAGCTTGCCAATGATCACGTTCTCCTTCAGGCCAACCAGGTGGTCTGTCGCGCCCGTGATCGCCGCCTCCGTCAACACGCGGGTCGTCTCCTGGAAGGACGCCGCCGAGAGGAAGCTCTCCGTATTGAGCGAGGCTTTCGTCACGCCCAAAAGTACCGTCTGCGCCGTCGCCGGTTCGCCACCTTCCGCCAGCACCCGCGCATTCGTCTCCTCATAGTGGAAACGATCCACGAGATCGTTTGGCAGCAGATCGGTATCACCCGGATCGTCAATGCGCACGCGACGCAACATCTGCCGCACGATCACTTCGATGTGCTTGTCGTTGATGTACACACCAGTTGAGCGGTAGACCTTCTGCACTTCTTTCACCAGATAGAAGTGGACGGCCTCACGCCCCAGGATGCGCAACACGTCCTGCGGGTCCACCACGCCGGAGGTCAACGGCTGGCAGCCATGCACCGCCTCGCCGTCGCGAACGATGATGTTGGACGAGGCCGGAATCGGATATTCGCGCTCATCGCGTTCCTCCGCCCGCACCACCAGCTTGTTGTTGGCGTTGACGCTCACCTCGCCAGAGGAGCGCGCCTTCACCTCACGGTCTTCCGGAGCAACACCTTTCTCGGCAGGCATCCGCGCGATGACATCGCCCGCCTCGACATGTTGCCCATCGCTGACCAGCACCTCGCTCTTCTTGGGCAGCGGGTACTCATCCAGGATGGTGTCAACCGACGTGACCTTGACCTTGCGTGCGCCGTTGTCGGCCACCTGCACCTCGACGATGCCGTCAATCTCGCTGACAATCGCCTTGTCCTTCGGCACGCGCGACTCGAAGAGTTCTTCGACACGCGGCAGGCCCTGGGTGATGTCGTCGGCGGCGCCAGCGATACCACCGCTGTGGAAGGTGCGCATCGTCAACTGCGTGCCAGGCTCACCGATGGACTGCGCGGCGATGATGCCCACCGCTTCGCCCAGCGCGGCCAGCCGGCCCGCGCCCAGGCTGCGCCCGTAGCACATACGGCAGACGCCGTGCGGCGCGAGGCACTGCAACACCGAGCGGCAATAGACCTGCGTGACACCAGCGGCGATCATCGCATCAATGTCGTCGTCTTCCAGTTCCGACCCCACCTCGATATGCTCGAAGCCAGGCACCGGAGCCGCCAGCACACGACCGATCAGGCGATTGCGGAACGGCTCACTCATGTCATCCGAATCCTGCTTGGTGATCCAGATGCCTTCCTTCGTGCCACAGTCATCCACCAAAACGATGACATCCTGCGACACATCAATCAGGCGGCGCGTGAGATAGCCGGATTCAGCGGTACGCAATGCCGTATCGGCCAGACCCTTGCGGGCGCCGTGGCTGGAGATGAAGTACTCCATCACGGTCAGGCCATCGCGGAAGTTGCCGCGCACCGGAATCTCCATGATGCGCCCAGACGGGTCCGCCATCAGGCCGCGCATGCCGGAAAGCTGGCGGATCTGCTGGAACTTCGCCTTCGTCGCGCCGGAGTTCGCAATCGTATAAATCGAGCCATACGGATCGAGGACTTTCTGCACGTAGGTCTGAATCTTATCCGAAGCGTCCTGCCAGATTTGCACCACCTGGCGATAGCGTTCGTTGTCGGTAATCAGACCATCGCGGTAGTCGTCCTCAAGCTGCGCCACTTTGGCGTCGGCCTCGGCCAGAATCTGTTCGCGTTCCGGCGGCACAAGCACATCGCTGATGGCGATGCTGGCGCCGGCCTTCGTCGCGTAGGTAAAGCCGATGCGCTTGATCTTGTCGGCAAGCTCAGCCGTCGCATCGCGCCCATAATACTTGAAGCACTCCGCGATGACTTGCTTCAAGTTGTCCTTCTTCATCGGGAAGTTCTTGAAGCGCAGCCGCTCCGGCAGGGCATCGTTGAAGAGAATGCGGCCTACCGTCGTCTCAACGGATTCATTCTGCGCCAGTGGCTCGCTGACGCCCGAATCGGTGAAGACGCGGTCGCTCTTGACGCGCACGCGAATCGTATCATGCAGCCGGATCTGCTCCATGCTGTAGGCCATGATGGCCTCGGTTTCGCTGGCGAAGCGACGAATCGCGCGCTTGCGCAACTCTGTCTCGTCCGCCTGCGGATACTTCTCGTGCAGTTCCGTCATCTTCTTCGCCAGATAGTCCGGGCGCTCCATCGTCAGATAGTAGCAGCCAAGCACCATATCCTGCGAAGCGCCGATGGACGGCTCGCCATGCGCCGGATGCAAGAGGTTGCGCGACGAAAGCATCAGCGTGCGGGCTTCGTCCTGCGCGCGGTCCGAAAGCGGCACGTGAACGGCCATCTGGTCGCCATCGAAGTCCGCATTGAAGGCGGAACAGACCAGCGGATGCAGTTGGATGGCGCTGCCCTCGACCAGCACTGCCTCGAACGCCTGAATACCCAGGCGGTGCAGCGTCGGCGCGCGGTTCAGCAGCACTGGGTGGTCACGAATGACCTCTTCCAGCACGTCCCACACCTCCGGGCGCACACGCTCGACAAAGCGCTTGGCGCTCTTGATGTTGTGGGCAAGCCCCTGCTCCACCAGCTTGCGCATAACAAACGGCTTGAAGAGCTCCAGCGCCATTTTCTTCGGCAGACCGCACTGGTGCAGCTTGAGGTCCGGGCCAACCACGATCACCGAGCGGCCCGAATAGTCAACACGCTTGCCCAGCAGATTCTGGCGGAAGCGCCCCTGTTTGCCCTTCAGCATGTCAGAGAGGCTCTTGAGCTTGTGGTTGCCGGAGCCAGCCACCGCCCGCCCGCGCCGCCCGTTGTCAATGAGCGCATCGCAGGCTTCTTGCAGCATGCGCTTCTCATTGCGAATGATGATCTCCGGCGCGCCCAGTTCCAGCAGCCGCTTGAGGCGGTTGTTGCGGTTGATGACGCGGCGATAGAGATCGTTCAGGTCGCTGGTAGCAAAACGGCCACCATCCAACTGCACCATCGGGCGCAGGTCCGGCGGCAACACCGGCAACACCGAGAGAATCATCCACTCCGGGCGATTGCCAGACTTGCGGAACGCCTCCACGACGTTCAGGCGCTTCGTCGCCTTCTTGCGGCGCTGCCCCGTCGTAGACTCGATTTCCGAGCGCAGCTTCGCCGCCAGTTCGTCGAGATCAATATCCGCCAGCAATGACTGCACCGACTCCGCGCCCATGCCTGCCTCGAAGATTTCCGGCAGGTCAGGGTTGGTGTCGCGCAATTGATATTCAAAATCTTTGAGTTCGCGGTACCGCTGCTCCTGAAGCAGATCGAGCTTCTTCAGCCCTTCCAGGTCGCGGCGGCGCGCCTCGGTCTCCGCGCGCACGTCGTTCGAGAGCGCCACCAACTGATCCTGAATGGTAGCAATTTCGCCCTCTGCGTTCATACGGGCGCGCTCGGTTTCGCGCTCGGCGTCGGCACGGGCGCGCTCCATCTCTTTGCGCGCGGCCTCCACGACAAGATCACGATGCTCCTGCGCGATGCGTTCAAGCGCTTCCAGGTGGGTCGCGTCTACGACCACGCCCTGCTGCGCCACGCGCTCGCCGGTCGGCTCGTAGATTATATCCTCCATCAGCACTTTGCCCAGGTTCTCGCGCAGCGTCGCCCGCAGCGTCTTCTCCAGATCGCGCGCCTGCTGCAACTGCTCAGAGCGGTTCAGTTCGTTCTGCTCGCGCTGCTCTTCCAGCTTGCGCTCGATGGCGGCAATTTGCTCATCGCGGCGTTCCTGCGCCGCGACGATCTGCGCCGTCACTTCCTCTTCGCGCTGCTGGATGCGCTGCGCCACGCCCTCTTCAATATTGCTGAGGGCCATCTGGCGCGCCTCGTCGTCCACCTTCGTCACCACATACAGCGCGAAGTAGAGGATACGCTCCAGGTTGCGCGGCGAGAGATCGAGCAGCAAGCCAATGCGGCTGGGCGTGCCCTTGAAATACCAGATGTGGCTGACGGGCGAAGCCAGCTCGATGTGCCCCATGCGTTCGCGGCGCACCTTCGAGCGCGCCACCTCCACGCCGCACTTGTCGCAGACAATGCCCTTGAACCGAACGCGCTTATATTTGCCGCAGTAGCATTCCCAGTCCTTCGTTGGGCCAAAAATGCGCTCGCAGAAGAGACCATCCTTTTCGGGCTTCAGCGTCCGATAGTTGATGGTTTCCGGCTTGGTAACTTCACCATAGCTCCAGGAGCGAATCTGCTCTGGGCTGGCAAGGCTAATGCGGATGGCGTCAAAATCATTTACTTCGAGCATTGGGGGAGGCGACAGGCTGGCCGAAACAACAGACGTTTTCAGAAGCCACCCGCGCCTATCTCCTTTCCGAATGCCTTAAAGGCTTCAGGCCTATGCCATCGCGGGGCAAAAGGTGCGCCAAACGTCGCACTTTTGAGTTGGAGAGGCAGCGCCCGGGACCCCGCAGCCCCAATGCGCTGTTGCTCCTCTCCGCAGGCAATCACCGCTCAGCGTTATTCATTCTCGAAGCCGCTGAGGTTGATGCCCAATTCCGGCATCACATCGGTGCTGGTGTCCTCGACGAACTGAATCTTCTGCTCGTCTTCGTTGAGAACCTCGACATTGATGCCCAGGCTCTGCAACTCTTTCACCAACACCTTGAAGGATTCCGGTACGCCCGGCTCCATGATGCTTTCGCCCTTGACGATGGATTCATAGGTCTTGACACGACCCACCACGTCGTCGGACTTCACCGTCAGGATTTCCTGCAAGATGTTCGAGGCGCCATACGCTTCCAGCGCCCACACCTCCATCTCACCGAACCGCTGGCCGCCGAACTGCGCCTTACCACCGAGCGGCTGCTGGGTGATGAGGCTGTACGGGCCGGTGGAGCGGGCATGCACCTTGTCTTCCACCAGGTGCGCCAGCTTCAGCATGTAAGTGTAGCCAACCGTCACTTTCGTATCGAAAGGTTCGCCGGTGCGTCCATCATAGAGTTGCACCTTGCCCTCGATTGGCAGACCCGCCTGCTCCAACAACTTCTCGATGTCGTCTTCGCTGGCGCCGTCGAATACCGGCGTCGCCACCTTCATGCCAAGCCGCTCCGCAGCCCAGCCCAGGTGCGTCTCCATGATCTGCCCAATGTTCATGCGGTGCGGCACACCCAACGGATTGAGAATGATGTCCACCGGCGTGCCATCCGGCAGGAACGGCATATCCTCCACCGGCAGCACCTTGCTGATGACGCCCTTGTTGCCGTGGCGCCCGGCCATCTTGTCGCCCGCGCCAATCTTGCGCTTCTGCGCAATTGCCACGCGCACCAGTTGGTTGACGCCCGGCGGCAATTCGTCGCCGTTCTCGCGGGTGAAGACCTTCACCTCCACCACTTTGCCGCGCTCGCCGTGCGGCACGCGCAGCGAGGTATCTTTGACCTCACGCGCCTTCTCACCGAAGATGGCCCGCAACAGCTTTTCTTCCGCCGTCAGTTCGGTCTCGCCCTTCGGCGTGATCTTGCCGACCAGGATGTCGCCTGCGCCGACCTCCGCGCCGATGTAAATGATGCCGCGCTCATCGAGGTTGCGCAGCCCTTCCTCACCGACATTCGGGATGTCGCGAGTGATTTCCTCCGGCCCCAGCTTGGTGTCGCGCGCCTCTACCTCGTGCTTCTCGATGTGGATGCTGGTGAAAAGGTCCTCGCGCACGATGCGTTCGCTAATCAGGATGGCGTCCTCAAAGTTGCCGCCCTCCCAACTCATGAACGCCACCAGGATGTTCTGGCCAAGCGCCACTTCGCCATTTTCGGTGGCGGAGCTATCGGCCAGCACCTGCCCCTGCTCCACACGGTCGCCCTTGTTCACAATGGGCCGCTGGTTGATGCAGGTGCCCTGGTTGGAGCGGATGAACTTGCGCAGCTTGTAGACATGCTCGACGCCTTCGTCGTCCAGCACCACGATCTGCCGCGCCGTCGCGCTGACCACCTCGCCCTCGACATCCGAAATCACCACCTGGCCGGAGTCCAGGGCCACCTGCCGCTCGATGCCTGTGCCAACAATCGGCGCTTGCGGGCGCAAGAGCGGCACCGCCTGGCGTTGCATGTTCGCACCCATCAGCGCGCGGTTCACGTCGTCGTGTTCCAGGAACGGAATCATCGCCGCCGCCACGCTGACGGTCTGTTTCGGCGCAACGTCCATATAATCTACGCGCGCGGCGGTCTCCTGCACGAAGTCGCCGTTGTGGCGCGCCAGGATACGGTCGGTTGTGAAGTGGCTCTCCGGGTCCAGCGGCACGTTGGCCTGGGCGATGACATAGCGTTCCTCATCGTCGGCGGTCAGATAGTAGACCTCTTTGGAAACCCACGGCCTGATCGCCACCTCGGTATCGCCCAGCGCCTTCGCCAGTTTCGCCGCCAGCGCCTCATCCACCACCGTGCCGGCGGGGGCGAGCGCCTTGTCTTTGCCATCCATGACATCGCGCAGCAGGATACGGCCAACCAGTTGATCGCTGTTGGCTGGCAGCGCATGATAGACCTTGCGATATGGCGTCTCGATGAAGCCGTAGTCGTTGATCTTGGCGAAGGTCGCCATGTTGCCGATCAGACCGATGTTCGGGCCTTCAGGCGTCTCAATCGGGCAGATGCGGCCATAGTGCGAATGGTGAACGTCGCGGACATCGAATCCGGCGCGGTCACGCGAGAGACCGCCGGGGCCGAGCGCAGAGAGACGCCGCTTGTTGCCAATCTCCGCCAGCGGATTCGTCTGGTCCATGAACTGCGAGAGCTGGCTGCCGCCAAAGAACTCTTTGATCGCCGCCACGACCGGGCGAATATTCACCAACTGGTTTGGCGACGCCTGGGACGGGTCCTGGATGATCGCCATGCGCTCCTTGACCACACGCTCCATGCGCAGCAAGCCCACGCGGAACTGCGTCTGGATCAGTTCACCGACGCAGCGGACGCGACGGTTGCCCAGGTGGTCAATGTCGTCTTTCTTGCCATGCCCCTCGTCCAGCGCCACCAGGCGGCGCAGAATGGCGATCACGTCGTCCTGCGTCAGCGTCTTGATGGTCTGTGGGATGGCAAGATCGAGCTTGCGATTCAGTTTATAGCGCCCGACGCTGCCGAGATCGTAGCGGCGGGTATGGTAGAACAGGTTGAACACCAGCGTCCGCGCGTTTTCCATCGTCGCGGGGTCGCCGGGGCGCAGCTTGCGATAGACCTCCAAGAGCGCCTCTTCAGGCGTCTTCACCGGGTCTTTATCAAGCGTTGTCGTCACGAAATTGCTGACGTACTCGTTGCCCTGCGCATCCACCATCGTGAACGCCTTGAGGATGCCCTCATCGGTGCGCAGGTCCGGCGTCTTATCCGTCTTGCCGGGGTCGCGGTCGCCGATGGCGCCCATTGCGCGCAGCAGCGTCGTAATGGGAATCTTGCGCTTGCGGTCAATCTTGACCGAGAGCAAATTCTTGTTGCTCGTCTCAAACTCCAGCCAGGCGCCACGATTGGGGATCAGCTTGGCGGCGAAGAGCGAGCGACCCGTAGTTGGGTCTTCGTCGGCGGTGTAATACACGCCGGGAGAGCGCACGAGCTGGCTGACCACCACGCGCTCGGCGCCATTGATAATGAACGTGCCTACTTTGGTCATGAGCGGGAAATCGCCCATGAAGATGTCTTTTTCCTGGATCTCGCCGGTTTCCTTATAGGTCAGGCGGGCCTTGACGTAGAGCGGCGCGGCATAGGTCGCGTCGCGCTCACGGCATTGGTCGTCGGTATACTTCGGCTCGCCAAACGGTTCATCGGGAACGATGAACTCCAACTTGAGGTTCTTGTTGGTGAAATCCTCAATCGGTGAGATCTCGGCAAAGAGCTCTCGCAACCCCTCTCGTTTGAACCACTCAAACGAATCTAGCTGCACCTGAATGAGGCTGGGCATGGCGCGAATATCAGGAATTCGCGCGAAGCTAACGCGCTCGGGGAGGGAGACAGCCGTGCTCAGTGCCATGCGTGAATAACTCCTCTCGCCTGTCACCTATGCCGGTGGGCATAGTGCTCATCGTTTCATCACTCACGAGACGCTGGGAATAGCGCCGCGCAGACGAGCCGATGAGTGACTGGCCGCACTTCAAGGGATTGAACGTGCCGGGTGATGGGACGTTTCTGCTGTTCGCAGCGCCATGCCTGGCGTCCACGGCAGTGGGGACGCCGCTACGCAGCGGCTACGAACGAGCAGTGCCTACGGGATGTGCCTGCTCCTGGGCCGATCAGCCTCGCATGGCATCTAAGGCGTCTATGCGTTTATGGCATCCGCCTTGCAATGCTGGACGATGCTGGCACTAGCTCAGGAAGCCCAATGAAAAGAAAAAACTGAAAACCGAAAAGGAAAAACAGGTACACTTGCTATGGCGCGGGGCGAACCACGACGCACGCGACGCTTCCTCCATTGCGCGCATTGCATCGCCCGTTTGTGGATGTTTCACACGAGGTACAAACAACCCTATTGCATCTTCTTGGTGTTTGCAGGTATCATGTGTCACATCGAATCCCGGCTGGCCATAGTCACGAACGCCGGGCAAAGGGGACAATCGGGCTATTTCCCACAAGCGAAAAAGAAGCACGCGCCAACTAGCCCATCATCGCGTCTGGCGTGATGATGGGCGCTGTTCTCAATTCTGGCACGTGCGTCTATCGTTCGTGGTGGGTTTAATCCTCACCCGGTCGGCTGGCCGGATGATATACTGCCGCAAAAGCACTGCTCTTTGCCCTGGATCGTAGCGACGCAAACTCGCAACCGGCTGGATGCCTACCGCATCTGTCCGCAGGCCGGAAAAAGCGTCGCAGAAACAGAGTATATCACCCCAACAACAAGATGTCAAGGCCCGCTGACTTCCTAATCTCCGATCACGTGAACCGCTACTTTTCACGAAACGATCCGTCCAGTTGCCCACTACATTAAAGGGATGAGGACTGCTCAGGAATATGGCGTTGTTACTGCCGCAGAAGCGGAGCAATGGATTTCCGCGCTGGAAAAGGCCATGCGAACCGGGCGTTTCTTCCATGTCATTCTATGGTTTATCACTATCGGACGCAAACCGAGCTGAGGTCTGGTCAATTCCATGTACTCGCAAGACAACACAACACCGTTAGATTGCAATAATTCGCGTGTGGGAAGGCAAAACATGGCGCTTTTGCCATTCGTACTCTTCTATGGGTATCATAGCCAATGAACCACTTTATCTGATTGCCAGGAGCGACGCATGCAGAAGCAGCCGGTAAACACGGGAAAACAGCCGCGCTTCTGCCATCTCTGCGGCCAGCAATTGGCCGGGCGTTATTATCAGAACGGCGAGGGTGTCGTCTTCTGCGCCTCGTGCTTTGCGAACCGCCCGCATTGCGCGCGCTGTGGCACGCCGCTCGATGATGCCGCCATCGCCCGCCACCGTGGACACGCCGCCGATATCCCGCGCCTCTGCTCGCACTGCAACCGCACCGCGCCCCGCTGCGCAGCCTGCCAGCGTCCCATCACCGCTATCTCCTACACCTTCGAGAACCTCGACGAGACGAAGCCGCGCCGCTACTGCGAAAGCTGCGTCAAGAGCCGACCCCGCTGCGACGCCTGCCGTGTGCCGGTGGAGTTAGGGATGATGCCGCTGGACGACGGGCAGTATCGCTGCGCCTCCTGCTCGACACAGATGGTGCGCGAGCCGCGTGTTGTGGAGAACATCTATCAGGAGGCAGTGCGCGCCTTCGGACAGGTGATCGGCGTGGGCAATCCGCTGCGCCAGACGCCACGCCTGCAAATCGTCACCCGGCTTCAGATGGGCACCATCCGCCGCTCCTATCAGCAATTGCAGCAACCGGGGAGCGATGATAGCGCCAACGGGCATCACGTGCTCGGCTTCTTCGTGCGTTATAACAATGTCAGCTCGATCTATGTCGAACGCTATCTGCCGCGCAACATGCTGCTGGGCACGCTGGCGCACGAACTGGGCCACGCCTGGCAGGCGGAATATGCGCCGGATATGCACGATCCCTTGACCTGCGAGGGCTTTGCCGAATGGGTGGCGCATCGGGTGCTGGTCGCCAGCGGTCTGCGCGCGGCGGCGGCACATGCGACCCGCCGCGACGACATCTACGGGCGCGGCCTGCGCCTTTTTTTGGAGACTGAACGCAAAAAGGGGCTGGCAGGCGTGCTGCGGCTGGCGCGTGGCGAAAAAGTGTAGAACCAGGAGGCGCATGTGACGGCACCGGCCACCACCTCCACCGTGATCGCACCTGTCACGGGTCCGCGCCCGCTGTTTGGCGGCTATGCGCTGGTGGCCATCGTCGCCGCCTGGATCGCTGGCATCGCGCTTCACTTCATCACGCCGCTCTCCGCGATCACAATCTTCACCTGGCTCGTCCTCGCGCCGTTCCCGCTGGCGCTCTGGCTCATCGCCGCGTTCATGGCACGACGCGCGGCTGCCCGCTTCACATCCGCCGCATCCTCTGAAGCGCGCTGGTGGCGAATTGCGTTGGTTGTGGGACTCATCGGCTTCTGGGTGGCGCTGGGCGCGGCGCGGGCCACCTGGGCGGACCCGGCGAACAATCCGCTGGCCGTCTCGCGCTTCGCGTCCAGCACATCAGGCAGCAAACTCATCGTGCAGGGGCTGGTCGCCGCCGAACCCGATCTGCGCTCCGGCTATCGCCTGCTCACCGTGGACACCAGCCAGGTCAGCACCGACAACGGCAAAAGCTGGCAGAAGGCAAGTGGTGAGATCGAGGCGACGATTTACGGCCCCGACGACTGGTTTGCGCCAGCCTACGGTGATACCATCTCACTGACTGGCAAGCTCAAACCCGCAGGTAGCGCGCCGCCCGGCATCCTGGCGCGGATGAGCAACGCGCAGGCAAGCGTACTGGCGCGTGGTGGCGGCAATCCAGTGCTGGCGTGGCTCTTCGATCTGCGCGTGCAATTGGCGCAGTCCATTCAGCGGTCGCTACCGGAGCCGGAGGCCGCGCTACTCATCGGCATCCTGCTCGGCCTCAAAACACCAACCTTGCGGGCACGGCTGCCGCTCTTCACCGCCACCGGCACGATTCACCTGGTGGTGCCCGCCGGACTGAAGGTCTCCACGCTCGCCGAATTGACCAGCTACGCCGTCCGCCGCCTGGGGCAATGGCCGCGCACCATCGCCGCATTGCTGGCCGTAGCGACCTATGCCGCGCTGGGTGGCGGCGGTCCAGCGGCAGTACGCGCCGCGATTATGGGCGCACTCCTGGCGCTGGCTCCGGCGTTGGGCCGCGCCTACAACGTCTTCACTGCCATTGCCATCGCCGCCGGCATCATGACGCTGACTGATCCGTTGCTGATTGCCGACGCCGGTTTCCAGTTGACCGTGCTGGCGACGCTCGGCCTGCCGCTGCTCGTCCCGCCGGTTCAGCGACGGCTGGCGCGTTGGCTCGGTGCGATTCCACGTTTCCCCGCCACCCATGCCATCGCCGAACTGTTGGCAGTGACGATTGCCGCGCAACTCGCCACGCTGCCGGTGCTGGCGCTCACCTTCCATCAATTCTCGCTGATCGCGCCCATCGCCAACCTGTTGACCGTGCCGCTCCTGGCGCCGCTGCTCGTGCTGGGCGCGCTGCTGGCGCTGGCGGGTCTCTTCGGCGGCGTCGCTGGGCTGATTGCGCTGGCGCTCTCCTGGGTGCTGTGGCCGTTGCTCTGGTTCGTAGATAGCGTCATCACCATATGCGCCAATCTTCCCGCCGCGTCGTTCACTGTTCCTGATTTGCCGGGCATTGTCGCCTGGGCGTACTACGCGGCGCTGGCGGGGATGCTCTGGTGGCTTCTTCCCTGGCTGCGCAAACGGCGTAGCAGATCAGCCAGTAGCGCACTTCCAACGACCACTGCACAGCATACGGGCGGGCATATCCGTCTGGCGCGTGGGGCGCTGGTGGGCGTCTTGCTGCTGGCGCTGGTCGGCGCATGTGGCGCAGCGGCGCCCGTTCTGACCGATCACGCGGCGCATCTCTACTTCTTGGACGTTGGGCCGGGCGGCGAGGCGGCGTTGCTGCGGCTGCCCTCCGGCGTGACGGCGCTTCTCAACGGCGGACCCGATGGACCAACCCTGGAGGCGGCGCTGTCCGGCAAGTTACCGTTCTGGCAGCATACGCTCGATCTCGCCGTGCTGACGGACCCGCGCAGCGGCGACGTGCGTGGTCTGCAAGATGCCGCGACGCACTTCACGATTGCCCATAGCGCCGACGCTGGCATGCTACACCCTGGCAAAGACTATCTCGCCTGGCTGGACGCCACCGCTCATGCAGGTGCGACGCATAGCATCGTGCGCGCTGGCAGCGTCATTCATCTGGACAGCGACACGCTCCTGCGGGCGCTGGCGCCGCTGCCGCAACTCTATCCGCCGGGCGATGGCAGCACCGACGCCAGCAACGATCTAATTCTGCGGCTAGAAACGCCTGGATTGCGGGTGCTGTTCCTGGGCAGCGCAGACGACTATGCGCTGGATGCGCTGGCCTACGCCAATCAGCCGCTCGCCGCCGATGTGGTGGAGATGGCGTTGCCGCCGGGCGCGCCGCTCAATCTGGATGGGCCGCTGGGCGCGGTGCTGGCGCTGGCGCATCCGCATCTCATCGTCATCAACGATGCGCCGGTTGCGCCAACCTCAAAGACGGCCAAACGCGCCGCCGCTGTGGATTGGTGGGGCAGCGACAGCGACGCAGCGAGCACCCTCGGCGCGCAGATTCTACGGGTAGATTTGGCTGGCACAGTGGAGCTTTCGGGCGGGGCAAACGGCTGGACGCTGGGGTAAATTCAATTTTCCACTATATGCTATACTGTCTGTAAGGTGATTACACTCTTTAGCTTGAGGTATTTCCTGTTGAGAAGAGGGAAACAAGAGGATGAGCATTCCTGATTATCAAAGCTTCATGTTACCTGTACTGAGGCTTGCGGCAGACTATAAAGAGCATACAGAACCAGAGGTTGCTGAGAAATTGGCCCAGCAATTGCAAATTTCTGATATAGATCGGCAGCAACGCATAAAAAGTGGTCAACCATTGCTAAATAACAGAATTGGTTGGGCAATAACCTACCTGAGACAAGCTAAGATACTTGAAAAGGGGACTCAAAGGGGCACGTTCAAAATCACCTCACGGGGAGCACAATTACTCGCGCAGAATCCAGCACGAATCACTAGGTTCTGTTGACATTTGGCCAGGACCCCCTAGAATGGAGGCATGAGCGATATCCGATTAAGCGACGAAGATTGGAGCAAGATACGGGCATTCTTGCGCCAGGAGCCGCGCGCCTATGTGGGCCGA
>Ga0209062_1000563_pt1 | contig 103886 bp, 96 predicted proteins | sample Coa_R2_2_FD_187158 | JGI IMG/M metagenome (GOLD analysis project Ga0209062, IMG submission 187158) | Surface soil microbial communities from Centralia Pennsylvania, which are recovering from an underground coalmine fire - Coalmine... | ecosystem: Environmental > Terrestrial > Soil >...
ACCGCCGGGTCCTCCGTCACGTGCGGCGAGGCGATCGTCGCATACCACCCCTCTACCGCCGGGAAGCCGCCGCCCTTCAGGATGTCCGGGCTGACGAGCCCGTCGCCCCCGGCCTTGACCGCCTTCGGGATGACGTCATAGGACTGCTTGATCAGCTTGACCCCCGCTTGCCCGACCCCGCCGTAATAGAGGGCGTCGGGGTTGAGGCCCTTGATCTTGGTGAGAATCGTCGTGTAGTCGGCCTCCTTGGGGTTGAGCTCGTCATGGCCCAGCACCTTGATGCCGATCTTCTTCGCCTGCGCCTCGAACGAATTGGCGAGGCCGACGCCATAGGCCCCCGAATCGTCGAGGATGTAGACCGACTTCACATGGAGCTTGTCCTTCATGAAGTTGGCCATGTTGGGGCCTTGGAAGGCATCCGTCGTCACCGTGCGGAAATAGACGGCCTTGCCCTGGGGCCGGTACTGGCCGGCGAATTTCGGATCGGTGATGTCGGGGTTCGTCGAGGACGGCGTGATGGTGGCGAGATCGGCCGCCGAGAGGATCGGCGACATCGCCTTGCCCTCGCCGCTCATCTGCGGCCCGATGATGCCGACGACCTTGGGATCCGAGGCGAACTTCTTGGCGTTGGTGGCCGCCTGGGCCGGGTCGTACTGGCCGGCGGTGGCGGTGCCGCTATCGAGCACCGTCATGCCGATCTTGTAGCCGGCCACCCCGCCCTTGGCGTTCGCCTCCTCGATGGCCATCTGGGCGCCGTATTTGATGCGGGTCGCCGATTCCGCATCCGCCCCCGTCAGCGGCAGCTCGATGCCGATAGTCACCATCTTCTCTTCCGCTTGCGCGGGAACCCAAGCGCCGAGCGCGGCGATCGCCGCGATCATGCCGAAGCCGAGCACGGCGCCTGGTCGTCTGCAGTATGGTGCTTTCATCCTCTCCTCCCATCCATTCGCATCCGATCTTCACCACCGTCGATGGCGATTCTCTCCGCGCATCGGCGCGCCGTGCGCCATCGCCTCATGGATGACAGGCGACGAGCACACGGCATGGGTGTGGAAAGCGCAAACGGTCCACTCCTTTTCGGCCGTTGTCAACCTTCAACGCCGCGGCCGTTCCCGGCGATCGGCGACAGGCGTGGCCCGACGCCTTCAGACGCGACTATGGCAGTTGTGGAACATGGACAATTCGTTTAGGCTCAAACCATGTCTGTCGAGGAGGATGCCGACACCGCGGTCTCCCGCATCGCCGCCGCCATCGGCGAGCCGGCGCGGGCCCGCATTCTCTTCTGCCTTCTCGACAATCATGCGAGATCGAGCACGGAGCTCGCCGTCGTGGCGGAGGTAAGCCCTTCCACGGCGAGCGTGCACCTGAAGCGCCTGCAAAGCGAGAGGCTGATCAAGGTCCAGGCGCAGGGGAAGCATCGCTATTACAGCTTGCACGGACCGGAGGTGGCGAGCGTGCTCGAAGCCCTGAGCGTGCTGGCCGGCAGCCCCCGCCGGACATTCGTGCCGAATACGCCCCGCCACCTGCGATTGGCCCGGACCTGCTATGACCACATTGCCGGGACCTTGGGCGTGGCGCTCCATGACCGGTTCAGGGCGCTCGGCTGGCTGGCGGTCGGGTCGGCGGGGCACGGCAACGGCTACGACCTGGCCCGCGAGGGGGTCCGAGCATTCGAGTCTCTCGGGATCGATGTCGAGGCGACTCGAGCCCTTCGCCGGCGATTCGCGTGCCCGTGCCTGGATTGGAGCGAGCGGCGGCCGCATATGGGTGGAGCGCTGGGCGCCGCCTTCCTGACACTCGCGCTCAAGAGGAAGTGGGTCGTCCAAGAGCTCGACAGCCGGGCGCTCTTCGTCACCACCACCGGGCGCCGCGAGATGCTGACGCGCTTCGGCATCCGGATGTGAGTCCCGCCTGGCGCCTCATTTCGCAGGGCGGCTCATCGACGATACGGATATCCGTAAGCGAGATGCGCAGCACCCAGGAATAGGCCCCTGTCACGGGGCCGGCGCCGATGACCTGCTTGTCGGTCGCTGCGGAGAGCCTCGCCTCGAGCGGTCCTTTGAGCCACTGGCGTCCTATGCCGCTTTCTTCGCCAATCTCCTGACCGCCGGGGTCAGCGAATGCCCGGCCCGGAAATAGTCCTGCCAGGCGTGGTTCTTTGCGACGAGAGCGGATGCCGTGCGGATGGTGAACTTCGCCGGATCGAGGCCTGCGCGAATTTGGGTCCAGGGCAGCGGCATCGAGACCGGCGCGCCCTCGCGGGCGCGCGGCGACAACGGGGCCACAGCAGTCGACAGTCGGTCATTGCGCAGATAATCGAGGAAGATGCGACCGGCTCGGCGCGACTTGGCCATGTTCACCACATAGCGGTCGGGGCTGTCGGCCGCCATCTGTCGGCACACCTCTTCGGCAAACGCCTTGGCTTCCGGCCAGGTCGTCCAATTCTTCTTCGGCTGCGCCAGAGGTGCCGTCACGTGCAAGCCCTTGCCACCGGTCGTCTTGCAAAAGCCGACAAGGCCGAATTCCTCCAGCCGCTCGCGCAACTCCCGCGCAGCCTCGACGACCCGGTCGAAGGGCACGTCGGGCGCGGGATCGAGGTCGAAGACGAGGCGCCCCGGCCTGTCGGGATGCCCCGGCTCGCAATTCCAGGGGTGGAGTTCCAGCCCGGCGATCTGTGCAACGGCGATCAGGCCTTCGACCCGGTCGATTTGCAGGTAGGGCTTGCGATCCCCGGAGACGGTCACAAGCTCCAGGAGGTTCGACATCTTTTGCATGGCGTGGCGCTGGAAAAACCTCTCGCCGGCGATGCCGTCGGGCGCGCGAACGATGGAGCACGGCCGCCCCTGCAAATGACGGATCATCCAGGGGCCGACCTCCTCGTAATAGCGCGCGAGATCGAGCTTCGTGACCGGCTTCTGGTCGCCGGCATCCGGCCATAGCGCCTTGTCGGGATTCGATATCGCAACGCCCATAACGAGGGCCGCGCGGCTGCGCGCGCTTGCCGACGCCCTCCGGGGACGCTGGCCGAGGCCGGGCTGCACGACATCGCCGCCTCCCGCCTCCGGCCTTTCGGCTTCAACATCCTCCGCCGGCTTGTCCTCGCGCAGGCCCTTGAACGCGGCCTGGCGCACCATGCCGGACTCGGTCCAGCCGGCGAATTCGATCTCCGCCACCAGTTGCGGCTTCACCCAATGAACATTGGGCTCCTTGCGCGGCGCGCCCACGCCGCCGAAAGGACTCTTCCGACTGGCAACGGCCTTGAGGCGCGTGAGAATGTCCTTCGCCCGCGCGGTGCCAAAACCTGTCCCCACGCGGCCGATATAGACCAGATGCTTGCCACGATGCACGCCTACGAGGAGGGAGCGGAGATGCGTGGCTTGCCCGGTCCAGCCGCCGATCACAACCTCGTGCCCGGCGCGGCACTTGGCTTTGGTCCAGGCATCGCCCCGCCCGGAGCGATAGGGTGCGTCCAGGCGCTTCGAGACGATGCCTTCGAGCGACATGCGGCAGGCGGACTTCAGGATCGCGTCGCCGCCGGTCTCGAAATGCTCGACATAGCGGATCGGCATGGCGCGGCTCTGGACGTTGTCGAGCAGGGATCTCAGCGCCGCCTTGCGCTCCGAGAGCGGCAGGGGCCGAAGGTCGCGGCCATTCGCGAAGAGAAGGTCGAAGGCGAAGAAGATCAGATCGCCATCGGCCTTCTCCGACAACGCGGCCTGAAGGCTCGCAAAATCCGGCACGCCGTTCTCGTCCAAGGCGACGATCTCGCCGTCGATCAGGCAATCGGGCAGATCGCGCGCAGCCTTTGCCAGCGAGGGAAACTTAGGGGTCCAATTCAGGCCTTTCCGCGTCTTTACCGTTACGCGCTCATTTTGTACGCGGAGCTGCACACGATAGCCGTCGAACTTGATTTCATGGGCCCAGGCCTTGCCGGAGGGCGGGCGATCGACGAGGCGGCAGAGCTGCGGCGGGACGAAGTCGGGAATCTGCACGCGGCCGCGACCTTCGCGTGCCATATCCGAGCGACCGGCGGCCGCGATCTCCTCCCGGAGCGGACGAGATTGCGCCTTCCTTCCATCCCCGTCGGCGGCGTCCTCGCTCCGGTCGGATTGCCATACCGCGTTCGCCGCCGCGGCTTTGCCGCTCGCCAGCATGAAAGGCTTAGGCCCCGGCTTCTTGCCGGCGGCGATCTCGGCCATGGAGCGCCCCGACGCCACCGAGCGATCCTCGGCCAGCAGCGCTTCCGTACCGCCCGGCCTCGCGTCGGCGTCGCGATGCTTGATGAGGAGCCAGTTGGTCCGCTTCCCGCGATTCCGGTCACGTGCCATCCGCACCAAGACCCAGCCGCCGCGGAGCTTCTCGCCGGCAAGAACGAATCTGAGCTCGCCGGCGCGCAGGGCTTCCGCCGGTGGCTTGCTCCCCTCCGGCGCCCAGAAGCCCCGATCCCACAGCATCACGGTGCCGCCGCCATACTGTCCCTTCGGGATCGTGCCCTCGAAATCGCCGTAGTCGAGGGGATGGTCCTCCACCTCGACGGCCAGGCGCTTGTCGCGAGAATCGAGGGAGGGCCCGCGCGTCACCGCCCATGACTTGAAGACGCCGTCAAGCTCGAGTCGAAAATCGTAATGGAGACGCCTCGCCGCGTGCTTCTGAATGACATAGCGGAGATGCTCGGCGGGCTTGACCTTCGCCTTGCCCGTCGGTTCCGCCGTCTTGCCGAAGTTCCGTTTCGCGCGATAGCTGGAGAGCTTATTCCTCGTCATGGGATCGCATCATCGCGCATGGGCTCGCTTACGGTGCTTTGGCGACGACTTGTGCCTCGCTGCGCGGCCGCCCTTCTTGAAGTCGACCACTTTGCGCTCGTCGTCACGCGGCTCCCCGCGGCTTGGCATGCCTTTTCGCTCCAAGCTCCTCTTCAAGGCGTCCATCAGGTTGACGACGTTGGTCGGCTCCTCGCGAGTCTCGGCCGCGTGGATCGGCTCGGCGCCCTTGGCGCGCCGCTTCAGCATGGCGATAAGGGCCTCCTCGTAAGGATCCTTGAATTCCGCGGGTTCAAAATCGCCTTCGTTCTGCTCGATGATCCGCGATGCGATCTCGATCATCTTCGGATCCACCTTGACGTCCTTGATGTCGTCGAAGGGCGCTCTCGCCTCCACCTCCCGGGCGTCGCGCATGCGATGAAGGACCAGGCCCTTATCGCGCGGCTTGATGATGACGACATGCTCGCGATACGACAGAACCAGGCGACCGAGCGCCGCCCTGTTCTCCTTTTTCATCGCCTCGCGGATGACAGTATACGCCTCGATGGCCATCTCGCCATTCGGAACGACGAAATAGGCGCCGTCGAAATAGACCGGATCGATGTCGTCGATGCTCACAAACTTCTCGATCGCGATCGTCTTGGTGGATTCCAGGCGAATTTCGGCGAGATCCTCGTCGGTGACGGTCACGTATTTTCCATCCTCGATCTCGTAGCCGCGCACGAGGTCCTTCCGCTCGACCTCGCCGAGATCGGGATCGAACGGCCTCATCTGCACCCGGTTATGGGTCTTCGGGTGAATGAAATGGAACGAGACCGTATTCGCCCTCATCGTCGCGTTGATGAGCTGGATGGGGCAAGTGACGAGGGACAGCTTGAGGAAGCCGGACCACGAGGGGCGCTTCGCCATGGCTCACTCCGATTTTGGTATCATACCGGAACTCACCGGAACTATGGCAAAACGCGCCCGTCGCCGGGCGAGTTCCAGTCTCGCCCATTCGCCCTCCTCGATTTGTAGGTGGAGCGCGACCTCCCCCTATATCTGGGGCTATGGCTTGCCTAGTCGCTTGCGGCAGCGACGGCAGCCGCTCGCGAGGCGACCGCAGCGCCATCCTCGCGCCGCTTGAGCATCGCCATGGCGCCGAGGCAGAGGCCGAGCGCAGCGAGGAAGAGGACCAGCCCGAGCAGCCCCGTCGGCTGCAGCCAAGCGAACGCCCGACCGGCGAACACGGCCAAGCCGGCGCCGGAGAGGAGCAGCGCCGCGCCGCAGTAGCGCGCGACGCCACGCGCCGGCATCCATCCTTCGCGCACCGTCGCTAGAGACAGCAGCACCAGCGTCAGGATATTGGCGCTCATTCCCAGCCAGACGGGATGGATGCCGTAAAGGAAGTGGGCGACGCCCCATCCGCTCAACTGATACCACAGCATGCCGGCAACGAAGCCGACGATCATCGAGATCAGGGCCGCCAGCGGCGTGGCGCCGCGCCACAGCAACGCCGTGATCACGGGGGCGAAGGTGGCGGAATTGCGCGCCGTCCAGGCGAGAATGTTCCACCACGCGGATTGCTCGGATCGCAGCAGGCCAAAAATCACCATGAGCACGGTCAACAGCACCAACGACCAACGGGTATAGCGCACAAGATCGGCTTCGCTCGCCCGTGGCCGAAACGCCATCATGACGTCGCGGCCGAGGGAGGTGGCGCCCGAGAACTGGCAGGGGCCGCCCCAACCGAGGGCGCAGGCCCAGATGCCGAGGAAGAACACGCCGACGAGGGGCGCCGGCAGCACCTTCTCCATATATTGTGGAATGGCGATAAGGCCTTGCGCACCCCTGGGTAAGGCCGACGCCGCGGTCAAGCCCAGCAATGTCGCGACGATGACGAAGGGAATGCCCATCAGGCAGGCCCAATACAAGCCGCGACGGCCCTCGGCGGGCGTCCGGCACGACACCGCCATCTGGAAGGTCGCCTGGGCCAGCGGCACGTTGATGATGAAGGTGCCGAACCAGGCGGCAATCTGCGTCATGCCGACGGTATCGGCGACGAAGTATTCCGGGCGGGCCGCGGCGAGCTTGCTGAGCCCGCCCAATCCCGTCCCGGCAATCACCGCGACAAGGCCGATCGTGAGCATGACAAGGAAGACGACGCAGTTGATGCTCTGGGTCAGGCCGATCGACCACATGCCGCCGCTCTGGAGATAGGCGAGCAGCAGCGCCGCCGTCAGCACCAGGGACCAGAGCATCGGAATGCCCGTCGAGACATGGACGGCGGAGGCAAAGGCGAGCGCTGTCGCCACCGACCACATGGGGAAGGCGAAGGCGGTGATCGCACCGGCGACGGCACGCGCCGCACGGCCATAATGGTCGCCGATCAGGCCGGAAATGGTGACGAGTGCACGCTCGCGGAAGCGAGTCACAAGAAAAAGCGCGATGAGCAGCACTTGGATGGTCTCGGCGACCCCGTACCATGCCGCCGAGATGCCCCTGAGATAGCTGAGCTCGAGGACCGCGATGAAGGTCGAGCCCGAGAAGAGCCCGGTGACGCAAAGCGCCACCAGCAGCGGCGAGAATTGCCGCCCGCCGACGAAATACCCGCCCGTAGCGCTTTGCGCCTTGCGGCGCGCGAGGCGTCCCGTGGCCACCAGCAGCACCGTATAGGCAACGGCGAGACCCACCACCCATTGGCCATAGGTGTTCATCGCGTCGCCTCCGCGACCGTCCAGGTGACGGTGACCTTGGCGCCGCTGTCCCGCACCAGATTGTAGACCGGGCAGCGCTTCAGCACGTCGCGCTTGAGCGCCGCGAGTTGCGCCTCAGGCGCCCGGGTCGCCAACGTGATGGCGATATCGACGGATTGGAAATGCGGCGATACCTCCGCGGTGCCGAAGAGCCCGCGCTGATCGACGAGCCCCGTGCACTCGATGCACAAATCGTCGAGCGCGACCCCCTGCTCCTTCGCCACCAGCTCGATGACGATGCCGAGGCAGCCGCTGAGCGCTCCGGCGACATACTCCATCGGGGTGGGCCCCTCATTGTTGCCGCCGATCTTCTCGGGCTCCGCGGTGACGAAGTTAAAGTCGCGGACCGCAAGATCGTTGCGATAGCGGCCCTTCCATCGACCCTCGACGCGCACCGTCTTGATCTGGGGCGCGTGGTCCTCCGCCAGCTTGGGCGATGCGGTCATGGCTCGGTCCTCCTCTCGCTTTTCAGCGGCAGCGCCGACGGCCGAGATAATCAACGCCTCCTCGGACAAGTCAATTAGTTTTTACAAGAAGGCGAGACAAAAAAATCTAAATATACTAAACTATCATGTTAAATATGCCGCTAATGATGACGAATCGAGGCGGTGCGCTGAGTTCGCGACGGCGCGAAAGAAATTAAACGTTCCGGCCGCGCCCGGATTTTGCTAAGGGCATGCGTCGCCGCGAGCTTCCCGAATGCGCGGATAGCAGCAAACCCGATGGCAGCCGAAAATCTTCTCGAGGTCCGTGACCTGAAGGTCGAGTTCGCAACCGAGGACGGCACAGTCCGTGCCGTCGACGGGGTGTCGTTCGACATCGATCGCGGCGAGACTCTCGTCATTGTCGGCGAGTCGGGGTCCGGGAAATCCGTCACCAGCCTGGCCGTGATGCGGCTCATCGCGAGCCCGCCGGGACGGATCGCGGCCGGCGAGATCAATTTCCGCGGTCGGAACGGCCGGCCTCGCGATCTCACCCGGCTGTCCGACGCGGAGATGCGGCGAATCCGCGGCAACGAGATCGCCATGGTGTTCCAGGAGCCGATGACCTCCCTCAATCCGGTCTATACGGTCGGCAACCAGATCACCGAGGCGATCCGCCTCCACCAGGGCAAGAGCCAGCGCGAGGCGCTGGCCCTCGGCATCCACATGCTCGAGCTCCTCGGCATCCCGGAGCCGGCGAAACGGATGGAGAGCTACCCCCATCAGATGTCAGGCGGCATGCGCCAGCGCGTGATGATCGCGATGGCGCTCTCCTGCAACCCGGCCCTCCTCATCGCCGACGAGCCGACGACGGCGCTCGACGTGACCATTCAGGCCCAGATTCTCGAGCTGATGAAGCGGCTCCAGCAGGAGCTCGGCATGGCCGTCATCTTCATCACCCATAATCTCGGCGTGGCCGCCGAGATCGCCGATCGGATCCTGGTGATGTATGCAGGGCGGGTCGTCGAGGAGGGCCCGGCCCGCGACGTCTTCAGAAACCCGCGCATGCCATATACGATCGGCCTGATGAACTCGGTTCCGCGCTTGGGCGCGAGAAAGGAGGGTGGTGGACGCCTGGAGGCAATCCCCGGCAACGTGCCCAATCCGCGCGATCTCCCCAAGGGCTGCGCCTTCCATCCCCGCTGCGGCTTCTTCGTCGCGGGCCTCTGCGACCGGGACTCCCCGCCCCTCGAGCAATGCGGCCTCGATCATGCGGTGCGCTGCGTGCGCTGGCGGCACGTCATGGAGGCTCGGGCGCAGTGACGGCCACCTCTCATCTCCTCGAGGTGCGCGACCTCAAGGTCTGGTTCGCGGTGCGCGGCGGTCTGTTCTCGCGAGCCGGCGCCAGCGTGAAGGCTGTCGACGACGTCTCGTTCCACGTTGAGGCGGGCGAGGTCGTGGGACTGGTCGGCGAGTCGGGCTCCGGCAAGACGACGGCGGGGCGCGCGGTGCTCCGCCTGGTCGATCCGACGGCCGGCGCGGTCGTCTTCGACGGCCAGGACGTGTCGCGCATGTCTCCGCGCGCACTTCGCGCTTTCCGCCGCAAGGCGCAGCCGATCTTTCAGGACCCCTTCGCCTCCCTCAACCCGCGTCTGCGTGTCGAGCAGATCGTCGCCGAGCCGCTGGTGGTCCATGGCTTGGCGAATGGACGGCGGGCACGGCGGGACCGCGTCGCCGAGCTGTTGAGTCTGGTCGGCCTCGCGCCGGATCACATGAGCCGCTACCCGCATGAATTTTCCGGCGGGCAACGCCAGCGCATTGGCATCGCGCGGGCCCTCGCCGTCGGTCCGGTCTTCATCGTGGCGGACGAGCCTGTCTCCGCTCTCGACGTCTCGATCCAGGCGCAGATCGTCAACCTCCTCCGTGACCTGCAGGAGCGGCTCGGCCTCGCCCTTCTCTTCATCGCGCATGATCTCGCGGTCGTCGAGTATATCTCCGATCGTATCGTCGTGATGTATCTCGGGAAGATCATGGAGCACGGGCCTAGCCAGGAGTTGTGCCGGAGCCCGAAGCACCCCTATACGGAGGCGCTGCTCTCGGCCGTTCCCGTCCCCGACCCCGAGCGCAAGGGCAAGCGAATCGTGCTGACCGGCGACATTCCGAGCCCGATGAATCCGCCCTCCGGTTGCGTGTTCCGCACCCGCTGCCCCTACGCCATCGCGGATTGCGCGAAGGTCGTGCCAGAGCTGCGCGAAGTGGCTCCCGGACGCTTCAAGGCCTGCATCCGCGACGACATATTGTGATCGTGCGATCTCGACGCTCCTCTCCCGCGGGCTGCATCCTCCATCAACACGCTTAGCAAGGACCGGCCATGCTCACGCTCTTACGCGTCAAGGAAATCCACACGCCGGAGCCGTCCCAGGCTCACGATATCTTCATCGCCGACGGCCGCATCGCGGCGCTCGGCGATGGCCTGGGCGTGCCCAAGGGCGTCGAGACAGAGACGTTCGACTTTCCCGAGGGGATCGCCGTTCCCGGCTTCATCGACCAGCATGCACATGTGACGGGCGGCGGCGGCGAGGGCGGCTTCTCGACGCGCTGCCCACCGATCAGCGCCGAGGAGGTCGTCGCGGCAGGCTTCACCACCATCGTCGGCTTGCTCGGCACCGACAGCATTAGCCGCTCGCCCGCCGATCTCCTCGCCAAGACGCGCGGGCTCCGCGAGCAGGGCATCGAGGCCTATATGTACACGGGCGCCTATCGCGTGCCGCCGCCGACGCTGACCGGCGACATCCAGCGCGACATCGCATGGATTCCCGAGGTGATCGGCGTCGGCGAGATCGCCATCTCCGACCACCGCTCGTCCCAGCCCACCCAGGCCGAGATCGAGCGGCTGGTGAGCGAGGCACGGATCGGCGGCATGCTGTCGCGCAAGCGCGGCATCGTGCATTTCCATCTCGGCTCGGGCGCGCGCGGCCTGGCGCCCTTGAAGCGCCTTCTGAGCGAAACCGAGATCCCAGCCGACCAGATCATCCCCACGCATGTCAACCGGCATCGCCGCCTGCTCGAGGAGTCGGCCGACTACGCGAAGACGTTCGGCGCCGCCGTCGACATCACGGCCTTCGAATTTCCCGGAAAGAACGCCGTCACGGCCGTCGACGCCGTGCATTACCTCCTCGATCAGGGCGTGCCGATCGGGCAAATCACCATGAGCTCCGACTGCAACGGCAGCCTCCCGGAGTTCGACGAGAAGGGTGAGCTCGTCGGCATGCGGGTCGCGACCAATACGGCGCTTCTGGCCGATTGGCAGCGTCTCGCGCGTTCCGGTCGCCTCGCGTTCGGGGATGCGCTTGCCCTCATCACCCGCAACATCGCCCGGGTGATCGGAATGGCCGAGGCGAAGGGGCGGCTTGCCACGGGGGCAGATGCCGACATCACCGTTCTCGATCGGGAATTGAAGCCGGTCGCCGTCTTCGTGAAAGGCCGGCGCCTGCTGTGATCGCTCACAGCTTCAAGAGGCGCGGATCGATCTCGTCGCGCAACCAATCGGCGATGACGTTCAGGCTGAACACGATCCCCATCACCACGCCGGCGGGAAAGACGATCAGCCACCAATTGCCGGCATAGATGAAATCGCGCCCCTGGGAGATCATCATCCCGAGCGACGGCTGGGTGATCGGCACGCCGACCCCGAGGAAGCTCAGGGTCGCCTCGAGCGTGACGGCGACGCCGAAATCGACCGCCGCGATGACGAGAAGCGGCGATACGGCGTTCGGCAAAATGTGCCTGAGCACGATGCGCATCCTCCCGCCGCCGAGGGCCCGCGCCGCCATGACATAGTCCTCCTCCTTCACGGCGAGCACGGAGCCCCGCATCGTGCGCGCATATTGAACCCAGTCGCCGACGACGATCGCGAGGATGACGAGAAGGAGGCTGTTGTTCTTGAAGACGCCGAGGAGGAGCAGCGCGATCAGCGTCGTGGAGAAGGAGAGGAACGAATCGGCGATGCGCATGATGATCGTATCGAGCCAGCCGCCGGTGAAGCCGGCAAGCAGTCCGATTCCGCCGCCGATGAGGCCGGCGAGGACGACCACGCTGAATCCGACGATCAGCGAGGTCTGGGAGCCGTAGAGGATCGTGCTGAGGATGTCGCGCCCCTGGACGTCCGTGCCCAGGAGATAGGGAAGCGTTCCCCCGTCCATCCAGAGCGGTGGGATCAGGGAATCGCTGAGATGGAGGGATTGGAGGTCGTACGGGTTCTGGGGCGCGATCAGTGGGGCGAGTATGGCGCCGGCGATAACGAGGACGAGGAAGGCGGCGCCTGCGACGGCGAGCGGGCGGCGCAGGAAATGACGAAGCACGCGGGATGAGCGCCGCCGCGGCAGCGTCGCCTCTCCCGGATGCAAGCCGCCGCTTGGGACGTTGACCGTCTCAGTCATAGCGAATTCTCGGATTGAGCAGCGCATAGCTGATGTCGACGAGCAAATTGAGCCCGACGACGATCAGCGCCACGATGATGATATAGGCCGCGACGACCGGGAAATCGCTCTCGTAGAGCGAGGTCAGCAGCAGATTCCCCGCCCCCGGCCATTGAAAGATGCTCTCGGTTACGATCGAAAAGCCGATGAGCTGCCCCAATTGCAGGCCGACCATGGTGATGACCGGAATGAGGACATTGCGCAGCGCGTGCTTGAAGAGCACGCTCCATCGGCCAAGGCCTTTCGCCCGCGCAGTGCGGATGTAATCGGCCCGCAGGATCTCCACCATGCCGTTCCGGGTAAGCCGGTAGAGAAGCGCGAGCTGAAACATCCCGAGCGTGATCGCCGGGAGCGCCAAATGGGCCCAGCCGCTGGCGGTGAGAAAGCCGGTGCTCCACGGGTCGATGACCGGCACCACATCGCCGCGGCCGAAGGGCGGCAGCCAGCCGAGCCACACCGCGAAGACGAGAATGAGGAGGATGCCGACGAGGAAGGTCGGAAGGGAGACGCCGAAGAGCGAGCCCGTGAGCGTCGCCTTGCTGAAGACCGAGCGCGGATAGGCCGCGGAGAGCACCCCGAGCGCGACACCGAAAATCACTGCGCCGACCTCGGCGGTGAAGGCCAGCTCCAGGCTCGCCGGCAGACGCTCCAGGATGAGGCCGAGGACGGGAACCTTGGCGACATAGGACATCCCGAGATTGCCGCCCACCGCGTTCGCGATGAAATGCAGATATTGAATGTAGAAGGGCTGATCGAGCCCCAGCGCTTTCCGGATCGCCGCCTCCTGCGCCGCCGTCGCATATTGCCCCGCCATGGTGACGGCGGGATCGCCGATATATTGGAAGATCGCGAAGGCGATGAACGAGACGATGAAGAGGACGACGATGCCCTGAAGGAGTCGTCTGGCGACGTAAGCGCTCATCTAGCTAGCGATCCTGCATGGGCGGCACCTCATACGGCTGGTAGTGCCATCCGCGGCGCAAATACGAAGGCGATGGCGGGGCTGAGAACGCGAATGCGCGATCTCAGCCCCGTGACCGATTCGAGCTCGCTTACGAGCCGAACGAGATGTCCTTGTAGACGATCCAGGTATCGGCGCGCGGCGTGAAATGGATGCCTCGATCCTTGCGGATCGCGTAGTCGTCCTCCTGGTAATGGAGGGGGATGACGACGACCTGCTCCATGGCCGCCTCGTTGAGCTTCTGCAGCGCCTCTTCCCGCTTGGCCGGATCGATGATGTTCGTCGTCGCCGCGTACATCTCGTCGAGCTTGGGATTGCTGTAGCTGTCGCCGTTGGTGCCGCCGGAGCCGCCCTTCGGGTCGACGGTATGGAAGAGCTGGTTATATGTGCGGCCAAAATCATAGGAGCCGTCGAACCAGCCGATCAGGTAGGACTGGAGCTCGTGCCGGTCGACCTTCGGAAAGAAGACGGCCTTGGGCTCGGAGACCACCTTGACGCGAATGCCGACCTTGGCGAGCTGTGCCGCGACCGTCGCCTCAATCTGCGCGTCTTGCACATAGCGATCGTTGGGACCGTTCAAAGTGAGGTCGAAGCCGTTGGCATAGCCCGCCTCCTTGAGCAGCGCCTTCGCCTTGGCAGGGTCGTAGGGCAGCCGCTTGATCGCCTTGCTGTAGCCGACCGTCGGCGGATCGGGGACCTGGGCTGCCGGGGAGGCATGGCCGAACATCACCTTCGCGATGATCTCCGGCTCATTGATGGCCATGTACATGGCTCGGCGCACCCGGAGATCCGCCGTCGGCGTGCCCGGCTTGTTGGCGATGGCGAGGAAGATCGAGCGGCGCGCCGGCCGCGCGACGACCTCGACCTTCGGATTCCTCTCGACGGCCTTGATCAGCGCAACAGGCACGTCCTGCAGGATGTCCACATCGCCGCTCGCGATCGCCGCCAGCCGCGTCGAGGCTTCGCTGATCGGACGAAGCTCGACATTCTCGATCTTCGGCTTGCCACCCCAATAGGCGTCGTTCGCCGTCACCTTGAGATACGAGCTCTTTACCCATTCCACGAATTTATAGGGGCCGGTGCCAATGGGATGCTGTGCTACCTCGCCTTCCGAGCGCGACGCGGTCGACTTCTGGTCCATGATGAAGAAGAGGGGCAGCGCCTGCACGAAATAGGGCACCGGCTGCGTCGTCGTGATGTCGATCGTCCACGGGTCGTTGCCGGCCGGCTTCACGGACGCGACGAGCTGGGCGAAGTTCGAGAACTCCGAGACCTTCGGATCCTTGCCCCGCTCGAAGGTGAACTTGACATCCTCCCAGGTGAATTCATTGCCGTTGTGGAACTTGACGCCCCGGCGCAACTTGAACCGCCAGGTATTGGCGTCCACGCGCTCCCACGAGGTGGCGAGGCCGGGAACGAGCTGCCCCGCCGTATTGCGCTCGAGAAGCGCATCGAAGATGTTGTCCATCACCGACATGTTCGAATCGACGTCGTGCGCCAAGGGATCCATGCTCTGCGGACCGGCGCCGACAGCGATGACCAGCGGCTTGCTTCCCGCCGCCGCGGCCGGAGAGATCAAGATGCCGAGCACGAGCGCCAGGGCCGCGACAGCCGGCACGGCCCCGAGGAAGAGACGGTTCATTATCATGGCCTCCCTGTTCCGAGTTTCCCCATTCTCCGGCTTCGTCGCGGCCGTCGCGGCGAGCCTCCTCGCGACGCAACGCACCGATGCCAAGCACACGGGAGAGGAATAGCCCCGCCTCAGGCCTGTTTCAAGCGGCTCGTCGCCCGGCTCCTGACGCCATTGGCGCGGCCGCATATCGCGGCCACACAATCAATGCGCGCGTCTCCGAAACCAACCCCGCGAGCGAGCCGCGCGGGTCCCGTTCCGGCTTCTGCTACGGACTCACGCGACGCGGACCGGATAATGGAGAAAACCGCGAAAGCGGGCGCGCCCGCCGCGGACGAAGGCGCCGTCCCGCGCGATCGTGCGGAATCTCTGCACCAGCTTGCCGATCGCGACCTGCCCTTCCATGCGGGCGAGGGAATTTCCGGCACAGGCATGGATGCCGGTCGCGAAGGCGAGATGCCGGTTCGGCCGGCGACGGATGTCCAGCTCGTCAGGATCGGGAAACTGCGCCGGATCCCGGTTTGCCGCACCGATGCCGATATGGATATAGGTGCCGGCCGGCATCGCGACGCCGCCCAGCTCCGTATCTCGTGTGGCACGGCGATTGCCGAGCTGGTTTGAGCTCTCCATGCGCAGGAATTCCTCGACGGCGCTTTCGATAAGCGCGGGATCGTCCCGCAGAGCATGCAGGGCATCGGGATGGCGGATGAGCAGGTCGACGGCATTGCCGATCAGGTTCGTCGTCGTCTCATGGCCCGCGTTCAAGAGGAAGATGCAGTTGTGGAGCAGCTCAACCAAAGTCATCTGCTCTTCGCCGTGCTTCGCACCGGCAACCTCGCTGGCGGCGATGAGCTTGGACAGAATTTCGCTCTCGTCCCGCGAGCCTTCCTTGACCCGCCGCCGGACGAGGTCCTCGAGATAGGCCTTGAATTCGGCGACGGCTTTCACGCCCCGCTCGAACTGCGCCGGCGTGAGGACCGGCTCGAGAGCGCCGAGAATGGCGAGCGACCATGCCCGCAATGGGTCCCGCTCGTCCTGCGGGATGCCCAGCATGTCCCCGATCAGCTGGACCGGAATGGCCGCAGCGAAATCGTCGATGAGGTCGATCTGTCCGCGCTCGGCAGCGCGGTCGAGCAGCCGGTCGACCAACGTCTCGACGCGTGAGCGCAGCGCCGCGAGCGCACGCGGCGTGAAGGCCGGGGCGAGCAGCTTGCGAACCCGGGTGTGATAAGGCGGATCGTTGAAGACGAGGCTCGTCGTATGATGCTCGTAGAGCAGGCTCTCGCCGAAGGGCGGGCGGAAATCCACCTTCTTGTCGGAGCTCCACGTCGCGGCATCCCGGTAGACCGCGACGCAATCGTCATAGCGCGTCAGGAAATAGGAGCCATCGGGCATGCGATGGATCGGGTCGCAGGCGCGGAGCGCATGATAGAGCGGATAGGGATCGTCGAGGAACGCCGGATCGAGCCTCTTCAGGTCGAAGGCCAGTGCCGCCGCCTGGAGGTTGGGATCGGAGACAGATACAGCGCCCGAGGAACTCATGGCTTTCCCGCCTTATCGCAAGGCAGATCAACGCCTCACCTTTCGGATATCTTATCGGGATTCGCCCGAAAGGGCGATCTCGGTGACGCCGACCGATTTTCAGGTGAGGCGCCGAGCTTGGGCAGTAAAGAGGCTATTTCTTCTCGTATATATAGAAATCTGCGAATGAGCCAAGCTTGTCGCCGTATTTTTCGCTCGGGTACTTGTTATCGATCTTCTCTAGCAGTTTCCATTGGGAAAATCGCAGCTCGACGTCCTTCGAAAAAGCTCTGTGCCGCACATGCGCGTTGGGGATGACTTCATCATGGTTCGATGAGTAAATTGCAACGTATCTTAGCGAGCTATGGAAGAGATGAGCGAGATACAAAGAATATCCTGTATCTTCGATTAGATGATATATTACATCCAACGACAGCCCAAGCTCTGCCGAAAAGATATGCAGATTGTCATAGAAGCAGTCAGGGTCATAAAGAAAGAAGCTTTTCGAGGTATCCGCTCTAAATTTCTCGATACTGGAGGCAATAGCAGTCCTCGAAACATCAAGCCCAACATATTTTGGGTAAGACGCCAGCGATAGCTGATTACCATCGCCGCAGCCAAATTCGATTACGGAGCTCACCTTGTGCTCGGAGACGAAGTCATTGAGCACTTGGGCCTTGAACGCAGATAGCCGCCCATATGATCCGGAGCCGGAATTTCCGCCCTTTGCGTAGCGCTCTTCCCAATATCGATTGGTGCCTGGAAAGCTCGGACGGAAATGATCGGCGTAGCGCCAAAGGAATGGCATCTTCTTCATCATGGCGCCCAAATGCATCGTCGTGCCCTTCTAATCTTTATTCTTCCACTATTCCCGAGGTGCTTTGCGCTTCCATCTTCGCTTTCGCAAAGCGAGCCGCGCTTTTCCGACTAAAATCTCGCTGCTCAAACGAACATGAAAGCATGTGCTCATATTTACGGTAGGTAGCTTCCCATGTGAATTCGGAGACAACAGCAGCATGCAAGGCCATCCCCATGCGCTCCCGTTTCTCGCCGTCGCTAAGCAGCTGACCGATAGCATCAGCCAGTTTCACGTCGTCATCCGGTGGGACCAGAAGGCCGGTTTCGTTATGAGTGATAATTTCAGGAATTCCACCTACTCGGCTCGCGACGACGGGAGTCCGCGCCGCACCGGCTTCCAATATCACGATCCCAAATGCTTCACTCCTAGAGGGTAAAGCAACCATGGCCGCTCGCTGCATCAGGGAGGCAACTTTCGCGTTTGGCAGGTCGATGAGAAGAGTTACCCGATCACGAAGACCAAAACGATCTATCTGGCGCTCGATATCGATTCGAAACGACGAATCGCGTCCCGCCAAAACGAGATGGCTTGATGGGTATTGAGCAGCCACGCGCTCGAATGCGCGCACAAGTACGTCCTGCCCCTTCGTTCCTTCGAAGTTGGCGACGCATACAACAAGTTCCTTGCCAACCGTTGCTTCAGGAAGCGGACAAGGCTCCGCGCGTCCGAGAAAATACCTAACGTCCAAACCGTTGTGAAAGACCTTGGCATTTGGAATCGAGCCGAGCATCGAGCGCGAAACCGCGACCGCGCCGTCGGCCATTCCAAGCATCATCGCGTGCAAGATTCGGGGCAATCTCCCCGAACGATTCAGCGTCGCCAGATCCGAACCATGGTAGGACAAGACAATTCGGCCGCGGAATAAACCCAGGCGACGCAAAAGCAAGAAGCTAAAATATTCAAGGCCGATATAGTGGGGGTTTACGACTTCAACCGCATGCTTCTTGAGCATGCGATGTAGCCGAGTCAGCTCGATTGGCAGCGTAAGGATATATTTTATGAACGAGCTTATCGGCTTGGTTGCGTAATATGGGGCCCTCAAGCGTAGTCTTAATATGTATAACCCATTCCCCCCCCCCCCCGTAATCCCTCCTGCGGCGATGACGAAGCCCAATCCAGGACGAGGAGCGCAGGACGCCACTTTCCGGCTTGCTGAATTTGCCGATATAAATTGGTGACAACCTGATTGACGCCCCCGATTGTGTCGGCTTCCCAAGGCGACACGAGCATGTAGACGCTCTGGGCTGCACCAACACTACAGCGATCCGATGTCCTTATCATGTGTCAAACTAAGTTTAGTCGGCCCGCATTTATACATGTATGCATTGCATCTCGGTTCTAATCCGAACGCCGTTTTGAGCACAACCAAAATTTGTATGTACGCGGCAGATGCACGGAATGGTTAATGGTCCATTCGGACCATTGCTTAACTGCGAAGATTGCCAGAGTGATTGTCTACGGCACTAACCCGCCGCGAATCTCGGGAAAAGCTTGAGCGCGTTCTCCCGCTCGATGGCGCGGAGGTCGTGATCGTCGAGGCCGAGCTCGGCGAGGCCTTTGACGGTCGCCGTCATCGTCGTCTCCGGCGCGAAGGGATAGTCGCTTCCGAACAGCACCTTTGCGGGCGGCACGAGCTCGAGCAGGGCGCGGAAGGCGAACGGGTTCGCGGAAAGTGCGGTGTCGTAATAAAGGCGCCGCAGCTCCGCGATGACGCCGTCGGGCACGCTTTTCTTGTATTCCGGCTTGGCCCCGAGGCGTGCAATGCGCTGCGCGAGGAAGGGCACCGCGCCGCCAGCATGAGAGAAGATGTAGCAGATGTTCCGGCAGCGCGCGAAGGTGCCGCCGAACAGCAGGCTGGTGATCGCGCGCGTGGTATCGAAGGGGAATTCGAGAGTTGCCGCGGGAATCTCGCCGAGGCACTGGCTGCAGGGTGCTGCAGTGGGATGGAAGTAGACGACGGCCTTGCGCCGGTCGAGCTCGTCGAAGACGGGCGCGAAAGCGAGATCGCCGGGATATTGGCTGCCATAGCTGGTCAAGAGCCCGATTCCCTCAGCCTTCAGCACATCGAGCGCGTATTCGATCTCCCGCAGGCTGGCGTCGATGTCGGGAAGCGGCAGGCTCGCGAAAAGGCCGAAGCGCCCCGGATGGTCGCGCCGCATCTCCGCAGCATAGTCGTTGCAGTGGCGCGCGAGGTCCCGTGTCGCCCGGGGGTCGCCGAACCACAGCCCCGGCGCGGAGATCGACGTCACTGCCGTCGCAATGCCGTTGCGGTCCATCGCCTCGACCGATTGCGCCGGCGTCCATTGCGGCGTGCGGCCCGCCAGGATCAGCGGCCCGATCCGCGCATCGCCGACCGAGGCCACATATTCGGGCGGCAGGATGTGGTGGTGCACGTCGATGCGGTGACCGCTCATGATTTTCCCTGGAGCGATTCGACGAGCTTGTTGGCGGCGAGGATGGCGCCGCTACCGGCATCGTTGCCGTAGATCAGCCGCGCGAGCTGTCCCCCGAGATAGGGATGGAAGCCGAGATCGTAGAGCTTGCGGAAATCCCTCTCCTCGATGGCGCGCCGCTCCTCGGCCCGAAGCGGATAGCGATCGAGCACGGATTTCTCGTCCCTCTGGAATTGCCGGCGCAGCTCCGGATCCCACTTGAGATCTTGAACGAGATCATGGCCCGCCAGGTTCGGATCGAATTTCTCGAGGCCCATCGTCTTCCCTCCCTAGGTGCGAGCGTCGAGATCCCAGGCGACGCCGCCGATGCCGCAGCGGAATCCGCTATGGATGGTGTAGCCGAAGCACTCGCCGCGACGCTCGCCGATGGCGCCGAGGATGACGACCCAGGCGAGCAGCTCGCTCGTGCCACCGGAGCCCGCCGCCTCCATGCGCTCAATGGTGAGCTCCGCAAGCAGCCGCGCGTGATCGCCCTCGACGCAGAGATCCAGGAACCAGCGGTCGAAGGCCTCGTCGATGACGTAATAGCGGGCACCGCCCGGCTCATGGCTGAGCCCGCCCGAGCCGATCAGCCCGACGCGCATCTCCCGGGGCAGGTCGTCGCGAATGAACTCGGCGAGCGCCTGGCCGACCGCATAGCAGCGATGCTGGTCGGGATAGGGCGGCACCGTGCAGTTCTGCAGGACGGGGACGAGGGCCGTCCCGTTCTTGTCGAGGTCCATGAGCACCGTCGGCACGGAGATATTGTCGTCGAACTTGAGGTTGTCCCGCGTCGCGAACATCCGGATGCCGCGCCGACCCATCCCCCGGAACAAGGCCTCGGCCACGGCGGGATTGCCCTTGATCGCGTAATCCCGGCAGCCGATCCACGGCTTGAACCACTCATAAGGCCCGCGATGCTCCGGCGCCATGCCGATGAGGAAATCGGGGTAGCTTGTAATGCGGTTGTTGGTGATATGGTCATTCGCGAACACGATCAGCACATCGGGCCGCGCCTCATGCAGGCGCCGCGTCAGATTGGCGAAGGTATTTCTGACCACCGCTCGCGATTCGTCGGGCGCCTTGTCGAGCAGGCCGACGATTGCCGGCGCATGGGGAACACCCGCAGCGTATACGATATGGGCCATGTCGCCTCCCTGAGAGCGCCCGCTCGCCCATCCGGCGCTCGCGCCTCTTCCTTCCTCTAAAGTCCGGTTTCGGGCACGAGCCGCGAGCCGTCGATCATGCGGGAATAGCGGAACGGCCGCGGATCCACGAGTGGCGCGTCGCCGGCGACGAGATCGGCTGCCAGCCGACCGGCGGCGGGCGCGATGCCGAAGCCGTGGCCGCTGAACCCCGTCGCCAGATGGAAGCCCGGCAGCGCCTCGACCGGGGAAATGACCGGCACGGCATCGGGCGTCGTGTCGATCATGCCGGCCCAAGTCTCGGCAATCCGGATGCCCTTGAGCGCCGGATAGGCTTTCCGCAGATTGGCGATCGCCAGATCGAGCACGTCGCGATCGGGCTCGGGGTCCAGCACGCGGACGGCCTCGAAGGGCGATGGGCCGTCCAGGGCCCAATGGCGGGGAATGCGCAGCGCGCGGAAGAACGCAGCGCCGAATTTCAGCTTGATGCTGCGCCATTCCTGCGAATAGGCCGGCCAGAAGGCGCGCATATAGCGCAAGACATCGGGCGTGACATCGAAGCTGGCATGGCCGCGAAAGCCGACCGTATAGCCGCCGTCGAGGCGCCGCCGGATGCCGAAACCGGGCGCGCTGATGGCGCCCTCGAAGACGGAGGGCGCCGGCTCCGTCCGCAGGGCGGAGGCACGCACGCCGAGCTGCGGCAAGGTGATGCCGTGCCGCCGGCAGAACAGCGACGACCATGCGCCGGCGGCGCACAAGACGGCCCGAGTGCGGATTGGTCCCTTCTCGGTTACCACGGCCGAGACGGCGCCCACCTCGGTCTCGAGCCCGCGCGCAGCACAGCCCTGGTGCAGGGTGACGCCGAGGCGACGCGCCGCCTGGGCGATGGCCGGTGCTGCCTGCGCCGGCTCGGCGCGGCCATCGCTCGCCGTATGCAGCCCGCCGATCCATTTCTCCCCGCAGCCCGGCGTCATGGCCTGAGCCTCGGCGGCGCTCAGGAAGCGCGTCTGGATCTGATATTGGCGCGCATGCTCCAGCCATCGCTCCCAGCGGGCAAGCTCGTCCTTGTCCTTAGTGACGTAGAGCACACCGGTGCGGCGAAAGCCGGTATCGGCACCCAGCTCCTCGTTGAGCCCGCCCCACAGCGCCAGGCTCTCCTTGATCAGCTGAATCTCCCGTGTGTCCCGCCCCTGCTGGCGGCACCAGCCCCAATTGCGGCTCGACTGCTCTCCCGCAATACGACCCTTCTCGATCACGGCGACCGAGAAGCCCTTCTTGGCGAGGAAATAAGCGGCGACACAGCCGATGATGCCGCCCCCGATCACGACCACGTCGGCGGTTGCGGGGAGCCTGGCGTCGCTCTCTACCGTATCGACGGGCGGAGACATCCCCTGCGATCCTCCCTTGCCGCGCGAATCGCGTCAGTCGCGATCTTCCGGGAGCATCGGCGACGCGTCAACTCCCATTCGGGTGCTCGAGCGGTCCGGCCATGACAAGGCCATATGGTTCGATTATTCTGGCGTCATAGGAGGACTTGATGGCGGAAACGGCCGAGTACGAGCAAGCACCGCGCGCGGCGCGGAGTTCGTGCAATATTCCGCCAGCGCAGCCGCTTGTCGGCCCCTTTGCCTGGCGCGGACAGGAACTCGCGCAACGAGCCGACTGGATCCGTCGGCTGACGGCGTCCGAGACCGGCGAGATCGATGCAGCGCTGCGGCAGGTGGAGGCGCGCGCCGTTCCACTTCTCGAGATCACGCGCGAGGCCTTCCCGCTTCCCACTCTTTCCGCGACCTTGAGCGAGTGCAGCCGCGAATTGGAGGAAGGCCGCGGCTTCGTCCTGCTGCGCGGCTTGCCGGCTGAGCGCTACTCGACGGAGGAGCTGGGGAAGATCTTCTGGGGCATCGGCACCCATCTCGGCACCGCGGTCTCGCAGAGCAAGAAGAACGGGGAGTTCCTCGGCGAAGTGCGCGATGTCGGCGTGAAGCTCGGCGAGCCGACGTCGCGCGGCTATCGCAGCCGCGAGCATCTGCGCTTCCATACTGACCGCTGCGACGTCGTCGGGCTGCTCTGCGTGCGCACCGCCAAGTCCGGCGGGGCGAGCCGGATCGTCAGCTCCGTCGCGATCCATAATGAGATTCTGAAGCGCCGGCCCGATCTGCTCGCGCAGCTCTATCAGGACTACTACCACAGCCGCCAGGGCGAGGAGGCGCCCGGCGAGGCGCCCTATTACATCAATCCCATCTTCGGGATCTGCGGCGGCCGCTTCACCAGCCAGTATTCCCGCTCTTATATCGAGTCGGCCCAGCGCTTTGCCGAGGTGCCGTGCATCACCAAGACGCAGGACGAGGCGCTCGATCTTCTCGCGGAGCTTGCCGAGGAGTTTTGCTTCCACATGGAGCTCGCCCCCGGCGATATTCAATTACTCAACAACCACATCACCTATCATTCCCGCACCTCCTACGAGGATCATCCCGAGCCCGAGCGCCAGCGCCTCCTGCTTCGCCTCTGGCTTTCGGTTCCGGGGAGCCGGCCGCTGCCGGCGGGCTACGAGACCCTATGGGGTCGCGTGGAGGCGGGCGCCGTGCGCGGCGGCGTGACATCGCACACCGGCTATCGGAATATCCTGGAGTACCGCGAGGCTCTGGTGCGCCGCTGAGTCCCGTGCCGGGGAGCGGTCAGGCAAGCGATGCCGCCGCTTGCCCGATGCCGCCGCGCATAGCGCCCGGCTCGATCGAACCCCACAGCACCTCATGACCTTCCGGCAGCGCCCGGCTGTTCGGCATGGAGAGCCAGAGGCGGAGCAGGAGGCGGCGCCGGCCCTGCGTTGCATCGTCCGAGAAGGCGGTACGGGCGTGATAGATGACGTGATTGTTCAGCAATTGAATATCGCCGGGCTCGAGGGTCATCTCGAAGGCAAGCTCCTTGGCGAGCGTCGCCAGGAGCTCGATGGCTTCCCGTTGCGCCGCCGTGAGCCGCGGAACGCTCGGCACCATCTGGGCCGTCTCGATATAGGTCAGGGAATAATGGCTGGTGAACTTGCCGTTGCGCATACCGAAGATCGGCAGCGCGTAGACCTGCTCGGGGCCGCCCGCCTCCTCGCCGAAGCGGCTGCGATAGAAATCCTGGAATAGCACGTCCAGGAGGTCGGGGCGTCGCCGCAGCATCTCGTTATGAATCATGGTCGAGCTGCAGAGCAGGCTCTGCCCACCCGTCTTCGCCTGCTGCACGCAAAGCAGCCCGACCACATCGCAGCGATCGGTGTGGAAGCGCAGCGCGCCGTTCGAGACCGTGCGCGCATAGGACGACAGGAAGACCTTGTCGTCCTGGCCCGTCTTGATCTGGCCGTAGCGCTCGCCGACCGCTGCACCCTCGTCGTGGATATCGCGCATCAGCTCGCCGCGGCAGTTCTGATAGACCGGATGACCGATATGGCTGCCGATCCCGAACCAGATTTGCCGCAACTCCGCGAGGGCGTAGCGTTCGACGGGAAGGCCGCGCAGCTTGATCATGCCGCAGCCGTCTTCGAGCTCCCGAGCGATTTCCGCAAACTCCTCCGCAAGCCCCGGAAGCGGGAAGTTCTGCCGATCGATCTCGTGCCAAGGGATGCCGCGGGCCCGGACGGCTTTGAGGGCCCCGTCGATCTCGTCGAGCGCCGCCGCGCTCAGATTTCGGACCCAGCGATCCGATCGCGCCATGTCCTCGCCAAACCAGGCGGAAGCATCGGAAATCGGGGCTCGGCTCACCATGATTCTCCTCCCGGACCGCACAAGGGCATCGCCGCCGTGCGCGGCTAGCATTTAGAGACGCGGAGAATCCCGAGTCAAGCCGCGGCCGGCGAGCTCACTGCCGAATGCGGCGGAGCAAGCCGGCCGTAAGCAGCACGGCGACAGCGACCGCCACCAAGGTCGAGCTCACCGCGGTGATGGTCGGATCGATCTGCATGATCACGCTGGTCCAGATGCGCACCGGCAAGGTCATCGTGGTAGGCGAGGAGAGCAGCAAGGGCACCAGCAGCTCGTCAAAGGAGGCGAGGAAGGCGAACAGGGCGCTCGACACGACGCCAGGAGCGATGATCGGCAAAGTGACGTGGATAAAGGCCCGTAGCGGCGAGGCGCCGAGGATGATCGCGGCCTGCTCAAGCCGCTGGTCGAATCCTTGCAAGGTCGCCGAGACGATGACGACGACGAGCGGAAGCGTCAGCACCGTCTGGCCGAGCGCCATCGCCACCGGACTTCCGATCATGTGCAGACGCGAAAAGAGGAAGAACACCGCGATGGCGATGATGATTCCCGGCACGATGAGCGGCGAGAGGATCAGCACATAGACGGCGGTCTTGCCGGGAAATTGCCGGCGCACGAGGACAACGGCGGCGAGCACGCCGAGCACGACGGAGAGCCCCGTGCACATCAGCGAGACGCGAAAGCTCAGCCAGAGGGAGGTCATCCATTGCGGATCTTGCAAGAACGTCCGATACCATTGCAGGGAGAACCCCGGCGGCGGAAATTGCAGATAACGCGCCGAGCTGAAGGAAAGCAGGATAATCAGCGCAATCGGCAGGAGCAGGAAGAGGAGCACGCCGCCCGCGATTGCCCAAAGCGCCCAACGCTTCCATGCCGCCACCCCGATCTCGTCGATTTCGGCGACGGCTTCCGTCATGCGCGACTCTCGAAAAGCGACTTCAAGCCGACGGCGCGGTCGTAGAGGACGAACCCCAGGGCCGTGAGGATCAAGAGGAGGATCGCAAGAGCCGAGGCGAAGCTCCAGTTCATTCCGAGCTCGACCTGCTGCTCGATGACCATCGCGATCATCTGGTCGCGCGCCCCACCGAGAAGACGCGGCGTGATGAAATAACCGACGGCGAGCACGAAGACGAGCAGCGAGCCGCCGACGACGCCGGGCAGGCTCAGCGGTAGGAAGACGTGCCGGAAGGCGCGCCCGCCGCTGGCGCCCAAGTTGCGCGCCGCCCGCAGCAAGCCGCGGTCGATGCCGCGCATCACGCTATAGAGCGTCAGCACCATGTAGGGAAGCAGGGCATAGGTCATCCCGATGAGCACGCCGTAGCGATTGAAGAGGAGATTCGCGGGTCCGACTCCCGCAAAATGAAGCAGCTGGTCGAGGACGCCATCCGGCCCCAGGATGATCATCCAGGCATAGGTCCGCACCAGGATATTGGTGAAGAGCGAGAGAAGGATGCAGGCGAGGACCGCGTTCGCCACGCGCCGCCTCGCGCCGACGAGGATATAGGCGACCGGATAGCCGAGGATGAGCGTCAGCACCGTCACGGTGAAGGCGATCTCGAAGGTGATCGCGAAGATGCGCAGATAGATGACGTGGGTGACGATTTGGCGATATTGCGCAAGGGACACGCCCGCCGGTTCCGCGACGCTGCGCAGGACGATATCGATCATCGGATAGGCGAAAAAGATTGCGAGGAAGACGAGCGCCGGCAGGAGCAGCCAAATCCCCTTTCCGCGCAGGCGAGGTCCCGCAATCAACGCAGCGCCTCTCTCGCTTCCGACCGGCGCTTCTGCTCCCATGTCTCGCTTGAGTCTCGCCATTCCGTTCTCAATCGGACGGCCGTGCCGGCAGAACGGCCGCGTGATCAGCGCGCCAGGTCACGGTCACCTCGTCGCCGATGGCGATCCGCGAGGCGATCTCCCGGTTCTGGGTCTTGACGGTCAAGACCTCATCCGTCATGGCGATCCGGCATTTCACCGCATCGCCGACGAAGATGATTTCGACGACGCGCCCCTCCCAGCAATTGTCGCCGGCGACGGAGACATCGCCGGTGATGGCGAGGCGCTCCGGGCGAATCGAGGCGACGACCGACATGCCCCGCGCGACCCCCTTCGATGCTGCCGCGCGGAAGCGTCGCCCGCTGGCATGCTGCACCTCCGCTGTGTCGTTCGCGTCGAGATCGACCACGGTTCCGGCCAAAAAATTCGATTCGCCGATGAAATCCGCGACGAATTGATTGGCCGGCCGATCGTAGAGCACCATAGGCGTGTCAATCTGCTGAACGGTCCCGCTCTGCATGACGACGATGCGGTCGGACATCGTGAGCGCCTCCTCCTGATCATGGGTGACATAGATGACCGTCATGTCGAGCTCGCGCTGGATGCGCTTGATCTCGGCCTGCATCTGCTCGCGCAGCTTCTTGTCGAGGGAGCCCAAGGGCTCGTCCATGAGGAGGACGCGCGGCTCGAAGACGATAGCGCGCGCGAGAGCGACGCGCTGCTGCTGCCCGCCGGAGAGCTGGCGGGGATATCGGCTCTCGTAACCGGGAAGCCGCACCACCTCCAATGCCCGACCCAGCTTCTCCGCGATCTCGTGTCGCGACCGCCGCCGCATTCGCAGCGGAAAGGCGATGTTCTCCGCGACGGTCATATGCGGGAACAGCGCATAGCTCTGGAACACCATGCCGAGCCCGCGGCTTTCCGGGGGCACGCGCGCAACGGGCCGATCGTCGATGTAAATCTCACCTCTCGTCGGCGCCACGAAGCCGGCGATCATCATCAAGGTCGTCGTTTTGCCGGAGCCGCTCGGGCCGAGGAAGGTGACGAACTCGCCGGGGTGAGCGGCGAGGCTCACGTCGCGCACTGCCCAAACCTCGCCATAGGCCTTTTGCAGACCCTGCAGGCGAACTGCAGCGCCTCGCGCCTTCACGCCGTCGCGCATGTCACCGTCCAAGGGCGCCCGGTACCCGATCGATCACTTAGCCGCCGAGGAGGAAGGCCTGCCACTTCTCAGCAATCTCTGCGCGATGGGCCACCCACCATTCGGCGTTCGTGGCATAGGAGATCTTCAGGTGCTCGGGCGAGGTCGGCAGCCGTGCCGCGGTCTGCGCATCGATATGATCGAAGGCCTTCTTGTTGATGGGGCCGTAGCCGGAGAGCCGCGCCATTTCCGCCTGCTGCTTGGGCTGCATGGCGAAATCGATGTATTTATAGGCGTTCTCCAAGTTGGGCGCGCCTTTGAGGATGCACAGGGTCTGGAGCTGGCGCGAGGATTGGTTCCACTCGATCGCCACCGGCGCCTTCTCGTCGACGAGGGGCAGGATGCGCCCGCTCCAGACGCTCCCCAAGACGACTTGCTTGCCTGCCAGCATCTGCGCGGAAACGGCGCCCGAATCCCACCATTTCGTGATATGCGGGCGGATCTCCCGCATCTTCTTGAACGCCCGCGCAATGTCGAGGGGATAGAGCTTATCCATCGGCACGCCGTCGGCGAGCAGCGCAAACTCGAGGTTGGGGATTTCGGCACTCATATCCTCCAGCATGCGCGGACCCGGAAAGCTCTTCACGTCCCAGAATTCCGCCCAGCTCGTCGGATGCTTGCTCGAGAAGACGCTCGTGTTGTAGCCGAGCACCGTCGCATAGGTGTTCTCGCCGATATAGTAGTCGCGAACCGGATCGATATCGGCCAGGTTCACGCGCTTGAACTTGGAGCGGTCGAGCTTCTCCAAGGCGCCGCGCTGCTGGAACGTCACGGTGGTGAAGGCGCCCAGATCGGCGACATCCACCTGGATGTCATGGGCCTCGACCATGGCCACGAGCTTGGCGACATTGGTCGCGAAGGAGACGACCTCGATGCCCGTTTCCGCCGTGAAGGGCTCGAAGATGGCTTTGCGCAGGGCCTCCTCGTAAGCACCTCCGCCGGTGCGGACGATCACCTTTCCCGCGGCGGCGCGCGCCGCCGAGCGCCGTCCGATGACGGGCAGCAAGCTCAGGGCAGCGGCCCCCGCCCCCGCCTTGGCACCGCGGCACAGCAACTCGCGGCGGGAAATCCCGGACGCCCTGCCGACGCCGCTCTCTGTCTTACGCCTCATGGATCCTCCCTATGATTTTATGGAGCGTGTCCCGCACGCCGCCCCATTACTACCGCTTCGGCGCACGCCCTCCAAGAACCGAGTGCGGCATCGGGCTCCGAACGGCGCGCATGCACGCGGAGGTCGCAAGCAGGTGGCACACTACGCGTTGCGGCCAGGCGCCCTTCGTTATGAGAACGTCTCGCCTATGCCGCGACGCGCCGTTGCCGCGCCAGTTCGGGCGGCGGCGCCTTGTGGAAGACCCCGCCCTTCATGATGGCGAGGAGTCGGGTGCGATCCTGGAGAATGGCAAGCTCGGCGAGGGGATCGCCGTCGACGAGGAGAAGGTCGGCGAGGAAGCCCTCGCGCACCTGTCCCAGCTCGCCAGCCAGGCCCATGATCTCGCCGCCCCAGCAGGTCGCCGCGACGATGGCCTCCATCGGCGTGAAGCCGAGCAGCGACACGAAATGCTCGAGGTCGCGCGCATTGCGGCCATGGGGATTCCAGAGGAAGCCGTAATCGCCGCCCGGCAGGACACGCACGCCGCGCCGATGAAGGTCACGCATGCAATCGATGGTTGCCTCGAGATCTCGGGCGATGCGGGCCTTGGCGGCGTCGCTCGTGGGCAAGCCGTAGCGACCCGCTTCGTGGAGCCTCGCATAGGTGACTCCAAGAGCCGGTGCCACAAAGATGCGCGACTTTTGCGCCTCAAGCATGTCGCGCGCCTCGGCGTCCGCGTGGCTCGCGTGATAGATCACCTCCACACCCTGACGAAGGCATGCCTTCACCGCTTCCGCGCTGCGCGCATGAGCCGCCACGCGCTTGCCGTGCCGGCGTGCGATATCGGCGACCGCGGCGATCTCGTCCTCGGTCATCAAGGTCGCATCCGAGGGCGTCGCCGGTGTCGAGGTGTCGCCCGACGGGTTGATCTTGATGATGTCGACCCCGTCTCGGCAGGCCTCGCGCGCGGCCTTCCGGAACTCGATGGGACCGTCGCAGGGGCGGGCATACATCGCCTCGCCGGGATCGAGATGGAGCTGGCGCAGATCGCCGACCCCACCGGTCACGGTGAGCTGCATGCTGGCGGCGAGGAGCCGGGGTCCGGGAATATCTCCGGCCTCGATCGCGTTGCGCACCACCACATCGAGCCGTGGCTTCGTCGCCGCGGCGCTGAAGCAGGCCGTGAAGCCCTGGTCGAGATAAAGCTTGGCGTGGCGGATGGTGAGCAGGAGATGCTCCTCGGGCGGAGTGGCCGTGAAGGCATGGGGGCTCGCAGCGTCGACGAAGCTCAGATGGGCATGAGGCTCGACGAGTCCAGGCATCAGCGTCGCGCCTGCGCAGTCGACGATCATCTCATCCGCGGTTACGCGCGCTACCCCCGCCGCAGCGATCTCGGCGATGTGCGCGCCGGCCACCCGTATATCGGCAGGGCGTGGTGCAGCACCCGTGCCGTCGAGCAGCATCGCGTCGCGAAAGAGAACCGCATTCGTCAATCCGTTCCCTCCCGGTTGCTGCCATCCCTTGTCGCCTTCATCGGGCCGATGGCGGCGAGCATCGCGTCAATGCCCGCTTCGAGCCGCGTAACGGGTGCGAAGCCGAGTGCGGCATCGAGGCCGTCGTTCCGGATGCCCCAGCCGCTCGGCGGTAGCGGCGCCGGGACGGGTTGGGCGCGCACATGAGGAAACCGCTTCTGCAAATATGCAACCGCCTCCTTCATCATACGGCGATCCCCCGCCACGTTGAAGGCGGCGAAGGCCGGGAGAGGACGCGTCACCGCATGTAACAGCACCTCGACTGCGTCGTCGAGATAGGTCCAGTCGATCGGCTCGCAAAAATCGGGATAGGCGACGATCGGCTCGCCTGTCGCAAACTGCTCGATGACGGTTTGGGCATCGCGCCAGCCGCGCGCGCGGCCGGGCCCGTAAATCCAGCCGAAGCGCAGCACGAGGAAGCGCGGCCCGCCGGGCGTGGCACTCAAGGCCCGGGCAAGATGCTCACCGAAGGCCTTGCTGGCACCGTAGACGCTGCGCGGCATGAGCGGAACATCGTCGCCGCTGCCCTCGGCGCAGGCGCCCACCGCGGCGATCGAGCCGGCATAAATGACGCGAGACGCCTGTGCCTTCATAGCCGCTGAGAACACCGCAGCCGTGCCGAGGGCGTTTACGCGGGCGGAGGCTACCGGATCAACGGCCGAGGCGTCGGTCAGAAGTGCCGCCAAATGCAGCACGGCCTCGGGCGATGCGGCCAAAACCGCCGCCTCGACCTCGTCAGGGTCGCCGATGTCGCATCGATGGTCGACATCTCCGGCTCGATCAAGCGTCGTCACGGTATGGCCGGCATCCCGCGCCCGCACCGCGAAGGCGCCACCGAGGAACCCCGCGCCGCCGGTGACGAGGATGCGCATCGCGCCCGCGATCAGTACTGGATCACGCCCATGCGGCGGAAGGCGCCGTGAATCCGCTCGGCATAGGCGTTGAAGCTTGGATATTCGCCGAGATGCGCCGGCCTTGGGCGCGGCAGGTCGATCGCGATCTCGTCGACGATGCGCCCAGGGCTCGGCGACATTACCAGCACGCGATCGGACAGCCCGATCGCCTCCTCGATGCTGTGGGTGATGAAGAGCACCGTCTTCCGCGTCTCCATCCACAGGAGCTCGAGGTCGTGCCGGATCTGCGTTCGGGTGATCGCATCGAGCGCGCCGAAAGGCTCGTCCATGAAGAGAACCGACGGCTGATGGATCAGGGCGCGCGCAATCGAGACGCGCTGCCGCATCCCGCCCGAGAGCTGCTTCGGGTAACGGTCTGCCGCATGGGGAATGCCGAGCTTCTCGAGAAGGCGCAGCGCCTCCACGCGCGCCGGCGGCAGCGGCTGATGGCGGATTTGCGGTTGGAGCAGGACGTTGTCGAGCGCCGTGCGAAAGTCGAGCAGCAGATGATCCTGAAACACGATGCCGACATCGGTGAGAGGGCGATCGAGTCGCTTGCCATCGATCAGGATTTCCCCGCTGCTTGCCGGCACGAGCCCGGCGCAGATCAGCATCAAGGTGCTCTTGCCGCAGCCGGATGGCCCGATCAGGCTGACGAACTCGCCGCACCGGATCGAGAAGGAGACGGCATCGAGCGCCGTGAAGCTGCCACCCTTTGCGGCAAACCGTTTGGCGACGCCGCGGCCCTCGATCGCCGCACCCATCGCCGCGGCGCGATCGGTCGAGCTGCCTATTGTCTGCTGCGCCGCCATCATGAGCAGGCCGGCGGCTTCGGCGGCAGGAAATCGGTCGTATAATAGTCGGTGATCGGATGATCCTTTGGCAATCCGAGGTATTTCGTCAGGAGGGTATAGGTGACGTCCCAGTTCTTCTCCGGCACCCGACCGAGCGCCGTGGCACCCGGCGCGCAGACGAGCAGGAGATCGACCTTGAGCTGCTTCAGGATCTGGTCCTGGGTCGCCGATGGAAACTGCTCGACCACCGCGGCGGCGGCGGCCTCGGGATTCTTCCGCGCCGCGTCCCAGCCCTTCAGGCTCGCCTCGACGAATTTGCGATAGAGCTCGGGATTGGCCTTGAGCTTGTCATCCCGCGCGATCACCGAGAGACCGACCGTTGGAACACCGATATCGCGATAGTACATCTGGTTGAGCTTGAAGCCGCGATCGGTGATCTGCACACCCTGGAAATCCGCCCCGCCGAGGATGGCGTCGACCTTCTTCTGCAGGAGCGTGCCCACCAGCGCCGAGGGATCGATATTGATGATGTTCACCTTCGCCATGTCGATCTGATTGGCGGCAAAGATAGCGTCGAGAAGCGTCGTCTGCGCCGTTCCGGGCTGGACCGCGACCTTTCGCCCGACCAGATCCTTGGGCGACTTGATGCCCGAGGATTGCAGGGACATGATGGAGAAGCCGTTGGTCTGGAGGATGGGAGCGATGATCTTGACGGGCCCTCCTTTCGAGCGGATCTGCATGGCCGCGGGCGCATCGGCGAAGCCGATATCGGTCTGGCCCGTCGCCACCATCTGTGCCGTGGTCCCCGAGCCCTGCCCCTCCTGGATCGTGAGCGCGATCCCCGCGTCCTTATAGAAGCCGAGCTTCTTCGCATACATGAAGCCGGCCTGCGGACCACCGGCCAGGAAGTTCAGCGTCAAGGTCATAGGCTTCTGGTCGGCCGCATGTGCGGACGCGGCCGAGCCGAGGAAGGCCGCCGTCGCGGCTGCCAGCAGAATTCTCCCGAGCATCGTTTCCTCCCTGTTCTGTTTGGCTCCCGGGCGGTCAGGCCTTGCGCTGCCAAGGCATGAGCAGCGTTTCGAGCAGCTGTACCGCATAGCTGAAGAGAATGCCGACGACGCTGAGCGCCACAAGGATCGCGAAGATGAGCGGCATGTCGAGATAGCTCGTGCCGCGCAAAAGCAGATAGCCGAGCCCCGCATTGGCGCCGACGAACTCGGCCACGATCGCTCCCGTCGCCGAAAAGACGATCGAGACCTTGAGCCCGGCGAAGATGTAGCTGAGCGCAGCCGGAAGCCGGATATGGCGGAATGTCTGCCACCCGCTCGCGCCCATTGAGCGGGTCAGATAGAGCACGCGCTCGTCGAGAGCGCGAAAGCCCGTCATGCTCGCCACCAAGGTCGGGAAGAAGCAGAGGAGGAAGGTGAACAGCACCTTGGGAAAGGGTCCGAACCCGAACCAGACGATGAAAAGCGGCGCCACCGCGATTTTGGGCACGAGCTGGAAGAAGACGATGAGGGGATAGAAGGCGCGCTCCAGCGGCCGGAAGGACACGATGACGAAGCCGAGCGGGATCGAGATCACCGTCGCCAGGAGAAAGCCAAGCACGATCTCATTGGCGGTGACCAGCGTGTTCTGCCAGATGATCGCCCGTGCCTCGATCAGCTTCGCGAAGAACTCGGTCGGCACCGGCAGGATATATTGCGGCACCTGGAAGACCCGGACGAGGACTTGCCAGGCGATCAGCAGGACCGCGAAGGTCGCGACGGGATACATGACGAGCGCGACCATGCCCTCGCGGCGCTTATAGGGCTCGGCGGCCGGAGCAGCCGGCATGGTAACGTCCTCGCTCACAGCTCGCCCATGCCCGCCGCGCGCGGCGCGGCCGCAGCCAGGCTCCCGCCGGCTTCCTGTCGCGCGGCGTGCCGTTGACGCTGGCGCAGCGGCCACAGAGCCGCGACCTCGCGCGCCGCGGCGATCAGCGCCGCACCGATCTCTTCGCGACGCTCCCGCCCCAGCCGCACCATCGGCCCGGCAACACTGAGCGTTCCCGCGACCGGCGCCTCGGGCGAGTCCCAGGCGCGGAAGGTCACGGCGACCGCGACAGTGCCCGCCTCCCCTTCCTCCACCGCGACCGCGTAGCCGCGCCGCCGCGTCTCGGCGAGATGGGTGCGCAACTCGTCGACGGTGCGGACGACACGCTTTCCGGCGTTTGGTGGTGCGCGGAATCCCTGCGCGAAGACGATCCGGAGCGCCTCCTCCTCCTGCAAGGTCGCCAGCCACGCCTTGCCCGTCGCCGTCGCATGAAGCACGACCTCGTGGCCCATCTCGGGGTCGTAGCGCAGGCCGCGGGTGGCACCCTGCGCACGTGCGACCCAGATCAGCCCGTCGCCCTCGACCACGGCAAGGCGGCAGTATTCCGCCGTGTCACGGGCCAACCGATCGAGCACCGTCTGCGCCACATCCGGCAGCCGCCGCGCATCAAGATAGCGGAAGGCGAGAACCGCGAGGCGCAGCGACAGCAGATAGGCCTGGGTCGCAGGGTCCTGAGTGACATAGCCATGCGCCGCGAGGGTCGCAAGCATGCGGTGGGTAGCACTTTTCGGCATATCGAGCCGCGCTGCGATATCGCCGAGGGACAGCCCTTCCGCCTCCTGGGCGAGTGTCTCAATCAAAGCAAGGCAGCGATCGACCGCAGCGACCATTTTCAGAATATCGTCCCGATCTGGAATACTGTTCCAGTATGTCAGTTAATGCGATAGTGTCAATGCCGAGAATGCCCGACGCCGAAGGAGAGGGAGGGAAGAGATGAGCCTGGCGGGACAAGGCGCGGTTGCGATCTGGAACGATATCGCGCCGGAAGGGCGGAGCGTCTTCTACGCCTGGCACGGCCGGGAGCATGTGCCCGAGCGAGTCGGGATTGCCGGCTTCCTCCGCGGGCGTCGCTACGTGGCGATTCATGGCAGCCCGGAATATTTCACCCTCTACGAGGTCGATACGCCGCAAACCCTCACGGGGCAGGATTATGCGAGCCGGCTGAACAATCCCACGCCGTGGACCCTCGAGGCCGTCGGCCATTTCCGCAATGTCGCGCGCTCGATCTGCCGGGTCGCCTGCTCCTTCGGGAATGCCCAGGGCGGGCTCATCGCCACCTGGCGCTATGATGTCGCCGAGGCCGCGGCGGAAGATCATCGCCGCGCCCTCGCCCAGCGTCTGCTTCCCGAGATCGTTGAGCGGCCGGGCATCGCAGGGGCGCATCTCCTCGTCGCCGACATCGCAGCCAGCGCCGTCGACACCGAGGAGCGGAAGAAGCGCGGCGAGCCCAACCGGGTTCCACGCTGGATCCTCCTCGTCGAGAGCTGGGACGACGCGGAACCCTTCGACGCCTTCTGCCGCGAGGCGCTGAGCGATATAGCTCTCGCGGGAACCGGCGCCAGCGCTCCCGCTGAATACGGTCTTTATCGCTTGCAGCTGTCGCGCGCGAAGCTGCCTTGGAGCGCCGGGTGAGCGCATGAACCGCTATGCGCTGGACGGGAAGATCGCGATTATTACCGGCGGCGCTGGGGGGATCGGCCGCTCGATTGCGAAGCTAATGCTGGCATCCGGGGCCTCGGTCTGCCTGTGGGACATCTCGGCGGCGGCGCTGGAGCATGCCCTCGAAGAGCTTGCGGCGCCTCACGGCAAGCTCACTGCGCGGGCCGTCGATATCACCGACGCGGAGGCGGTTGCGACCGCGGCAGCGGCCGAGCACCAGGCCTTCGGACGGGTCGACGTGCTGGTCAACAATGCGGGAATCCTCGGCCAGGTGACGCCGAGCTGGGACACGGACCCCGATGATTTTCGAAAGGTGATCGAGGTCAATCTGATCGGCGCCTACCTTTGCCTGCGCGCGGCAGTGCGGCTCATGCGAACGCAGTCACCGCGGCCCTATCGCGGCCATGTCGTGAACGTGGCCTCGATCCAGGGCAAGGAGGGCATGCCCTTGGCCGCCGCCTACAGCGCGTCCAAGGCAGGCCTTATGGCGCTGACCAAATCGGCCGCAAAAGAAGTCGCCACCGAGGGCATCTATATCAATTGCATCACCCCCGCCGCCGCCGAGACGGCCATGGCGAAGCTCATCACTCCGGCGCGCCGCGTCGACATCCTGAGCCGAATCCCCATGGGTCGCTTCGTCGAGGTGGACGAGATCGCCCGCATGGTCGCGTGGCTTGCCTCTGACGATTGCTCCTTCTCGACGGGGGCGATCTTCGATCTGTCCGGTGGCCGCGCGACGTACTGAGCCTCGCGTCGCCGAATCAGACCCCGTAGACCCCGCGGCTGCGGCGCGGCATCATCGCGTGAAGTCGGCAAGGGGCGAGGACGCCATGGGCGAAAGCGGCCGCTTCATTCTGGCGATCGATCAGGGTACCACGAGCACGCGGGCCATGCTCTTCGATCGGGAGGGCCGGCCCCAGGGCATGGCGCAGAAGGAGCTGCCCCAGCTCTACCCGGCGCCCGGATGGGTCGAGCACGATCCCGAGGAGATCTGGTCGGCGACGATCGAGGTGTGCCGCCGCATTCTCGCCGACGCAGCGCTCACGGCCAAGGACGTGGCGGCCATCGGCATCACCAATCAGCGCGAGACCACGATTCTTTGGGAGCGCCGCACCGGCCGCCCCATCCACAACGCGATTGTCTGGCAGGACCGCCGCACCGCGGAGGATTGCCGCCGTCTCGCCGCGGATGGCCTCGAGACCTTGATCGCGTCGCGCACGGGCCTCCTCCTCGATCCTTATTTCTCCGGCAGCAAGATTGCCTGGCTCCTCGATCACGTACCCGGCGCGAGGGCCGCCGCCGAGCGCGGCGAGCTTGCCTTCGGAACGGTCGATTCCTTTCTGCTGTGGCGCCTCACCGGCGGCCGCGTGCATGCAACCGACGTCACCAATGCCGCCCGGACGCTGCTTTTCGACATCCATGCCCAGGCCTGGGATGCGGAGTTGCTAAATGCCTTGCGCATCCCGTCGGCGATCCTGCCGGAGGTGAAGGGAAACGTCGCCGCCTTCGGCGAGAGTGAGCCATCCCTTCTTGGCGCTTCGCTTCCGATCACCGGCATGGCGGGGGATCAGCAGGCGGCGACAATCGGCCAAGCCTGCCTCGCGCCCGGCATGATCAAGGCGACCTACGGTACCGGCGCCTTCATCCTCCTCAATACGGGCGGCGAGGCCGTGCGCTCGCGCCACAAGCTCATCACCACGATCGCCTATCGCCTCGCGGACGGCGCGCCGCGCTATGCCGTCGAAGGCAGCATCTTCGTCGCAGGCGCCGCCGTGCAGTGGCTGCGCGACAAGCTCCGCTTCATCCGGCATGCCGGCGAGAGCGAAGGGCTGGCGGCCGGGCTTCCCGACAATCGCGGCGTCTATCTCGTGCCCGCCTTCACCGGGCTCGGCGCGCCTCATTGGCTTCCCGAGGCGCGCGGCGCGATTGTCGGGCTCACCCGCGACAGCGGCCCGGCGGAGATCGTGCGCGCGGCGCTCGAATCCGTGTGCTACCAGACTCACGATCTCATGAGCGCCATGACCGCAGACGGCGCCGCCCGACCGACCGCGCTTCGCGTCGATGGCGGCATGGTGGGGAACGACTGGCTGCTGCAGTTCCTCGCCGACATTCTGGCACTTCCTGTGGCGCGCCCCGCCGTCGCCGAGACGACGGCTCTCGGCGCCGCCTATCTCGCCGGGCTGCAATGCGGCTTCTTCACCTCACCCGAGGCCATCGACAGGCAATGGCGGCAGGACCGCCTCTTCGAGCCGCGCATGACGACGGAGACCCGCGCCCGTCTGCTGGAGGGATGGCAGCGCGCCGTCACCGCGAGCCGCCACGGCTGCGCAACCGCCTAACGCGCGCTCGCGGCTCTTTCCATCTCGGCCGCTCGCCCGGTGATTTCGGCCCGCGCCGCCTCCTCGCCGATCGGCGTCACGCCGAGTGGTGGAGCGAAAGGCTCCTTCTTGTCGAGAGGAACCGTCGGCCGCCGCGTCATGCGCCACACCGTGAAGAAGGCGAGCAGCACCGTCACCACGACGACGAAGATGAAGAGTCCGCGCGGGCCGAGCCGCCCCATCATCGCCGCCGCGGCGATCGGGCCCCAGCTGGCGCCAAGGCCCCAGGAGAGCAGGAGTCCGCCGCTTGCCTTCACGGCGTCCTTGGGATCGACGAAGTCGTTCGCGTGCGCCACCCCGAGGGGGTAGAGCGTGAAGGAGAAGCCGCCATAGAGGCAGACAAGCGCGATCATCGCCGCCTTGGCGTGTCCGGCAAGCGCGGTGATGAGAAGCGCCGTCGCCGCCGTCGCCAATGCCACCGCGAGGATGACATAGCGGCGGTCGTAGCGGTCCGAAAGCCTGCCGATGGGATACTGCAGGGCCAGACCACCCAGCACCGCGGCCCCCATGAAATAGGAGACCTCGCTCAGATCGAACCCGCTGTTCTGCGCGAAGATCGCCCCCATTCCATAAAGCGACGAGGTGACCAGCCCGGAAGAGAGACAGGCCAGCACGCCAAGTGGCGAGATGTCGTAGAGCGCGCGCAAGCGCAGGGTTGAAGATTGTAACAGCCCCGGCGTCTCGGCGCTCGTCAGCACCAGCGGCACCAGCGAGAGCGAATAGAAAAGAGCCGCGAGCAGGAAGAAATCCCGGCTGTGGGGGTCGCGCAGATCGAGAAGAAGCTGTCCCGTGCCGAGCGCCAAATAGCTGACCATCATGTACAGGGAGAGCAGCCGGCCGCGCGTTCCGACGCTCGCCCGCGCATTGAGCCAGCTTTCGACCACCATGAAGAGCCCGGCGAAGCAGAAGCCGAGCGTCGCCCGCATCACGCCCCAGACATAGGGAGAGACGAAGAACGCCGAGATCAGCACGATCGCGGAGACGACTGCCGCGAAAGCGGCAAAGGCGCGGACATGGCCGACGCGGTTGATCAGCCGGTCGCAGGTGCGGGCGCCGACCGCCATGCCGGCATAATAGGCCGACATGACGAGTCCAGTGACCTCGGGCGGAAAGCCCTCGAGGTTCATCCGCAGCGACAGGAAGGTCGAGAACATCCCGTTGCCGGTGTTGATGATCGCGACGCCGAGAAGCAGCGCCGCCACCGACATGAGGAGGGAGACCATACCGGCTTATCCCTCGAGGATCGCGATTCCGTAGCCCTGGGCGGCGTCCTCGAGCCAATGCCAGAGATACTCGGCCAGGCTCCGCTGCACATAGATGTCGTAGGCGGAGCCGGCCGCGATGCCTCCCCCGCGCCGGTGGATAATTACCGGCACCTGCGCGAGGAGCGTCTGGGCGCAGTGATTGTGCAGGAAGACGCGCGGGTGGATGTCGAGCGAGCAGCCTTGCGCCAGCACGTCGCGCGCCCGCGGCCCGGCGAGCCCGATCGCCGCGCGAGCCTCGCTGAGATCGACGACGGCGACGTGCTCGCCGGCAAGCCTCTCGAGGAGCGTCTTTGCGGCGGCTTCGGTCCGCTCCTCGGAGAGCACGGCAAGCCACTCGTCGGGACCGAGCCAGAGGATGCGGGCCTCCCGCCCCTCGGCCACGCGATTGGGCTCGAGCGGCGGCGCAGTACCCAATACGCTCTCGACGGCGGCGCAGAATGCCGGATCGCCGGAGCCGCGCAGGCCGAGCTGCCCAAGAAAGCCGTGGTCGCAGAGGTGCACGCCGGCGGTCCCCGGCTCGATCGTCGCCCGCTTGGCGAGAGTGAGCTGGGCCAACGCGCCCTGGCGGAGATAGCGCTCAGTCATGGAGCCGCTTCCCCTCCGGATCATAGAAGCGCGGATCGACGACATTCGCCTCGACCACCGAGCCATCAAGGAGCGGGAGCCGCACCCGCTCCCCATGCCGCTTGAGCCCGTCGACGATCAGCGCCAAGGCGATCGAGCGACCGAGAATGGGGCTCATATAGCTCGATGTCACGTGGCCGATCATCGGCATCGGCGGGCGGTTTCTTACCTCGGAAACCACGTGCGTGCCCTCGGGCAATACGAAATCGGGGTCCCGCGTGAGCAGGCCCACGAGCTGCCTGCGGCCTTCGCGGGCGAGATCGGGCCGCGCCAATCCCCGCTTGCCGATGAAGTCGGGCTTCTTCTTGGAGACGATCCAGCCCATGCCGAGATCATACGGCGTCACCGTGCCGTCCGTCTCCTGGCCGACGATGATATAGCCCTTCTCGGCCCGCAGCACGTGCATCCCCTCGGTGCCGAAAGGCGTGATGCCGTAGGGAGCTCCCGCGGTCATGCAGGCGGTCCATAGGGCATGGCCGTAGCTCGCCGGCACGTTGACCTCGTAGGAGAGCTCGCCCGTGAAGCTGACGCGAAAGACGCGCGCCGGAATTCCCGCCACATGGCCGCTGCGCACGCTCATATGAGGGAATGCCGCCGAATCCAGAGCGATATCGCTGGTCAGCTCGGCGAGCAGGCGCCGGGCATTGGGTCCGGCAATGCCGATCGTGGCCCATTGCTCGGTCACCGAGGCGCAATAGACGCGCCACGAGGTGAATTCGCATTGCAGCCACTCCTCGAGCCACGCCAGCACGCGGGCGGCGTTGCCCGTCGTCGTGGTCATCAGGAAATGATTGGGTCCGAGCCGTGTCGTGACGCCGTCATCGATGACGAATCCTTGCTCGTCGAGCATCAGGCCGTAGCGCGAGCGGCCGATATCGAGATTGCCCCAGGCATTCGTATAGACCATATCGAGCAGCTTGAGCGCATCGGGCCCGCGGATGTCGATCTTGCCGAGGGTGCTCGCGTCGATGATGCCGACGCTCTGGCGCGTCGCCAGGCATTCGCGGGCTACGGCCTGGTGCATGGTCTCGTCCGGCTTGGGATAATACCAGGCGCGCTTCCACTGCCCGACATTCTCGAAGCGAGCGCCCGCGCTCTCGTGCCAATGATGCATGGGGGTGCGGCGCACCGGGTCGATCTGCGCGTCCACTGCGCGACCCGCGAGCGCGCCGATCCCGACGGGCGTATAGGGCGGCCGGAAGGTGGTTGTGCCCACCTCGGCGATTTCGGCGCCGATATCATGCGCAAGGAGCGCCAGGGCGTTCACATTCGAGGTTTTCCCCTGATCGGTTCCCATGCCGAGGGTCGTATAGCGCTTAAGATGCTCGACCGAGGCGTAGCCCTCGCGCGCCGCGAGGGCGACGTCGGCCGCGGTGACGTCGTTTTGAAGGTCGACGAAATGCTTTGCGGTGCCGCCGGTCGCCTTCGCGGGCGGCACCAGCCAGAGCGCGCGGCTCTCGCCTTCGTCCTCGAATTCGGCGGCTGGCAGCACGCCGCCCGCCGGCGCAACGCCGAAGCCAAGCGCCACCGCCGCCGCGGCCCCTGCAGCAGCGCCCTCCGCAAGGCAATCGGTCAGTGTGAGAGCCCCGTTTGCCGCGCCGGCCACCAGCGTCGGCTGAAACGGCTCGCCGGGGAGAAAGCAGCCGCGCGATACGTCGTAGCGGAGCTTGCCGCGTGACTGGGAGAAGAGATGCACGGTCGGGTTCCATCCACCCGAGACGCAGATCAAATCGCATTCGACCCGCCGCGGCGGCCCCGCGAGCCTGGCACCGCTCGCGTCCAGGGCCGCCACATCCGCGGCGCCCACGCGCCGAAATCCGTGAGCGCGGGCCACCACCTGCCCGGCAAGGATTTCGAGGCCGGCCTGTCGGGCGCGCTCGGGCAGGGCGCCCGACGGCCGAGGACGTGCATCGACGATCGCCGCGATCTTGATTCCGGCCGCATTCATATCGAGGGCGGCGCGATAGGCGTCGTCATTGGTGGTGAAGACAACGGCGCGCCGCCCCGGCCGAACGGCAAAACGATTGACGTAAGTCCGTGCCGCGGAGGCGAGCATGACGCCGGGAAGATCGTTGTTCTCGAAAACGAGAGGCCGCTCGATGGCGCCGGTTGCCAGGACGACACGCTTGGCGCGAATGCGCCAATAGCGCTGGCGCGGGCCGGATGCCTCGGGGCCGAGATGATCCGACACGCGCTCCAGGACGCCGAGAAAGTTATGGTCGTAATAACCGAAGACGGTGCTGCGCGGCAGGAGGCCCACCTCTGGGAGCGCCGCCAGCTCGGCCACAGCCGTTGCGACCCAATCGAGCGCAGCTCGACCGTCGATGGTCGCCCGCAGGCCAAGCAGCGCACCGCCGAATTCGCTCTGCTCGTCCGCGAGAATGACGCGCGCGCCGCTGCGACCGGCGGCGAGCGCCACCATGAGGCCGGCGGGTCCGCCGCCGACGACCAGCACATCGCAATGGGCATTGCGCCGCTCGTAGCGATCCGGGTCCGGGGTTTTCGGCGCTCGGCCCAGTCCCGCCATCCGGCGGATGAGATACTCGTAACCCGTCCACCATGAGCGCGGCCACATGAACGTCTTGTAGTAGAAGCCGGCTGGCAGCAGCGGTCCCGCCAGGCTATTCAAGGTGCCGAGATCCACGTCGAGACTGGGAAAGCGGTTCTGGCTCTCGGCAACCAGCCCGTCGCAGAGCTCGACCTGGGTCGCGCGCAGATTGGGCTCGCTGCGGCCGCCCTCGCCGAGCTGGACGAGCGCGTTCGGCTCCTCCGGCCCGGCGGAGAAGATGCCGCGCGGCCGGTGATATTTGAAACTGCGGCCGACCAGGGTGATGCCGTTGGCGAGCAAGGCCGAAGCGAGCGTATCCCCAGCATAGCCTTGCAACCGGCGCCCGTCGAAACGGAACTGCAGCGGCTTGTCGCGATCGATCCGCCCGCCTTGCGCGAGCCGCATGCGCTGGCGCCTCATTCACCGCCTCCCGAAGGCGGCGGCTCGTCCATCTTGTAGACGGCTTTGATCTCGTGGGTCACCGTATCGCGCAGCAGGTTGAACCAGCGCCGACAGCCATGGCGATGCACCCAGCGCTCGCGATGCGGACCCTTGGGATTGGCGCGCATGTAAAGATACTCGGCCCATTCCGCATCGCTGGTCGCCTCGGGACTCGCCGGTCGGGCGATGTGGCCCTCGCCGCCGCAAGCGAATTCCGTCTCCTCGCGCGGACCGCACCAGGGGCAAGGAATGAGATGCACGGCCCTTCCCTTAATGAGCCACGCCGGCCGAGCCGTGCTCGTCGAGGAGCCGACCCGTCTCGAAGCGTGTGAGCGCGAAGGGGGCAGCCAGCGGATGCGGCGCATCCTGCGCCACCGTATGGGCGAAGGCGAAGCCCGAGCCGGGGATCGCCTTGAAGCCGCCGGTGCCCCAGCCGCAGTTGAGATAAAGCCCCTCGATGGGCGTCTTGCCGATGATCGGGCTGGCATCGGGGCAGATATCGACGATGCCGCCCCATTGCCGCAGCATCCGCAGGCGGCTCACGATCGGAAAAAGCTGCTTCAGCGCCGCAAGCTGGTTCTCGATGATATGGAAGCTGCCCCGCTGCGCATAAGAGTTGTAGCCATCGATGCCGGCGCCCAGCACCAGCTCGCCCTTGTCCGATTGGCTGACATAGACATGCACCGCACCCGACATAACGACGCAGTTCAAGACCGGCTTGATGGGCTCGGAGACGAGGGCCTGGAGCGGATGGCTCTGGATCGGAAGTCGCAAACCGGCCATCGCCGCGAGCACGCTCGAGTGCCCGGCGGCGACCAATGCCAGCTTGCGCGTCTCGATCGAGCCCCGCGTCGTGTCAACGCCATGGACTCGGCCGCCGGCGATCCGGATACCCGTCACCTCGCAGTTCTGGATAATGTCGACGCCGCGCGCATCCGCAGCCCGGGCGAAACCCCAGGCGACAGCGTCGTGGCGAGCGACGCCGCCGCGGCGCTGCAAGGAGGCGCCAAAGACCGGATAACGCGCCTCCGGCGAGGTGTCGAGAATCGGGCAGAACGCCTTCACTTGCTCCGCATCGAGCAGCTCGCCATCGATGCCGTTGAGGCGCATAGCGTTGACGAGGCGCTGCTGTGCTCGCATCTCATGCGGGCTGTGTGCCAGCATCATCAGCCCGCGCTGGCTCAGCATGATGTTGAAATTGAGCTCCTGGCTCAGCCCCTCATAGAGCCGGAGGGATTTCTCGTAGATCGCCGCCGAATCATCGTTCAAGTAATTCGAGCGCACGACGGTGGTGTTGCGCCCGGTATTGCCACCACCGAGCCAGCCTTTCTCCAGCACCGCCGTGTTGGTGATGCCGTACTCCTTGGCGAGGTAATAGGCGGTAGCGAGGCCGTGCCCGCCGGCGCCGACGATCACCACGTCGTAAGACGGCTTGGGCTCCGGGCTGCGCCACGCCCGCGCCCAGCCCGTATGGTGCGTGATCGCGTTCCGCGCCAAGCTGAAAATGGAATAACGCTGCAAGACTGCCCCCGAGCGTGCCACCTGACGTCATGGCGGCGGCATTCTTGCATCGCTCTTTCGTTGCGACAACAGCGAAGTCCAACTGGCCTCGCCGGGCGCGCCGCTCGCGGCCGCAACGATCGGGCTGATGCGAGCGATCAGAAGAGGCTGGGCTGCACGGGGGCCGTCGCGGCTTCCGATTCGACCTGGAGCGCAAGGCATGAGGCGTCGTCGAAGCGCACATCGTTGACACGCGCCGAGACCGGCTGGACCATCATCGCCGAAGCCGGATAAGGCCGGAGCAGCGCCAGGGCCTCCGCGACCGGCGTAGCCGGGTCGAGCCAGGCGGCGTAGTCCGCCGCCGAGAGAATTACCGGCATGCGATGGTGGATCGGCCGCAGAAGCTCGTTCGCTTCCGTCGTTACAATCGTACAACTTTCAATCGGCTTGCCGTCGGGCGACCTTTCCCAGAGTTCCCAAAGTCCGGCAAAGGCGAAGAGCGGCAGCGGCTCTTCGCCCTCCTCTTTGAGGCCGATGCGATAGGCCTGCTTCGCACGGCCCTCTCCTTTCCATTCGTAGAAGCCGTTCGCCGGAACGAGGCAGCGGCGCGCAAGGAAGGCAGCACGAAAAACCGGCTTCTCCTCGAGGCTCTCCGCCCGGGCATTGATGAGCTTGGCGCCGATCGACGCCTCCGTCGCCCAAGAGGGGATCAGGCCCCAGCGCACCAAAGCGAGCGCGCGCACGCCGGGCGAAGGCTTTCCGTCGCGGCTCCGTCGCTTGTCGGGGCGAGCGCGCACGATCGGCACCGTCTGCGTCGGCGCGATATTGAAGCGTGCCGGCCAATTCGGCAGCGGGCCGGTGAAGCCGAAGAGGAGCTGGATCGCCTGTGGCGGGGTGGTGAGATGATAGCGTCCGCACATGCCGGCGGATCATACGGGATCGGCGGTGTGGCGCCACCCTGAAGATACCGTCGCTTGTTCGCCGCGCGCGGCGCGGCGCTTATGCGGAGAACGTCGCTAGTCGCACAGGCTGGCGACGGGCGCCCCAGCCCCCGGGCCTCGGCTCGAAGACGCCGGCGCAAGCTTCTCCGCAGGTGGCGCAGCGCCCATCGGCGGTGAGGTTCCAAGCGCCGAGCTCGTACCAATCCCGGCCGATGAGAAGGCCGCCACAGCCGTGGCAATAGGTCCCCTGCCCCTCGGGATCATGGACATTGCCCGTATAGACGTAGCGGAGGCCGCAATTCCGGGCGATGCGCCGCGCGCGCTGCAAGATCTCCCCAGGGGTGTGCGGCCGATCGAGCATCTTCCAGTCGGGATGGAAGGCTGTGAAATGAAGCGGGATATCCGGCCCGAGCTTCTCCGCGATCCAGCGGCACATGGCCTCGGTCTCCACCGGCGAATCGTTCTCGCCGGGGATCATGAGATTGGTGATCTCGAACCAGACCTTCGTCTCGTGCCTCAGGTAGACCAGCGTATCGAGAACCTCGGCCAGGCCGCCCGAGCAGACGCGGTGATAGAAGTCCTCGGAGAAAGCCTTGAGATCGACATTCGCCGCATCCATGTGCCGGTAGAATTCGGCCCGCGGCTCGGGGCAGACGTAACCCGCCGTCACCGCCACGGCTTTAATACCCTGAGCGCGGCAGGCGTCGGCCACGTCAATCGCATATTCGTGGAAGATGACGGGATCGTTGTAGGTGAAGGCGACGGAGCGGCAGCCGAGCGCCGCCGCAGCCCGGGCGATCGCCGTAGGCGATGCGGCATCGGACAGCGTGTCGATCTCGCGCGACTTGGAGATGTCCCAGTTCTGGCAGAAGCGGCAGGCGAGGTTGCACCCGGCGGTGCCGAAGGAGAGGACCGGCGTTCCGGGCAGGAAATGGTTGAGGGGTTTCTTCTCGATCGGGTCGATGCAATAGCCGGACGAGCGGCCATAGCTCGTCAGCACGATGCCATCCCCGGCCCGCGCGCGCACGAAGCAGAGGCCGCGCTGCCCGTCCTTGAGCTTGCAGGCACGCGGACAGATATCACATTGGATGCGCCCATCCGGGAGAGCATGCCAGAACCGGCCGGGCACGCCTTCGATCGGATCGCGACTCAGAGTTTCAGATGCCATAGGCCTCGCAATCGGCAGCTGGACTCCCGCTCGGCCTCGAATACGCCATATAATAAGAAGATTCACGTTATCATCTAGGGTCGAGGCGACGCTTTCGCAACCAGATGGCGCGGAGGATCGAAGCGAGAGCCATGACGGAAAACGCCCGGCCGGCGGCCGTCGCCGGCTTCTTCTATCCTGATGATCCGACAGAGCTCGCAAGGGTCGTTGGGGACTATCTCGGCACCCATGCGGAGACGAGTCCGGCACCCAAGGCGATCATAGCGCCGCACGCGGGTTATATTTATTCTGGCCCGGTGGCGGCCTCCGTCTATGCCCGCTTGCGCAGCGCGAAAGGCCGGGTTCGCCGCGTCGTCCTGATCGGCCCCGCGCACCGGGTGGCGCTACGCGGACTGGCAGCACCCCGCGCCACTTCCTTTGCGACCCCTCTTGGCGAGCTTCCCGTCGACCGCGAGGCGCTCGAGCAAATCCTGGCTTTGCCGCAGGTCAGCCTGTCCGACGAGGCCCATCGCCTCGAGCACAGCCTGGAGGTCCAGCTCCCCTTCCTCATGGCGACCCTCGGCCCGGTGGCGATCGTCCCTCTCGTCGTCGGCGATGCCCGCGGTACCGAGGTGGCCGAGGTCATCGAGGCGCTGTGGGATTCCGATGAGACGCTCGTCGCCATCAGCTCCGATCTCAGCCACTATCACGATTATCAGACTGCGCGGCGCATGGACGCCGCCACCTCGGCGGCGATCGAGGCCCTCGACGAGGAGCGGATCGGCTGGGATCAGGCCTGCGGCCAAGTGGCGATTGCGGGCCTGCTGCAAGTGGCACGGAAGCGTGGCCTCACGGCGAGGACCCTCGATCTGCGCAATTCCGGCGACACCGCCGGGCCGCGCAACGAAGTGGTCGGCTATGGCGCCTATGCCTTCGATTGATGCCGCCCCGCCGCCTGGCGTGGTGCTGGATGATGCCGCGCTCATGGCGCGATACGGCTCGATGCTTCTGGCGCTGGCGCGGCGAAGCGTCGTCGCCCAGATTGCATTGCGCCAGAAGCTTGCTGTCGATATTGCGGACCCGCCGGCGGTGCTTCAGCGGCATCGAGCTTGCTTCGTGACTCTGACCCAGGGCGGCGAGCTGCGTGGTTGCATCGGCACTCCGATCGCCCGGCGCCCGCTGATCGAGGACGTCGTCGAGAATGCCGGTGCCGCGGCGACCGAGGATTACCGCTTCGCGCCGCTTCGCGAGTCCGATCTGACCACCCTCGAGATCGCCATATCCCTGTTGTCGCCGCCGCTTCCGGTCATGGCCGCCAGCGAGGCTTTGCTCCTCGCCCAGCTTCGCCCCAAGATCGACGGCCTTCTTCTCCAGGACGGACGGCGCCAGGCGCTCTTCCTACCGCAGGTCTGGACGTATCTGCCCAAGCCGGCCGATTTCCTGGCGCAGCTGCGCATCAAGGCGGGCCTGCCGCGCGACCATTGGTCGCCGTCGCTGCGCTTCCAGCGCTTCACGAGCGTAACGGCCCGCGAGTCGAAGCAAGGCGGCAGCGGCGAGCCGTAGCCGATCGACCTGGCATTTGTTCGACGAGCCTGGCGGCCAGCCGTCAGCGCTTTATGAGCAAGCCCTGCCCTGTGGGCAGCTCGAGGGGCTCATGCCCGCGCGCGGCAAGCCAAGCGTCCTCCGCCGCCTTTTGTTGCGCGTAAAGCGCCCAGCCGTAGTCGTCGAAGATGACGATCCCACCCGGCACGACCCTGTCGAAGAAGCGATTGAGGACGCCGAGCTCGGCTTCGGTATTATTGAGATCGACGTGGAGAAACGCGATCCTCTCCGGCTCCTGCCCCTCGAATGAATCCGGCACCCTGCCTTTGACCACGTGGACGCCGGGATATCCTGCGAACCGCCCAACGACCTTCCCGTAGAGGTCCTTTCCGTGCGCCGGCATCCCATGATGCGGCATGGCGTCGTCGTGCTCAAAGAGATCGTAGAGATAGAAGGCCTTGCCCGACGTGTTGAAGTCGACGTAATCGCAGATCATCTTGGCGCTATGCCCGCGATAGGTGCCGGCCTCGACGAAATCGCCTTCAAGACGCAGACTGCTCTTCGCCGCCCAGCAGAGCACATATTTCCGCCACATGCAGGCGACCTCGGCCTCGTCGGGCTGGTTGCGAACGAGGGCGTCCATGAACTTCGGGCTCGACAGGAAGCTCAGATTCTTGCCAAAGGTGATCAGATTGTCGCCGGCGAAGACGCCGTCCGACGGCACCGTTGCCAGCATCTTCAGGGCTCCGGCGGAGAAGGCTCCGGGATCGTTCACCATGTACCAGACATTCGATAGAACGCGCTGCATGAAGGCTGACCTCCTCGAGCCGTGCAAAAGCGTACGAATTCCGTGGTTGAGAAAGTCTTAAGGCCGCGATATTCGTGGCGAGGCGACAACCATCGGCGGCCATGGGATGACTGTCGACGTCGCATCTGCCGCCGAGCCAGTAATCGCCGGATCATCTTCACCGCCCGCGTGGCGCTCTCCGGACCGCAGGGCCCGACTTCCACGAGAAGGTACTCATGAGCGAACCCAAGACCTTGCTGCAAATGGCTAACGCCCCCGCGACGCCGAGCAAGATCGGTGACGCGGCCCTCATCCTCATCGATTGCCAGCGCGAATATGTCGACGGCAAGCTCCCGCTTCCGCGAGTCAAGCCGGCCCTTGAGGAGGCCGGCCGCGTGCTTGCCTTGGCGCGGGTCGGCAACGCGCCGATCATCCATGTGGTCCACCACGCCCAGCCCGGCGGCGGACTCTTCGACCCCAAGGGGCCCTATGTGGCGATCGCCGATCCGGTGAAGCCGCGGGACGGCGAGCTGATGATCGTGAAGAGCAAGCCCAACGCCTTTGCTGGCACCGATCTCGACGCCCGGCTTAAGGCGCTCGGCAAGAAGGAGCTGATCGTCGTCGGCTTCATGACCCATATGTGCGTGAGCTCGACGGTCCGCGCGGCGCTCGACCACGGCTATCGTTGCACCGTCGTCAGCCGAGCCGTCGCTACCCGAGACCTGCCCGACGGCAAGGGCGGCGTCGTGGATGCGGAGGCGCTGGGGAAAGCGGAGCTCGCGGCCCTCGCCGACCGCTTTGCTGTCGTTGTCGAGGATGTCTCCGCCTGGGCCGGCTGAAGGCGGCGCCCGGTACACATCACCGCTCCAAATTTGAGCTCAACCTGACCGACGAGGTTTCATCGATGGGAAAATTTGGCATGGGGCAACCCGTCCGCCGCGTCGAGGACGAGCGCCTCCTCACCGGCCATGGCCGCTATACGGATGACATCTCCCTGCAGCACCAGGCCTATGGCTATGTGCTTCGCTCTCCCCATGCCCATGCGCGGATCCTTCGCCTGGACGCCCGGGATGCTCGCGCAGCCCCAGGCGTGCTCGCCGTCCTCACCGCCGACGAGTTGAAGGCGGACGGGCTCGGAACCCTGCTCTGCGCGATTCCTCTCGAGAACAAGGACGGGACTCCTCTCAAGACGCCGCCGCGGCCGCTCCTCCAAGGCGAGCGGGTGCGCTATGTCGGCGATCCCGTCGCCTTCGTCGTCGCCGAGACGTTGCAGGAGGCGCGCGACGCCGCCGAGCTTATCGACGTCGAGTACGAGACCTTGCCGTCAGTCACCGCAACGGCTGGCGCTCTTGCCGCGGCGGCGCCGACCATATGGCCGGAAGCGCCGGGCAATCTCTGCTTCGATTGGGAGCTCGGCGACCGCAAAGCGACAGAAGCCGTCTTCGCGCGCGCCAAGCGCGTGATCCGCCTCGAGATCGTGAATAACCGGATCGTGCCGAACTCGATGGAAGCGCGCGGCGCTATCGGCGATTACGATGCGTCGCAGAACCGGCTCACCCTTTACACGTCGAGCCAGGGCAGCCACGGGCTGCGCGCCGCCTTCGCGAAGGAGGTGTTCAATATCACCATCGACAAGCTGCGCGTGGTGACGCCCGATGTCGGTGGCGGCTTCGGCATGAAGATCTTCCCCTATCCCGAGCAGGGGCTCGTGCTGTGGGCGGCGCGGCGCCTCAAGCGCCCCGTCAAGTGGGCGAGCGAGCGCAGCGAGGCGTTCATCTCGGATTCCCACGGGCGCGACAACGTCTCGGTGGCCGAGCTGGCGCTCGACGAGAATGCCCGGTTCCTCGCCCTTCGCGTCTCGACGGTCGCCAATCTCGGCGCCTATCTTTCGCAATACGCGCCCTATATTCCGACCGAGGCCGGCACCCACATGTTCGCGGGCGTCTATACCTTCGAAAGCGTCTATGTGGAGGTGAAGGGCGTCTTCACCAATACCGTGCCGATCGACGCCTATCGCGGCGCCGGCCGACCCGAGGCCGCCTATCTCGTGGAGCGCCTCGTCGATCATGCCGCGCGCGAGCTCGGCCTTGCGCCCGACGAGATCCGACGACGCAATTTCATCCCGGCCGAGGCGATGCCCTATACGACGGCGACGGGCCTCGTCTACGACACGGGCGACTTCGCCGGCGTCATGGCCGAAGCGTTGAAAGCCGCCGATTGGGCCGGCTTTGCGAGCCGCCGCGCCGCCTCACCCAAGGCCGGCAAGCGCCGCGGCATCGGTCTCGCCTATTACATCGAGAAATGCGGGGGTGGCGAAGATGAGCGCGCTCACATTCGCTTCGAGCCCGATGGGCAGATCAGCCTGTTCGTGGGCTCTCTCTCGAACGGCCAAGGCCACGAGACCGCCTTCGCTCAGCTGGCCGCCGATCGCTTCGGCGTCGATATCGGGCGCATCAAGGTCATCCAAGGGGACACCGATCTCATCGATTTCGGCCGCGGCACCGGCGGCTCGCGCGCCCTGCCGGTGCAGGGCTCGGCGGTGGTGCGGACGGCCGATAAGGTGCTCGAGAAGGCGAAGAAGATCGCCGCCCATCTGCTCGAAGCCAATGAGCTCGATGTCGAGTTCAAGGAGGGCGTATTCGCGATCGCCGGCACCGACCGGCGCATGACCATCGACGAGGTGGCCAAGGCGGCCTTCGATGCCAAGCGGCTGCCCGCAGGCATGACGCCGGGCCTCGAGGACAAGGTGCATCACATGCCCGCCGCCCCAACCTACCCCAATGGCTGCCATATCTGCGAAGTGGAGATCGACGAGGCAACCGGCATCGTCGAGGTTGTGCGCTATCACGTCGTGGACGATTTCGGCGTGGTGGTGAATCCGATCCTTCTGGCAGGGCAGGTGCATGGGGGCATCGCCCAAGGCGTTGGCCAGGCGCTCCTCGAGCGGACGGTTTATGATCCCGAATCCGGTCAGCTCCTCGCTGGCTCATTCATGGACTACGATATGCCGCGGGCGGACAACCTGCCGGAGATCGTCTTCGCGACGCACAACGTTCCGTCGACGGCCAACCCCCTCGGGGTCAAGGGCGCCGGCGAGGCTGGGGCGATCGGAGCGCCGCCGGCCGTCATCAACGCCGTCGTTGACGCGCTCGCCGAGCTCGGCATTCGGCATGTCGATATGCCGGCGACGCCCGAGACCGTTTGGCGCCTCATCGCGGGCGCCAAGGCGGCCAAGGCCGCCTGAGAGCGTTGCGCGAAGCCGGCTTCCTCGACGACGTCATCCGCCTTGCCGAGCGCGCGGGGGAGCGCATCCTCGCCCTTTATGAGGCAGGCTGTCCCGTCGAAGAGAAGCCGGATCATACCCCTGTCACGGCGGCCGATCGGGAGGCGGAGGCGATCATCCTGCCCGGGCTTGCCCGGCTGACGCCGGAGATACCCGTGGTGTCGGAAGAGGCCATGGCGGCGGGCGCGCGGCCGGCTGTCGGCGAGCGCTTCTGGCTCGTCGATCCTCTCGACGGCACCAAGGAATTCATCCGCCGCGTCGGCGAGTTCACGGTGAATATCGCGCTCGTGGAGTCCGGACGGCCCGTCCTTGGCGTCGTGCATGCGCCGGTGACCGGCGAGACTTATGCCGCCGCGGGGCCGGGGACTGCGCAGCATCGCCGCAGGGGTGCGAAGCCGCGGCCCATCGCCGCCCGCACGCCGGCTCCCGACGGCCTCGTCGTGCTGGTCAGTCGCTTTCACGCGAATGCGGCCAAGCTCGACGACTATATCGCGCAGAAGCTGACCGCGCGAGGACGCAGGGTGAAGGAGCGCCGCACGGCGGGCAGCGCGCTCAAATTCTGCCTCATCGCAGCAGGCGAAGCCGATCTCTATCCCCGCTTCGGTCCGACCATGGAGTGGGACACGGCCGCCGGGCACGCCCTGCTTCTCGCCGCCGGCGGTCGCGTCGAAACCCTCGCCGGTGAGCCGCTCCGCTATGGCAAGCCGGATTTTCTCAACCCCGATTTCGTTGCGGGTGGACGATAGAAATCCGCGGCCACCCCTTGATTTTTCCCGTGCCGAGTCGCACACTATGATCGTGCTGAAGCTTCAGAAAAGCGATCAGCCTATGAACGGCCGACGCGAGGTCGGCCGCTACGATGCCGCCGCTAAACCTGAGCGGTGACGTTGGTGAGGTCATTACCGCGGATGGCCGGCACCAAGATAGATAGAGGAAAGAGCCGTCCTCAGTGGCGGCTCTTTCGTTGAATGGGATCTTGCGGGCGATCTCGCCCCCTCAAAACCGCCGCGCCAGCCACGATGACGTTCACGAATCAAGAAGATGGCGCACCAAATCCCTTCGCATCCGAACGACCCGACGATTGCTGAGGCCGCGCGCCTGCTGAGCACCGGGCAGCTTGTCGCGTTTCCGACAGAGACCGTCTATGGGCTCGGCGCCGATGCGCGAAACGACCGCGCCGTCGCCGCGATCTTCGAGGCCAAGGGCCGGCCGCGCTTCAATCCGCTCATCGTGCATTGGCACGATCAAGAGGCTGCCGCGTCCGCCGTGATCTTCGACGCGCGTGCCGACAGGCTGGCGCGGCGCTTCTGGCCCGGCGCTCTCACACTGGTCTTGCGGCGACGGCCGGAGGCTCAAATTTCGCTCCTCAACAGCGCCGGGCTCGACACCCTTGCCGTGCGTGTTCCCGCGCATCCGGTCGCCCGGCGCCTGCTCGTCGCTTTCCAGGGGCCAGTCGCGGCTCCCAGCGCCAACCGCTCCGGCGCCGTGAGCCCGACCACGGCGGCTCATGTCGCGGAGTCGCTCGGCGAGCGCGTCGCGCTCATTCTCGATGGCGGGGCATGCCCGATCGGCGTGGAATCGACGGTGATCGATCTGACGGCGCCGCGGCCGATCCTGTTGCGCCCGGGCGGCATCACCGTGGAGGCGATCGAGGAGGAGCTGGGCGGCCCTCTTGTCGTCGCAGCGCCGCCCAAAGGCGCGCTTCCATCGCCCGGCATGATGGAGAGCCACTACGCGCCACGCCTGCCCCTTCGCCTCGACGCGCACGCCGACCCGCATCCTCGCGAAGCCCTGCTCGCCTTTGGACTTGATGTGCCGGCGGGATTCGCCGGCTGCCTGAACCTCTCGCCCGGCGGCGATCTCGGCGAGGCGGCCGCCAATCTCTTCGCCATGCTGCGCGCCCTCGACCAGCCGGAATTCTCGGGCATCGCCGTGATGCCGATTCCGGAACGCGGCCTCGGCCGCGCTATCAACGATCGCCTGCGGCGAGCCGCCGCACCGCGCCCCCGCGGCCGGCAGGTGGGCATCGCACAACCGGATGCCTTGCCCGGGCCTCGGGGGTAGGCTACATCCGTTCCAGGACAGGCGACGTGGGCGGAAGGCCGTTGTGACTGCTGTTGCCAAACTCGTCCCGGCGGATGCGCTCGCCGCGATCAAGGCGGCTGTCGGCGCCAAGGGCTGGATCGACGATCCCGCCGAGATGGAGCGCTACCTTCTTGACGAGCGCCGCCTCTATCGCGGCCGCACGCCTCTTATCGTGCGCCCGGCGACGACCGCGGAAGTCGCCGCGGTCGTTGGCATCTGCGCGCGCCACCGCATTCCCGTCGTGCCGCAAGGCGGCAATACCGGGCTCGTCGGCGGCTCGGTGCCCCACGAGCATGGCGGCGAGATCCTCCTCTCGCTCGCGCGAATGAGCCGCATCCGCGCCATCGATCCGCTCAACTACACGATGACGGCCGAGGCGGGATGTATCCTCGCCAATCTTCAGAAGGCTGCGGAAGACGCCGATCGCCTGTTCCCGCTCAGCCTGGCAGCGGAGGGAAGCTGCATGATCGGCGGCAATCTCTCGACCAACGCCGGCGGCGTCGCGGTGCTGCGCTACGGCAACGCGCGGGAGCTGGTACTGGGCCTCGAGGTCGTGCTGCCGGATGGGCGCATCTGGGACGGCCTCACCGCGTTGCGCAAGGACAATACGGGCTACGACCTCAAGCAGCTCTTCGTCGGTGGCGAAGGCACTCTCGGCGTCATCACCGCGGCGGTCCTCAAGCTTTTCCCGCGCCCGCGGCAAACCGTGACCGCCTTCGTCGCGGTGCCGACGCCCCATGCGGCACTCGAGCTCCTCGCCCGCGCGCGCGAGGGCTCGGGCGACCAGCTCAGCGCCTTCGAGCTGATGCCACGCTTTGCCGTCGATATCGTGCTGCGCCATATCGCGGGGAATAACGATCCGCTCGCCAAGCGCTACGAGCATTACGTGCTGCTCGAATTCACGACGGCCGATGCTGCGGGCAATCTCGCCGAGCGCGTGGAGAATCTGCTGGGTGCCGCCATGGAGGCGGGGCTCGTGCAAGACGCCACGATCGCGGCGAACGAGGCCCAGGCGAAGGCCCTGTGGCGCATCCGCGAGAGCATCCCGGAGGCGCAGAAATTCGAGGGCGGCGGCATCAAGCACGACGTCGCCGTCCCGGTCTCGCGCGTCGCCGATTTCATCATGGAGGCCAAGGCCGCATGCGAGGCTCATGAGCCCAAGGCGCGCGTACTGGCGTTCGGGCATCTCGGCGACGGCAATGTGCACTTCAATCTCTGCCCGCCGCTCGAGAGCGACCCCGCGGCGTTCCAGTCGCGCTGGGAGGAGTTCAACCACATCGTCCATGAGATCGTCGTGGGCATGGGCGGCAGCATCAGCGCCGAGCACGGCATCGGCCGGCTCAAGCGCGGCGAGTTCCATCATTATGCGCCCGCCGTCGAGCTTGACATGATGCGCGCGGTCAAGCGGGCCCTCGATCCGCATAACCTCATGAATCCCGGCAAGGTGATCTAAAGCCAAGCGCCGCTGCCGCGGGAAAGGATGCTCGATGTACACCGCTCCGATCCGTGACATGCGCTTTGCCCTCGATCTTGCCGGCCTCGAGCGCATATCAGCGCTGCCCGGCGGCGCCGAGGTGACGCCCGATCTCGTCGAGGCCGTGCTGTCGGAAGCCGCCACGGTGGCCGCGGAGGCACTGGCGCCCCTCAACCAGACCGGCGACCGGGAAGGCGCGCGACTCGAGAACGGTGTCGTCTACACGCCCAAGGGCTTCAAGGAGGCCTACCGCACCTTCGTCGAGGGCGGCTGGAACAGCGTGCCCTTCGATCCGGCCTATGGCGGCCAAGGCCTGCCGATGCTCCTTCACATCGCCTTGAGCGAAATGTGGAGCTCGGCCAACCTCTCCTTCTCGCTCTGCCCGCTTCTCACCTTCGGCGCCGTCGAGGCGATCACGCATCACGGCTCCGACGCTCAAAAGAAGCTCTACCTGCCCAAGCTGATCTCGGGCGAATGGACCGGCACGATGAACTTGACGGAGCCCCAGGCCGGCTCCGATCTCAGCCTCATCAAGACGCGCGCGGTGCGGGAGGGCGAGCACTACCGCATCACCGGGCAGAAGATCTTCATCACCTATGGCGATCACGATTTCACCGATAACATCATCCATCTCGTATTGGCGCGCACGCCCGATGCGCCGCCCGGAACGAAGGGCATCTCGCTCTTCATCGTTCCCAAGGTCCTGGTGAAGCCGGATGGCAGCCTCGACGGGCGCAACGATCTGCGCTGCGTCTCCCTCGAACACAAGCTCGGCATTCATGCGAGCCCGACCGCCGTCATGGCCTATGGCGATAGCGGCGGTGCCGTCGGCTATCTCGTCGGCGAGGAGAATCGCGGCCTCCAATACATGTTCACGATGATGAACAATGCGCGGCTCGGCGTCGGCCTCGAGGGGGTTGCCATCGCCGAGCGCGCCTATCAGCAGGCCCGCGACTATGCAAGGACGCGCGTGCAGAGTCGCGACATCGCCGGCGACGATCCGCATCCGGTGACGATCATCCATCATCCGGACGTGCGACGCATGCTGCTGACCATGCGCGTCCAGGCGGAAGCCTCGCGGGCGCTGGTCTATCATGCGGCGGGGCTGCTCGATATCGCCAAGCGGCATCCTGAAGCGGCGGAGCGCGACGCGGCGCAGCAGCTCGTCGATCTCCTCATTCCTGTCTGCAAGGCCTGGTCGACCGATCTCGGCGTCGAGGCGGCCTCGCTTGGCATTCAGGTCCATGGCGGCATGGGCTTCATCGAGGAGACGGGTGCTGCCCAGCATTACCGCGATGCCCGCATCACGCCGATCTACGAAGGCACCAACGGCATCCAGGCCAATGACCTGATGGGCCGCAAGCTCGGCCGCGACGGCGGCGAGACGGCGCGCCGCTTCATCGGCTCCATGCGCGAGACCGACGGCGCGCTCGCAGCGGCGAAAGGCGAGGCGCTCGCGGCCCTTCGAGCCCCCTTGCGTCAGGGCCTGGACACGCTTGCCGAGGCGACCCAGTGGATGGTGGCGATGATGGACAAGGACATTCGCCGCGCCGCCGCCGGCGCCGTCGAATATCTGCGCCTCTTCGGGACGGTAACGGGCGGCTGGCTCATGGCACGCGCCGCCCTGGCCGCTGTGGCGCAGCTTGCCGGCGGGACGGGGGACGAGGCCTTCCTCAAGGCGAAGCTGGTGAGCGCGCGCTTCTATGCCGATTCCATCCTCGCCCGCGCGCCGGCCACCCTGGCGCCGATCACCCGCGCCGGGGAAAGCGTGGTGAGCTTCGCGGAGGAGCAGTTCTAGACACGCTCCCGACCCGCCATCAACCTTCCGGGCATCCGCTGCCGAACCCTCTTGATGTGACGGCCGTCACTGTGGCGCCTCAGCCGCTTCCCCACACTGGGCGCATCCACAGAGGCGCCCACTCTGTGAACCTCGGGGCGGGTCTCCTTCACGAGACCCGCCCCTTTTTATGCGCATCCCCCATAGATAAACCCAAATTAGCAAAAAATTATGATGACTATCATATTAATAACCCCTATAATATGACGGTAACCATATAGATCGACGGCGATTTTGACCCGCACCACGCCACGTAAGGCAGCAACCCGGCGACGCATCATCGAGGCGGCGAGCCGTCGCTTTCGGAAGGAGGGGATCGAGGGTGCCGGCGTGGCGGAGATCATGGGCGAGGCCGGGCTGACCCATGGGGGCTTCTATGCGCATTTCGTCGACAAGGACGCCCTTGTCACCGCCGCAGTCGAGGCGGCGATGGCTGAAGGGCGCGCCGCCTGGACCGACGGCTTGGAGACCCTGTCCCCGGAGCAAGCCTACCGCCGCATCGTCGGGCGCTATTTGAGCGGGAGCCATCGCGATGCGCCGGAGCGAGGATGCCCAATGGCGGCGCTTGCCGGCGAGCTTGCGCGACGCAGTCCCGAGGGTCGAAAGCGCTTCGAAGAGGCGCTTGGCGCCACCCTCGCAGCACTCCTGCCCCACATGCCCGACGATGATCCGGATCGCCGCCAGGCCCGGATGATCGCGACCGTGGCGCTTTGTCTTGGCGGCCTTCTGCTGTCGCGCATGGTCGCCGAGCCTGGGCCGTCGGACGAGATCCTGCGCGCCTGCCGGCGCTGGCTCGTCGCCGACCTCGGGGACAGCAACGAGCTACCGCCGCATCGCCCGAGCCGCTAAGCTCGGAATCTTCCCGAGGAGAAGCCCATGTCCGTCGCGCTCCCCAACTGTCCCAACCGGCGGATCCTGCTGGCGAGCCGCCCCAAGGGCGAGCCGCGGGAAAGCGATTTCAAGCTGGTCGAGGCACCCATGCCCGAGCCTCAGGAGGGCGAGCTTCTGGTCAGGGCGCTCTACCTATCACTCGATCCCTATATGCGCGGCCGCATGAGCGACCGCGCCTCGTACGCCGCGCCGGCCCAGATCGGCGAGGTGATGGTGGGCGGCGCCGTCGGCCGCGTGGTCGCCTCGCGCAACGAGCGCTTCGCAACAGGCGACATCGTCGAAGGGATGCTGGGCTGGCAGGATTACGCCATCTCCAACGGCAAGGGATTGCGCAAGATCGATCCCGCCCTTGCCCCGATCTCGACGGCTCTCGGCATCCTCGGCATGCCCGGGCTCACGGCCTATTTCGCCCTGCTCGATCTCGGCAAGCCCAAGGCCGGCGAAACGGTGGTGGTTTCCGCCGCTTCGGGTGCCGTCGGCGGCATCGTCGGGCAGATCGCGAAGCTCAAGGGCTGCCGCACGGTCGCCATCGCCGGCTCCGACGCCAAGCTCGCCTATTGCCGAGACGAGCTGGGCTACGATGTTGGCGTGAATTACCGCAGCGCGCGGGATATACCGGCAGCGCTCAAGGCGGCGTGCCCCGACGGCATCGACGTCTATTTCGACAATGTGGGCGGACCCGTGACTGACGCGGTGTTTCCGTTGATCAACCTGCGCGCCCGCATCGTCATCTGCGGCCAAATCTCTCAATACAACCTGGAGAAGCCCGAGATGGGGCCGCGCTTCCTCTGGCACCTCATCCGCACCCGGGCGCGCATCGAGGGCTTCCTCGTCTTCGACTACGCCGATCGCTACAAGGAGGGCCTCTCCCAGCTCGCGGCCTGGCTCAAGGAGGGCAAGCTCAAGTACCGCGAGGACATCACAGCGGGACTTGAGAACGCGCCGCGAAAGCTGATCGGGCTACTCCGAGGGGAGAATTTCGGCAAGGCCCTCATCAAAATCGCCGATTAGGCGCGGCGATGCCCACGCCCGAGATCTCCGCCGTCGATGCCTTCGAGCGCAAGAGCGTCGGGGTGCTCGATTCCGAGATGGAATTCGTGGACGAAGGTACGGGGGCGCCGGTCGTCTTCCTTCACGGCAACCCGACCTCGCCCTATCTGTGGCGGAACATCATTCCCCGTGTCGCCGCGCTCGGCCGCTGCCTCGCCCCCGACCTCGTGGGCATGGGCCGCTCCAGCCGGATGCCGAGCGGATCCTACCGTTTCGCCGACCACGCCCGCTACCTCGACGCTTGGCTCGACGCCGTCGAGCCAGGCCGCAGGATCGTCCTCGTCGGCCATGATTGGGGCGGCGCTCTCGCGTTCCATTGGGCGCGACGCCATCCGGACCGGATTCGGGCTCTCGTCTATATGGAGACCATCGTCCGGCCGCTTGTCTGGGCCGAATGGCCGGAGAAGGCGCGCACCATCTTCCAGGCCATGCGCTCGCCGGCCGGCGAGGACCTGGTCCTGCAGAAGAACGTCTTCGTTGAGCGCATCCTGCCGGCCAGCGTGTTGCGCCCGCTCGCGGACGAGGAGATGCGGGCCTACCGCGCGCCATATCTTGAGCCTGGCGAGAGTCGCCGGCCGATCCTGACTTGGCCGCGCGAGATTCCCATCGACGGCGAGCCGAAGGAAATGGCCGAGATCGCCGACGCCTATGGCGAATGGCTGCGGAACAGCCAGGTCCCCAAGCTCTTCATCAATGCCGAGCCGGGCTCGATCCTGACCGGGGCGCAGCGCGAGTTCTGCCGGCGCTGGCCCAACCAGCAGGAGGTCACGGTCAAGGGCAGCCATTTCATCCAGGAAGACTCGCCGCGGGAGATCGGCGAAGCGATCACCGCCTTCCTGGATCGCCTCCGGGATTATTGCTAGGACGGACACGGCGTCCTCAAGGACGACAGAGGGATCAGCGGGAGCTCACATGGCGACGCTTAGAGAGAAGGCCCTGTTCATCACCGGTGCCAGTCGCGGCATCGGCCTCGCGATCGCCCTGCGCGCCGCGAAGGATGGCGCCAGGGTCGCCATCGCCGCCAAGACGGTCGAGCCGCACCCCAAGCTCCCAGGCACTATATTCACTGCGGCGAAGGAGATCGAGGCCGCGGGCGGAGAATGCCTGCCGCTCGCCGTGGATATCCGCGACGAGGCGCGAGTCTACGATGCCGTCGAGCGGACGGCGGCGCGCTTCGGCGGCATCGACATCCTCGTCAACAATGCAAGCGCCATCAGCCTGACCGGCACCCGCGAAACGCCGATGAAGCGCTACGACCTGATGAACGGAGTCAATGCGCGCAGCACCTTCCTCTGCTCCCAGGCTTGCCTCCCCTATCTCAAGAGGGCGCCCAACCCCCATATCCTCACCTTGGCGCCGCCCCTCAATATGAAGGCGCGCTGGTTTGCGCCGCACCTCGCCTACACCATGGCGAAATACGGCATGAGCATGTGCGTGCTGGGCATGGCCGAGGAGCTCCGTTCCGACGGCATTGCGGTCAATGCCCTTTGGCCGCGCACGATCATCGCGACGGCGGCGCTCCAGGTGATCCCCGGCGTCGATCCGCGCAAGGGCCGCAAGCCCGAGATCATCGCCGACGCCGCCCATGCGATCCTCTGCCGCGACAGCCGCCGCTGCACCGGCAATTTCTTCATCGACGAGGAGGTATTGCGCGAGGAGGGGATCACCGATCTCGCGGCCTATGCCGTCGAGCCGGGGCAGCCGCTCCTTCCCGATCTCTTTCTCGATTGAGGCGCACCATGTCCCATACCGCGATCGAAGCCGTCCTCGACGATTTCTGGCGCGCACGCCAGGACGGCGTCTATTTCCCGCCCGCCTATAACGGCGAGCTCACGTTTGATGACGCCTATCGCATCCAGCTCGGCCTCATCGCCCGGCGCGAAGCCGCGGGCGAGCGCCAGGTCGGCTGGAAAGTGGGGCTCACCGCCAAGACGATCCAGGATCAGTTCCGTGTCCATGAGCCGGTCTTCGGCTGCCTGCTTGCCGAGGGCGTCAAGGGAAACGGCGCTGTCTTCGCCTGCGGTGAGTTGATCAAGCCAGGCTTCGAGAATGAAATTTGCATGCGGCTCGGGCGAGATCTCACTGACCCCCATATCGATGCCGCCACAGCGCGACGCGCCATCGAGTCCTGCCATCCCGCTTTCGAGATCACCGAGACCCGCGGCGACTTCACCGCCGAGCTTGCGTTGGCGATCGCCGACAACGTCCAGCAGAAGGCCATCGTCCTCGGTCCGGCGACGCGGATGAGCGGCGATCTCGACCTCGCCGCCATCGGCGTCCGCGTCGAGATCAATGGCGAGGAGGTTGCGGCCGGGAAAGGCGACGCAGTGCTCGGCGACCCCGTGAACTCCGTCGTCTGGCTCGCGAAGAAGCTGGCCCAGTTCGGCCGCGGCCTCAAGGCCGGCGATCTCGTGATGACGGGGTCCTTCACCCGCCAATTCCTTCTCCACCCTGGCGACCGCATCCGCGCGCGTTTCGACCGGCTGGGCGAGGTCGCTGCCGAATTCCGCTGATGCGACGCACCCTCGGCCTTTTCTCTTGATTCACGCAAAGCCGCACCGTAAGAGGCCGCGTCGCGGCTCGATCTCGCGGTTCGGGCCCGGAGAACGGCGCAGCGGAGCGGGATAGACAGGCATGGACTGGTACAGGGAAACCCTCTATCCGGAGGTGAGCCAGAGCTTCAAGGTGGAGCGGATCATCCATCGCGAGAAGACCGAGCACCAGGATCTTGTCATCTTCGAGAACAAGGCGATGGGGCGCGTGCTGGCGCTCGACGGCGTCATCCAGACCACCGAAGGCGACGAGTTCTTCTATCATGAGATGATGGGGCATGTTCCTCTCATCGCCCATGGCGCCGCCAAGCGCGCTCTCATCATCGGCGGCGGCGATGGGGGCTTGCTCGAGGAAGTGCTCAAGCATCGCGGCCTCGAGCAGGTCGTGATGGTCGAGATCGATCCTCACGTGATCGAGCTCTCAAAGAAATATCTGCCGTCGATTCCGGGTGCCGCCTTCGAGGATGCGCGCGCCGAGATCGTCATCGCCGACGGCGCGACGTTCGTCGCCGAGACGGAAGAGCGCTTCGATGTCGTCATGGTGGATTCGACCGATCCCCACGGCCCCGGGGAGGTGCTGTTCACCTCCGAGTTCTATGGAAACTGCAAGCGTTGCATGAATCCGGGCGGCATCATGGTCACCCAGAACGGCGTGCCCTTTTTTCAGCCGGAGGAGCTGAGCACGAGCTGGAAGCGCCTGACGCCGGTTTTCCCCGATGTGAGCTTCTACGTGGTGCCGGTGCCGACTTATTACGGCGGCTTCATGACGCTCGGCTGGGCAAGCCTGGACCCGCGATACCGCACGACGCCGGTCCACGAGATCGAGCGGCGCATCGAGGCCGCCGCGCTCGCAACGAAGTACTACAACGCGGCGATCCACCAGGCCTGCTTCGCCCTTCCCAACTATGCGCGCGCGCGCCTCCGCTGAGGCCGCAAAGACGAGACCGTCATATGACCGAGAGGCGCCGCCCGTGGACGGCGCCTCGGGTCACCGACGCAGATGAGCTCGAAGGCGATCGTCATGCCGACTTGATGGTGATCTTCCGCTCCTTTTCCTTCGCTTCCTTGCTCTTGGGAAGGGAGATCGTGAGGACGCCTTTCTTGAATTCAGCCGAAATCTTCTCGGCGTCCACGCTCTCAGGCAGGCGGAAGCTGCGCTGCAGCGTGCCATAGCTGCGCTCGCTCAGGTAATAATCCTTCTTCTTCTCTTCGCGCTCGGCCTTCTTCTCGCCTCTGATCGTAAGGACGCCATCGCTCACCGTCACGTTGAGGTCCTTCTCGTCCATTCCCGGCAATTCGGCCTCGATCTCATAGCCTTGGTCGGTCTGGGCGACATCCACGCGCGGCGCCAGCGTTCCAAAGGTCGTGGCGAGCGGCTCGCTCGACCGTCTGAAGGGATCGAAATCGAACAGGCGGCTCGGAAACGACATGAGACTCGGCCAGCCGCGGAAGAAATCGTCGAACAGACGATCGATCTCTCCTCTCAAGCTGACGAGCGGGTGCGCGCCGCTCGGCGCCTGGGGCGCCGGCGTGCCGGTCTTTTCCACGGGAACCTGTCTGCCGCGTTCCATGGTCTATCCTCCTCTTGCTCGGGTGATGACTTCGCGCCCATCTCTTCCGCGCTCCTTGTATTCTAAGTAGGACGCCGGGCGCGGCGTGCAATGCGCAGCGGCGCACTTTGGGTCGACTCGACGGAGGCGAGGAGGCAGAGATGATGGAGCCGGGAACAGGTGGCGAACTTCGCGGGGTCGTCGTCACCGGTGCGGCGGGAGACCTCGGGGGCGCCGTCGCGGACAGCTTTCTTGCCGACGGCTATCGGGTCTACGGCGCGGATATCGCCCCGATCCAGCCGCGGCCCGGCCTCATCGACGTCACGCTCGACGTCACCGATCGTACGGCGGTTTTCGCGCTCGCCCGCCGCGCTGCGACCGAGACCACCCTATGGGCCTGGGTGAACGGCGCCGGGATTGTCGCCGTGGAGCCCATCGAGGAGGCGGACCCTGCGATCTGGGACCGGATCATTGCCGTAAATTTGACAGGCTGCTTTTACGGATGCGCCGCGGCCCTCGCGATGCTCAAGGCTCGCAGCGGCGGCCGGATCGTGAATATCGGCTCGATTTCGGGTCAGGTCGGCGGCGTCGGGCCGCACCCCGCCTATGGCGCCTCCAAGGCCGGCGTCCATGCGCTGACCAAGAGCTACGCCCTCGCCGGCGCGCGCTACGGCATCACCTGCAACGCCGTCGCCCCCTTCGTGCTCGAGGGCCGCATGGCGGGCGCGTTCAGCGAGGCGCAGAGAGAGAGGCTTGTCAGGGGCAACCCCACCCGTCGGCTCGGCACCATGTCGGAGGTGGTGCACGCCATCCGTTACCTCTCGAGCCCCGAGGCCGGCTTCACCAACGGCGCCATCCTCCAGGTCAATGGCGGCGCCTTGATGACCGGCTAGCTCTTGTAGTCCGGCTCCTCGCGGTCGAGGAGGCGCTTGAGCGCCTCGAAATGGGGGCGCGCCTGCGAGTTGCCCTGCCGGATGAATTGCTGTGCCGTCTTGCGCACGACCTCGTCCGGGACGCGGCGCAGCTTGCGGCCGGTGGACATCGCGAGCCATTGAAGCTGGCTCGCGCGCTCGAGGTAATAGAGGTCGTCGAAGGCGCAATGCATGTCGCGGCCCGTCACCATGACGCCGTGATTGGCGAGGAACAGGATGCTCTTGTTGCCGAGCGCGCGCATCATGCGGTCGCCTTCGGCCTCGTCGAGCGCGAGGCCGTTATAATCGTCGTCATACGCGATGCGGTCATGGAAGCCGATCGCCGTCTGGCTGATCGGCTCGAGCCGCCCGTCCTCAAGCGTGGTGATGGCGGTGGCGTAGGGCATATGGGTATGGAGCACGGCGCGCGCTTGGGGCAGTCCGCGATGAATCCGCCAGTGAATATAGAAGGCCGTAGGCTCGGGCTGCGCGGCGCCTTCGATCAGCCTGCCGTCACGGTCGACGAGCAAAAGATCGCTCGCTCGGATCTCCGACCAATGATGACCCTGGGGATTGATGAGGAAGCGGTCGTCGGCGCCCGGCACCATATAGCTGAAATGATTGCAGATGCCTTCATGGAGGCCGAAACGGGCCGCGAGCCGCAAGGCGGCGGCAAGATCAATGCGTGCCTGGCGAAGCTCCTCGCTCATCACCCTCTCCATGCATAAAGCTCGCGATGTCAGGACTGACGGGGCGTCCCCTTGACCGGCAGAGCAGATCTCAGAGGAGCCACAGGAGGCCCAGCGAGACGATCCCCGCCGCCGCGCAGTAATAGGCGAAGGGATCGAGCGCCTCGAAATCGTGCTTGCCGAAATAGCGCATGAGAAAGGCGATGCTGAGATAGGCGGTGATCCCGGCCGTGACGCCGGCGGCGACAGCGACGCCCCCGAGGCCGTTCCCGACTGGGCCGTCGCGCAGCAGCTTGGGCACTTCGAGGACCGCCGCGCCAAGAATGATGGGCGTCGCGAGGAGAAAGGAGAAGCGCGCGGCCTCCTTGTGATGGAGCCCGGCGAGAAGGCCGCCCACCATCGTCGCGCCCGACCGTGAAATGCCCGGGATGAGGGCCGCGCATTGGAAGACGCCGATGATGAGCGCGCTCCGCCAGGTGAGGGCATCGAGGCCTGCGCCGCTGCGGCGCTTGAGTCGCTCGGCGGTGAAGAGCACGACCCCGTTCACGATCAGGAAAGCGGCGGCGATCACCGGCGTTCCGAACAACGCGCGCAGCGGCTTCTCCAGGGCGAAGCCAACGATGACGGCGGGGATGGTACCGATGACGATGAGCCAGAAAAGGCGCAGATGAGCCTGCCGGGCCGTGCGCTCGCCGCGGCCCAGCAGCGCTAGCGCAATGTCGATCCACTCCCGCCAGAAATAGAGCAGAAGGGCCGCAGCGGTGCCGACATGGAGGACGACGAGGAACGGCAGAAAGTCATGGGCGCGCTGATCGACCTTCCATCCGAGGAGCGCGGGAAGCACGACTGCGTGACCAAGGCTGCTCACGGGGAAGAGCTCGGTCACGCCTTGGAGAATGGCGAAGAGAATGGCTTGCAGCGCTGACAAGGAACACCTCGGCTCAATCCCGAATCGTGGAGCCGAAGGCAAGCGCCGACGGCGTATCGCTTGTACCGGCGTCCGTTGAGGCTGGCAAGCCGAAGCGCGTGAATATTGTGTTTAACCGGATATTCTATCTAACCGAGATGCTCGCGGCTGGGCAGCGTGAGGGTGAAGCGCGAGCCTCGACCGAGTTCACTCTCGACGCGAATATCCCCGCCCATCATGCGGGCGAGCTGTCGAGAAATGGCCAGGCCCAGGCCCAAGCCGCCCTCGCTCGCTTGCAGGCTGCTCTCCTGGACCTGGTGGAAATGGTCGAAGACGAGGTCGAGCTGATCCGGCGGGATGCCGATGCCCGTATCGGAGACGGCGATGTCGATTATGCCGTCGCTTCGCCGCTGGCCATGGATGCTGATTCGACCGCCTGGCTTGGTGAATTTCACCGCGTTGTCGAGGAGATTGACCAGAACCTGCTGCGTGCGCACGGGATCCGCCCAGATCTCCCAGTCTTCCGGGATCGTCACCGGGTCGAGGGTGAGGCCTTTCGTCGCGGCCCGCTGCTCGACGAAGCCGCGGGCGCTCGCGGCGATCTCGGCGATCCGAACGACCTTGGGCTCGACCCGCAGCTTGCCGGATTCGATGCGCGTCGCATCGAGCACGTCCTCGATGAGCGTCAGCAAGTGACGGCCGGCGCGGAGAATGCTGGAAAAATAATCCGCGTAGCGGTCGTTGATCGCACCGAAGATCCGCAGGCTCGCCGTCTCGGAAAAGCCAATGATGGCGTTGAGCGGCGTGCGCAGCTCATGGCTCATGCGCGCAAGGAACTGGCTCTTGGCATTGACGGCGACACGCGCCTGCTCGAGTGCAAGCTCGAGGTTGCGACTCTTGCGCTTGAGCTCGTCATGGGCGCGCTCGAGGGCGACTCGGCTGCGCACCCGCTCCTCCTCGGCCGCCACGGCAGCGGTGACATCGGTCCCCGTGCCCCGATATCCGGTGAAGCGGCCGCTCTGGAGATCGAATATGGGAACGCCGCTGAGCTGGACATAGGTCGGGCCGCCGTGCTCGGTCCGCTTCACGACGAAGCGGCGGTTGCGGAAGGGAATCCGCGCCGCGATGAGATCGGTCACCGGCTGCATCTCGAAGGCGACGTCCTCGAAGCAGCCGAAGCCGAGAAGGTATTTCCCCCGCAGGAGCTGCGGCGGCAAGCCGAGTACCTTGGCGATCGACAGGGACGCATAGGTCAGATTCATGTTGGCGTCGGTTTCCCACACCCAATCGGAAACCGAGCGCGCAATGTCGTTTAGCCGCTCCTCAAGCTCGCCCGCGCGCTGCTCGACCCGATGCTGCTCCGTGACGTCGACATAAAGCCCCACGACCCCGGCAGCGGCACCGCCGGCGTCGACGACGCGACGATGGCGGCCCAGGAAATGGCGTAGCTGACCTTGCACGATGAAGCTTTGCGCCGCCCGCACCTCAGGCTCGCCGGCCAAAGCCCGCTCGTAAAGGCCGGCAACCGGCGGCAAGCTGCTCATCGGCTGTCCGGGCGCGCAGCCTCCCCCAGACCCCAGCAGCGCCTGGAACGCCAGATTGGCATGGCGCAGCCGGCCGTCCGGCCCGGCGACGTAGTAGGGCAGATCCATGCTGAAAAGAGCCGCGCAGAGAGGCTCGAGGACCATGCTGTCCGCCGAGGCCGGCACAACCGCCGGTCCGCCGCTAGATGCGTTGAAGAGCAGAGTCCCAGCCGACCCCGCCTTTTCCCCCTCATTGGGAGCCGGCAACCCTTCCATGTCGACGAGCTTTGGAAACACTTTGCCCCCCGTCATCGACCGGCTCTCCGCATCTGCAATGACCGAAAGACCACTGCGGATCCGACGATCGGAGGCCGCTTCAATCCACGCGCTGGCGGAGGCCTGAAACGCCCCAACACCTCGCCGGCGCCATCGGAGCCGAGTCGAAGCTTAGAGGATTTGTTAACCTTGTCAAGCAACAGCCTGATGAATCGAGCAGAATCTCAAACCATCTTCACGTGGCTTTGGAGTCCTGCAATGCGGCGGCCGCGCGTTCCACAGGGTCGAGCCCAGCGGCCGTGGCGGTTCGATGCCTCGCCTGCCAGGCCCGGGCAAGGCGATGCGCTTCGACCAGGGCCTCGGGTCCCAAGAGCTTGCCGACCCGATTGCGCAGCTCAAGCGCCTGGTCGAGCTCCCGCCCTCGCGGCAACGATGCGGCGGCGAGGTTGAGCCACATATGCGCCTGGACATAGTCCTGAAGCACGCCGAGGCCGAGAAAGTACAGGCTGCCGAGGCCCATCTGCGCCCGCGCATGCCCCTGCTCGGCGGCGCGCTGGTACCATTCGGCCGCCTCGGCAAATTGCTGCTCGCCGGCCAAGCCCTTGGCGTGCAGCAAAGCGAGCTGATATTCGGCCTCGGCATAACCCTGGGCCGCGGCGCTGCGGAACCATTTGATCGATTCACCGGCGGCACTGGGCGGGCAGCGCCCGAGCTCGATCAGCAGCGCCAGCGCGCATTGGGCGCGCGCATGCCCCTGCTCCGCCGCCTTGCGATACCAGTTCGCCGCCTGCGCCCAATTCTGCGGGACACCGCGCCCGTCTTCGCAGGCCCGGCCAAGCTCGAACTGGGCATCGGCATAGCCGTTCTCGGCGGCGCGCTTGATCCACTCCAGCGCCTGCGCCAGTTCGGGTTTCGTTTCTTCCATCGTCATTTGCTTCTGCGGCGACAAGTGAGAGAGCCTCGCTGGGTATCGAACCTGGTGAAGGGCAGACCCAAACCGTCCGCCCGAGCGGCGATGAGCACGAGCTGATACAATAAGCGGATCCGGGCGGGAAGCATATCTCCGCATGCATTAAGGTTAATGCCGCTCGTCCGATAGAGCTTTCTGGGCGCCATGCTCAGACAGGCGACGACTTGGCAGGCGACGGCATCTCGCCGGCGAGCATCACCGCCTTCCGGTGGCGGATGGAGCCGATGCCCGCGCAGGCGATCCCGAGCGTCGGCCCCGTGAGCAGTAAGATTTTCTACACCGTCCGCATCTTACTTTCATGGCGCGCACACGCGCACGCCGGCGTCAAGGGCATGAGCACTCACCGTGACCCCGGCGCGCCACGGAGGTCATTGGTCTCATGTCGACTGCGGCGAAGGAGGCGGCGGGAGCGGCGCCGGGCGGGGTCGTCGTCTTCGAGCATCGCTTCTTCAAATCGTTTCCAGACATTTATTTCCATATCCCGGAACTCACGACCGAGCCCGTGGCGACGATCAAGCTCGGCGACCAGGATGTCGCGCTCGGCTTTCTCGGCATCAAGTCGGAATTCGCAATCGCGGACGATTCCCCCGACGGCCAGATGCTCGAGCTGGTGGCGAAGGGCCTTACCTTCGTAAAGGCCCTGCGCATGGGCGACCCTATCCCCAAGGAGGTGCTCACGCGGGAAGCATCGTGGGAGCTGTCGGCGCGCCATCGCGAGATCGCCTATCACCGGCTCACGCTGCAGCTCGTAAGCTGGATCGCCGGAGACGAGCACGTCATCACCAACCCCGAGGAATTGCTGCGGGTCGCGGAGGACCCTACCACCAAGCGAAAGGTCAATGAGGCGTTCGGAGAGGCCGCCCAGCGCCTCGGGCTCGGCCGCGAGCGCAGAGAGGATGTGGTCGCGCTGATCGAGACCCTCAGCAACGAGCTGGCCTATATCGAGGCACTTCGCGAAATGGCCCAGCAGCTCGCGAATGTCGAGCGCAAGTCGCAAATCCTTCGCCGCCTGTTCGGCAAGGAGCGCACGGTTCTGGAAATCGCCGACCCCGTGGCGCGCCTGGCCGGATTGGCGCACCGAGAGTTCAAGGGGAAATTCGAAGAGATCGACGCTCAAACGGCGGAAATCATAGCCGTGCTCAAGAACATCCAGAACCAGATCGACTATATCCGCGCGGCGCGCGACGACCTTTACTGTCGCCTGATGGCCTGGCAAGACATGTTCAAGGCGTGGGACAAAGCGGTGCTGGAGCCCTCGCAAGAGAATGAGGAATTGTTGCGAGAGAGCTATCGCTTCCTCGCCCCTCGCTTCATGCAGATCAGCGAATGGGTGCTGGTCACGAGGATCGCCACCGGCTTGACGGCGGAGAAGGAGGGCGCCCGGCGGCGAGGAATCGAGACTCGAGCGGAGAAGCCTCTCACGCGTATTGTGAAATGGTAGCGCAGAGCCCGCGGAACGCGATGCCCATCATCTCTGCGCGCGCCTTTTCCGCGGAGCCATGGGGCTCCTCCGTCGAAGCTCTAAATTTCTATGGCTGATTGTTGTCTTGGGCTTCGTCCCGCTGGCGCTTGCGGGCCTCGTCGAATGCGCAATAGGCGAGGCTGAGCGTGAACACCAGAAAGGCTATAATGACCAGGGCGAGATAAAGCTCGTTATGCAGCGTCATCGACAAGCTCCATGGCTCGGAGCCCCCCGTCGGCGCTGCTTAGATCATGCCGACGACCAGGTAAATGCGACACGATGTCCGTGTCGGTTTGGCGAGTGGGAGGACCCCCTCTTTTTGCCCCTGAGACCGCCGACGGCCTGGCGCGGGATCCCATATCGCCGGCGGATCCGCGCCAGGCCATGGCGCGAGAATTGCCGCGGCCGGCGGATCAGTGCTTGTCGAACTGCTTGGCCTGCTGCAATTCGTTGAGCGCCTGATCGATATCCTGCAGGGCGGCGGCCTTATGCCCGCCGAAGTCGCTGGCGGCATGCTGGAGCGCCGTCTTGGCATTGTGCAGGGCGCGCTCGGCGCGATTGATCTCCGGATGCTTCTCGGCGGCGAAGGTGCCGGCCGCGAACCCCACCAGGCTCGCGAACGCGGCGGCAATCGTCAGAGTCCTCAAACCTTTCGTGATCATTGCAGTCCCAACCTTTCTTCGTCGTTGTTCCAGTCGCGCATCTGCGCATGGCTTCAATGATAACGCGACCTACCCCCTTGGGAGGGGTGACAGCCGTCACAATGGCAAGAGCCTTTCGGAATTGCGATCCAGCTCGAAAGGCCCGAGCCATGCACAGATTTACGGAGCCGGCGACGGTTTCCTGCGCCGGGTCGACAGGGGAACGGGACGACTCTTCTATCTCATCATGAGCCTGCCAATAAGCGGTCCGGAGACGTGCTAGACTGGAAGAGCGCCCGCGCATGAATCGGGCGAATGACGGAGAGGTTCTTGTAATGAAGGACGACATTGTTGCCCTCCGAGCTTTGGGGGGCGGCAGCCTGGAGTGGGCGTGCGATGGGCATGACGCAGGGAGATAGAGACGCGCTGATCTCGCGCGTGCTGATCGTGGGCGCGGGGACGATGGGTCGAGGCGTCGCGAGGTCCTTCGCCGATCACGGCTTCTCGACCGTGATCTGGAGCCGGCGCGCCGCCGCGCTTTCCGATTTGCCGCGAGGCGTCACCGCGGTCGCTACGCTGCCCCCGGAAGCCCCGGATCTGGTTATCGAGAACGTGACGGAGGATGCGGCGATCAAGCGCGAGGTCTTCCAAGCCATCGAGAGCGCCTATTCACCGCCCGTGATCATCGCCACCAACACCTCCGGCCTTCCCCTCGACGAGCTCGCATCCGGACTTGCCCGCCCGCAGCGTTTCCTCGGAACGCATTACTTCCAGCCGGCCGACGTCTGTCCCATGGTCGAGGTGGTTGCGGCCACGGCGACGGAGCCGGAGGTCGTTGACCAGGTCGCGACGGCCATGCGGCGCGCCGGCAAGGACCCGATCCTGGTGCGCAAGCCCGTCCCCGGCTATCTCGTCAACCGGCTTCAGCATGCGATCCTGCACGAGGCCTATCATCTGATCGCCGTGGGCGCGGCCTCGGCCGCGGAAATCGACCGCGCGGCCAAGCAGCTGCTCGGGCCGCGCATGTGCGTGACCGGGCTGATCGAGCAGAAGGATATCTCCGGCCTCGAAACCCATGCGCGAGCTCAGGCGGCGTTGGTGCCGGTGCTCACCCACGCCGCGGAGCCGGCCGGCTTCGTTCAGGAGATGGTCGCCCGCGGCGAGACCGGGCTCGCGTCCGGCTTCGGCTTCTATGATTGGTCCGGCTGTAACGCGGCGGCGGTGAGCGCGCAAGCCGGCGCGCGGCTCAAGCGTGTCCTCGCCCTCCTCGCCGAGGCTGCGGGCGAGCCCGCGCCGAACACGGTCCCCCGAGAACGCAAGCTGCCGGCATAAGATCGATGCCGACGCCAAGCCGGGCGTCAGTCCGATCGTGGCGGGTTCTGTCTCACCTCTATATCCTGTATTCAGGTGATGAGACGGGTGCTGCCGCGCGCATCCCAGGCTCGTCTTCCGGCGGATCGAGTCGCAACAGCAGAAGAATCCATGACGAAGCTCAAGCCTCAAGACCTGCGCAGCCATCGCTGGTTTGGCGTCAAGGACCTGCGCTCCTTCGGCCATCGCTCCCGCATGCTGCAGATGGGGTATACGCGCGAGGATTTCGCCGACAAGCCGATCATCGCCATCATCAACACCTGGAGCGACATCAATCCCTGCCATGCCCATTTCCGCATCCGGGTCGAGGAGGTGAAGCGCGGCATTTGGCAGGCGGGCGGCTTTCCCCTCGAGCTTCCCGCAATGTCTCTCGCCGAGAATTTCGTCAAGCCGACGACGATGCTCTACCGCAACTTCCTGGCCATGGAGACGGAGGAGCTGCTGCGCTCGCACCCGGTGGACGGCGCCGTGCTGATGGGCGGCTGCGACAAGACCACGCCGGGCGTGCTCATGGGCGCCATCAGCATGAATCTGCCGGCAATCTTCGTGCCGGCAGGGCCGATGCTGCGGGGCAATTGGGCGGGGCAGGTCCTCGGCAGCGGCAGCGACGTGTGGAAATACTGGGCCGAGAAGGAGGCCGGCAATATCGGCGAGGCGCAGTGGCGCGAGATGGAGGCCGGCATCGCCCGCTCCTATGGCACCTGCATGACCATGGGCACGGCGGCGACCATGATGTCGATCGCCGAGACTCTCGGCTTCACCTTGCCGGGCGCCTCCTCGATTCCCGCCGCGGATTCCAGTCATGGCCGCATGGCGGCCGCCTGTGGCGCGCGCGCCGTCGGGATGGTGTGGGAGGACCTCCGGCCGTCCCGCATCGTCTCACGCGAGAGCCTCGAGAACGCCCTCACCGTGCAGATGGCGCTCGGCGGCTCGACCAATGCCATCATCCACCTCCTCGCGCTCGCGCGGCGTAGCGGCATCTCCCTCTCTCTCGAGGATGTGGAGACGGCATCTCGAAGAATGCCCGTCATCGCCAATCTGCGCCCATCCGGCAAATTTCTCATGGAGGACTTCTATTATGCGGGTGGGCTGCGGGCGCTTCTCGAGACGATCCGCGCCCATCTCCACACCGATTGCCTCACGGTCAACGGCAAGACGCTCGGCGAGAACATCGCCGGGGCCCCCGTCTATAACGCGGACGTCATCCGGCCCCTCGACAAGGCGATCTATCCCGAGGGCGCCACGGCGGTGCTCTATGGCAATATCGCGCCCAAGGGTTGCGTGATGAAGCCGGCGGCGGCAGAGCGGCGTTTTCTCAAGCATACCGGTCGGGCCCTCGTCTTTCGCGACTACAACGAGATGGCGGCGCAGATCAATCGCGACGATCTCGACGTCACGGCGGATACGGTCCTCGTGCTGCAGAACGCCGGCCCCGTCGGCGGCCCGGGCATGCCCGAATGGGGCATGCTGCCGCTTCCCCAGAAGCTCCTGAAGCAGGGCGTGCGCGACATGCTGCGCATCTCGGATGCGCGCATGAGCGGCACCAGCTACGGCGCCTGCGTGCTGCATGTCTCGCCCGAATCCCATATCGGCGGTCCGCTCGCCGCGGTGCGCACGGGCGACATGATCTCGATCGACGTCGAGAAGCGCCGGCTCGACCTGCAGCTCGACGACGGGGCGATCGCGAAACGGCTCGCCGAATGGACGCCGCCCAACCGCCATTACGCGCGCGGCTACAACAAGCTCTTCGCCGCGCACATCACCCAGGCCCATGAGGGCTGCGACTTCGATTTCCTCGAGGGCACCGACCCACTGCCGGAGCCCGAGATCCACTGAGAGCGAAGGGTGCGCGGGCGGCTATTCCGCTGCCGCGCGCTTACGTTCGCCCGCCTCGCCCTTGAGACGGCGCTCGAGCCGCGCGATGAGCTGGTCGAGCTCCTTCAGGTCGTCGGCATCGAGCTTCGGGCCGGGCGCTCGCACCGCGGCCGAGCGAATGGCGCCGCGGCGCCGCAGCACCTCCTTGCGGATGGCAAGCCCGATCCCCGGCTGCTGCTCGTACCGGACCAGGGGCAGATAGGCGTCATAGAGATCCTCGGCCGCCTCGATCTCGCCACGCTGGAAGCGCTCGCAGACGCCGACCAGCATCTCCGGAAAGGCAAAGCCGGTATTGGCGCCGTCGGCGCCGCGGCGCAGCTCCTGGGGCAGATAGAGCCCGCCATTGCCGCAGAGAATGCCGATACGGCGCCGCTTGCTCCCGTCGCAGAGGCGGCGGACCCGTGAGACCTTGCGCAGTCCCGGGCAATCCTCGTGTTTGAGAACCACAAGCGAAGGATGCGCATCCACCAGCTTGACGAATCCCTCGGGCGAGATGAAGACCCCCGTCGATTGGGGATAGTCCTGATAGACGACGGGAATCTTCGGCCCGAGCTGCGCGATGACGCTGGAGAAATAGGCGAGAACCTGATCCTCGGTCCTGAGGCCGGCGAGCGGGGCCACCATGACGCCGGCGGCCCCGGCATCCATCGACAGCTTGCCGAGCTCGACGAGATTGGCCGTGCCGGGGCTGCTCACGCCGACGATCACGGGCACGCGCCCGTCGACGCGAGCGAGGACATGCTTGACCAGCCGCGTCGATTCCGGACCGCTCAGCTTCTGGGCCTCGCCCATGAAGCCGAGGATGGTCATGCCATTCACACCCTTCTCGAGATAAAACTCGATGAGGCTGTCCACGCTCGGCCAGTCGATCTCGCCCATATCGGTGAAGGGCGTCGCCGCAATGATGTAGACGCCCTTCGCGGTCTCGTCGAGCAATCGCGTCATGGCGCTCTCCGCATCGGCCGCCCTCGCCTAGCGCGTCGCCGCAGTGATGGCCTCGCGCAAGATCGGCGCGAAGCGATCGAGGACCTCCGGCGGGGTCACGAGCGGCGGGGCGATGCATATCGTGTCGCCGATCGCCGGCTCCGCAGCACCGCCGCGGATGCGGATGATGAGGCCGCGCGCGAGCGCCTCGCGGGCCACCTTGGCGCCGAGGCCGAGGGCCGGCTTCTTGCTCTCTCGGCTCTCGACGAGCTCGACGCCGCACATCATGCCAAGGCCGCGGACGTCGCCCACCACCGGCAGATCGCGCAGGCCCTCCAAGCCGGCGAGGAGCCGGCGGCCCATTATCGCCGCGCGCTCGACGAGGCCCTCTTGCTCAATCAGCTCGACATTGCGCAGACCCACGGCGCAGCACACGGGATGGCCGGAATAGGTCGCTGCGTGCATGAACTTCTGATCCGCAGGGGCCTCCTCGATCGCCGCATGCACCCGCTTCGAGACGATCACGCCGCCGAGGGGCAGGTGGGCGCTGGTGACGCCCTTGGCGAAGGAGACGAGGTCGGGCTCGACGCCCCAATGTCCCAGGGCGAACCAGCGGCCGGTGCGGCCAAAGCCGGTGATCACCTCGTCAGCGATGAGGAGCACGTCGTGCCGGTTGCAGATTTCGCGCAGCCGCGGGAAGTAGCTGGCCGGCGGCACGATCACCCCGCCCGCCCCCATAACCGGCTCGGCGATCACCGCCGCGACGGTGTCGGGTCCCTCCTTGAGGATCGCCGCCTCGACGGCGTCCGCGGCGCCGAGGCCCGGATCCTCGTTACCCGGCCAGCGATAAGGATAGGGCGCCGGCACTTGCAGGAAATTCGGGACGAGGGGGCCGAACATCTTGTGGTAGGCGCTCATGCCGGTGGCGCTCATCGCCGCCATGGTGACGCCGTGATAGGCGTGAACGCGGGAGAAGATCTTCACCTTGCTCGGCTTGCCGCGCACTTTCCAGAAGAAGCGGGCGAGCTTGAAGGCGGATTCGTTCGATTCGGCCCCCGCCGTGGTGAAATAGACCGCAGAGCTGTTGCCATAAGCAAGCTTGACCAGCTTGTCGGCCAGTCGGATCGCCGGCTCGTTGGTGCCGCCGGTATAGGCGGAGGCGAAGGCCAGGCGCGCCATCTGCTGCGCCGCAGCATCCGCCAGCTCCTTGCGGCTATGGCCGGCATTGACGTTCCACAGGCTGGAAAGCCCGTCGATATACTCTTTCCCATCGGCGTCGCGCAGCATCGCCCCGTGACCGGATACGAAGAAGAGCGGGCGCTCGTGGTCCCGGGGGTGATGCAGGGGATGGATCAGGTGCTGCTGATCCACCTCGATCAGCGACATAGCGGCTTCCATGGGGGGCTCCTCAGATAGATGCTCGATCCGGATCATTGCGCGAGAAGCGGAGCAGGTCAACGCGGCGGAATCGCCCCAGCGCCAATCCGGTCGGCGGGTCAGAGAAAGGTGGTGTCCGCCTCGAGGCCGAGGAGGAACTTCCCGACGGTCTCGAAATGGGAGCGCCGGCCCTGCAGCTGTTGCGCGACCGTGTGAATGTCGCGGAAGCGGCGCTCGAACGGGTTGCTCGCGAAGATCGCCGTGGCGCCGGCGGCGTGATAAGCGGTATCCGCGACCTGCACCGCTTCCTGGATGGCGTGAGTCGCCGCCAGCCGGATCGCCATGCGCTGCTCCAGCATCAACACGTTCGACTGTGCCACGGCACGCCAAACCTCCTCGATCGTTCCCCTGAGATAGAGGCGCGCGCTCCGGAGCCGCGCTTCGGCCTGGGCAATATCCGACTGGGTCACGGCGCTCTCCGCCAGGGCGTGCTTGTAGCCGCGCGGCGTCTTTTCCTTGGCCAAGGCCACGAGATCGTCGAGCAGGCTGCGCGCCAGGCCCAGGGCCACGCTGGCGAAGCCGCACGCGAAGAGGCTGTTGGTCGGGAAGCAATAAAGCGGTCCGTGATAGCGTCGCGCCACTTGATCGTCGCGGGCCACCGCATGGCTTTCGGGGACGAAGAGATCGTTGACCGAGAATGCATCGCTTGCCGTGCCCCTGAGCCCGACGACGTGCCAGATATCGGTCATGGCCGCCGCCTCTGCCGGAAACAGCATGGTGCGCGCAACCGGCGCCCCATCCGTCCCGCGCTGCGGCGTTCCATCGGGCGCATAAACCGCGCAATGGCCGCCGAGCCAGTTGGCATGACGCCCGCCGCTTGCGAAGGACCAACGTCCAGTGACGCGATACCCTCCCGGGACCGCAACCGCGCGCGCGCCCGGCCCCGGTCCCCAGGCCAGGATGGCGCGCGGGTCGCGCCCGAAGATCGCCTGCGCGGTCTCGGGCGCGAGAAAGGCCGCCACCATGGAGCAGACGGTGGTCTGGCAGAGGCACCAGGCCGTGCTCGCGTCGATCTTGGCGATCTCCTCGATGACCTGCGCGAAGCTCGGCGGATCGATCTCGGCGCCGGCAAACGGTCGCGGCAGCAGCATGCGAAAGAATCCCGTTTCGACGAGGGCATCGAGTAGCACGGGCGGCAATCGGCGCTCCTTCTCGATCTCGTCCGCCGAGGCGTCGATGCGCGGTGCCAGCGCCCTCACCCGCGCCAGGTAATCGGGACGCGATGCAACGGAACCTTCAGATTCGGCTTCTTGGAAGCGGGCATCCATCGCCGGCCTCATTCTGCCGCGCGGGATCGCCCACGAGGCGCGCTCGTGCTGCGCTCGGCCCTCGGCCACGGCAACGCATCGGCGCCAGGAACGTAATCGGTGTTCGTCTGCGTCGGGTTCCGGTTGACGAGCGGCCGATTGTAGAGCGGGTGCCGCATGCTCCTCACCTCATGCTCAATGGTGAATAGGTGCTCGCCGCTTTTCGGATCGAAAATCGTGTTGAAGCGGTATTGATGCTGGTCGCTTTCCTCCGTGATCGCCTTCCGCTCAGCAAGACGCCGATAGGGCCCTGAGAAATCCGCAACATAGATCTGGATATGGTGACCATCATAGGGCACGTCCGATTCCGATGCTTCGCGGAACACGAGCTCTTGGCTCGCCCCGACGGCGACGCGCGCAAGCGCGCCGCCTGCCTCCGCGACGACGAAAGATGGCGCGCCCAGGACTTCGCGATAGAAGCGCGCGATCCCTTCAGCACGGCCCATGGGCACGCGAAACTCGACATACGGCATGCCGAGGATGACGGGGCCGAAGCGGGGATCGGGCGCATGGCAATGAATGCGGTTTCCCCAGGGAGAGACGGTCTCGACATAGCCGTCGCGCTCGCGGAAATCGAAGCAGGTGCCGCGAAGCAGCGGCGCCACGCGATCGAGCCGCCTTAGCAGCGCCTCACGATCCGGGACGACGATTCCCACATGGCCGCGCAAGAGCTGCGGCGCCCCCGTCGGCAGATGGAATTGGCTGCGGCCGACATTGATCCACATATTGTCGACGCCGGTCATGAGGTAGGGATCGCGCGTCAAGCCCAGGCCCGCCACATAGAACGCCGTCGCGGCCTGCTGATCGGGGATCCGCACATTGACATGCTCAAGGCCGACGATATTGCCAAGATCCTCGGCGGCGCGATCATAGGAATGCTGGATGTGGACCTCCCGAGTTACGCAAGCGGTCACGGGTGGAAGCGATGAAAATTCTATCGCCCCACCCGGCAAGCGTCCATTCTCGCCTGCTTGCAACCGCCGCAGCGCCGCGCCCGCCCCTACAGGACAGCGCCGGGGCTGCCGAGCGCGTTCTCCGTCAAGCCGCGCGTGACGACATCATAGGCCTCGTCGATGGAATCCGTGCGGTGGAGGAGATTGACGTCCTCGGGGCTGATGGTGCCGTAGCGGGCCAAGGCCTCGAGATTGACCACCTCGTCCCAATATTTCGCACCGAAAAGGACGATAGGCATCCGCTTGCGCATCTTTCGCGTCTGCACCAGGGTGAGGATCTCGAAGAGCTCGTCCAGCGTCCCGAAGCCGCCGGGGAAGAGCACGACGGCCTTGGCCAGGTAGGCGAACCAGAATTTGCGCATGAAGAAGTAGTGAAAGTGAAAATGCAGATCGCGCGTCACATAAGGGTTGTCGAACTGCTCGTTCGGGATCGAGATCGTCAGGCCCACGCTGGGGCCGTTCGCCTCAGCCGCACCGCGATTCGCCGCCTCCATGATGCCGGGCCCTCCCCCGGTGCAGACGACGAAGCGGCGCTCCTCGTTCCCCAAATTCTTTGACCATTCGGTGAGGCGGCGCGCCAGCTCCCGCGCCGCCTCGTAATAGACGGAAAGCTCGAGCGCCGTTTCCGCCGCGGCGACGCCGGCACCCTTTCGCTTAGCCTCCGCCACCGCCGCGGTCGCATCCTCCTTCGAAAGGAGCCGGGCCGAGCCCATGAAGACGATGGTATCCTGGACGCCGTGACGCTCGAAGCGCACGAGCGGCTCAAGATATTCCGCCAGGATACGCAAGGCGCGCGCATCGCGACTCTCGAGAAACCGCTGATTGTGAAAGGCCTTGGGCTGACGGCTCGGCGGCTCGGCGGCCGAGGATTCCGGTTTCTGCACGCGGTCAATGCTCATGGCCGATATCTCCCACCGGCGCTCGCGCGCTTCGTTCAAAGCGCCAAACCCTAACCGTCCGACAAATCGACCCGACGATCAATTGATTATTCTCTGCGCTCGGCGGAGCGGGGGATGCGCGTTTCCAATTCCGCCAGCAGACGGTCGGCGTTCCCGCGGCAGATCGCTCGCCGAAGCGCCGGCGCGAAGGCGCCGAGCTGGGCATGGGGATCGAGAAGCCCCATCGGGAACGGCCAGTCCGAGCCGAACAGGATGTTGGTCTCGCCGAAGACATTGGCGGCAAGCTCGGCGAGCTTGGCGTCGTGAAGGATCGAGTCCACCATGAACCGCCGCAAGGCTTGCCGCGGCGGCGCGAGGCGCAAATCGACCCCCGGCCTCTTGCTGTCGTAGCCCTGCTGAAGGCGGCCCGCCACGATTGCCGTGGCACCTCCACCATGGGCGAGGCAAAAGCGGATGCGCGGGAAACGCTCGCAAACCCCGCCGAAGACCAGATGCGCCGCCGCGACGCTGGTCTCGTAAGGGTTGCCCAAAAGATTCTCCAGGTAAAACGCCTTCAGCCGGCCATCGCAGCACGCGCCAGGATGGAGGAAGAGAAAGCCATCCCGCGCATCGAGCTGCGCCCAGAGAGGGTCGAGCGCCGTGTCGGACAAGCAGATCGACATACTCCCGGCCGCTGCGGAAAATCCACGCGCATCGTTTGCGATCAGTGCGGCGGCAAGCTCTGCGGCCAAAGCCGGGTGCTCGATGGGAAGATGATGAAGCGGGGCGAGCCGGCCGGAATGCGCCGCGCAGATTGCGGCAAGCCCATCATTGAGATAGCCGACCCATTCCCGTGCGCGCGCCGCGTCGAGCTTCGGCCGGTAGGTCGGCGGCGGCACGGAGATCCAGGCGCGCTCGATGCGATGTTTATCCATCCAGGCGACGAGCGCAGCCGGCCGGAAGAGATTCTGGATCCCGAGCGCATGCCCATCGACGGTGAGCGTTTCGTCGGCGGCGCGCCATACCACCCCATTGATGCGGGCGAGGCGCTCCGGAATGATGGGGACAAGGTGAGCGTGGACGTCGAGGGCGATCGTTTCAATGGGCTCGGCTCCGGGTGTCACGGGGCGATCAGCGCGGCTCGAGATTGGCGTTCATCTCATTGCCCCAGAACTCCGGCGACCATTCGGGTCCCCATGTGTAGGGGAGGTCCTGCCAATCGCGGCAGGTCCATTTCTCCGAGATCTTGTCCATGTCGGCATAGTATTCGATCCAGCTTCCCCACGGATCGCGAATGTAGTGGAAGAGGTTCGAGGCGATCGCGTGCCGTCCCGGGCCGAAGGTCTCCTTGTATCCGACCTTGCGCATACGCCATGCGCCATAGCCGATATCGTCGAAGCTCGCGACCTGGAAGCTCGCATGCTGGAAGCCGCGATGGCTCCCGTTGATGAGGCCGAAGCAATGATGGTCGACAACCCCATCGCCGGCAGCCATGAAGGCGACCTTGCCCTTAGCGCGGTCAGTCGTGCGCAGGCCGAGCATATCCGCGAAGAAGGCCTCGGCGCGCTCCCACTCGGCGGTGAAGATCAGCATATGGCCGATGCGCAGGGGCGGCCGGTTCTTCTCGACCTCCTGCCAGAAATTGATGTCCACCCGGTCGCTGCGCCCACCCATATTCGAGGGCAGCAGATTGACCGGCTCCACGGGGGCGGGCCGCGCGGGCGTCAAGTTAATCCAGGTGCCCCAGGGGTCCTGGAACCACAGCCCAGTCCGGAGTCCGCCGGCCGGTGGCGCGTCCCGCACCGCGAACCCGGCATTTTGGAGCTTCTCGGCAAACGCCTCGGCGGACTCGGGGGCTATGAAGAAGGAGAGATGGTGCAGGCGTTTCTGGCGCCCCGGCACGATAACGATCTCGTCATTGCTGCGCCCCGGGCTGCGGAAGAGGACGGCGTCGCCCCTTCGCTCGGTCGCGAGGCCGAACGTCTCATAGAATTTGCGGGCGACCTCGGGATCGGGCACTTCCAGCCCGAATCCGCTCAAGCCAAGCACTTTCGGATCGGTCATCTCTCTCGTCCTCATGCATGCGCGGCGCCGTCACGCCTCAGGTAGGACCGCGATCGCGTTGATCTCGATGAGATAATCCGGCGAGACCATCTTCGTCACCTCCACCATCGTCGAGGCGGGCGCCGGCGGCGGAAAATACTCACGGCGGACCTTATGGATGGTGTCGAACTGCTCGATGTTCCGCACATAGACATCGACACGGCAGATATCGGCCATCGTTCCGCCCGCCGCCTCCACTGCGTTCTTCAGGTTCTCGCAAACCTGGCGCGTTTGCGCCTCGATGTCGCCAATGCCGGCGATCGAGCCGTCGGGACGGCGCGCCGTCATCCCGGAAATGAAGACGAGCTTGCCGCGCGCCTCGATCATGGTGGCTTGAGAGAAGTGACCCATGGGCTCGCGGAGCGTGCGCGTGCTGATCTGCTGCTTAGGCATCGGCATCTCCTTTGTTATCGCGATAGCGAAAGACCCCGGCACCGGAGAGGCCGAGACCGGCTCCGATATCCTCGAGCTTCAGCGCCACCTCCGCGGCCACGGGGCAGGCCTCGGCATTCGCTTCCTTGGCGAGCCGCGCCGGATCGCCGGGGCTGTAGAGCCGGCTCGTGCCCGGCGCGCGGGCGGAATTGCGCACGCGCTCCGCAAGCTGCGCCACCTGTGCCGAGAAGCCGGGGAGATCGCGGAAATGCTCGATGCTGATCGCAAGAAAGAAATGGGCGCAGCCATAAGGCTCCGCCGGATTGCCGTAGAGCGGGCGAACCGCATCGCCCACGGCGCCGCTGGACAATCCGCCGCAAAATAAATCGATCATAAAGGCAAGGCCGAAGCCCTTGGGCCCGGCGGCGGGAAGCAGCATGCCCTTGATCGCCTCGGCGGGATCGGTGGTCGGCCGGCCTTGGGCGTCCGTCGCCCAATCGTCGGGGATCTTCTGGCCTGCGGCATCGGCCAGGCGGATTTTGCCCATCGCACTGGCACTCGTGGCCATGTCAAAGACGACGGGACAGCCTCCCGCCGACGGCATGGCGATCGCCAAGGGATTGTTGCCGACGACCCGCTCGGCCCCGCCCGGCGCGGGCATCAGCGGCCGCGTGTTGGACATGACGACGCCGATGAGGCCTCGCTCGGCCAAAGCCCGCGCCCAGCGCCCGGCCGTGCCGAAATGGAAGGCGTTGCGGATAGCCGCCGCGGCAAAGCCGTAGCGGGGCGCGCGCGCGACCAAAAGATCGACGGCTTGCCGGGCCGTGAGCTGTCCGAGCGCGTTTCCGGCATCGATCACCACGGCGGCGCCGCGGTCGCTCACGATGGTTCCCGCCGCGGCGAGGGATACCGAGCCCGCGCGTATGCGCTCGACATAGAGCGGCACCAGCATCACCCCGTGAGACGAGATGCCCTCGCAATCCGCCTCGACGAGCGCATCCGCAACGATCATCGCCGCATCTCGTTCCAGCCCCAGGGCGCCGAAGATATCCGCGACATAGGCGCGCAGCTTTGCCGGCGTCGCCCATGCCGATGGGGGTGAGGGCCGTGTCATTGCGCGGCGCGATTGGGGCACGTCAATGGGCATCCCGCTCGTCGGTGTACCAGGAGGGCTTCTGCGGATAATGCGGGCCGTCATAGATTTCCAATACGACCGTCTCCTCATGCGCCAGGGTCGGGCCGTGCACATTCCCTTTGGGGTTGCAGTAGAAGCAGCCCGGCGTCAGCACGACACCCGTGCTGGTGTATTCATAGCGGCCGGCGAGGCAGAACATGAACTGGTTCGAGGCGTGGGAGTGCGGCTGTGGAATGCCCGCACCCTTCGCGAAACGGATCAGGGCGATCGATGCGCCCGTCGCCTCGTCGCGCCACAGCATCTTTTCCGCGACGCCCTTGAGCGATTTCTCGCGCCAAGGCATTCCCTCGCTCTGGATCAGGATCTCGGCCGGGTCGATGGCGCCGCCCAGGATCTGCTTGGCCATGGTCTCGCCCTCGCTCATGCGTTGCTTCTCCTTGCCTCTCCTCGATGCCCCATGCGTTCCCGCCTCAGCCGCGGTGCTGGCTCGACGGGAGCCAGGGCGACAACGCCAATTCCACGAGTGCGACGGCGCCGTAGAGCAGGATGCCGAGCGCCGCGAGCGCAAAGAGTGCCGCGAAGGCAAGCGGCGTATCAACTTGTGAATTGGCGACCAGCAGCAGGTTGCCGAGCCCGGCGCTGGAGCCGACGAATTCGCCGATCACGGCGCCGATCACCGCCAGGGTCACGGCGACCTTGCAGCCGGACATGACGAAGGGGAGTGCGGCCGGAAACTGGATCTTGAAGAAGATCTGCAGCCGCGTCGCGCGCAGGGATCGCGCCAGCTCGAGGAGCTCGGCCGGCGTTGCGCGCAGTCCCGCCGCCGTATCGACGACGATGGGAAAGAACGCGACCAGCCAGGCGATGGCGAGCTTCGACTCGATGCCGGTGCCGAGCCATACCAGGACGATCGGCGCCAGCGCCACCTTCGGCACCGACTGCATCGCGATCAGAAGCGGATAGAACATCTGGTTGAGGACGCGCGAGGTCGCGACGGCGACGGCGATGGGAACCCCGATGGCGAAGGCCAGGGCGAAACCGTAGATGCACTCCTTGAGCGTCACCCAGCCCTGCGAGAGCAGAAGATCGCGATCCTTGATGATCGGCGCCAGGATTTGCGAGGGCTTGGGCAGCACGGCAAGCGGCACGTGGAATCCGACGACATAGAAGTGCCAGCACGCCAGCAGCACGATCGCGCCGATCAGCGGAGATAGAATCTCGCTCAGCCTTTTGGCGGGCATTTCAGCACTCCCAATGCCGCGCTTGCGCGATGCTCGAGCCGGGTGAAGGGCTCGGCGTAGCGGAGCGCCGCCATGCGGGGATAGGGTAGATCGACGGGAATGCGCTCGGCGATGCGCGCGGGCCGCTTGGTGAAGACGAGGACCTGGTCGGAGAGATAGACGGCTTCCGAGATGCTGTGGGTCACGAAGACGACGGTCGCCTTGGTCACGGCGCGGATATTCAGCAGCAGGTCGTGCATCTCCATGCGGGTGAGCTCGTCGAGCGCGCCGAAGGGCTCGTCCATCAGGAGCAGCGCCGGACGATGGATCAGCGCGCGGCACAGGGCCACGCGCTGCTGCATGCCGCCCGAGAGCTGGTGCGGCCGCGAGCGGGCGAAGCCGTCGAGGCCCACGAGCTGGAGCAGCTCCTCGGCGCGGGCCTTCGCGGCGGCATCGCGCTTGCCGAGAATCTCCATGGGGAACAGCACGTTGTCGATGACCGTCCGCCACGGCATCAGGTTCGGCGTCTGAAAGACGAAGCCGAAATCGCGCTGCGGCCCCGTGACGTCGCGGCCGCGAACCTGCACCGTGCCGCTCGTCGGCGCGATCAATCCCGCGATGATGCGCAACAGGGTGGTCTTGCCGCAGCCGCTCGGCCCCAGCAAAGAGACCAGCTCGCCCTCGCCGATGACGCAGGACACGCCTTCGATGGCGACGATCTCGCGCCCGGGGCCGACGCCGTCGAAGACCTTCCGCACATCCTTGAGCAGGCCGAAGAGCGACTGTTGAGCCGCGCTCCCCACCGCCACGCCGGGCAGGCGTGGCGGTGCAGGCTCCGCCGTCACCCTCGATTGCGCATTCACGGACGCACCGGCTCCTTCGGCAGGAACGCATCGGTATAGAGACTATCGACCGGCGGCGCCTTGCCCTCGATGCCGATGTACTTCACGACGAAGGCGACGCTCTTGGCCATGCGGGCGGGATCGATCCAGCCGAGGCCGTGGACCTTCGTCTCGGGCGTCACCGCGAGATCGCGCACAATCTTGACCTCGCCGGCGGCAACGTCGCGATTGAGACCGGGGACGTATTTCGTCTCGATCGCGGCCGCAGCGTCGGGATTGGTGAGGGCGTCGTGCCAGCCATGGAGAGAGGCGGCGACGAAGGCGCGCACGATGTCCGGATGGGCCTTGAGATAGGCGTCCTGCACGAGAACGCCGTTGGCGTAAAGCTCCAACCCGTCATTCGCGAGGAGGAGCGTCCTCAGCTTGCCCGATTTCACGCTGTGGGAGATGCCGGCTTGGCCGAAGATGAAGGTCTCGATGGAGGGCACCTTGCCGCTGAGCAGCATGCTCACGCGCGCCGAAGGGTCGATGTTCACGAACTTCACGCTCGCGGGATCCATGCCCTTCTCCTTCATGAAGCCCTGGATCACCTTGGGTGTGAAGCTTCCCGCGCCACTCGCGATCGTCAGACCCTTGAGCTGTGCGGGCTTGGTGACATTGGCGCCGGGATCGAGGGAGAAGATCGCGTAGGGCGCCTTCTGGTAATTGATCATCACGAACTTGGCCGTCGAGGTGCCGTGGGAGCGCGCCAGTACCAAAGCGGCGACGTCGGAGAACGAGAATTGCGCGACGCCGGATTCGAGGGCCTGGACCGCCTGGGCCGTGCCCTGGCCCGGGATGATCTTCACGTTGAGGCCCGCCGCCTTGTAGTAGCCCTTGTCAAGGGCGACGTACCACGGCGCGTAGCGCCCCAGCAGGGTGAAATCCAACGCAAAGGTGACGTCCACAGCGGGCTTCGCTTGCGCCAAAGCGGGACGGCCCGTCGCCAGCCCCCAACCGGCAAGGACCACCAGCAGACCCATCGTCAGCATGCGTTGCATCTCGTCCTCCTCGTGGTTCCTGTCTCATGGCTCGGAGTGGCGAATTCGGCTTGTGCGTCACTCGGCCTCGTAATATCTTTTAAGATGTGTTACGTGATATTTCAGATGCGAACAAGCCTTTTCTTTCGCCCCAGGATGGGCCCCTCATGACGCGCGGACGGAGCACGACCGCGGACGACGTCGCGCCGGCCTTCGCCGGCAGGGATGTCGCGTCCCTGGCCGAGCAGGCTTATGCCGGGATCAAGCAGCGCATCCTCTCCCTCGAATACCGGCCGGGCCAGCTCCTCAACGAGCAGGCGATCAGCCGCGAGCTCGGGCTGGGCCGCACCCCGGTGCATCAGGCGGTGCATCGCTTGAGCCTGGAAGGCCTGATCGAGATCATTCCTCGCAAGGGGCTGATCATCCGGCCCGATTCGATGAACGAGGTTCTCGATCTCCTGGAAGCGCGCTCGGCCGTCGAATCGAATATCGCAGCACTGGCGGCGGCGCGCGCGACCCCGGCGCAGATCGCCGAGATGCGTGCGATGCTCGCTGAATCCGCCAAGATCACCGATCGGCGCTATCGCCAGCAATTCATGGCGATCGACCGCGCCTTCCATGCCGCGATCGCCCAAGCCGCGGGCAACCCGATCCTCGCCGATGTCATCCGGCCGCTCCATGAGCGCTCGGGCCGCCTCTGGCAATTGCAGCTCCTGCAGGCGGACGACCTCGAGCGCACGCAGGTCGAGCACGAGGCCATCCTCGACGGCATCGCCGGCGGCGATAAGGCGGCAGCGGCGGCGGCCATGGATCGGCATCTCGCCTCGCTGCGCCGTCGCCGCATTACCGGCGAGTAAGCGGGCCGCCTCCGCGTGCAGCGTCCGAGCTTACCCAGACCCCTCGCCGGGCGCCATCTGGACCGCAGGTGACGATCCACTTACACTCGCTCCTTCGGAGTGCAGACATGGCGAAATGGCACGGCGCAATATTGGCGTTGGGGGCGCTGCTGGCCTCGGGGCCGGCCTTCGCCCAGGCTCAGGGATTCACCGCGGACTTTACCTGGGAGGGGACGGCCGCCTGCTTCGACCCTCAATCGCCGCCGTTCTCGCTCGGCAACGTCCCCGCGGGCACGAAAACGCTAGAATTTCGAATGCAGGATCTCGATGCGCCGAGCTTCCCTCATGGCGGCGGCACGGTGGCGTATGCGGGACAAAGCAAGGTTCCGCGCGGCGCCTTTTCCTATAAGGGTCCCTGCCCGCCACACGGGCAGCACCGCTATATGTGGACCGTCAAGGCCGAGGATGGAGCGGGCAAGGTCCTCGCCGTCGCCCAGGTCATGAAGAAGTTTCCGCCCCAATCCCCTTAGCTCAGGCGACGGGCGTGCCGCCGAGAATGCCGGCGAAGCGCTTGCGATAGGCGGGCCAGGCTTCCGGGTTCAGCAAGCGCGGCGGGCGCTCGCCGGCGAGAATGGCGAGCCACTGGCGCGCGGCACCCTCGGCCATCTCTCGATAGGCTTGGCGCGTGACGCCGGCGTTGTGGGGTGTCACGATGACGTTGTCAAAGCCGAGGAGCGGGTGATCGAGCGGCGGCGGCTCCTCCGCCCAGACATCGAGGCCGGCACCGGCGAGCCGCCCCCCGCGCAATGCCTCGGCAAGGGCCGTCTCGTCGTGAATGCCGCCGCGGGCGGTGTTGATGAAATAGGCGCTGGGCTTCATGGCCCCATACTGGGCCGCGCCGATCATGGCGCGAGTCTCCGTGGTCAAGGGACAGTTGATCGAGACGAAATCGGCACGCCGCAGCAGCTCGTCGAGGGTCACCTTCTCAGCACCCCGGCGCGCCACCTCGCGGGCGTCGACATAGGGGTCGCAGGCGAGCACCGTCATGCCGAAGCCGGCGCGGCAGATCGCCGCGAGCCGCGTGCCGATATTGCCGATACCGACGATCCCGATCGTCTTGCCCTGGATGTCGTCGCCCTGGTAATCCAGACGCGTCCAGCTTCGATCGCGGCGCAGCGCGCGATCGGATTGGATCATGCGCTTGCTGAGCGCCAGCATCATGCCGACGACATGCTCCGCGACGGCCTGCTTGTTGAGGCCGGTCTGATTGACGGCGATGAGCCCCGCTTCCGTGCAGGCGCGGACGTCGACGGTATCGAAGCCCGCACCCTGGGTGGAGACGGCGACGAGCCGCGGGCAGCGAGCCAGAAGCTCCTTATCCACCGGATAATTCGCATTGCTGCGCGCCGAGCTGATTTGATAGCCGTGGGCGCTCGTGAGGGCGGCCCACACCTTCTCGGGCGGGTCATCGCGCGTTAGCCGCGTGAGGCGAAGGCGCGGCGCGCTTCGCAGAATCTCTTCCGCAACGGGATCGGCCCAGCGCTCGAAATAGACCAGCTCGATCGCTTCTTCGCGGCGCATTCCCTCCGGCGACATTCTCGATGCTCCTTCCGCTCGTGAGGCGACCCATTCCCGGGACGATGGATTTTAGAGCGCCTCCCACTGGAGCTGTCCACCGGAACTTGCCCCCGTGCGACGGCGGTTTCTAGGCAAACGCCACCGGATCGCTCGCCTATCGGGCGCTCTTGCCGTCTCGCACGCGGCGGTCGATCGCGCGCACGGCGGCGTGGGCGGAGAGAATGGCCCCCTCCTGCCATCCGGTGAGGTAGCTCAGATGCTCGCCGGCCAAATAGATCGGCCCGTCCGGCCGATTGAGAATGGCGTAGGCGCTCTTGCGCTCCTCCGGCGACCAGTCGGCCCAGGAGCCGAGGCTCTGGGGTACCTTGTGCCAGGCCACCGAGATCCCGCGAGAGACCTGGCCGGCATAGGCCGGATGAAGGCGGCCGCCGCCCGCGACGGCGAGCGCGATGCGATCCGAAGGCACGAGGGCGCCGAAGCGCTCGCCGATCTCGTCACTCCAGATATAAGCGCCAAGAAGGACGCCCGACCGCGCGTGGAATCCGGTCGAGGGATACCAGATTTGCGTCACGTCGTGATCGGTCCAGGAGATGCCGCCATAGATCCGATCGTCCGCCTCCCAGAAGCGCGACTTGGCCTGAAACGCCAACTTGCATGCCTTCGCATATCGCGCCGACGCGATGGCCGCCTGGAACGGTGCGGAAAAATCGGCGGCGATCCCTGCCAGCACCGGCAGCGGTATGGTGCAGACTGCGAAGTCCGCCTCGACCGCGCGCCGGCTTCGGGTCTCCGCGTTGGCATAGACGATCCGCACCCCTTCGCCGCTCCGGCGGATCTCGCGCACCTCCGCCCCATAGCGGATCAGCGGGCGCAGGCGGCGCGCGAAGGCCTGCGCGATGCGATCCATGCCGCCCACGGGTTGCAGCATGGTGGGCGCGAAATCGATGAGCTCGCCGAAATTGAACTCGTCATAAACGAAGCCGGCCTTGAGCAGATCGCCGAGGGACAGCGCAGGAAGCGGGATGCCGGGATGGGCGCCGGCCCCGGGAAGCTCGGCGAAGCCTGCGCGCGTGGAGCCGCGATAGCGGAGGTCCTTTCCGAGCGCGCCGAAGCCGCGCAGCATCTCGACGAGGCGCTCGCGATCCTCGGCATTCACCGCGTCGTCGAGCGCGTGCTTGTCGATTGCCTTGGCAAGCAGCTCGGCGATCGCTCCGCGGCCGTCATTGATCAGGCGCCGCAGCCTGATCCGCTTGCCGCCGAAGGCCTTATCGCTTTGGTAGAAGGCATTGCGGTTCTCGTTGACCATGACCTCGAGGGTCACGCCGAACTCGCGGCAATAGCCCAGCAACGCCTGATGATGCTGGGGGATGCGCGCAGCGCCGGCATTGAAATAGAGCTCAGGCGCTGCATCGAAGCGGCAGCGCTGGCGGCTCCCCGCCTCCTCGACGACATCGCCGGCGCGCAGCGTCCAATTCCGCCCGCCGGCACGTCGGCGCGCCTCGAGGATGGTGCAGCGATAGCCTGCGCGCGACAGCGCGTAAGCGGCCGTCATTCCCGCGATGCCGGCCCCGAGGATCGCGACCCGCAAGCCCTTCCCGGAACCCGGCATAAGCCGCGGCGGCCCGGCATAGGCATCGGGAAGCGCCAGGAGGCCCATGGCGGCCATCGTTTGGTAGAGGGCCGCGGCGCCGGTCGCGCGGCCGACCAGATTGAGCAAATTCCGCCGGGAGATCGGCTTGCCGTCCATGCCTCCCCCTCGAACCGTGGACGCTGGCAAGCTTGCCCGGCGCAGTCGTCTGAATCCAGGCCAACATTCCTAATTATTGGGCATCGTCGATCTCACTTATCGAAGGATAAGTGACCAGAACGCGGCGGGCGGCGGCGTGATAGAGCAAAAATTTGTTATCATTCTAGATTCCCTCTAGTCGCCGAACGTTCCATAACGCAGAATTGCGCACAGCCGTCGGCTCTCGCGCCGGCGACCTCAATCGGCCGGGCGCTGCCCGCGACAGAAGAAAACAGAGGAGGAACGATCCTATGAGCCAATTCAAGAACTTGCATGCGCGAGTGCTACCCGCACACTGGCGGGGCGGCACGGCGCTCGCGGTCGCGCTGGGCATGACGCTTGCCGCCTCCGCTTACGCCGCCGAGCCGATCAAGATCGGCGTCATCGGCGAAGAATCGGCCGTGGCCGGGGCCTCGCTGACCAGGGCGGCGGTGATGGCGGCCGACGAGATCAACGCCCATGGCGGCGTCGATGGGCGCAAGATCGAGCTTATCACCTATGACGACCACTCCTCGGCGGCGGACGCAGTCCGCGCCTTCCAGCGCGCCGTCAACCAGGACAAGGTGAAGGCCGTCGTCGCCAGCTATATCAGCGAGGTGGCGCTCGCGCTCGAGCCGTGGTCGGCGCGGCTCCACATGCCGTTCATCACCCCGGGCGCGTCGAGCATCGATATCACGAAGCACGTTCATGACGACTACGCGCAGTACAAATATACCTTCCACGGCACCCTCAATTCCGCCTTCATCGCGCAGTCGATCTGCGATTTCGCGCATGACATGCTCGTCCACCAATTCGGGATCAAGTCGACCGTGATCATGAGCGAGGATGCGGCGTGGACGAAGTCGCTCGACGATCGCTACCTCGAATGCCTGCCCAAGGCCGGGATCAAGGTGCTCGATCATATCCGCTTCAACCCGGACACCACCGATTTCACGCCGATCTTCAACAAGATCGAAAGCGAGCATCCCGATTCGATCATGGCCGGGATCAGCCATGTCGGCGTGCAGCCGACGGTGCAATGGCATGACCAGCAGGTGCCGATCCCGATGCTCGGCCAAAGCTCGCAGGCGACGACCAGCGCCTTCTGGAAGGACACCAACGGCGCCGCCGAGGGGGTCACCACCTCGACCAACGCCGCCATCGGCGCGGCGCTGACGCCGAAGACCATCCCCTTCACCGAGGCCTACCAGAAGCGCTACGGCGACACGCCGGCCTATTGCGGCTACTCCGCCTACGATATGATTTATGTGCTGGCGGATGCGATCAAGCGCGCCGGCGGCTCGACGGATCCGGACAAGCTGGTCGCCGCCCTGGAGAAGACTGACCTGATCGGCACCATGGGGCGCATCAAGTTCTACCCCAAGGATAACGAGTTCGCGCACGGCCTCGAATACGGGCCGGGACTGGTCACTGGCGTCAACATCCAGTGGCAGAACGGCAAGCAGGTCACCGTTTGGCCGGCGAAATACGCCACCGGAAAGGTCACCTTCCCGAGCTTCGTCAAGGTGCATGCCGCGGCGAATTGACCTCGAGAAGCCTCGCATGAGCGCCGGGCCGGGGGCGTCCCCGGCCCGGTGCATATCCAGGGATCCGGATGGTCTGGCTACAAATCCTCATCGACGGCTTCGCGATCGGCTCGCTCTATGGGCTCGGCGCCGTCGGCTTCACACTGATGTTCGGCGTCTCGGGGGTGCTGAACCTCGCCCATGGCGGCATCATGGTCATCGCCGCGCTGATCGGCTGGTATGCCGCCGGTGATCTCGGCTTCGGCACCTATGCGGGCGCGATCGTCGGCATCCTCGCCGGGATCGCCTCCTCCTATCTCACCTATTTCATGGTGGTGCGGCCGATCCAGCGCTCGCGCGCCATTCCCCACGAGGAGACCGAGATCTTCGTCCTCACCGGGACGCTGCTCTGGGGCATCATGATCCAGGTCGGCATGGGCTACCTCTTCACCGACAATCCCGTGACGATGCGGCCGCTGATCCCCGGCATCGTCACCTTGTCGCAGGTCCGCACACCGCTCAACGAGATCATGATCGCGGTGGTATGCTGGATCGTGATCGGCCTGCTTTGGGTTCTCGTCAACCAGACACGCGCCGGCAAGGCGCTTCTTGCCGCCTCGATCAATCCGCGCGGGTTGACCCTGCTCGGCTTCGAGCTCTCCAATATTTATTTCCTGGTGTGGAGCATCTATGGGGTTCTTGCCGGCATTGCCGGGGTCCTTCTCGCGACCTTCCTCGGCGTCGGCACGGCCAATGCCGGCCAACTCACCGCCAGCGCCTTCTCGATCGTCGTGCTCGGCGGGCTCGGCAGCGTCTCGGGCTCGCTGGTCGGAGCCTACATCGTCGGCTACCTCGAGACGATAACCGCCTATCTGGTGGCGCCGACCCTGCGCCCGATTCCCGCCCTCCTCCTCCTCGTCCTGATCCTCTACATCCGGCCGCAAGGCCTGCTCGGCCGGCGGTGAGGAGCGCGCGATGAAATCCATCCTGAAATCCCGCATCCTATGGGGCGCCGCCGCCGCGCTCGTCTTTGCGGCTCTGCTGCCGTGGTGGGTCTCGGCCTATCTCCTCGGCATCCTGACGGTCGCCTACTATTTCGGCGTCTTCGCCATGGCCTGGGACCTCCTCTTCGGCTTCGCCGGCGAGGTCAATTTCGGGCCGACCTTCCTGATCGGCCTCGGCGCCTACACGGCCGGAATCGTCGACGACAAGCTCGGCCTGCCGATGATCGTCTGTATCGTCATCGGCGCCGTCGCCGCGATCGTCGGCGGCCTCTTGCTGGCGCTTCCGGCGCTGCGCCTGCGCGGACCCTATTTCGGCCTCGTCACCCTCGTCGCCGTCCTCCTGCTCCAGAATGTCATCGTCATCGGCGCCAGTGTCACCGGCGGCGAGATCGGCATGACGGTGAACGACGTCATCTCGATCGACACCAACGTCAACTACTGGGTTGCGCTGATCTTCCTCACCGTGTGCGGCATCATCCTGTTCGGGCTCTCGCGCTCGGCCGTCGGCCTCATCCTCCAGGCGAGCGGCCAGGACGCGGTCGAGGCGCAGGCGCTCGGCTTCAACGTCACCAAGCACAAGCTTGCGGCCTTTTGCATCAGCGCCCTCTTCTCGGGCGTCGCCGGCGCCATGCTGGTGTTCTATGAGGGAACCGCCTCGGTCGACACCATCATCGATATCGGGATCGGCGTGCAGATCATCATCGCCGCCGTGTTCGGCGGCCGCCGCACCATTATCGGCGCCGTCCTCGGCTCGATCTTCCTCATTCTCGCCGGCGAGCTGCTGCGCCCGCTCGGCCAGCTCAACACCTTCGTCGTCTCCGCTGTCGCCCTCGCCGTCATCCTCTTCTTCCCCGACGGCGTCATGGGTTACGTGCTGCGGTCGAGGGAGCGCGGATGACCGCCGCCCAGCACCCCGCCGCCGCGGCGCCAAAGCTTGAGGTCCGCGGCCTCACCAAGCGCTTCGGCGGCCTCGTCGCCGTCAAGGATATCGGCTTTACCATCTCCGGCGGCGAGATCCTCGGTCTCATCGGCCCGAACGGCTCGGGCAAGTCCACCGTGATGAAGCTGATCATGGGGATCGAGCGGCCGAATGCCGGCAGCATCAAGCTCGAGGGGATGGAAATCGCCGGCTTGCCGTCGCACCGGATCGCGCGCTCGGGGATCGGCATCGTCTTCCAGCATTCGCGCCCGCTGCACCGGCAGACGGTGCTCGAGAACATCAAGCTCGCGCTCCTTCCCGACAGCCTCCTGCGCCTTGTCGCCGACCCGCATGTCGACAAGGAGGCGCGGCGGATCGCCGAGCGCGTCGGTCTCGGCAAGGTCATGCATCGCCATCCTTCGACCCTCCCCTTTGCCGATCTTCGGCGGATGGAGATGGCGAAAGCGATCGCCCGCGACCCCCGCGTCGTGCTCGTCGACGAGCCCTTCGCCGGCCTCACCTCTGGCGAGGTCGAGGCCTTCTCGGACCTCATCCGCAGCATGCGCGCCGATGGGCGCGCGGTCCTCCTCGTCGACCACAACGTCAAGCACGTCGCCGCGCTGGTCGATCGCGTGCTCGCCATGTATCTGGGGGAGAAGGTCGCCGAGGGGACCGCCGACGAGGTCATGCGCAACGAGACGGTGCGGCGGGTCTATCTCGGCGGCAAGATCGAGGCGGCGGAGCGGCGGCCCGCCGCGGCGGGGGGCAAGACCTCCCTTCTGGAGGTGGAGAATGTCAGCGTCTTCTACGGCAAGGCGCAGGCGCTCGACAAGGTCAGCATCAAGGTGCACGACGGCGAGTTCGTCTCGGTCGTGGGGCTCAACGGCGCCGGCAAGACGACGCTCTTCAACGCGATCTCCGGGCTCGTTCCCTATAGCGGAGGAATCCGCTTCGGCGAGCGCGACTTGAAGGGCATGACCCCCGGCGCCATCGCCCGCGGCGGCATCGTGCAATGCCCGGAGACGCGCGAGCTGTTCGGCGATATGTCGGTGCGGGAGAATCTCGATCTCGGCGGCCAGCATCTGAGCGCCGAATCGCGGTCGCGCCAGCTCGCCTGGCTCTTCGAGCTCTTCCCCATCCTGAACGCCCGGCAGGGTCAGGCTGCGCGCACGCTATCGGGCGGCGAGCAGCAGATGCTGGCAATCGCGCGCGCCCTCATGATGCAGCCCAAGCTGCTGATCCTCGACGAGCCCACTCTTGGCCTCGCTCCGGTCATCCTGGACCAGCTCTCGAAGGCGATGCACCTGCTGCGCAAGACGACGCCAATCACCGTCCTTCTCGGCGAGCAGAACGTCACCTTCGCCCTGCCCCATGCCGACCGCGTCTACCTTCTCGAGCACGCGCGGATCATCTGGGAAGGCGACCCGGCGCGCTTCGCCAGCGAGATGGGCACCGGCTATCTCTGAGCCCGCGATCATCCAGCGGCGCTGTCCGGGCCCGCAGGGGAAATGGATCGCCCAGCCACGGTGATGCGGTATAATTCCCGCAGTCGGCAGAGTCGAAGGGATGCCCATGGCGAACGACGACGACGATGCCTCCGAGCTCCTGGAGGAGCACCCGACGGACGAGGACCTGAGCACCCGGGCCGAGCAGGCGTATTTAAGGTACTGCCGCGAGCATCAACTGACGCCCGTCCCCGTGACCATCACAATAAGCCGCGGCGAGAACGGGCAGGAAGTCATCTTGAACGACGTCAACCAGAACGTCGTCACCCGCTTCCAGGTCAAGGACAGGTATCTACGTCGCGTTGCCCCGGTGGCACTGCCGGATTGAGCCGCGGCAACCATCCTCGCTCTCGCCCGCGGTCAGCGGCCCTCGGCGGGGCTCGCCTTCATCTTCGACCAGACTTGCTTGAGCACGGGATGGGCCTCGCTGTCGACGCCGCGCTCGCGCAGCACGTCGTGGAAGCGCTTGAGCATGGCGATCGCCGGCGGGCCACGGCGGATGCCGACGCCCACGGTCAGGATCTCGAGCAGCGCGAGTTGCGCGAGATAGGCCTCGGTGCCGACGCGAAGGGCCTCGTCTTCGGGGACGCGGAACGTCAATGGGATATCGCAGAGCCGCGCCAGGGGCGTGGCGGGCTGCGTTAGGCCAATGACGGTCGCCTTCTGCTCGCGCGCCACCTCGACGGCCTCGAGGAGGAACGGCATGCGACCGACATAGGAGATGGCGAGGACGGCATCCTCTTTCCCGAGGGTTGCCGCCGAGATGAGCTGGAGGTGAGCGTCGAAATATGCGTTGGAGACGAGACCCAGCCGGAAGAAGCGGGCCTGCGCGTCATTGGCGAGAAAGGTCGAGGTCGCGCCGACACCGTAGCAATCGACGCGCCTCGCCTTCGCCAGCGTATCGATGGCCGCCTCGACGGCCGTCACGTCGAGGTGGCGCTCCAATTCGGTCAGCGCGGCCGCGGCGCCGTGGAGGAGCTTGTGGACGATCCCGGCCGTGCTGTCATGGGGATTGACGGAGCGATGGAGATAGGGCGTGCCGCCGACCAGCGCCTGGGCAAGGCGCAGCTTGAAGTCGCGCAGGCCCTGGCAGCCAAGTGAGCGGGAGAAGCGCACGATGGTCGGAGCACTCACCGCCGCGCGCTCGGCCAGTGTCGCCACATTCGCGCGGACCGCCCATTCGGGATCGGAGAGGACAACCTCCGCAACCCGGCGCTGCGCCCCGGATAGCGAACACATGCAGCCACGGATCGTCGCGACGAGATCGAGCGAGGCGTTCGTCATGGGCGCTCAGAAAAAGGTCCGGATCGCCGATTTGATGGTGTAGTCGTCATCGACGAGCCAGAGGAGCTGCCACTTGTCGAAGGTCGTGCAGGGATGGGAGATGCCGCAGGCGACGAGATCGCCGACGCGGGGGCCATCGCCGCCCGAAAATTCCAGATAGGCGTGCTGATCGTTGAGCTTACCGATGCGCCAGCTCGCCTCCGCCGCATTGGGGGTCGACGACGTTCCAAGGCGGAACCAGGCGATCGGTTTCGGCAGCTCGATATCGTAGGAGACGTCCCGGCGCCCCATGGTGAGAATGGCGAGGCCGGGCTCGGGCCGCGACTGCACCTGGGACCAGATCTCGAGGGCCGGCCTGAGACCGGGCCGCTCCTGCCATTTGGCGCCGCTGCGCGCCCGGATCGGGCCCAGCATCCGCTCATAAATGCCGGTATCGTGGGTGAAGTAGCAGCCGCTGCGCAGGACGGTCCGCACCGGGCGCGACAGCCGCGTGGGCAGCTCCCGCGCCACGATATCGAAGGCGGCTGAGCCGCCGGCGCTGAGAATGATCTCGCTCGCGGCGAAGAGGCCTTCCCGATCGCAGGCGAGCGCCACCGCCTTGACGGTGTCGAGAAGGGCCGCGACCCGGGGCACGTCCTCGTCCGATTTCCCGGTAACCGTCAGCCCCTCATAGCACTCGATGCCGACGAGACGAATGTGGCGGGAGGCCGCCACGCGGCGTGCCAGCGTCAAGGCCTCGGTCTCGCTGCGGCAGCCGGTGCGGCCGCCCGCGATGCCGATCTCTAACAGCACCGTGAACGGACGCTGCAACCCCTTCGCCTCTGCGAGCGCCGCCAGGATTTCGAATTGCGCTTCCGAATCGAGAAGGAAGGCGAAATCGAGATCGGCGTGGCGGTTGAGGAGCTCGATCACGGCGAGGATATCGCGCCGGCCGATCAGCTGGTTCGCCATGATGATCCGCCGCAGGCCGAAGCGCACGCAGATGCCGAGCTGGTTCACCGTCGCGACGGTGATTCCCCAGGCGCCGCCGGCAAGCTGGCGGGCAAAAAGCTGGGGCGACATCGTGGTCTTGCCGTGGGGCGCGAGGAAAACGCCGCATTCGGCCGTAAAGTCGCGCATCCAGGCCTGATTATGGTCGAGCGCCGATTCCTTGAGGACGGCGAGGGGAAACGGCAGGTCCTGGCGTAGCACGTTCCATTTCAGACGGCCGACCTCCTTGGGCGTCGACGGCGCTGCGTTGGTCGGATAGCCCTTGTAGCGGCTGTCGATGATCTCGTTCTCGATGGCGCTCAGATCGATCATGGCGCGAAACCTCGCAGGCTCTCACGGAACATCGTCACGGATGCAGGCTTTCCAATGGCCGGGCGCGGCCTCCCACAACTCGGGAACGCGCGCCGCACGTGGACTCGCTCGATCGGAATGAGCGGAGCGGACGGAGCCATCGCGCGCTCCTAGACCGACCGGCGCAGCTTGGGATCGAGCAGATCCCGGAGTCCATCGCCCACCATCTGCAGCGACAGGGCCGCAAGCACGATGGCGAGGCCGGGAAAGAGGATGATCCAGACCGCCTGATGCGCGAATTGCTGTCCCGACGAGATCATGGTGCCCCAGGTCGGCAGCTCCGGCGGCACGCCGACGCCGAGATATGAGAGCGCCGCTTCCGCGAGGATGGCATAGGCGAAGATGAAGGTCGCCTGCACCAGGATCGGCGAGGTCACGTTCTGCAGGATATGGACGAGGAGGATGCGCCAGCCCGGCACGCCGAGGGCGCGCGCCGCCTCGACGAAGAGGAGCTCGCGCACAACGAGGGTGGAGGCGCGCACGACGCGCGCAACGCGCGGCGCATAGACGATCGAGAGCGCCAGGATGACATTCGCCATCGATGGGCCGAGGACCGCCACGAAGGCGATGGCGAGGAGGATGTCAGGCAGCGACATCATGGCATCCACGATGCGCATGATGGGGCCGTCGAGCCGCGAGAAATACCCCGCGAGCAGTCCCATCAGCACGCCGGCGGCGATGGAGAGCGCCACCACGAGGGCGCCGATCGCGAGGGAATAGCGCCCGCCATAGATGACACGCGCGAAGATGTCGCGGCCGAGCTCGTCGGTCCCGAACCAGTGCGCCGCGCTCGGGCCCTTGAGGCGATCGAGCACCTTGAGCGCCGTTGGGCTGTAGGGCGTCGCCAAGGGGGCCGCGACGGCGAGCAGCACGATGATCGCCAGAAGGATCATGCCGAGCAGGACTAGCCGCCGCTGGGCCAGCTTGCCCAGCACCTGGGTCAGGGAAAGGCGGTGAGCGATCGTCGTCAATAGCGCACGCGCGGATCGACCGCCATGTAGAGGAGGTCGATCGCCAGATTGATCAGGACATAGAGCCCGGCGATGACGAGGAGCGCGCCCTGGATCACCGGGTAGTCCCGCCGTAGCACGGCCGAGACGATGAGATTGCCTACGCCCGGCAGGCTGAACACGGTCTCGGTCACGATGGCGCCGCCGATGAGGAGGGCGATGGTCAGCCCGATCACGGTGATGATGGGGATGAGCGCGTTGCGCAGCGCGTGCCTGAGCACCACGCTCGCCTCGCCGAGGCCCTTGGCCCGCGCGGTGCGGATATGGTCCTCGCCGAGAACGTCGAGCATGCTTGCCCGCGTAAAGCGGATGATGAGCGCGGAGTTGAGCACCCCGAGCACGATCGCGGGGAGTATCAGATGATGCAGCCTGTCGCCGAGCGGGGCGCCGGGGTCGCCATAGCCGGCAACGGGAAACCAGCCGAGCTTAACGGCGAAGAGCTGGATCAGGAGGAGGCCGAACCAGAAGCTCGGGATGCTGGCGCCGAGCATCGCCGTGCCGGTGAAGGCCTGATCGACGACCTTGCCGCGCCAGACCGCCGAGACGATGCCGCAGGGAACGCCGATGCCCGCCGCGATCAGGATCGAGAACAGGGTCAGGAAGAAGGTCGGCTCCGCGCGCTCCCAGAGCGCCCGGGTGACGGGGCGCTGGAGGAAGATCGAGCGCCCGAGATCGCCGCGCAGGAGCTCGCGCAGCCAGAGGACGAACTGCACGGGAATCGGCTGATCGAGCCCGTAGGTGGCGCGCAACTTCGCCACATCCGCCGGGGTCGCCTGGTCGCCGAGCATGACCGCGGCAGGATCGCCCGGCGCCAGGCGCGTGATGAAGAACACGAGGGTGGCGACGAGCAGCATCACCACGACCATGCCGACGAGGCGCGAGGCGAGATAGCGGATCATCGCCGCTCAGCCTCCCCTGGTGAAGGCTCCGGACTGGCGCACCGCCGTGGCGGCCGCCGCCAGTCCAAGCATGCGTCGTTACGATTTGAGGCCGACATTCCAGAAGAACGGCCAGGGCATCGGCGTGTACCCTTCGAGCCTGGTCGAGACCGCGACGAGGCTATTGAAGTTGCCGACCTTGATGAACGGCACCTCGTCATAGATCACGGCCTGCACCTTGCCCCAAAGGGCGCCGCGCTTGACGGGATCGCTCTCGCCGTTGAAGGCGGCAAGGGCGGCGTGCTTGGCCGGCGTGTCCCACCAGCCCGGCGCGCCGTTGCCGAGCTGCGGCGGCGTGAGCATCGGCTCCGGCAGGAAAGGCGAATGGGTAATGTAGATGTCCCACAGCGCCGGATCGTTGCGCCGCTGGATCAGGGTCGCCCAATCGACCACCTGCATGTCGACCTTGAATCCCGCCTGCTTCAGGTTCTCCGCCATCACGAGCGCCATGCGGTAGTGGAACTCGTATTGCCGGCTCGTGAGGATGCGGATCGGCGTATTCTTGTAGCCGGCGGCTTCCAGCAGAGCATGGGCCTTCTTCGCATCGGCGCGGTTATAGTTCTCGGTGCCCGCCGTCGAATAGAAGAGCGAGCCCTTCGGATAGAAATTGCCCTCGACGCTGAAGAAGCGCGGCTCGCCGAAGGCCGCGGTCATCATGTCCGTCTCGTTGAGGGAGACCTGCACCGCCTGGCGCAGGGTCTTGTTCGCAAGCGGCCCCTGCTTCGTGTTGAGCACCAGATAGGGGAAGCCGAAATGCTCGGTGATGACCGGCCTCACGTTGGGCTTGCCGTCGAGCTGGCCATAGGCCTCGGCGGGCAGGAGATCGGCGAACTGGTACTGCCCCGCCAAGGCGCCCTGGACCCGCGTATCCGCGTTCGGGACAGGGACGAAGCGAAGCTGGTCGAGGAGCGCCTCCCGCCGCCCGGCATAGCCGCTCGCGGGCTCGCTGCGCGGCTTATAGCCGTCGAAGCGCACCATCAGCACGTATTGATCGGGCTTGCGCTCCTTGAGCATGTAGGGGCCGGTGCCGATGAACTGCGTGAGCGGGTTGGCGATCACCGTCGCGGGCATGATGGCGGCGAAGCCGTTGGGCAAGGCGAGCTGGGCCAGAAGCGGCGGATAGGGATGGTTGAGTGCGAGCGTCACGATGTGCGGGTCTGCGGCCGCGAGGCTCTTGACCTCTTGGGCGACGGCCTTTCCCCGCGGCGCCATCTCCATCCAGCGCTTGAGCGAGGCGATGACGTCGTCGGCCGTCATCTCCTTGCCGTTGTGGAACTCGACGCCTTGGCGCAGCGGAATCGTATAGGTGAGGCCGTCGCTGGAGATGCGCGGCATGCTCTCCGCCAGCATCGGCGCCACATTGCCGTGCGCGTCGAAGGCATAGAGCGTCTCGTAGACGTGCTGCATGATCGTGCCGACGAGATCCGCCGTCGAGGCCATCGGATCGAGGGTTTGCGGCTCGCCGATCATCGCGATATCCACAACGCCGCCCTTGGCCGCCGCCGCGGCGGGGCTCAGAGCGAATGCGCTCCAACAGGCCAGGCTCAGGATCGCCAAGCCGAGGGCCAGAGGGGCGCCGGGACGGCGCCTGGCGACGAGCGAGCGCAGCCGGACTCGAAGGCGAGATTGGATGACAGGCATGGGACCTCCCTGACCGCCTCGCTTCTCGGCTCGCGTTTCGGCACTGGCTCCGCCGTCGAAGGCTAGGCCACGCGGCTTCTCGCAAGGCGTCTGTAAATAAATTACATAACGTCCCTGAGCAGGCAAGCGCTGTTCTATTCTCTTACCCCAAGCTGCGCCGGGTCTCGCCAATTGCCTCCACGCGGTAGGTAATTTTATTTCATCTCAATCCGCCGCCCTTCCTCGGGATCGCGACGGGAACCGATCGCCTCAAGGGTCGCAACGAGAGCGCGCCATGTGAGCCGACGCGGTTCTCAAGCGCGTAGCGCGGGCAGGCGCCGAGCGTGCCGCTCGGCCATCGCTCTCTTCGACCCGGGGATTAAACCTTCAACTCACCACGCTCGTATATGAAGATCGTGTTCGAGGCGTGGGATTGCGCATTGAGCGCATGAGGTTGGGAAAGCTCCTCGCGCGTGTTCATCTTCTTGAGCTTCTGTAGAACCGGCAATGCGCGATCCGGCATCATCCGGCAGAGAAACGTTCCCGCGTTGACGCGCACCGCCATATTGGGATGATCGAGAAACGGCAGCAACACTGTTCTGCCGGGAGCGACCTCATCGAGCTCCTTTACGAGCGCCAATAGTCGGTGCACGGCGCGAGCGCTTCCTTTGTAGTCGTCGACGTCGTATCCGGCGTATTGTCGCTCCGACACAGCGACAAATTCCTCGAGAAGCTGCTCGGCTGTCAGGTTCTTCCCTGCGCCCTTCGCGCGCTTTGTCTTGCCCGGCATCTGCGTTACTCCTTCAAAATTCCCACGTCTCTCAGGATTTGCAGCCCCTTTTCGCGGTTGGTCTCCAGGGACTGCGTCCTCAGCCATTCGCGAACCGAGCGTCCCTGACATTCCGGGCAGGTCTGCATATAGCAGGAATTGACCTCCTCGTGCAGAAGGAGCGGTATGCGGACGATGTTGTCGGTGTTTTGGATGACGCTGGCCGGAAACCGCGAGCTTTGCTCAACGATGTGATGATAGATATAGCCATCGCCCGCCGCGCCAAATCTCTTGATGAAGTCAGACAAACTTTCAAAACTCGCCATATCCGCCCTCATTCCAAGCTTCTTGAAGTCCGAGAACGAGTCAAAGCTGATCGAGTTGCCGCTCATCCGAAGCTCTTCGAGCGTTTGAGGACCGTGAGCGGCGAACGCTCTCACGGCATCCACCGACACTCGGAATTGATCGTATTCGTGGAGTGCCTGGTAGATGTCGTAGACCGTGGAGACTCCGACCGCGACATCGACGACGGGGATCGCATCGAGCAACAGATCACCGCCGAGCTTGAGCGCCGACGTGGCGGCAGCGCGAAACGCCCGGCGACCTGCGAGCTTCACCGCGCGATCGATCACCTCTTGGGCAGGGTTCGGCCGGGCCGGGTCCTCCATCGGCTCCGGCGGATTGTGGCCCATGCCGGGGCTCCCAGCCTTAGGTGCAAATTGCCCACCGCGACGGTCTGGCGCCCCCGCCGGATAGCGCGGATGCTTTTCGGGATCCCATTCGCCCTTGAGGAGACCGCTCTCCTGAAGCAGCGTCGCCAGCTTCTCCGTGTCATCCGACAATGGAAGGACCTCCGTTGAAGACGGGAGGTCGGGAAGCTGCAAATGCAAAGCCGCGATTTGCGCCAGGGCGACGTCGCCACCGTTGAGGGCGCGCGCGACCGTCCCCAGGCCGGCGGCTTTCCTCCTTGCGTCTACCGGCAGACCATAAGACGCGCTCAATGCCTTGCTAAGATCCTCTTCGTCGCGGGGCTCCCATGCGTCCTGGCCATGGGCATTTCGCACGCGCTTCAGCAGCGGAATCTCCCCGGCGAAAAGACCATCGGGGCCACAAGAGATACCCTTTCGGCTTCCAGCCGGCGATAAAGCGAACTCTCGAATAAAGGGAATATTCATCGTCGTGCTCGCGCGTTGATATTCATGAACATAATGCGAACATACCGAGGGAGTCAAGTGTCTTGATGGCTGAAAAAGAGCTGCCGAATGCGCGAAAACGAGCCGCCGGGCCACCGCTCGGGTCGCAGCTTGTCGGGCCTGCCGATACCAACACGTACCAGCAATCTGCCTTGCTGGACGACCTTGGAAGACTTGCGCCGATGTTCGCCGCCGCGCGCTTCGCGCGAAAAATTTTTTCGTTTCAGCCACTTACGGCGAAGAGCGCGTAACAGCGTCGGTATAAAGGATGCGAGGGAGTGTGCTTCCCGAGACATAGGTGACACTTCATACCGGAGACATGGGTAACACTTTGGGCATTTTCGGGGGGAGCCGGGGATGCCGTGGAAGGAGTGTCGCCCAATGG
>Ga0209062_1000565_pt1 | contig 103538 bp, 96 predicted proteins | sample Coa_R2_2_FD_187158 | JGI IMG/M metagenome (GOLD analysis project Ga0209062, IMG submission 187158) | Surface soil microbial communities from Centralia Pennsylvania, which are recovering from an underground coalmine fire - Coalmine... | ecosystem: Environmental > Terrestrial > Soil >...
CGGCCTCGGAGAGCTTGACGGCGTATTTGGTGTTCACACGCAGCCTCCTTCACACGGGAGGCTACGCAGCATACCATGATCACAACCGCCTCGCAATTCACGCGTGACGGAGTACTAGAGCGATTTTCAAGACGCTGAAGCCACCCCGACGGCCCGGCGGCAGGGGACAAGCCCCTGCCCTACGTCCGCTTCGCCGGAAGAGGGAAACAGCCGCCGCGCCGGGCGGGCGGCAGGGGACGAGCCGCTGCCCTACGTCCGCTTCGCCGGAAGAGAGGAACAGCTTCTACGACGAGGTGGACGGCTATCAGGCCGCCGGCCAGCCCTGCGCCCGCTTCGCTGGAGGAGGCGAACAGCCGCAGCGCCGGCCGGGCGGCAGGGGACGAGCCCCGGCCCTACGCTACCGCCAAGGCATAGCGGCGCCATGGCCGCGACAACCGCTGCAGCACCTGGCTAGCCGGCGAGCTGCACCTCGGTGGCACCGTCGCCGCCGGCGCGGCGGTCGGCGGGCGCCCAGCTTCGCACGAGCGAGTGTCGCGACAGCAGGTCGCGTACCGCCTTGCGCACTGCGCCGGTCCCGTGGCCGTGGATGATCCGCACGGCCGGCAGCCCCGCCAGCACCGCATCGTCCAGGTAGCGCTCGACCGCTTCCGTTGCCTCGGCCGCGCGCTGCCCGCGCAGGTCCAGCTCCAGCGGCACCGGGCCGCTCGGCGCCGGCAGCGGCGGCGCAGCGGGCACGTAGGTCACCGGCGCGGGCTCCTCGCTCCCGGCCTCGACCGCGTCGGGCGGCGTCAGCTCCGCCGTCTTGACGCGCACGCGCAGGCCGCCCATCTCCACCTCGGCCTCGCGCCCGTCGGCGCTAAGCGAACGCACGACGCCGCGCGCGTTCAGCCGCGGCACGCCCACGCGGGCGCCCACGGCCACCGGCGGCGGGGGCGGCGGCGCCGGCCGCGCGCGGCGCCACTGGCGCGACTCGGGCGCCGCGACGGGCGCGAGCGCGGCCGCCCGGTCGGCGATCTCCTCGACGGCGGTCCGATCGGCGCGCGCGGCCCGCGCCGCGGCTAGCTCGCGCTGGACCTCGCGGCGCAGGTCGGCCAGCATCGCCTCCGACTCCTGGCGCGCGCGCCGCCAGATGGCCTCGCGCTCCTGCTCGACCGCCGTCACCTGGCGCTCGCGCCGCGCCAGCAGCTTCGCCGCGTCCTCGGCCGCCCGCGCCGCCCGCTCGCGCGCCGCCGCGGCCGCCGCCCGCTCCTGCTGAATCTCCGCCAGCAACTGCTCGACCGCGACGTTCTCAGGGGCGAGCAGATCCCGCGCGCCCTCGACGACGGACGCCGGCATCCCCAGCCGCGTCGCGATCGCCAGCGCGTTCGAGCGTCCGGGCAACCCCACGCTGAGGCGGTAGGTCGGCGACAGCGTGTCCAGGTCGAACTCCACCGAGGCGTTCTCGACGCGCGGCGTCAGATGCGCGTAGGTCTTCAGCTCCGAGTAGTGCGTCGTCGCCACGACGATGCAGCCGCGCTCCTGCAAGTAGCGCAGGATCGAGCGGGCCAGCGCCGAGCCCTCCTGGGGATCGGTGCCGGCGCCCAGCTCGTCCAGCAGCACCAGCGAGCGATTGTCGGCCGCTTGCAGGATGCTGACGATCCGCGTGACGTGGGACGAGAAGGTAGACAGGCTCTGCTCGATGCTCTGCTCGTCGCCGATGTCGGCGTAGACGCCGTCGAACACCGTGCTGAACGAGCCGTCGGCGGCCGGTAACTGCAAGCCGCACTGCGCCATCAGCGCCAGCAGCCCGATCGTCTTGAGCGCCACCGTCTTGCCGCCCGTGTTCGGGCCGGTGATCAGCAGCACGTCGAAGTCGCGCCCCAGCTCGACGCTGATCGGCACCACCTCGCCCGTCAGCAGCGGGTGCCGCGCCTCGACGAAGCGGAGGACGGGGGGGCGCGTGCCCTCACCCCCCGCCCTCTCCCAGGGGGAGAGGGCGCTAGACCTGCTCCCCGCACCACTCGCCTCCGCGCCTGGGGAGAGGGGGCTGGCCGCGCGCCCCTCGCCTCCTGGGAGAGGGGCCGGGGGGGAGAGCGCGCGCGGCGCCCGCAGGTCGGGGCGGGTCGCGCGCTGCTCTTCCGCAAGGCGGGCCATGGCGAAGTGCAGGTCTAGCTCGGCCAGCGCCTCGACGCTTGCTTCCAGCCCGTAGTGGTCGGCGCCAATCAGCCCGCTCAGCTCGGCCAGCACGCGCTCGACCTCGCGCTGCTCCTCGATCTGTAGCTCGCGCCAGCGGTTCGTGAGGTCGAGCACCGCCAGCGGCTCGACGAACACCGTCGCGCCGCTGGCCGACTGGTCGTGAACGATACCCCGCACCTGGTTGCGGTACTCCACCTTGATCGGCACGACGTAGCGGCCCTCGCGCATCGTGACGATCGGCTCCTGGAGCGCCGAGCGGTAGGCCGGCGAGCCGAGCAGCTCTTGCAGCTTGTCCATCAGCCGGCCGTAGGCGCCGCGGACCTGGAGGCGAAGCTGGCGCAGCGTGGGGCTGGCATCGTCGAGCACCTCGCCACCATCACCGATCGCGCGGTCGACGGCCTCCACGACCGCGCGGTGCTCGCCCAGCCGCTCGGCGATGCGCGCGAGCGCAGGCAGCTCGTCCGTGTGCTTGAGCACGGTCGTCTTGAGGATCGCCGCCGCCCGCCCCGTGGAGGCCACGTCCAGCAGCTCGGTGGGCTGGAGCACGCCCCCCACGGCCGCCCGGCGCAGCAGCGGCCGCACGTCGTGGGCACCGCCCACCGTCAGCGTGGGACGCTGCGCGCGCAGGGTCCGCGCCTCAGCGGTCGCGGCCTGGCGCCGGCGCGCCTCCGCCACGTCGGTCGTCGGCTCGAGTGCGAGCGCCAGCGCGTGCGACGCCGAGAACGCCGTGTGAGCGGCGAGCCGGGCAAGCACCTTGTCTAACTCGAGCGCCTCGTAGTCGCTACGCTTCACGGCTGAATTCGTCCCTCTTGCGCGATGGCCACGCCCGGCACCCAGTGGCCCACGTAGTCGGCGAAGTCGGGCGCCTCTTTGAACAGCGTACGCACGATGAGCGAGTCCTGAATCGCGTAGTGGACGGTCGAGCGCCGCGTACTGGACTCGAGAAATGGCCAGCGCCCGTACACGAGCACCTCGGCCACACCCACCGTGGCGATCATCAGCAGGACCCCGAGCAGCAGTCCAAGAAGCATGCCACCCAGGCTATCCAGACCTCGAATTGTACTGTCCGTTTCCTCGCCGAGCCGAGTGTAAGGATAGAGACGCCGGATGAGCACGAACCAGGTCGCCGCGACGAAGCACATCACGAGCAGATAGGACATTCCCTGGAAGAAGGCCGGCGTGCGCACGAGCGCGGCGTCGTTGAAGGCGCCGCCGAGCGGCTCGTAGAGCGCCTCGGCCACCATGAACGCCACCATCGCGGCGCTGACGGCCACGAGCTGGCGCAGCACGCCCGTCCGCCAACCCCAGATCATCGCCCCGAGCACGATGGCCGCTAGGAGCGCGTCGAACAGATTCGGCATGGCTCCCCCGCCCTCCCGCAAGCTGGTCAGGGTCCGATGGACGCCATTGCCCAGTACTTCGTGGCCCGGGAGGTGGCAAGGAGAACCACGCGCCGCCCTGCGCACGACGCGAGTACCAGACGCCTAAATTGTGAGCCTGGGGGCGCGCCGTGCGCTAGCGAGGGCGCGGTTAACGTCCCCGAATCGTAGCGCCGAATTGCTGCCGGAGCGCCGCCTCGACGGCCGCCTGGCGCGCCGCCGTCTCCTCGTCCGTGAGCGTCCGGTCGGGCGCGCGGTAGACGAGCGCGTACGCGAGGCTCTTGTGGCCGGCGGGGATCGGCGCGCCGCGGTACACGTCGAACAGCCGGACCTCGGCGAGCAGGGGCTCGCCCGCGGCCCGGATGGCGGCCGCCACGTCGGCCTCGGGCACCGCCTCGGCCACGACGACCGCGAGGTCCATCGCCACGCCCGGGAGGCGCGGCAGCGGCGTGTACGGCGGCTGCTCGCCCGCCACGCGCACCAGCGCGGCGAACTCTAGCTCCGCCGCGTACACCGCGCGGCCCTCCAGCTCGAAGCGCTCGGCCACCAGCGGATGCACCTGGCCGCACACACCCAGCCGCACGTCGCCGGCCCAGACCGCCGCGCTGCGCCCCGGGTGCAGGGCGGGATGCGTCTCGGGCACGAAGCGCACCCCCGACACCCAGAGCGCCCGCAGGACGGCCTCGATCGCGCCTTTCAAGTCGAAGAAGTCGCCGGGCTCGGCCGGCTGGTTCCAGGCCACCGGCGCGCGCGGGCCGGTGAGCACCAGCCCCAGGCGAAGCGCCTCGGCCGGCAGCGGGTCGAGTGGCGGCAGGTACACGCTTCCCAGCTCGAACAGGTAGACCCGCTCACGGTGCCGCACGTTCGCCGCTACCGTTTGCAGCAAGCTGCCGAGCAGGGTCGTCCGCAGGTAGGCCCGGTCCTGGCTCATCGGGTTGTAGACGGGGATCAGCGCGGCATCCCGCTCGGGGATCGCTGCAGCATCGATGGACCGCGCCTCGCCTTCGCCGGCGTTCGGGAGGGCCGGAGGAGGCCACACCGCCGCGCTGTCGAGCCGTCGCAGATCGTCGCCGTCCACGAGCGAGTAGGTGATGACTTCCTGATAGCCGCACGCCACCAGCGTCCGCTTCGTCGTCTCCGCCAACGCCCGCCGGGGGTCGGTCCAGGGCTCGGGCAGCCGCCCCGCGGGCAGCGCCGTGGGGATCGTGTCGTAGCCGTGGATGCGCGCGACTTCTTCGGCGATGTCCGCCGGCCCCTCCACGTCCCGCCGGAAGCTGGGCACACGGACGAGGAGAGCGCCCTCACCCCCGGCCCCTCTCCCAGGGGGAGAGGGGAGTACGGTTGATTCGCTCCCGGGGGGAGAGGGGAGTACATCTGGCCCCCTCTGGGAGAGGGCGGGGGGTGAGGGCACGGGCGCAGGCTCGACCTCGAAGCCGAGCGAGCGCAGCGTGGCGCCGATCACGTCGGCGCTGTAGTGTTGACCGAGCAGGCCGCTGACGCCCGCCGCGCTGACCCTGATCGTGTGCGGCGGCTCGGGCACGGGGTACTCGTCCACGTGGCCCGCGGCCGCCTGGCCGCCCGCGAGCTGCACGATGAGCGCCGTGGCGCGGTCGGCGGCGCGCGTCGTGCCGCCCGGATCGACGCCGCGCTCGAAGCGCCGCGACGCCTCGCTCGCCAGGCGCAGCGCACGGCCGGTGCGGCGCACGCTGCGCGGGTCGAAGTGCGCCGACTCCAGCACCAGGCGCGTCGTGGCGGCGCTTACCTCGGTGTCGGCGCCGCCCATCACGCCCGCCACGGCGATCGGCCGCTCCGCGTCGGCGATCACCAGCATATCGGGACTCAGGGCGCGGTCCACGTCGTCGATCGTGCGGATGCGCTCGCCCGGCCGCGCTCGCCGCACGACGATGCCGCCGCGCAGGGTGTCCGCGTCGAAGGCGTGCAGCGGCTGGCCCAGCTCCAGCATCACGTAGTTCGTCACGTCCACCACGTTGCTGATCGGCCGCATGCCGGCCAGGTACAGGCGGCGCTGCAGCCAGAGGGGCGACGGCCCGATGCGCACACCCTCGATCACCGTGGCGGAGTAGCGCGGGCAGAGATCGGGCGCCTCGATCGTCACCGTGATGAGCCGCTCGACGGGCGTGGGCCCAGTGGGCGGCGCCGTCGCGGGCGCGTGCAGCGGCGTGCCGGTGAGCGCGCCCACCTCGCGGGCCACGCCCACCACGCTCAGGAGATCGGGCCGGTTCGGCGTCACGTCCAGGTCCAGCACCACGTCGCCCAGGTAGTCGGCCAGCAGCGCACCCACCGGCGCGTCCGCCTCCAGCACGTAGATGCCCGAGCGGTCCTCCGCGATGCCTAGCTCGGCGCCCGAGCAGAGCATGCCCTCGGAGGCGACGCCGCCGAACGCGCGGCGCTCGATGCGGCCCGACGCCAGGACCCCGCCCTCCAGCACCACCGGCACGCGGTCGCCCGCCGCCAGGTTCGTCGCGCCGGTCACCAGCCTGCGCGTGCCCTCGCCCACGTCGACCCGCGCTACTTGCAAGCCCGGATTGCTCGGGTGCGGCTCCAGCGACTCGATGCGGCCGACGACCACGCGCTCCCACGCCGCGCCCAGGCGCTCGACAGCACCGACCTCGACGCCGGCCATCGTGAGGCGGTGCGCCAGGTCCTCGACCGGCACCTCGACCATGACGTACTCGCGCAGCCAGCTCAGCGGAATGCGCACGATAAGCCCTCAGCCGTTAGCTCTCAGCCATCAGCCGTCAGCTCTCAGCCGTCTGCTGATCGCTGATGGCTGAGAGCTGACGGCTCTTAATGAAATTGCTCCAGGAACCGGAGGTCGTTGCCGTAGAAGAGGCGGATGTCGTCGATCTGGTACTTCACCATCGCGATGCGCTCGGGCCCCATGCCGAAGGCGAAGCCCGTCACCCGCTCGGGATCGTAGCCCGCGCCCCGCAGCACGCGCGGGTGGACCATCCCCGCACCCAGCAGCTCGATCCAGCCGGTGCCCTTGCAGACGCGGCAGCCGCCGCCGCGGCAGATGTGGCAGGTGATCGACATCTCCATGCCCGGCTCGACGAACGGGAAGTAGTCGCAGCGGAAGCGGCACTGCACCTCGGGCCAGAACATCTGGCGGGCGAAGGCGGTCAGCACGCCCTTCAGGTCGGCCATCGTCAGGCCCACGTCCACCGCCAGGCCCTCGACCTGGTAGAACATCCACTCGTGCGAGGCGTCTTGCGCCTCGTAGCGATAGCAGCGGCCTGGCACGACGACCCGCACCGGCGGGTACTCGTCGGCCGCGCCGCCCGCCGCGCCCAGCGTGCGCTCCATCACCCGCACCTGGTTCGGCGACGTGTGCGTGCGCAGCACCACGTCGGGCGGGCGCACGTAGAACGTGTCCCACATGTCGCGCGCCGGGTGCTCGGCGGGGATGTTCAGGGCCTCGAAGTTGTAGTAGTCGGTCTCGACCTCTGGCCCCTCGGCCACCTGGAAGCCCATGTCGCGGAAGATCGCCAGGATGCGGTCGACCACCAGCGTCGTCGGGTGCAGGCCGCCGAGCCCTGCCGGCCGCCCCGGCAGCGTCACGTCCAGCCGCTCGCGCTCGAGCGCGGCGGTTAGCTCGGCCGCCTTCAACGCCTCGCCGCGCGCCCCGAGCGCCGCCTCCAGCGCCTCCTTGACGGCGTTGGCGGCCTGACCCGCGGCGGGCCGCTCGGCCGCCGGCAAGCTGCCCAGGCCGCGCAGCACCTCGTTCAGCGCGCCGCGCCGGCCCAGGTATTCGACGCGCAGCTGCTCCAGCGCGTCCGTCGAGGCGGCCGCGGCGATCGCCGCCAGCGCCCGCTCGCGGATCGCCGCCAGCCGCGCGGTGATGTCGGTCGGTTCTCCCTGCACCTTGGGGCATTCTCCCTGCATATGAAGGCCCCCCCATCGCTCCCCGCACGGGGAGTGGCCGGGGGGGCAGGCTCCTGCGTGGGCTCGGGTGGGGCGCTCAGGCCAGGGCGGGCGCCAGGCGCTCGCGCGCCAGGGAGGCCAGGCGCGCGAACTCGGCCGGATTGTTCACCGCCAGCTCGGCCAGCATCTTGCGGTCCAGCGCCACGTCGGCCTGCTTCAGGCCGTAGATGAAGCGGCTGTAGCTCAGGCCGTTCAGGCGCGCGGCCGCGTTGATACGAATCGTCCACAGGCGGCGGAAGTCGCGCTTGCGTTCGCGGCGGTGGCGATACGCGTACGCGAGCGCGCGCATGACCGCCTCGTTCGCCGTCTTGAACAGCTTGCGGCGGCCCCCCCGGTACCCCTTGGCCATCACGAGGATCTTTTTGTGGCGGCGATGGGCGGCCATGCCGCGCTTGACACGTGTCATCGGAAACTCACTTCTTCTTCGATGGTAGGGCGGAGACTCGTGCTCCGCCGCCACGACCCAGGGCCGTTGCAATCATCGGTCTGGGCCGGCTCAGCGCTACTTCGGATACTTCTTGGCGTAGGGCAGCAGCAGCCGCACGCGCGGCACGTCGGCCGCCGCCACCGGCTGCATCTCGTCGTACTCGCGCTTCGCCCGGTCGGAGCGATTGCGGCGCAGATGGCTCTTGCCGTGGCGTGTCCGCAGGAACCGCCCGGAGCCGGTCACCTGAAAGCGCCGCGCCGTGGCCTTGTGCGTCTTGAGCTTGGGCATCGTTCACCATCCCGAGAGCGGAATACAGAAAGGCGCGGCGCACGGGCCACCGCAGCAGTCCGGATTCTAGCACAGAGCTTCCCGTGGCTCCAAACGCGCGCCGCGCCGTCTAGTATCAGACGGTCGCAACGCTGGAGGCCTCGACGATGGCCCGCGAGCCCCTGCTGCCGGCACTTACATGGTGGCCGAGTGTCATGCCTTGCTGCTGGCCCGCCTGAACCGCCGCATCGCCCTACAGTTCCTCGATCAGAGGTGTCCGCTGTTCTAGCCTCTCCTCCCGCCACTCAAGCCGCCGGAACGCCTACCTGAACAGTTTACCTGCATGTTCTCGCCGACCCCGCGGGGCGGCGCGCTCACGCGGTCGACGGCGAACTCGGCCGGATGTTCTGGTTGAGATGGAAGAAGTTCGTCGGATCGTAGCGGTCCTTGACCGCCACCAGCCGGTCGTAGTTCGCGCCGTACGCCGCCCGGATCCGGCCGGCGCCTTCCTGGCCGCCTTCGAGGTAGTTGACGTACACTGCACCGGCCGCGAACGGCCGGATGGCGTCCCAGAGGTCGCGCGCCCAGCGCACGTTGCGCTCGGCGTCGGCCGGGTCCGTCCAGCGCGAGATGATCAGCAAGTTGTAGTCCCAGTCGCGGTGGCCGAAGGCGGTCGCGTCCGGGGCCACCCGGCGATAGGCGCCGCCGAACTGCTCTAGCACCACTGCCGACAGCGGCGACGGCGTCGCGGCGAACTGCTCGACGAGCCGGTCGATCGCCTCGTCCGGCAGGCCGGCCAGGAACTCGGACTTCCAGTAGTTCTGAAGGCCGAATGGGAAGCCCTCGTCCAGCAGGGTCTGCATCTGCTCGTAGCGCAGGGGAGCCACCAGATCGGCCATCGGCGCAGTGCGCTCCCGGAGCGGCCGGAGCTGCGCCTCTCCCTGCTCGATCGGGCCGTTATAGCAGACGATCAGGGCGAGCACCCGCTCGCCCTCGGGCGTGGTCATCAGGGCGGGGAACACCGACGAGGCGTCCGGCGCCGACGCGTTGTAGTCGCGGATGGTGCGCAGGACGTCCGGCGCCCGGTCGAGCGGATAGAGCAGCATGCCACCGAGGACCGGGCCGACCGGATGGAGGCGGAACTCGAACGAGGTTACCACCCCGAAGTTGCCGCCGCCGCCGCGCAGGCCCCAGAACAGGTCGGCGTGCTCGTCGGCGCTCGCGGTCACGACGCTGCCGTCTGCGAGGACCACGTCGGCCGAGACCAAGTTGTCGCTGGCCAGGCCGTAGCTGCGGCCCAGCCAGCCGAAGCCGCCGCCGAGGGTCAGCCCCGCGATCCCGGTCGACGAGACGGCCCCGCCCGTCGAGGCCAGGCCGAACGCCTGGCATTCGCGGTCGAACTCGCGCCAGGTCAGGCCCGCCTGCGCGCGCACGGTACGAGCGACAGGGTCCACCCGAATCCCCTTCATCAAGCTCAGGTCGATCATCAGGCCGCCGTCGCAGACGGCGTTGCCGGCGACGTTATGGCCGCCACCCCGCACGCTGACGACCAGCCCCTGCGCGCGCGCGAAGCGAACCGCCTTGACGACGTCCCCGGGCGCAGTACAGCGGGCGATGAGCGCCGGGCAGCGGTCGATCATCGCGTTGAAGATCTGGCGGATCGCGTCGTAGCCATCGTCGCCGGGACGGAGCAGCGGCCCACCCAGACTGGCTCCAAGCGCCTGGATCGTCGCCTCATCAATCGGCGCCGGCTCAGCGGGTAACTCTACCGACATGCTGTCATCCTCCGTTCACGCCGCGTAAGCGTTCAGCCTCCCGAATCGCTTAGGCCCACCTGCGGCGCCGGGAGCAGCGATGGCGGCGCGGAGCCCCGGAGCACTGCCTGGCCCGCAGCCATCAGGAAGTCCAAGAGCAAGCGTCCTTGCGATTGGCACGATGCGACCACCCTCAGCAGCCGCTCGACGAACCGACTGCCGGCCTGGCCGACCGATCCGAAGCTCCTCGTCCGCGATACCTCCGGCGGAGCGACAAGGCCGTCCTGACGTTGCGCCAGTTGTACCGTGCCGCGGGCCTCTTGGCAAGCGCTCAGTCGGGCCATCAAGGGTAGAAAGCGGTCGCCCCATGCGGCACTCCATCCTAGTCACAGGCCCGTCGAGCGGGCAGCGGCGCACGCTGTGCGCGTACTCTTGTGCTCGCCTCCGCGCTGCCGCTTGCGGTGGCCGCGCGGGCGTGCTACCGTCCGCCCTGAGAGCGGCCGGGCACGCCGCCCGATCCCCGGCCGGCCGCGAAGGAGAGCGTTCATGCAGCCCACTTCCGCCGACGAGCATCCCGGCCTGGGCCCCGGCCGCGGCCGTCTAGAGGGCAAGGTCGCCCTCGTCACCGGCGCCGACAGCGGCATCGGCCGCGCCACGGCCCACCTGTTCGCGCGCGAGGGCGCCCGCGTCGCCTGCGTCGACTACCGCGAGTCGGGCACGCCGCGCATCGACCGACTGATCCAGCAGGACGGCGGCGAGGCGATCTACGTCGCGGCGGACGTGCGCAACCGCGCCGACTGCGACCGCATGGTCGCCGCCGCGCTCGACGCCTTCGGCGACCTCGACATTCTCTTCAACAACGCCGGGCTGGGCGTTCGGGGCCGCATCGACGAGTTCAGCGACGACGACTGGAACCTCGTCATCGACACGAACCTCCACGGCGTGTACCACGGCTGCCGCGCCGCGCTGCCACACTTCCTCCAGAAGGGCCGCGGGGTGATCGTGAACACCGCCTCGACGTTCGGCCTGCTGGGCACGGAGCGCTACCCGGCCTACTGCGCCACCAAGGGCGCGATCGTCCTGCTCACCAAGCAGATGGCGATCGACTACGGTCCCGACATCCGTGTCAACTGCATCTGTCCCGGCGCCACCGATACGCCGCGGATGCGCCGCAACATCGCGAACTCCCCCGATCCCGAGGGCTACTACCACCGCGTGAACACCCTGAACCGGTGCATGGGCCGCCTCGCCCGCCCCGAGGAGATCGCCTACGGCGTGCTGTTCCTGGCGTCGGACGAGGCCTCGTTCGTCACCGGCCACGCGCTCGTAGTGGACGGCGGCCAGACGATCGACGCCTGAGTCGGCGGCGCGGACTAGAATAGAGCAATGGCTGCTCCGCGCGAGTAGCCTTTACCTTGGGCGCCGCTGAGGCCACCGTGCAGATCACGATCAACGAGGACACGAGCTTCTTCATCACCGACGAGCTGGGCGACGCTCTTCCCGGCAACGAGCAGGGCCTGTACTACGAAGACAGCCGCTTCCTCTCGGTGTACCAGCTGCGGCTGAACGGCCGGCGGCTGCGCCTGCTAGCGGCCCGCGCGCTGGAGCACTTCCACGCGGTCCACTTGCTGAGCAACCCGGTGAGCGACACGCTGCAGCCCGACAGCGTGACGCTGGTGCGCCACCGCCTCGTCGGCCAGGGGCTGCACGAGGACCTGGAGCTGACGAGCCACCTCGACGAGCCCGTGGTGCTGCAGCTCGACCTGCGCGTCGCCTCCGACTTCTTGCACCTGTTTCAGGTGCGGGGCCATGTCGATCCCGAGGAGAGCCGCGAGCCGCGCCGCCGCTGCGTCGTCCGCCCGGTGGAGCACGGCTGGGGCATCCACCTGGCTTACCGCGAGGACGAGCCATATCCGGCGACGGAGATCCGCTTCTCGCAGCCGCCCGGCTATCCCGAGCCGGACCTGGCCCAGTTCCGCGTGACGCTTGGAGCGCGGGGGAGCTGGCACATGTGCGTCGACGTCGTGCCGCTCACGCGCGACAACCAGCCGCGCCGCCCCAGCTACAGCTGCCAGCGCCCGCCCGGCACCGAGATTGTCGACGGTCGGCAGCGGCGCCTGCGGGAAGCGATCACCGCCGCCCCGCGCCTGGAGACGGATTATTACCCCTTGCAAGAAGCCTACGACCGCGCGCTGCGCGACCTGCTGTCGCTGCACTTCAAGGGCGAGGCGCTGGGCAGCGACGAGGTGGTGCTGGCGGCGGGCATACCGTGGTTCATGGCGCTCTTCGGGCGCGACTCGCTGATCACGGCGTACCAGGCGCTGCCCTACTTCCCCAACGTCGCGCCGGGGGTGCTGCGCGCGCTGGCGCGGCTACAAGGGACGCGGGTGGTGCCCGAGAGCGAGGAGGCGCCGGGGAAGATCCTGCACGAGTACCGCACCGGCGACGTGCCCGCGCCGCGCACCGTCATCCCGACGTTCCCCTACTACGGTACGATCGACGCGACGCCGCTGTTCCTCATCTTGCTCGCCGCGACCTACCGGCGCTCCGGCGACCGCGACCTGGTCGTGGAGCTGTGGGAGCATGCCGAGAGCGCGCTGGCCTGGATGGGACAGTACGGCGACCGCGACGGCGACGGCTTCCTGGAATACCTGCGCTCCACCGACACGGGGCTGGTCAACCAGGGCTGGAAGGACTCCTGGGACGCGATCCGCTTCCGGGATGGCCGCATCGCGACGCCGCCGATCGCGCTGTGCGAGGTGCAGGGGTACGCCTACGCCGCCCACCTGGGAATGGCCGACCTGTACGACGCACTGGGCCAGGAACGGTCGGCGCGCGAGCAACGCCAGCAGGCGGCGGCGCTGGCGGGACACTTCAACCGGGCCTTCTGGCTGCCGGAGCGCAACTACTACGCGCTGGCGCTCGACGCGACGAAGCGGCCCGTGGATAGCCTGGCGTCGAACGCCGGGCAGGCGCTGTGGACGGGCATCGTGGCGCCCGAGCAGGCGGCGCGCGTCGCCGACCAGCTGCTTGGCTCCGAGCTGTTCAGCGGCTGGGGCGTGCGGACGATGGGGGCGGCGGAGGGGGGATACAGTCCGGTCGGCTACCATACCGGCACGGTCTGGCCGCACGACAACTCGCTGATCGCCGCGGGGCTGGCCCGCTACGGCTTTCTGGACCACGCCTGCCAGGTCATCGAGGCGCAGCTCGCCACGGCGGCCGCGCTGCCCGCCTACCGCCTGCCCGAGCTGTTCGCGGGCTACGGCCGCGCCGAGTACGGCTTCGTCGTCGAGTATCCGGTGGCCTGCGTGCCGCAGGCCTGGGCCGCAGGCGCGATCCTCCTCCACGTGACGACGATGCTGGGGCTGCGCATCGACGTGCCGGGCCGGCGCGTCACCCTCCAGCCCTGTCTGCCGAGCAAGATCAACCGCCTGCGCCTCTCTGGGGTGCAAGTCGGCACGGACACCCTCGACGTGGAGCTGGTGCGCGAGCGCGGACAGGTGCGCAGCCGCGTACACCAGGTGCCCGCCGGCTTCCGCATCGAGGGCGCGCGGCACAGCGGCCTGTTCCGTTAGCGCGCGCACCCGCTCCCCGGCTGGGCGTCCGCGTGGCGGTGAAACCCAACGGCCGCCCCGCTCGTGTTGACTAGAGAGCCGCCGAGCGCCGAGTATTGGGGAGCACGTGATCGCAGCACTCAGCTCGCAGCACGCAGCGCTCGGGGACAGGATGGCGGCGCCAGCAGCGGCGACCGACGAGGCGCTAGCGGCGCGCTTCCAGCGCGGCGACATGCGCGCCTTCGAGCTGCTCGTCGCGCGGTACCACCGCCCGATCTATCACTTCGCGTACCGGCTGCTGGGCGGGGCGGAGGACGCCGAGGACGCGACGCAGGACGTGTTCATCCAGGTCTTCGGGGCGTTGCCACGCGCGCGGCTCGACGTGCCGCTGCGGCCCTGGCTCTACCGGATCGCGCGCAACCGCTGCCTGGACGTGCTGAAGCGCAAGCGCGCGACGAGCTTCTCGGCGCTCGCCGACGACGAGGACGAGGCCGGGGTGGCCGACGTGCCGGATAGCGCCCCGCTGCCCGACGAGCTGGCCGAGCGCGCCGACCTGCAGCGCCTGCTGACCGCCGCGATCGACACGCTCGCGCCGGCGTACCGCGAGGTCGTGGCGCTGCGTTACGCCGGCGACCTGGGCTTCGGCGAGATTGCGATGGTGCTGGGGATGCCCGAAAACTCGGTGAAAACGCGCTTCCAGCGAGCCAAAGCGGTGCTGCGCGTGGCCCTCCGCGATCTGGCCCGGGAGACGTAGGCCCCCGGCGGAGTGAGGGGCGAGGCGGTGCCCACGGCCATTCGCTGCCGTGAGTAAGGAGGCCGACAAATCATGCGAGAGCCGACGCGCCCCGACGCGGCGCCGCGGGACGACGTTGAGCGCCTGCTGGCGCGGCTCGACGCGACGCCGCCGCCCGACCTGGCCGCCCGCGTGCTGGCCCGCACGACGCGCCGCGCGCGGATGCGCTGGGGCCTGTGGGTGATGCTGGCGGCGCTCGCCGGGCTGTGCGCCGCGGCGCTGGCGGCCATCAGCGGCTACCTCACCGGCCAGGAGCTGGTGCAATCGGGCGCCTACGCGCTGGTGCTGCTCGCGCTCGAAGACTGGGAGCTGGTGGCCGACGCGCCGCAGGACTACCTCCTGCTGCTGGTCGAGACGATCCCCTGGCTGGGCCTGCTCGCGACCACCGCCTGCGTGCTCGCCGCCTACGTGGCCGCGCGGCTGCTCGCCCGCGCCCCGGGGCTCTTCCCGAGCGCGTCGGAGGCCGCATGAGCCGGCCGCGACTTGGCCTGTCGGGCGGCACACTGGCGGCCGCTATCGTCGCGCTCGCCATCGCCGGCGCCGTCGCCGGCACCGCCACGGGGGCGCGCGTGGCCGCGGAGGCCGCGCCGCTAGCCGAGACGGCGCCGCCCGCGGCGGCCGTGGGGGGGCCGGCGGCGGACCACGCCCTCCCGCCGCAGCGCCACCGGGTGCTGGGGCGCGTGATCGGCACACGGGGAGCGTTTCTCCGCGTGCGCACGCCGTCCGGCGAGGTCGTGCGGGTCCACGTCCTGCCGCGCGCGGTGATCCGCAAGGCGGGCAAGCCCGCGTCGCTGGATGCCATCCAGCGCGGCGACCGCGTGCTGGCCGTGGGACGCGTGAACCAGAACGGCGTGCTGCAGGCGGGCGGCGTGGTCGCGCGGCCCGGCCCCACGCCCCCGCCGCCCGCCGGGGAGATGCGCCCCGACGCCGCCCCGACCGCCTCGGACCTGCCGCCTGACGCCAAAGGCGAGGCGCTCGCCGTCCCGGCGGCGCCGCTAGCGCCCCTGGCCCCCTGACCGCCCCGGCGTGCGATAATGGCGAGCGGCCGCCCCGCGCGACCGGGAAGGAGACCGCCGTGCAGCGCACGCGCAGCGCCCCGCCGCTCACCCCCGACGACGTGCAGACGGCCGCGGCCGTCTGCCGTGCCGCGCTCACGCCCGCACTCGGGCGCGACTGGGAGACCCGCGCCGGCACACTCGAGTGGTCGTGCCGCCGCACCGTGGACCACATCGTCGACGCCCAATCAGCGTATGCCGCCCACCTCGCCAGGCGTGCCCGCGAGCGGCTGCCGCGCGTGCGCAGTGGCAACCCCGAGCTAGCCCCGGCGGAGCTACTCGCGGCGGTGGAGATCGCCGCGGCCATCCTGGCCGACGTGGTGCGGGCGGCGCCGCCCGACGCCCGCGGCTGGCATCCCGCCGGGCTGGCGGACGGCGAGGGCTTCGTGGGCATGGCCTGCACGGAGATTCTGGTCCACACGGCCGACGTGGCCGAGGGGCTGGAGCAGCCGTTCACGGCGCCCGCCGACCTGGCCGCGCGCGTCGTCGCCCGCCTCTTCCCCTGGGCGCCCGCCGACGGCGACGCCTGGGCGACGCTGCGCTGGGCCTGCGGGCGGGCGGCGCTCGGCGACCGCGCGCAGCTGGCCCCCGACTGGTACTGGCAGTGCGCGCCGCTCGCCGAGTGGGACGGGACGATCCGCAAGCGCACGATGCCACCCGGCTGGCGCTGAGCGGCCCGGGCGCCAGGCGCGAGAGGTGCCGGCCGCGGCCGATTCCGGTACACTCCCTGGACAGCTGTCGCACGAGAAGGGAGGCCCACCATGTGGAATGGCATCAAAGTCATCGACGTCCACGGGCACATGTCCACCCCGCCCGACTTCCGCGGCCACATCGCGGGTAGCGTCGCCCTGAACACACCGACCAAGCTGAACCTCTCCGACGAGCGGCTGGAGCCGGCGCTGCAGAACCACCTGAAGGTGATGGACGAGCGCAACATCGACGTGCAGCTCATCGGCCCCCGGCCGGTGGCCATGTGGCACTGGATGCGGCCGTTCCTACAGGAGAACTGGTCGCGCATCACCAACGACGTCATCGCCCAGTCGGTCAGGCTCCACCCGGACCGCTTCGTCGGCATGGCGCAGCTTCCCCAGAGCCCCTATGACGAGGACACGAAGCACTGCGCGGCGGAGCTGGAGCGCTGCGTGAAGGAGCTGGGCTTCGTTGGCGGCTACCTGAACCCCGACCCGGGCGGCGAGAAGAAGGTGCCCGGCGTGAACGACGAGTACTGGTATCCGCTATACGAGAAGGCCCAGGCGCTGAACGCCGTGCTGATGGTCCACCCCTCGGCCAGCTACGACCGGCGCCTGGAAGTCATCCCGCACAACTACCAGATCAACAACGTGACCGAAGAGTTCATCGCGATGATGCTCTACCAGCACACGCGGGTGTTCGACGACTTCCCGCGGCTGAAGGTCGTCATCTGCCACTGCGGCGGCGCGCTGCAGCGGTTCATCCCCACCGACCACCACATCGGGCACATCCGCAACGACAACCTGTTCTTCGACACCTGCGCCTACGACGACGACTTCCTGACCGCCGCCATCCGCCAGAAGGGCGTGGACCAGATGCTGTTCGGCACCGAGGCGCCGGGCTCGGGCGGGGCGAAGCGACCCGACACGGGCCGGCCGTCGGACGACGTGGTGCCCGTGATCGACAGCCTGCCGATCCTGAGCTACGAGGACAAGGTCAAGATCTTCAACACCAACCCCAAGAAGGTCTTCTCCCTCCTCAAGGTGGAGTAGCGCCGGCGCCGGCCGTGGGGACGCCGTACCCCACGAGGCCGTCCGTCGGGCGGCTCCGCCCTGCCTCTCGGGGGCCAGGGCGGAGCCGCCCGACGTTGGCACCCAACTTGCAGCAGCCGACGATTGGCTCACGCTGCCGCCCGGCGCGTGCGGGCGCCGCCCGCAGGCGCGGACGCGCGCGGGGTGGCGGGGCCGCAGAGTAAACGTGCCTGCCTGGATCGGGCAGGCGAGGGCCCGCCCGCGGACGGAGCGGGCCCGGGAGGAGACGGAGGATGACGTTCCGCATTGACCGTTTCGCCCGTCGGGTGGCGCTGCCGCTGGTCGCGCTGGCGCTGCTCGTCGGGCCACTCGCCGTCGCGTTCCCCGGGGCGGCGCTGGCCCAGAACACGGCCCAGGACGACTACAACAACGCGCGCAACATGCTGCAGCAGAGCGACTACACGGGCGCGGTCCAGGGGTTCACGGCGGCCATCAACGCCGATCCGTCGCTGGCCGAGGCCTACGTGGGCCGCGCCACCGCGTACATGTATCAGGGGAACCTGGACGCCGCGCTGCAAGACTACAACCAGGCGCTGCAGCTCCAGCCGAACCTGCCGGAGGCGCTGTACAACCGCGGCGTGGTGCTGGCGCAAAGGGGCGACTCGCAGGGTGCGATCAGCGACCTGCAGCGCGCGGCGGAGCTGTTCCGCGACCGCGGCGACCAGCAGACCGCCGACCTAGTGTCGAACGCGATCAACACCCTTCAGCAGGAGTAGACGCCCGGCACAGCCGGGCACGCGGGGCGCGGGCGCCTCTCGCCCGCGCCCGACCACCCGCGCCGAGCCCGCGCCGGGGCGCGCAGCCGCCCGCCCGGCCCGGGCTCGGCGTGTGTCTGCCGCGTTCGCGGGCAGCACATCGCGCCGGGGCGCCAGCCGAGCGCCGGGGCCACGTGGCAAGCAATTTGCATAAGGCAATCGAGTGAGAGCATTGCCGGCGCCAGAGTCGCCGCGCCACACCGCTTGCTCGGGAGCCTGTCATGCAGCTCGCTCTGCCGCCGCCCTCATCACCGGTTGCGCCGCGGCCGCCGCGCCCGGGGCTAGTGCGGCGCGCGCAAGTCGCGTGCAGCGCGGCCGCGGCGCTCGCGCCCCAGCCAGTCGCCGCCCTGACCGTCGGCGCGGACGACGACATGGCGACCCTGCACGCGCGGCTGGAGCGCGCCGCCAACCGCCGGCTGACGCTGGCCGTCGCGCCCGACGCGCGGGTGTTGCAGCGCCCGCTCGACTACCGGGTGCTGCGGCGGCTCGCCGAAGAGCTGTCGCTGGACGTAAGCATCGCCACGGACGAGCCGCAGCGTCGCCGGCTGGCGCGTGAGTTCGGGTTTGCCGTCGAGGCGCCGCGCGGCCGGCAGCGGACGTGGCGCCGCCGCGCGCGGCGCGCGGCCAGCGCGGCCGCCGTGCTGGCGCTGCTCGCCGTGACGCTGGTAGCCTTGCCCCACACGCAGGTGACGCTGGACCCGGGGGCGACGGCGCTCACGCGCGCGGCTATGCTCACTGTCGACCTGCGACCGGGCGCCCCGGGGGTGGGCGACGGCTGGGTGGCGAGCAAGGCGCTGACGACCACCTTCGAGATCCAGCAGACGGTTCCCACGACGGGCAGCCAGTCGATTGGCCGGACGCCGGCCACCGGGTACGTGACGTTCCAGGACCTACGGCCATACGTACCGCCCGTACCGCCCGTCGCCGTACCGCGGCAGGGCGCCCCGCCGAACGACAGCGCGAGCAGCGCGGCGGGCGCCGTCCTCATCCCGCTGCCGGTCGCCGCGGCGCCATCGCCCGCGCCGGCGCCACCCGAGCGCGTCATCCCAGCGGGCACCGCGGTCATGACGCAAGACGGCCAGCGGTTCTTCACGCAGGCCGACGCGCACCTGACGCCGAGCGGCTACGTGCAGGTGCCGATCGTGGCCGAGTTCGCGGGGAGCGGGGGCAACGTGCCGGCGGGTAGCATCGACCGCCTGGCGGACCCCCAGGCAGACGCCACGGACCTGCGCGTCGAGAACCGCCTGGCGACCTACGGCGGCACCGACCGGCAGGAGCACGTGGTCGCCGCCGCGGACCGGGAGAAGCTGGAGCAGGCGTTAAAGGACCGCGCGGCCGCCGAGGCGCCGGCACGGCTGTTCCAGGAGGCCGGGACCGACTTCGTCGTCGTGCCCGATACCGCCACATGGAGCATGGAGCCGCAGTTCGACTACGCGGTGGACCAGCGCGCCACCCAGCTCACGGGCCGCGCTGTCGTGCGCGTGCGGGGTCTCGGCGTGCCCAGCGAGGCGCTGGAAGCGATCGCCGACCGCGCCTGGCGCGAGCAGCTACCCGACGGGCTGGGAAGCCTCGGCAAGCCGCGGGTGGCCGGTCCGCCCGCGATCGAGGAGCGGACAGACGACTACCTGGTCGTCACGCTGCCCGTGGAGGGCAAGGTGGCGCCGAAGCTCGACGCCGACGCGCTGGCCGAGCAGCTTCGCGGGCTGTCGCCGGACGCGATTCGCGCCCGCGTCGCGAGCCTGCCCGGCCTGCGCGACCAGCCGCGAGTGGAGACGTGGCCAGCCTGGGCCCCCGCCGCCCTCCGCGTCGACGTGGCCATCGCCGCGGCGCGCTAGCGCAGCCCCGGTTAGGAGCCGGCACGAGGACAGGCCGATTGGTCCAGCGCTCGTGCCTACGATAGCGCTCTGCCACTTCGCGGAGCGGTGGGCTAGCGCCGGGGTTGCGGCCTGCAGCCGCGGGCGGGCATGAAACCCGCCCCTACGTCACCTTGACCGGTCGCGCACTTTGCAAAGCGCTCTATAGGTTCTCCCCCTGGTAGGCGCCGACGTAGGCCGCGCCGGGGGTGTCGAGCGGGAAGAAGACGAGCTGGCAGATGCGGGCGCCACGCTCGAGCCGCAGGCCGTGGGGGTTGCCGACAACCAGCAGCGCCTCCGAGCGGCCCTCGTAGCCAGCGTCCCAGACGGCGGTATGGAGCGCCGCGCCGCAGCGTAAGAGCGTCGAGCGCGGGCGCGCGAGCGCCATCAGGTCGGTCGGCAGGTGGACGACCTCCACGAAGCGGACGAGGTAGCTGCCCGGCGTCAGGAGGACGGCGCCCGCGTCGTCGAAGGGGACCGCTTCGCGGGCGGGCAGCGCGCGGTCGGCGCCGCCGGGGGCGTCGCGGCCGATGCGGCCCGCGCCGCTGAAGCGCCATAGGCTTTCCAGCCGGAGGTCGATGCCGTGCGGCTGCACCTGGGTGGCGACGTCGGCCAGCCCGCTCAGCAGCGGTGGGGTGGCGGCGAGGCGGGCGAGCAGCGCGGCGCGGCCGAGCACCCCGCTCACGATGACGGCTCGCGGCCGCGCTGCACCTCGGCGGCGATGGTGGCGAAGGTGGCGCCGGGCAGCGGCGCGCCGGGCTTATGGACGCGCACGGTCACGCGTTGGAGCGGGGGGAACGCCGCGAGCAGCCGCCGCGCGACGCGCTCGGCCACCGCCTCGAGGAGGTTGAGGGGGGGGCCCTCGACGATGGCGCGGACCTCCTCGTACAGGGCGGCGTAGTCCACCGTGGCGGCCAGGTCGTCGCGCTCGCCGGCCGCGCGCAGGTCGAGCGTCGCCTCGACGTCTACCACGAAGCGCCCGCCCAGCGCGCGCTCGGCCGGGAGCACGCCGTGGCGGCCGTAGAAGACCAGGCCGCTGAGCAGCAGGCGATCAGTCATAGCAAGTCGTTCGCCGCCGGTCGCGGGTCGGGTCAGGCGAGCGAGCACACGTCCTGGCACTCGCGGAGCGCGTAGTTGTCCGCGCCGTCGTACTCGCTGCGCAGGCGCGTGTCGTGGACAATGTGGGCCTCGTCCCAGTAGCCGCGAATGGTAGCTTGCTCCCAGTCGGGATCGGGCCAGCGGTCGGGCAGCTCGACGATCGTGCCCGGCTCGCGGACGGTTTCGGCCAAGGCGAGCGCGCTGCGGACCACCCGGCGCTGGCCTGCCGCGTCGTGGGGCCGGCCGGTGGCGTTGCCCAGCGGGAAGTTCAGGAAGGCCGCGCGGGGCGGGCGGATGCGCTCGGTGATGTCGATCGCGCTGGAGAGCGAGACGGTGGTCAGCCCCTCGCGCTCCAGCACGCGCGCGACCAGTCCGACGGACTGGTGGCAGGCCGGTCAGAGGGGTGTGTGCAAGACCAGGTCGGCGCCCGCCGCCTTCGCGTCGGCCGCCAGCCGCGGCGCCATCGCCGTCACGAGCTGGCGCAGCAGCTTGATCGAGCCGAGCATGCTCAGGTGAAACTCGGTCACCCCGCCGATCACCCCCTCGCGCGCTAGCTCGTCCAGCCGCTGGTAGGGAAAGACGACGTTGACGTCGGCCTCGCCGGGGCGGCGGACCGGGGTTGGGTGGGAGGGACGCAGCCGCTCGGGCGCGGTGGCGTGGGGGATGCGCCGAAAGGTCATGTCGTTGGGGTGCCGGAAGGGCGGATCGCCCTCCAGATGCACGCCGGCGCTGGTGAGGATCATCACCCGCGCCTCGCGCAGCGGCTTCCGCAGTGGCGTCAGAGTCGGCGGGCCCATCTCGGCCACCGGCAGCGGCGGCAAGCCGGTGATCTCGCCCATAAGCTCGGCGTATCGGATGGGCATCGCTCCTCCTCGTGCGACGCGCGTCGTGCGGTCATCACGGCGCGCCCGGCCGCGCCGCCCAGAGTCACGCGGCGGACGGGCTCGGATGATAGATGATCCGCGGCGGCCTGGCAAGCGGCGCCAGTACCCCGCCGGGCGGGCTCGCGGGAGCTCGGCAGGGGGCTCGCGCGACGTCCGCTGCCGGCGGGAGCACGGGCGCCCCGCCGGCAACGCGGGCCGGCGGGAGCGCCCGGCGCGGGGCGGGGCGAGCTGCGGCGGGGCGTCGTGCTCCCGTGGCGCGGCGCCTTGTGCTACCATGCTGCAATCGGTTTCGGGGCCGCGGCCGGGCGCCAGGCCGGCCGCGGGGCACGGGAGCACGGAGCTTCTGGCGGACGCGGCGGGCGCCCGGCCTGGCGGGGCGCCCAGCAAGGAGGTGGGCGGCATGTGGCGGTGCCCTCGCGCGTCCTGGCCGGCGCAGCTCGCGGCGAGCGCGCTGCTCGCCCTGGCGGCGTGCGCGCCTGGCGCCCCCGCCGCCTCCAAGCCGGCGCCGGCTAGCACGCCGGCGGCCTCCGCCGCCCCGGCCGCGCCCGCCGCGCCGGCAGTTACAGTGCAGCCCACGGCCCAGGCGGCGCCTGTCGCGCCCACGCACCTCCGCATGGCCTACCAGCGGCTGGCGGTCGACGTGGGCTTCTACATCGCGGAGGCGCGCGGCTACCTGACCCAGGAAGGGATCGACCTCGAGATGATCTACTTTGGCAACGGGTCGGAGGCGATGCCGGCCCTCGCCACCGGGCAGCTCGAGATCGGGGGCGGCGCGGCCAACCCGGCCACGTTCAACGCCATCGCCCGCGGCATCCCCCTGAAGGCCGTCGCCGACCGAGGCACCTTCCGCCCCGGCACCGCGGGTGACCAGTCCATCGTCGTCCGCAAGGAAGTGTGGGACCGAGGCCAGGGGCGCCGGCTCGAGGACCTGAAAGACCTGACTCTCGGGCTGGTGTCGCCCGGCAAGGGGACCACCAGCGGCTGCGCGCTCTCGGCGGGGCTACAGCGCGTCGGCCTGACACTGGACGACATGCACGTCGAGGGGCTGTCGTTCGCGGACATGGTGGGCGCGCTTGCGAACGGCGCCATCGACGCCGCGATGATCTCGGAGCCGTTCACGTCGCGCGCGCGGCGGCAGGGCACCATTGTCCGGCTCATGGGCGTCGAGGACCTGTATCCGAACTTCACGCTCACCACGCTCGGGCTGCACGACGACCTGTACAACAACCGCCCGGTGGCCAAGGGCCTCATCCGCGCGTACATCCACGGCATCCGCGACTACCTCGACGCGCGGGCCGGCCGCACGAGCGCCGCCGACCGCTCCCAGGTCGAGGACGTTATCGCGCGGGCCACGAACCTCGACGCGGCCACGGTCCACGAGATGGACCCGCCCAACTTCGACCCAAACGGGCTGCCGAACAAGGAGTCGATGGCGTACTGCTACCAATTCTTCCGGGACCTGGGCCTGGTGCCCCAGCCGATCTCCGACGCGGCGTTCGCCAACTACTGGGGCACCGACCTGGTCGAGGAGGTCCTGAACGAGATCGGCCGCCGCCCCGAGGAGTAGCGGGAGGACTAGCAATGCCGATGGAGCTGGGCCTGGCTGGCAAGGCGGCGATCGTTACCGGCGGCAGCGACGGGCTGGGACGCGCGGTCGCCGAGCGGCTGAGCGCCGAGGGCGTCGGGGTGACGATCTGCGCGCGGCGGGAGGAGCACCTGCGCGCGGCGGCCGCGGCTCTCGAGGCGACGACGGGCCACCCGGTCCTGGCCGTGCCGCTCGATGTCGGCGCCCCCGACGCGCCCGCGCGCCTGGTCGCGGCCGCCGTCGAGCGCTTCGGGCGGCTGGACATCCTGGTCAACAACGCGGGCAGCAGCGCGGGCGGCAAGTTCGAGAGCCTGTCCGACGAGGTGTGGGCGCGGGACTTCGAGACCAAGCTGTTCGGGGCCGTGCGCTGCGCGCGCGAGGCGGTCCCGCACATGCGGCGCCAGGGCGGTGGGCGCATCGTCAACATCTTGAACAGCGGCGCAAAGGTCGCGCGGGCCGGCAGCCTGCCGACGGCGGCGGCGCGCGCGGCGGGGCTGGCCGTGACGAAGGCGCTCTCCCAGGAGTACGCCCCGGAGAACATCCTGGTCAACGGCGTCTGCATTGGCCTCGTGCGCTCGATGCAGTGGGAGCGGCTGCGCCAGCGCGAGTCGCCCGAACTGGACGAGGAGGAGTTCTACCGGCGGTTCGCGGCACAGCGGGGCGTGCCCGTCGGGCGCGTCGCGCACGCCAGCGAGCTAGCCGACCTCGTCGCCTTCCTCGTCTCCGCGCGGGCGAGCTACATCACGGGCGTCGCGATCAACTTCGACGGCGGCGCGACGCCAGTCCCATAGCGGTTACCGACGCGGCGGGCTTCGCCGGCTTGCCCAGACAGGAGAGGTGCCGTGCAAACGACCCGGCGCCTGGCTCTCGGGGCGGCGCTCTGGCTCGCCGCCGCGTGCGCGCCAGCCGCGCCGCCCGCTAGCGCTCCCGCCGGCAGCGGCGCGGCCCAGTCCGCCGCGGTAAGCGCCCCGGCCGCCGCCGCGCCGGCCGCCCCCGCCCCGACCGGCGGCGCGGCGCCTGGCCCACCGATTCATCTGAACGTGGCCACGCAGCACCTGACGTCCGACGTGGCGCTGTACGCCGCGCAGGAGAAGGGCTACTTCACGGAGCAGGGGCTCGACGTCGAGCTGGTGGACATCAACACGGGCCAGGGCTCGGTCCCGGCGCTGGCGGCGGGGCAGCTCGACGTGGGCGTCGGGGCGGTGGGCTCGGGGCTGTTCAACGCCATCGCCCGCGGCATCGACGTGAAGCTCGTCATGACGAAGGGCTCCGTCGGCACCGACCCCCAGGGCCCCTTCACCGGCGTGCAGGCGATGGTGCTGAGCGCCGACCTGGCCGCCAGCGGCGCGGTCCGCGACTACCGCGACCTGAAGGGGCGCACGATCGGGCTGTCCGACCGCGGCTCGGGCCTGGAGATCATGGTGGACCGCGCGCTCAAGGAGGTCGGCCTGACGCTCGACGACGTCGAGTTCAAGAACCTCACCTATCCGGACATGCTCGCGGCGCTCGCCAACCGCAGCGTGGACGCGGGCATGGAGCTAGAGCCGTTCATCGCCCAGGGCCAGGCGCGCGGCATCCTGACCCGCTGGAAGACGGGGGCCGAGCTGTATCCGGGCGACCAGGCGGCCGCCGTCGTCTACGGGCCGACGATGGCGCAGATGGGCCGGGACGCGGGCAACCGGCTGGCGGTAGCCTACACGCGGGGCCTGCGCGACTACCACGAGGCGTTCGGCCCCGAGCGGCGCAACCGCGCGGAGATCGTCGCCATCCTCACCCGCAACACGACGGTGAAGGACCCCGCCCTCTACGACCAGATGGGCGCCGCCTACATGAACCCCGACTGCTACCTGAACGCGGACGCGATGGCCTGGGACCTCGACTGGTACGTCGCCAACGGCTACGTGCCCCAGAAGCCCGACCTCACCCAGGCCCTCGACAACGGCTACTGCGACTACGCCGTGCAGGTGCTCGGCCGCTACCAGCCCTAGTACCTCGTCACGGGTGATTTGTTAAGTGTTGGCAGTTGCCCACACTTAACAATTGACCATTGACAGACCACTAGCGCCCGCTTGGCCGCGGCCCGCTCGCGGTCCGATGAATCTAAGCTCACGGCGTTCGCTCGCTGCGCTTGCCGGGCAGTGCGGGCGCCCCGACGCGCTCTCAGCGGTCGAACACCGACCAGCAGATGGCGTTCCGCAACCGCTGGTCGTCGAGTACGAGTTCGCGAATCGCCGCCGGGAGCTGGTCGCGCTGCCACCGGCACTCGCGTCGCCCGGCGCTCTCACCCTCGCCTGCCGGCGCCGCAGCACGTGCGGCCTTGATCGCATAGGCGGCCGCCCCAAGCTCGTGCGCGGCGACGTGCGCGACAACAGCAGCCTGGCCAGCAGCATATGCTGCATGGCGTGGTGCTCCTTGTAGGTCTCTGGCGGCAGCCATTGCATGGCCACCCACAGCCCGCGCCTGCATCATCTTTATTTCACCACGAGTCCAAGCACGAGCAGCTTCGATCGCCTGACGTGGTCGCGGGTCCGAAGGCTTTGCCGACTCAAACAGGTACAGAACGTGTTCTGCACACGTTGCGGCCCACAGGGCGAGGAGCTGATGATCCGAATCGGTGAGCGTCCCACCGCGGCGGATGGTGATGAAGCGAGGGTCGCGCTCTTTGGGGAGGATCACCGCTAGCACCCCTTCTGCTCGCATCTGCTCAGCATCTGGCTCAAGTAATCTCGTCAACGGAACCTAGGGCGAGCACGACCCAGGAGGCCGGATGCCCGATACTGCCACACCCAGCGTCCCTTCCGCGGCCGCGGCGATCTGGTGGCGGGGACACCCGAGGAGTAAAGTTGGCAGGCTGGCGCGGCTACTGACGGTGCGGGACCGGACTACGGCTGGCGTTGTCCGGCGGACACGACCAGCTCGCGCGATACTTCGATAGGTTCGTCTACCTGCTCCGTCTGGGCTTGCAGGGTGGGATCGCTCATCCCGACTGGCCAGATGTGGAACCCGCCGCGCATGCTCGGCGGGATGTCCCACACGCCCCAGATACCCTTGCCCTCGTTGTAGCCGCGGTAGACGACCGCGTGCCGACCGATGTATTGCTTGATCCAGTGGCAAGTCCCGTCGCGCAGGTGATAGCTCCCGCTGAACGTGAACGCGCCGATGCGGTCGCGCCCCTCGCCGCGAATGCGCCCGTTCGCGAAAGCCAGCCGCAGCTCCATCCACTGCCGGCCCGGGTGGCAGCGCTCCAGATAGAACCCTGTCCAGGGCCCAGAGGGGAAGCGGCCGTCCAGCTCACTCAGCGCCCCCGGCGGACTTGCGTCCCTCTGCAGCTCGTCCACCCTGTCCGCTCCTCTCGCTCGTCCGCGCGAGCCGGGCTTGCTCCGACGCGCCTACAGCCCGTAGAAGCGCCGCGCGTTGTCGCTCACGATCTTGGTAGCGACGGTGGGGCTGAAGCGGCCGGCTTGCGCCATCTCCAGAATGACGCGGTGCGCGCCTAGCTCGGCCGACTGGTCGACGTGGCTGTAGTCGGTGCCCACCATCAGGTAGTCCTCGGCGCCGTAGTTCAGCAGGTAGGCGATGTCGTCCTCGGTGTCGCAGGTGACGTAGAAGCGGTTATGCGCCAGGAAGCCGGTCTTGAAGTCATAGCCGGCCTTCGCGGCCTTGCCGCGCATCCCGACTTGCTTGATCACGTAGGGGATCCACGAGGCGCCCGTCTCGATGAAGCCGAAGCGCAGGCGCGGGAACTGGTCGGGCACGCGGGCGTCGGCCAGCGAGATGCACGCCGAGATCACGTTCACCTCGGCCACGCGGGCGCTGTCGGCCGTGTTCGAGACGTGCGGGTCGCCGACGCCCTGGTGCAGGCAGATCGGCAGGTCCAGGCCCTCGGCCGCCTCGTAGAGCGGGAAGAAGTAAGGGTCGCTCGCCGCGCGCTCGCCGCACTCGGCGCCCTTCTTCATCACGCCGCAGGCGCCGTGGTCCTTCGCCCAGCGCAGCTCCTCCGCCACGCGGTCCATGCTCAAGAGCGGCGCCTGCGCCACCCAGCGCAGCCGCCCGCCCGACGGCGCCGTGCGGTCGGCCAGCCAGCGGTTGTAGGCCCGGCACAGCGCCAGCTCGGCGTCGGCGCGGTCGGTCACGGCGTGCAGGAACGTCGTCGGGAACAACACCTGCGTCTCGATCCCCAGCGCGTCCATGTGGCGCAGGCGCGCGTCCACGTCCAGCAGCTCGCGCGTCTCGACGGTGGTGCCGGTGGCCTGGTCGCTGCGGAAGCGGCGCAGCCGCGCGTTCCCCGTGATCAGCCAGAGCCGGTGGCGCCGGCCGTCGGCCGGGCCGATCGGCTCGCCCGCCGACAGCTCGAAGCTGATCGGGCGGAACCGCCGGTCCGCCTCGGCCAGGTACTCCCAGGTCTGCTCGTTCTCGTCGATGTGGGCGTCGGCGTCGATGGCGCGCATGGCCTCTCCCTCCCGCTCGTCCGGCCCGCTGGCGACAGTCTAGCAGCCCGCCGCCCGGCGCTCCACCCGCTTGCCCTCACCGGGGGCTGACTGGTAGATAGTTAGGCAATCTAGGAGGTGAACAGCCATGGCCACCCGCGTTGCCACCCGGGTCGTCGACGGCGACGGCCACGTCTTCGAGGACCACGAGGGCATCCTCGCCCACATGCGCTCGCCCTACCGCGAGATCGCCCAGCGGCGGGGCAGCCTGTGGCCGCCACTGGACCACCTCCACGACGGCCGCGCGGTCGAGACGCCACCGATGCGCGACCGCCGGCCGCGCGTCGGCCCGGAAGGCTGGCTGGCGTTCCTCGACGACGTGGGCATCGACTGGACGGTCCTGTATCCCACCGTCGCCCTGGCCTACGGGAAAATCGTCAGCCTGGATTACGCCGTCGAGGTGACCCGCGCCTACAACAACTGGCTGCACGAGACGTACTTGCAGTTCAGCCCGCGCTTCAAGGGCATGGCGATCATCCCCATGCAGGACCCCGAGGAGGCCGTGAAGGAGCTGCGGCGCGCGGTCACCGAGCTGGGCATGCTGGGCGCGATGATGCCGTCGAACGGCCTGCCGCAGCCGCTCGGCTCGAAGCCGTACTGGCCGATCTACGCCGAGGCCGAGCGGCTCGGCTGCGCGCTCGCCATCCACGGCGGCTGCCACGACCGCTTCGGGCTCGACCACCTGAACATGTACGTGCCGGTCCACGCGCTCGGCCACCCGTGGGGCCTCACGATCAACTGCGCGAGCGTGGTGTACAACGGCATCTTCGACCGCTTCCCCGGCGTCCGCCTGGCCTTCCTGGAGGGCGGCATCGCCTGGCTGCTGCTCTGCCTGGAGCGCTTCCACTCGTCGCACGAGACGCACTTCCAGCACATCCCCGCCGACCAGTACGGCCCGCGCGAGGGCGAGCGGCCCGACCAGTACATCGTGAAGCACATCCGCGAGGGGCGCTTCTACGTCGGCTGCGAGACGGAGGAGCTGACGCTGCCGTTCGCGCTGAAGGTCGTCGGCAACCAGCCCTGGCTCTACTCGTCGGACTTCCCGCACGAGGTCACGAACCAGAGCTGCAAGCACGACATCGAGGAGCTGCTGGAGAGCGACGAGCTGACCCAGGCCGACAAGGAGGCGATCCTCGCCCGCAACGCCGAGCGCTTCTACCGCCTGTAGCTATTGCGCTCACCGGGCAAGGGAGTACCGTGCAGCGCGGGCTCGCTTGGCGACGCCAAGCGAGCCCGCAGCCGTCCAACACCTGCGCGGTCGCAGCTTGCGATCCGCCCGCTCCAGATAGTCCCATAGGTGATCTGTCTCGATCACGTGCGCGGCGGCGTCGATCGCGCCTATCGCGGCCTCCCCCGGTCTCGCGGTCGTCCTGAATGTAGGCAATCACCCGCGGTATGACCAGCACATCGGGGTATTGACAACGGCGGAATGGGTGCTATAGTGGGCCTAGCATGGACATCTACTTTGGAGTGTCTCTCGTACCGCTGTTCGTAGACAGGCCTCGTAGCGCCGCTGGTAGCGCCACGGTACCAGGTATGTCGGGCCTGTCGACTAGTCTGATGTCCCACATCAGACCAACGAACGCGGTGATGCCTCATGCGTAACGAGCAGCGCGGTGGCATCATGATCCGCCGAGAGACCGCCAGGCCCCATGATCGGGGTCTCCCCCTCTCGGTCAGCAAGTAGTTGTAGGCCCGCAGCCGGGTGTACGACCACGAGGCTGACAATGAATACGTTACAGTCCCTTCCGGCCCGGATCAGAACCCTCGTCGATGCCAAACTGGGGCGCTGCCCACGGTGCATCCGGTCAGCCGTGCTTGGCACTATCGCGAGCTGGGCCGGATTCGCGATGGTAACTTTGGTCTGGCCGCATTCGGTCGCGCCGCTGGTGGTTGGCCTCCTCGCCGCGAGCTTTACCCTGCTGCTGCTGCTTCACGTCGTCGCGCTGAGTGGACGGGTAGCGGCAGCACTGCACGAGTTCGAGCGTTGCCAGCCGGCCGACGGCCGCGCGGAGCGGGTTTCCGGGAGTCGGCGGGCCTTCGTGGTGACCGTGCTCCAGGTGAGCGCAGCCGCGCTGACGGCTGCCCTGTTCGGTCGGTGGCTCTTCCAGCCAGGGGAGGCCGTCGCGCAGGCCGCGCGCTGCGGGGGCGGGCCGCAAAATATCCCCGCGAACAACGCCGCGGCGCAAGTTGGCCCGATAACGGTCAACATTACCGCGAATGTCGCCCGGGCAGCCGAGGCCGAAGCCGACAGGAGCCCGGCCGCGATCACGCAGGCGCGGACTTTCGCCGAGGGGTTCTGTGCCAGCATTGCAGCCTGCCCTGCCGACGCGCTGTGCGCCCTCAAGAACTTCACGGTCTCGTTTCAGGGGGGGTGCGCGCGAATTGTCCCACCGCCCGCCGGCACGCCCGCCGGCCTCATCCCATTCAGCTGCACGGGGCGGGTCACTTCCGTGCAGTGCGACTGTGACAAGTGTCAAGGCGAGCATCGTGTGCCGCTCGGAGCGCCGAACCAGCTAACGGCGACCATCCCGGCGGATACAGCCCGGGACGCCGTGAGTAAGTTCGAGAGCCTAACGGACCCGGCGTTGCAGGCGGCGGCCAACGCCGTCGTCGCCGCGTTCTGTGCAGCGTTCCCTCCCTGCATACGGGGTAACGCGCGGCCACCGTGTCGCATGCAGAAAGTCGATAAAGTGATTGCCGACAGTTGCACCGGGCCCCGCCAGCAACAGGTGCCGGGGTACCTCACGGGCACGACTGTCACAATCAACGTCTTCGACTGCACGGGCCACGTGGACAGGGCGCACTGCCAATGCTAGCCCTGCGGCAGCTTCGTGCACGGCTGGCCGGTCTTAGTCTCCGAAGTCTGCCGGGGACCTCGGGTCCGCGAGCGACAGAACCACTCGTCTCCTGTATCATGCCAACCTACAACCGTCCAGCGTTCGTCCGGCAAGCGGCGCACTACTTCCTGGGCCAAGACTATCCGAATCGGGAATTAGTGGTGGTCGACGACAGCGACCGGTCGGTGAGGGAGCTCCTGCCGCGCGACCCGCGGATTCGCTACTTCCGCTTGCACGGGGGGATGTCACTCGGCGCGAAGCGGAATGTGGCCGTCGCACGGAGTCGCGGCGAGATCATCGTCCACTGGGACGACGACGACTGGTATGCTCCGTGCCGGATCAGCTACCAGGTGGGCAGCTTGCTCGAAACCGGTTCTGTCATCGCGGCCCTGGACATGCAGGTGGTCTACGACGTGCCGCCCGACCGCTTCTGGTCAGTGAGCCCCCAGCTGCACAAGCGGATCTTTAGCCAGGATATCCACGCTGGGACGATTGCGTACCCCAAGTGGTTGTGGCGGTACTTCGACGGCTTCAAGCCACTTGCGAGCGCCGAGGACTTTGCGTTCGTGGAGATCGCCCACTTGTGTCACCAACCGGTCCTGAAGCTGTCCAGCGCGGGTGTGTATATCTACGTCCGGCACGGGGGGAACACCTGGCAGTTTCCATGCGGCGAGTATCTCGATCCGCAAGGTTGGACAAGAATTGAGGCGCCCGCGTTCATGCCGACCGAGCACCGCGCCTTCTATCAGATGCTGCGCGCGAACAGTGCTTCAGGCGTCCGTGCGGGCGCTGCGACCGAGACTTCGATTCATCACACCGTGCTGGGGTCTCCCCAGCAGCCGTGATAGGCACGGGCAGATATCGTCAGTACACGTGCAGCTCGCGGCGGCGCTGCGCGACGCGCTCGGCGAAGGTCAGCTCAGTCGCGCTCATGTCTGCTTCCTGGAATACCGTACCTCCTGCAACACCCAGGTGTTGCCGTCGGGGTCGGCGAAGTCGGCGAACGAAGCGTAGTCGCGATGCTCGGGGTCCGCGCCCGGCGTCCAGGCGCCGGCCGCGAAGTGGCGGACGTCGCTGACGGCCACGCCGCGGCCGACCAGCTCCGCCCGCGCCGCCTCGATGTCGGCGACGATCAGATGCGTGCCACGCACGGAGCCGGGCTGGGCGTCGGTGATGCCGACGCCCACGGTCACCGAGCACGCCGAGCCCGGCGGCGTCATCTGGACGACGCGGAACTGGTCGCCGGCGCGGTGGTCCACGTCCAGGTGGAAGCCGACCTGCTGGGTGTAGAACGCCTTGGCGCGGTCCACATCCGCGACGGGCAGCAAGACCAACTCGAGCTTCATGTCCACGCTGAAGTCTCCTAGAGCGGTTGCCACGACGCTTGAGCCACCCCGGCCACCGGGCGGCAGGGGACGAGTCCCTGCCCTACCTCGCGTTTACCGGGATTGCGGGTGGCACCCCCGGCCGGGCGGCAGGGGACGAGCCCCTGCCCTACGACGCGACGGACGTATAGTGGCTCAACAGCCGCGATAACTGCTGTATGTGAGTGGTTCGCTCCGCGTCAGCTCCCCCTGCCCATACAGGGAGGGGCTGGCGGTAGTCCATTCAGCACCGCCCCTACGATTGTAACGGCTGGTGAGGGAACGGCGGGGGCGGCGGCGTGGCCGAAGCCGGCAGCCGGGGGTTGGGGGTGCGCGAGCCGGTTTGCTGGTAAGATAGGCCCATCAGTAGCCGGGGCGTTCGAGCGCGCGGAAGCCGTGGAGGTATCCAATGGGAGAGATACTGGGGCTCGGCATCACCCACTATCCGGGGCTGGCCTACAAGGGCAACTTGTCGCGGCGCATCAACCTGCTGCTGGCCGACCCGGCGCTGCCCGAGCGGCTGCGCTCGCCCGCCAACTGGCCCGCCCCCATGCGCGAGCAGTGGGCCGACGACGAGGGCGCCGCTCACTCCACGCAGCACCGCCAGGACATGATCGACCAAATGCGCCGCGCGCGGCAGGAGCTGGATGCCTTCCAGCCTGACTTCGTGGTCATCTGGGGCGACGACCAGTACGAGAACTTCCAGGAAGACTGCGTGCCGGCCTTCGCCGTGATGGCCTACGACACGGTGGAGATCCGTCCCTGGGAGCACGGCAGCGACCGCGGCGCGAACTCCTGGGACGAGCCGCGGGACACTACCTTCACGATCAAGGGCCACCGCGCCGGCGGCAAGTTCATCGCCGGCTCGCTGCTGCACCAGGGCTTCGACATCGCTTACGCTTACAAGCCGCTCCACGGCCCCGGCCTGGGCCACGCCCACGTGAACTCGGTCCTGTATCTGGACTGGGACCGCCAGGGCTTCCCCCATCCCATCGTGCCGATCAGCGTGAATGCCTACGGCCGCAACCTCGTCCGCGCCCACGGGCGGCCGCAGACCCCCTCCGAGATGCAGGCGCTGGGCGACGAGCTGGACCCGCCCGGGCCGCAGCCGTGGCGCTGCTTCCAGCTCGGCGCCGCCGTGGCGCGGGCGGCGGCCCAGAGCCCCTGGCGCGTAGCGCTCGTCGCGTCGTCGAGCTGGTCCCATTCCTTCCTCGTGGCCAAGCACGCGCTCATGTACCCCGACGTGGAGACCGACAAGCGCATGTACGAGGCGCTCGTCGCGGGCGATTGGGACGTGTGGCGCAACGTGACCATCGAGCAGGCCGAGGACCGCGGCCACCACGAGCTGCTGAACTGGTTCTGCCTGGCCGGCGCGATGGCCGAGCTGGGCCGCAAGCCCGACTACGCGGTGTTCCTGGAGTCGTGGATCACGAACTCCGACAAGGTGTTCGCGGCCTTCCGGCCCTAGCCGCGCGCCCGGTCACGGGCGGGTGCGGGCCAGGCTGGCCCGCACCCGCCCCGGTAACGCTATCATTGGGGGCGCCCCCGCCCCCGCTCGCGGGCCGCGGCGCGAGGAAGAGCATGGTGTCCACGAGCCAGCCGCCGCTCCCGCCCGCCCCGCCGAGCGCGCCCGCCGTGCCGCTCGGCAGCCTGTTTCTCGGCTTCTTCGAGCTGGCCCTGTCTAGCTCCGGCGGCGCGCTCGCCCCGGCCCACCGCGTGCTGGTGGACAAGCGCGGCTGGCTGACGAATCGCGAGTTCACGGAGATCCTGGCGCTCTGCCAGGTGCTTCCCGGGCCCAACGTCGTGAACCTGGCGATCTACGTCGGGGGGCGCTACCACGGCGCGGCCGGCGCCGCGGCGGCCTTCGCCGGCCTGCTGCTCGCGCCGCTGCTGGTGATCGTGCCGCTGATGGTGCTGTACGCGCAGAGCGGACAGAACGAGCTGGTGCGCGGCGCCTTTCGCGGCGTCGCGGCGGCCGCGGCCGGCCTGATGGTCGCCACGAGCCTCAAGGTCGCCCTGCCCTACCGTCACAGCCTGCGCGCGGTGCTGCTGGCGGCCCTGGCCTTCGCCGGCGTGAGCCTGCTGCACTGGCCGCTACTCGTCGTCGTGCTGGTGCTCGCCCCCTGCGGCGTCGTCGCGGCCTGGCGAGGCTGGCTGTGAGCGACTGGCTGCTGCGTATCCTGGCGGACCTGGTGGTCATCCTGGCGCCGCTGTCGCTCGTCTCGATCGGCGGCGCCAACACGATCCTGCCCGAGGTACACCGGCAGGTGGTGAGCGTGCGGGGCTGGATGACCGACGCGCAGTTTGCGGACCTGTTCGCGCTCGCCCGCGCCGCGCCGGGGCCGAACGTGCTGCTGTACAGCCTGGTCGGCTGGAAGGTGGGGGGCGTGCTCGGGGCGCTCGTCGCCACGCTGGCGATGTCCGGCCCCTCGTCGCTGCTCGCCTTCGCCAGCCTGCACGCCTGGCGGCGGTTCTACGACGCGCCCTGGCGCCGGCCCGTGCAGGCCGGCGTGGCGCCAGTGGCGGTGGGGCTGATGTTCGCCAGCGCTTACACGCTCGTCGGCGCGGCCGACACCACCGTCGTGGCGTATGCCGTCACGGCAGCCGCCGCGGCGCTCACCCTCTGGACGCGGGCACACCCGCTCGCGCTGTTGCTCGCGGCCGCGGCGGTGGCGCTCACCGGCTGGCTCTGATATCCGATCCGGCCCTGGGGGTTCGCCGACGGAGGCGGGCCCTCACCCCGCCCCTCTCCCAGAGGGAGAGGGAGTAAGGGAACGCCACCCCCGGATTCGGTATCAGGAGCCGACCAGCGGCGCGGCCACCCGTTCCCCTGGAGGCGCGACGACGTCGGTCGCCTCGGCGCCGGTCAGGGCGCGCGGCAGGTAACGGCGCAGCACGCCATCCAGCCCGAGAGCCAGGCCGGCGCCTGTCAGGAAGAACAACAGCTCGCAGACGAACCACCACGTATCGAAGTAGTATGACTCCAGATTGCCCCAACCCTTGAGCAGGTGGAAGTTCCAGCTCATCCACATAGCGATCAGCGCGCCCGCCCGCGTGCCGAGCCCGAGGAGCAGCAGGATGCCCGCGGCCAGCTCCCCGGCGACGATCAACGGGCCGAACAGACGGTAGTGGTCGGCCACGAGCTGGAACCAGGCGGCCGTGAGCGGGTCGCGCCCCCCCAGCTTAGCGTAGTTCTCGAACGAGCCGAGCACGAACTGCGGATTGGTAGCCGTGTCGCGCATGATGAGCCCGGTCGCGCCCACTAGCCAGGAGAAGCCCAGCCCGATACGCAGCAGCGCCAGGTAGCTGAGTGGCGCGGCGAAGCCCGACACGCCGAGCCCGCGGAGGGGACCCACGGCGTGCAGCTCGGCGAGCGGGAAGCGCCGGGGCGATCCCACGAGCCAGGCCGGCGCGCGGCCCAGCAGCCGGCTGTCCAGGCCCCAGACGACCCCGGGCACCGCCAGGAGCACGACGATCTCCATGAAGAGGTAGGAGCGCGGCAGGTTCGATGGGCTCATCACGCCGCCCGCCAGCCAGTAGCCCAGGCCGAGGAGCAGCGCCGCCGCGGCGGCCAGGCGCGTACCTAGCCCGAGCACCAGCAGCAGGCCCACGAGAGCGTTGGCGAGCGTGACCAGCACCGCAAAGACGCCGGCGTTGGGGAGCACCACTCCCTGGAGAAACGCCCGGAAGACCGGGTCGGGGAACGGCGTGCGGAGCAGGCCGTCGACGTAGCGGCTGAGCCCGGCGCCATCGCGCAGCCAGCCCTGCGCGACGCTATTCGCCGCGTAGAGCAGGAACCCGAGCCCTACCGTGATGCGAAGAATCGCGAAGTACTCCAGTGGAATCCGCAAGCCCTGGTTGAGCCACCGCATGACCGCCTCTCCACCCCCGTTTGCATCCGACTCGCGCCCAGACACCAGGCCCGGCGTCGACGCCCGCGACGTCAGCGGCGGGCGTCGCCACGTCGGCATCTGGCGCGCTCCAACACCCTATACGCGGCGAGGATACGAGCGGCGGCCGCGGATTCGCGCTACACTGGGAGCCCGGAGGGCGCCATGAAAGTGTCGCTGTTCAACCTGATGCCCCACCCGCCGCTGCGGGCGCTGCCCACCCGCTGGCCGACGCCCCACGCGCTGTGTGACCCTGAGCAGGCCGTGTGCCAGCTCGCGGCCTACCTCGACCAGTTCGCGCTCGCCGACGAGCTAGGCTTCGACTGGGTAGCCTGCGCCGAGCACCACTTCTCGGCGAACAGCCTCTCGCCCAACCCGAGCGTGGTCGCGGGCGCGCTCAGCCAGCGAGTGCGCCGCGCCCGCATCGCCATCCTCGGCGCGCTGCTGCCGATCAACAACCCCGTCCGCGTCGCCGAGGAGTTCGCGATGGTGGACGCCTTCAGCGGTGGGCGCCTCGTCGCCGGGCTGCTGCGCGGCGCCCCGTACGAGTACGCCGTCTACAGCGTCGCGCCCGCCGAGTCGCGCGGCCGCTACGAGGAAGCCTGGGAGCTGGTCCTGCGGGCCTGGACGGAGCCCCAGCCCTTCGGCTGGGAGGGCGAGCACTATCAGTTCCGGACCGTCTCGATCTGGCCGCGGCCGGTGCAGCAGCCGCACCCGCCGATCTTCGTTTCCGGCTCCAGCCGCGACTCGGCGGCGTTTGCCGCCCGCAAGCGCGTGGGCGTAGGGCTGGCGTTTACGAACGTGCCGATGGCGGCCGACGCGGCGCGCTTCTACCGCGAGACGGCGGCCGCCGCCGGCTGGGAGCCCACGCCCGACCACGTCGTCTACCAGGCGCCGATCTACGTGGCCGACAGCGACGAGCGGGCGCATGCCGAGATCGCGCCCCACCTGGCGTACACGGCCGCGCTCATGGCGCCCACCCTCCAGGTGACGCGGCTCGCGGCCGGCAGCGGCTTCTTCGGCGCCCGCGACGCGCAGATCAACGCCCGCTTCCAGACGCAGGTCGCGCGCGAGCAGCAGCACTCGCTGGCCGAGCGCATCGCCGTCGGGCAGCTCTTCTGCGGCGGCCCGGACAGCGTGGTAGCGCAGCTCCAGCGCCTGCGCGCGGAAGTGGGCGCGGGCGTGGTCAACCTCATCTTCCAGATCGGCTCGCTCCCGCCCGCGGCCACCACCCGCTCCATCCAGCTCTTCGCGAAGGAAGTGCTGCCCCGCATCCGCGACCTCTAGGGAATAGGGGTTAGGGCGATCCGCCATTCCCTATCCCCTACTCCCTATTCCCTACTCCCTATCCCCTACTCCCTAGCTCCCCGCAAGCGCCGACTGAGCAATCGCCGCATCAAGGTCGCTGCTGCCGCTGCCGCAGACGCCGATGCCGCCAACTACCCAGCCGTCGCGCGCGATCGGGAGCCCGCCGGGCACCGTCGCCAGCTTGTGCCGCGTCAGCGCCTGCACCTGCGCGAGCTGCGCGTCGCCGAAGCGCTGCGCGACGTCGGCGGTCGGGCACTGGAAGCTGAGCGCGGTGCGCGCCAGCGCCTCCGCCAGGTCGGGCCAGAGCAGGCCCGCGCCGTCCATGCGGTCCTGCTGCACCAGGCGGCCCAGCTCGTCCACCACCGCCACGCCGACGCGGACGCCGCGCGTCGCGGCCGCCGCAAGCGCCTGGTCGGCGTAGCGGCGCGCGACCGCGAGGGTGCGCGGCCGGTCGTCAGGCGCCACCGTCACGCGCCGCCCCACCAGGCGCTCCACCTCCGGGTGCTGGTTCTGGTAGGGAATGCCGAGCGCCACGGCGATGATCAAGTCCTCGGCGTTCACGGGCGCCCCATTCAGCGTGAGGGCGCTCGCGTCCAGCCCGGGAATCTCCGTCCACGGCCCCAGCCCGCCGCCGGTCGAGACGGCGCCCACCACCTGGCCGTCCCGCTCGATCGGCATGGCGCCCGGCCCGGCGAAGATCTCGTCGCGCATCAGCCGCTGGAAGGCCGAGAACCCGGTCGCGTTGCGGTGCCAGTTGGTTGCGCGGCGGGCGCTCGGCTCTTGCTGGATGGCCGCGACGTACGCCTTCGCGCGGGAGATCCAGACCGACGACCCGACCGCGCCCTCCATCACCGAGACGGTCACCACGTTGCCGCCCGCGTCCATCACCACGAACGCCCCGGCCTGGTACAGCTTCCGCGCCTTGGCCACCGCGCGGTCGACGATCGCCCGCGCCTCGGCCAGCGTCAGGTATGGTTGCCCGTCACGCATCGCGTCCTCCTTCGTTCGCACGGTGCACTTCGCCGCGCGCCGCATCGCCATCGTCCGCTCGCAGTTATACCGCGGTCGCCACGTCCAGCCGACCGCCTTGTACGGGACTGGGTAGCGATGCGCTCGCTTGCGCCGGCCGACTCGCAGATGGGTGCGCCAATTTATCCGAGGAACGATCAAACGGTCCTCCTCTCAGGCGATTTGGCAGGCCGGGCGCGGGTCTGCGCGTGCTGGTCGGGCGCGGAAGATCGCATCGTTTGCCCCGTACGATACTCCCTGCCTGTCCTGCCGCGGGCCGGGCCGGCGGGGGCATGCCCCGGCATGGGCGCGGGCGGCGGGCGCGGGGGAGGCGTGTACGGCGTACGATAGGCGACCACGTCGCGCCGGACGGCGGGCGCTCTCCCGCGCGCCTCGCGGCCGGATATCAGAGCCGGGCCGGCGGTTGGGCTAGCGGGGCCGGACCTCACCCCCCTGCCCCGCTCTCGCGTAGGAGAGGGGGAGGGACGAGGGACCGCCCTCACCCCCGCCCTCTCCCAGAGGGAGAGGGGGAGGACGATTGCCCTCACCCCCGCCCTCTCCCAGAGGGAGAGGGAGTCCGGGAACGCCCGCGCCGGATTCGACGTGACGCCCGGCCGGGTGGCGACCGGCAGGGCGCTGCTTGCCGCGCCCCTCCACAGTACCGGGTTGGCGGGCGGCAATCGTCCGGCTCAGGCGGCGGGAGCGCGGCGCGCGGGGCCAGACTATTGGTGGCCCCGTACGGTGGTGGCCCCGTACGGGGGGCGCGACGGTAGTCGGTCATCTCACCTGCTCCCACGCGCACGTGGTGGTACGGTACGGGGGGCGCCCTCGGTCGTGGCAGGGCGCCCAGCGCGGGGCGTGCGCTATACTAGGCGCCTAATAGAGCGGCGCGCGGGCCAGGCGCACGGCCGAGCAGGACGAGGAGCGAGTTACGGCGGCCGGGTAGATCGAGGAGCAGGTCACAGCGGCAGCGCGGACCAAGGAGAGGACCACGATGGTAGCGATCGAGCCGACTAGGGCGCGCGAGCGCCGCACCCCGGATCACGCCGACTTCGCCCGCACGGGGCCCGATACCCAGGCCGGCCGCTACCTGCGGCTGTACTGGCAGCCGGTCATGAAGAGCGCCGACCTGGAGCCCGGGCACGCGAAGCCAATCAAGATCATGAGCGAGGACTTCACGCTGTACCGGGGCGAGGACGGCGCCCCGCACGTGGTGGCGTTCCGCTGCGCGCACCGGGGGACGCAGCTCTCGACCGGCTGGGTGGAGGGCGACTGCCTCCGCTGCTTCTACCACGGCTGGAAGTACGACAGCACCGGCCAGTGTGTCGAGATGCCCGCCGAGGATCCGTCCTTCCCGCCCAAGGTGAAGATTCGCGCCTACCCAACCGAGGAGTACCTGGGCCTTATCTGGGCGTATCTGGGCGAGGGCGAGGCGCCGCCGCTGCGCCGCTTCCCGCAGCTCGAACAGGAGCGCCCGAGCGAGGGCGTGATCCGCCAGACCCTTGGCGGCAACGTGCTGCCCTTCAACTACGTGAACAACCTGGAGAACGACCCTGCCCACGTGCCGTTCGTCCACCGCTCGACGGCCTTCTTCCAGGACGTGCCGCAGGTGGAGAGCGAGGAGACGGAGTACGGTTCGCGCGAATCCGTGATGACGGATTCGCGCGGCTTCATCGGCTACGTCCACCGCATCATGCCGAACACCCGCCTGTTCACGATTCCCGTGCCCGACGGCGGCTGGGCGGAGTTCTTCCTGTGGCTCGTGCCCGTGGACGACGAGCACCACATGGGCTTCGGCGTGCTGATGAACCACCTGACGCCCGAGGCGCAGGCGAAGTTCCGCGAGCGCGGCGCCGGCAAGCGCTGGCTGCCGCGCAACGCCGCGCAGCTGGAGGAGACGGCAGCGGCGGTGCTGCGCGGCGACCTGCGCATCGACGACGTGGAGGACAAGAGCACCATCGAGCTGGTGCAGGACATGGTGTCGCAGTGGGGGCAGGGGACGATCCGCGACCGCGAGCACGAGCGGCTGGGCCGCTCGGATCGGGGCGTGATCCTGCTGCGCGGCCTGTGGGAGCGTGAGCTACGCGCCCTCGCCGAGGGCCGCCCGCTGAAGGAATGGACCATCCCGGAACGCATGGAGCTTTCGCCGACGTACCATGGCTAGCGTGTTGCGGCAGCGCCAGTCTCCCCGGGATCGTCGCGCGGCGCCACGAGGCGGACGGTAAATTCGCCGTGTAGAGTAGCGTCGGCAGCAACAGGGGACGCATGCAGCCCATTGAAGAGCAATATATTGACGCGGCGGTGCGGCACGCGCACATTCAGTGGATACCCGACGACGAGTGCTACTGGGCGAGTACGATGCGGCCCGCGTGCGGTAGCATCGCCGGTGAGTCCCCGACGCACTGTCAAGAGCGCCTCCGGGAGTTTCTCCGTGGCTGGATACGTCAAGCGCTCGAAAACGGCTGGCGAATCCCACCAATAGACGGGATATCACTTCACCCCGAGCGCCGGGACGGCGCCTGATAGGTTGGGTAGCCCGTGGCCTTTTGGGGCAACAGCGGATTTCGGGCAAAGCGGCGCGCTGTATCGCACGGCCGACCGGCCCGGCCAGTGCCAATGCAGCCGGCCGCCGCAAGCGGCATTTGATGCGGGCGATCCCACCGAGGGGGCCTGAGAATGCATATTGACGTACACGCGCACTATTTCCCGCCGGAATACTTGAACCTGCTCAGCCGGCTGGCCGGGGGGGCGAGCGAGACGGAGCATCGGCTGCCGGCGGGGCGGCTGCCGCTCGATGAGCGCGCGGACCTGTTGGCCGAGGTCGGCGTCGACTTCCAGGTGCTCTCGGAGGGGCAGCGGCAGCCGTACCTGTCGCGCGAGGCCGACGCGGTCGCCGCCGCGCGCCTGGCCAATGACCTCTACGCCGACGCCTGCCGCGCCTATCCCGACCGCTTCGCCGCTTTCGCCACGGTACCGCTGCCCCACGTGGACGCCGCGCTCCGCGAGCTAGAGCGCTGCCTGGACACGCTCGGCATGGTCGGCGTGGGCCTGGGATGCTCCGTGGCCGGCCGCCCGCTCGACGATCCGGCGTTCGAGCCGTTCTTCGCCGAGCTGGACCGCCGCGGCGCCGTGATGTCGCTGCACCCGGTGGGCGCCGGCGTGCTGGAGGGCGAGGACCCCTATGGGCTCGCCTGGATGGTCGGCGCACCCTTCGAGGACACGGTAGCCGCGCTGCGCCTGGTGCTCTCCGGCCTCACCACCCGCTACCCGCGCCTGCGGGTGATCGTGCCCCACCTGGGCGGCACGATCCCGTTCCTGTGGGCGCGTATCGACGGCTTCGGCCAGAGCCGCGGCATCGCCCCCGCCATCGATCTCTCGAACGGGCTGGGCGTCCACCTGCGACGCCTGTGGTACGACACGGTGAACACCTATCCCGACGCGCTCCACTGCGCCTGCGACGCTTACGGCACCGACCGCCTGCTCATGGGCACCGACTTTCCCTACCTGGGCGGCCCGAAGCTGCGGCGCTGCGTCACTTATATCGAGGAGGCCGGCCTGTCCGCCGCCGAGACGACGGCCATCCTCGGCGGCAACGCCCAGGCGCTGCTCGGCCTCCCGGCACGGGGCTAGTCGTCGCGGCAGCTCTCCCTGAGCAGCGCCCACAGCCGGGTCCCCTTTGGGAAGAAGGATCGCGTAGGGTCGGGTCTCGTGCCCGACCGCGGCCGTCGAGGCCGCAACCTCCGGACGCGCGAGGCTGCAACGGATATGCTGATGCCTGGTGAGCAACCGGCAAGTTATCGTGGCCGCGAGGCGAACGATGAACCACTGGCCCGCTAGCGTCCTGCTCCCGCTCCTCCTGGCCGCCTGCGCGCCGGCCACGCAGCCGACCCGCGCGCCCGCCGACGCCAGCGCCGCCCCGGCCGCGTCCGCTATGCCCGCGCAGACTGCGCCCGGCAGCGCCGCGGATAACGCTGCTGCCGCGGCCGCCGCGGCGCCCCCGCCGCTCGTCCACCTGAACGTGGCCACGCAGCATCTTACGTCCGACGTCGGGATGTACGTCGCGCAGGAGCGCGGCTACTTCGCCGAGCAGGGCCTCGACGTCGAGTTTGCCGACATCAACACCAGCCAGGGCTCGATCCCGCCGCTCGCCGCCGGCCAGCTCGACGTGGGCGTCGGCTCGATGAGCCCCGGCCTGTTCAACGCGATCGCCCGCGGCATCGACGTGAAGCTCGTCGCCACGAAGGGCGCGGGACCGCCCGACCCGAGCAGCCCCTTCGCCGGCTCGAACGCGCTCGTCGTGGCGGCCGGCGTGGCCGCCCGCGGGGCGATTCAGGACTACGCCGACCTGCGCGGCAAGAGCGTGTCGCTGCCCGACCGCGGCTCGACGATGGAGATGACCCTGACGCGGGCGCTAGAGCGCGGCGGCCTGACGATCGACGACGTGGACCTCAAGCTGATGCCCTTTGCCGACACGCTGGCCGCACTGGCGAACGGCAGCGTGGACGCCGCCGTGCAGCTCGAGCCGTACATCGCCCAGGGGCAGGCGCGGGGCATTCTCGTGGTGTGGAAGCGCGGGGCGGAGCTGATTCCCGGCCAGCAGGCGACAGCGGTGGTTTACGGCCCGACGATGGCCCAGATGCCGGACAACGCGGGCGGTCGGCTGATGGTGGCCTACACGCGCGGCCTGCGCGACTACAACGACGCGCTGGGGCCGAAGCAGCAGGGGCGCGAGCAGCTCATCTCGATCCTGATCCAGAACACGGCGCTGAAAGATCGCGCCGTCTACGACCAGCTTGGCTGGGGCTACTTTAACCCCGACTGCTCGCTCAACGCCGACTCAATTGCCGAGATCCTGGACTGGTACGTCGCCAATGGGTACGTGCCGCAACGCCCCGACCTCGCCCAGGCCATCGACAACCGCTACTGCGCCTACGCGGTGCAGCAGCTCGGCCCCTACCAGCCCTAGACAGCCACCCACGCTCCCGCGGAAGTCCACTGCCAGAGCGTGTTCGACAACGCGGGCGCCGTGTCGAGATGCGCATGAATAGCGCGTGCCGCGAGCAGCGCGCCGCCCATCGGCCCCTGTCGAATGAGCAGAATCCCGTGATGTATCGGAGCGGGAACCACCTGCCACTCGGCGGCCCACTCGCGCCAGGCCGCGTGGAGAGCCAGGAAGTCAAGATCGTTGGTAATCAAAGTGGCTAGACGCCGTACCGCCGTGAGGAGGTGCGTCGCATCAGTAGCGCCCGCCAGGCCAAGCTGGCGGGCGCTAACGGCCTGGTGTCCAAGCGCGGTTAGCTCTCGTGCGACGCCGGTAGCTACGTTGTGATCTAGATAGAGCTGTGCCACCGTGGCTAGGCGGCATTCACGGCGATGCGGGCGTCGATGATGCCTTTGTGGGCCTTGTAGTAGGCAAGCGCCGCGTCCACTGCCTCAGCGGGAAGCTCATAGTCGCGGGCCACCGTCGCCTTGTCAAAGTCCACACCGTACCAGTACTCAACCAAGGCCCAGACGGAAACTCCGTGGTCGCGAAGCCTCGCCTCCGCCTCCCCAGGCTTGTGCGGGTTGGGCTCAATGTAGCGCTCGATCAGAGCGGCTGGCCCGTGCGCTGTCGTAGCCATCCTGCCGGCCCTCCATACCTCCGCACAACTACCTGTCTTCATTCTATGCTACTCCCAGCGCCGAGCTGCCGCCGGCTTACTGCGGATACGCCCCGAGCTGCTGGACGGCGTACTGGCAGTAGGTGTCGTCCACGACCTGCTGGACGTCGAGGAGCGGCACGTAGCCCTTGCCGGCGTACCACTCCAGGTCGTTGGCCAGGGTCTGGAGGTTTACGGAGCAGTTCGGGTTCACGTAGTTCCAGCTCATGTGGTCGTAGAGCGCGGGGTCCTTGACCGCCGTGTTGTTGACCAGGATCGAGACGATCTCGGCGCGGTTCTGCGCCTTCGGGCCGAACGCCTCATAGTAGTCGCGCAGGCCGCGCGTGTAGGCGACCGCGAAGCGCTTGCCGGCGTCGGGCCCCGCGGCGTCCATGGTCGTGCCGTACAGGAGCGCCGCGATCTGCGCGCCGGGATAGATCTCCGTCGGGCTCTTCCAGCGCACCCAGATGCCGCGCGCTTCGCCGAGCGCGATGAACGGCTCGACGCCGAGCGCGAAGTCGACGCTCTTGTTAGCGACCGCCTGGGGGAGGTCGGCAAACGTCATCGTGCGGGTGTCGATGTCGGCGAGCGTCAGGCCGGCGCTCCGCAGCGCCCGGTCGAGCACCAGCTCGGGCGTCGAGCCGCCGGTGCCCGTGGTGCCGTAGGTCTTCCCCTTCAGGTCGGCGAAATCCCGGATGCGGCCCGAGTCGATCGTCTCCTTCGCGGCCATGAACATGAACGCGGACGAGAAGCCGTTGGCGGGGTCGGGGCTCACCTGGCCGCTGTCGGCCACGAGGTGGATGCCGGTGCCGCGCGCGATGGCGTTGAACGTGCCGCCGAGCAGGCCGACGGCCACGGCTTCGACCTGGCCGGCGGCGAGGGGCGGGATCATCTGGGTGGTCAGCCCCACGTCGACGTACTGCACGTCGAGGCCTTGCTCGGCGAAGTACCCCTTGTCCTGGGCGATGTAGATGCCCGCGTTGCCGGCGACCTGCTGACTGCCCACCCGCACGGTAATCGGCGCTTGAGCGGCGCCGGCGGGCGCCGCGGCGGTTGGCGCTGCCGCGGCCGGGGCGCTGGCGGCGGGCGAGGCGGCCGCTGCGCCCGCCGGCGCGTTCGGTGGCGCGGGCGCCGGCCCCGCGGCGGAGGGCGCACTGCAGGCGACGGTCCCGGCCCCGAGGAGGGCGACGAGCAGAGCGGCGACGCGCCGGCGCATCATGGATCAGCCTCCTTGCGGGCAAGCGGCTCTCTGGTGGTCCGTATCATAGCATCGGGCTGCCGGGGGCGCTCGGCGATCGATGCGGTGACTGTGGCGGGGGGGCTCCGATGCTGGGAGGCGGGGCGGCGTGAGGCGAGGAGCGAGGGGTTAGGAGAAGCGCCAGCGGCGCCACCAGGGGCGGGTGCTGGGGTGACCATGTGGCTCGCGGCCGTCGAAGCGGGTGCGCAGGCGCAGCCAGTGGAGCTGCACGGCGAGCGTCTCCAACACGACCTCGCCATCGGCCGTCGCGCGCACCTCGGACTCGTGGGAGGCGCTGCCAATGCGGGCCTCGATGCGGCAGGCGGCGACGCGCTGCACGTCGAGAAGCTGACCCGCCGTGCGCAGCAGCACCGACCAGCGCGTCAGCGACCACGCGTCGGGGTTGTGGCGCGACGGCTGCCCGCGGCCGTAGTGGAGCTGGGCCCGCGAGAGCCGGGCGACATCGCCCCAGGGGTAGATGCGGCACTGGTTGTCGTCGGGGGTCTCGACGGTCACGCCCAGGCTGTCGAGCGTCAGGTAGGCGCAGCGCGGCCGGCGCACCTCTAGCACGCGCCCGACGGTGCGCAGGGCCTCCTGCAGTGACAGGGCTAGCGTCGGTTCTTGGCTTACCATCAGGCGCGTACCTGCCGTGCGGTCTGACTCGCCTTGCGCAGCCGGCCGAGAGCAATTTCCTCGGCGCTTGAGGCACCCGGCCGGGCGGCAGGGGACGAGCCCCTGCCCGACGTCGAGGCGGCTGGACACTGCTCAACTAAGCTGCCGGCCCAGGTTGGTGTATCAGTTTGGCTTCGCCAAACTGATACACCAACCTGGCCGAGTGCTTAGGCGCTCAGCGCGCCGTCGCCACGTGAACTATACCGGTGCCGGGTTTAATTGCGCGAGAGGCGACGTACCGCTTCGGCGGCGCGGGCGGCGGGCAGACAGGCTGCCGAGGCCTGCGCCGCGGGCAGGAGCCTAAGCGAGCACGACGACGCTGGTCCGGAACTCCTGCACCACGCCGGTGGCCGGGTCGTACTGGTGACGCAGCCGGCCGTTCAGGTCGCCGCCGTAGACGTGGATCGAGCACGATGGGTGCGGCGCCTGGTTCGTGATGCGGTGGATCTCCTCGTCGGGCGGCAGCAGGTGGGTGACGACGCCGGGCAGGTTGACGACCGCACCCGCCGACCGCAGGGCGGCATAGTCGGGGCGCGTGCGGTCGTCGGTGCGCTTGAAGCGCTCCTCGTGCTCGGCGCCGCGCCAGACGCCGACGAGGCCCCAGGTCGTGTGGTCGTGGATGGGCGTCGCGTAGCCCGTGTTGAAGACGACCGAGACGATGCTGTAGGCGTCGGCGGGGTGCTTGTGCAGGAGGTACTGCACGGAGCCACCGCGGGGCTCGGCGTAGCGCGCGTCGAGCCAGCGCATGTCGGCGAGCAGCCGCGCGAGCAGCGGCTTCGCCCGCTCGACCACCGCGCGGTGGTCCGCGCCCTCCTCGGCCACGACGGCGTCGAGATCGCGCGCGAACGCGGCCACATCGTAGGTGGAAATCATGGCTGCTCCTTTACGAGGTTCTCTTCCCACGTCAGGTAGTTCTCCATGTCGGTCCGGGTGCGCTGCAGGGGACCGCTCCAGAGCGTGTGGCCGAAATCGCCCTGCGCCTCGGCCACCGACACGTCAGCGCCGTCCAGCCCTTCCACGACGGGCAGACCCGCCGCCCGCCAGGCTGGCACGCCGCCCGCCAGGTAGCGCGCGTCGCCGTAGCCGAGGCCGCGCAGCGTGGCCGCCGCCAGGGCCGCGCGCAGGCCCGTGTCGCAGACCGTCACGACCGACGTGGCGCGGTCGGGCACCAGCGCGGCGATCCCGAATTCGAGCTTGCCACGCGCCAGCCAACGCGCCCCCGGCAGGTGGCCCATGCCGAACTCGCCGCTGCCGCGCACGTCGAGCACTGCCACGCGGCCCGCCCGAAGCGCGTCGGCCAGAGCGGGGGGCGCGATGGCGGGGGCGGCCTGCTGGGCGGCCGCCAGACCGAAGACCGTGGGCGGGGCGTCGCCGGTCGCCAGCGCCTGGCCGTCGGCCGTCCAGGCAGCTATGCCCCCCGCCAGCACGCGCACGTCGGCGAACCCCAGCCGCTGCAACAGCGCGGCGGCCCAGACCGGCCGCACGGGATCGTCGGCGACCACGACGACCGGCAGCGAGGGGATGGCCAGCCAGTTCTCGTAGTGCAGCGCGAGCTGGCCCGCTGGCAGCGCGATCGCGCCGGGCAGGTGGCCGGCGCGGTACTCCTCGGGCAGGCGCACGTCCACGACGTAGTGGGGTTGGCGGGTCTGCAGCGTGTCGGGCGCGACGAAGCGGATGCCCGCGTCGCGGCTCAGGCGGGCGGTGGCCGCGGCGGTCCAGTCGGCGTGCGTCTCGGGCGCCACGGCGGGGCGGCCGCGGCCCGGCCCCTCCTCCAGCGCGTAGCCGGCCAGGCGCCAGCCCATCGCGCCGTTCAGCAGCGCCTGTACGTTGGGCAGGCCGGCCTCGCGGAGGAGCGCCGCGCCGAGGATGCCGCGCGTGCGGCCCGCGCACGACACGACGACTGGCGCGTCGGGGCGGTCGAGCAGGGCGGGCACCTCGCGGACGAGCTGGCCGCCCGGCACGTGGTAGGCGTCGGGCACGTGGCCGCGCAGGTACTCCTCCTCCGTGCGCACGTCCACCACGGTGAGCGGCTCGCCGCGCGCCCGCCGCGCCGCCAGCTCCTCGGCCGTCACCTGCGGCACGCCGGCGGCCGCGACGCGCTCGCCGTAGGCCTTGCCAGGGACGCCCCAGCCCTCGATCACCAGGCGCCCGCTCGCGCGCCAGACGTCCAGCCCGCCGGCCAGCACCCGTGCGTCGCGGTAGCCCATCGCCGCGAGCGTCGCGGCGGCCAGCGCGCTGCGCCGCCCATCGTTGCAGTACAGGACTAGCGGCCAGCCCGGATCGGGCACGACGGTCGGCAGGCGCAGCTCGATCAGGCCGCGCGGCAGCGGGGTGGCCCCCGGAATCTGCCCCAGCGCGAACTCGCCCCGCTCGCGCACGTCGAGCAGCACCGGCGGGCGCTCGCTGGCCCGCAGCCGCTCTAGCTCCGCCGCGTCAATCTCGTGCATCGTGCCGTTCCATCATCTCACTCCCCCTTCCCGCATCGGGAGGGGGGCCGGAGGGGTAGGTCCGTGGCTCACCAGGCCGGCGAGGCGCCGCCGTCCACGTTGATCGCGGTGCCGCTGATAAACGCCGCGCGGTCCGAGAGCAGGTAGGCGATCAGGTCGCCGGCCTCCTCCGCCTCGCCGACACGGCCGAGCGGGATGGCGCGCTTGCGGGCCACGTCGGCGTAGAACTCGTCGCGTGTCAAGTGAGGAAAGTCGTGCTCCCACTCGGGGTCGTGCTGGCCGCTGCGCACCGTGCCGATGCACACGGCGTTCACGCGCACGCCGTCCGGGGCGAACTCCTTGGAGAGCGCCTTGGTGAGCGCCAGCCCCGCCGCGCGCGTGACCGTGCTCGGCACCGAGCGCGCCCCGGGCGCCTTGCCGCCGATCGCCACGACGTTCACGATCGCGCCGCGCGTAGCGCGCAGGGCGGGCAGGCAGAGGCGGACCGTGCGGATCGCGGCCATCAGCTTGATGTCGACGTCCGCCTGCCAGTCGGCGTCGCTGACGTCGAGGAAGGCGCGCGCGCCGCTGCTGCCGGCGTTGTTGACCAGGCCGTGCAGCGTGCCGAAGCGCCCCAGCGCCGCATCCACGAAGCGCTGCACGCCGTCGGCCGTGCTCACATCGGCGGGGACGGCCAGGAGGTCGCCGCCGGGCGCCGCCCGCAGCTCGGCCGCCGCCGTCTCCAGCCGGTCGGCGTTGCGCGCGCAGATCGCCACCCGCGCGCCCTCGGCCAGCAGCCGCGCCGCCGTCGCGCGGCCAATGCCGCTCGAGCCGCCCGTGACGCACACCACCTTGCCTGCCAGCCCGAGGTCCATCCCGCCTCCCGCGGCCCGCCGCTTCCCGGCCAGCCGCCCGCCATCTCCGCCGGCCCGCCCCCGGCCGCCCCGGCGCGTCGCCCTTTACTATACGCGGAACCCCGGCGCGCGGGAACCCGGGCCGCTGCGGGGGCCCGCTAGTCGGCGACGCAGGCGCGGCGCACCAGGTCGCGGCTCACGTCGGCCAGGCGCGCGACGCCGGTGTTGGCCATGGCGATGCGCAGCTCCAGCGCCAGCAGCTCCAGCACGCGCACGACGCCCGCCTCGCCGGCGGCGCCCAGCCCCCAGCCGGCCGCCTTGCCGATGCAGACGGCCCGCGCGCCCAGCGCCAGCGCCTTGAGCACGTCGGTGCCGCGCGTGAAGCCGCCGTCGACCACCACCTCGGCGCGCCCGGCCACGGCGTCCACCACCTCGGCCACGACGTCGATCGGCGCGGGCGCGTAGTCGAGCTGGCGCCCGCCGTGGTTCGAGATGTAGACGACCGGCACGCCGTGCTCGACCGCCAGGCGCGCGTCCTCGGCGGTGGCGATGCCCTTGATGACGAGCGGCAGGGTGGTGGTGCGCTGGAGCCACGCCACGTCCTTCCAGGTGAGCGACGCCTGCCGCGCGTAGGTGTTGGGAATGTCGAGGCCGCGGCGGGTGGCGTGGCGGTTGTAGCGCGCCTCGATGTCGCGCTCGCGCCGGCCGTAGGCTGGCACGTCGACCGTCAGGCAGAGGGCCTTGAAGCCCGCCGCCTCGACCCGGCGGATGAGCGCCTCGCCCCAGGCGTTGTCGCCGCGGAAGTAGAGCTGGTAAACGAGCGGCCCGGTCGCGGCGGCGGCGACCTCCTCGGGCGTGTAGACCGAGACGGTGGTGAGCCACTGGATCGTGCCCATGCGGCCGGCGGCGCGGGCGAGCGCCAGGTCGCCGTCAGGGTGGACCTGGTCGGTCGAGCCCATCGGCGCGATCATGATCGGGAGGGCGAGCGGCAGGCCGAGGAAGGTGGTCGTCGTGTCGAGGTGGCTCACGTCGCGCAGCACGCGCGGCCGGAAGACGTAGCGGCCGAGCGCCCGGCGGTTGTTGCGCAGCGTGGCCTCGGTATCGGCGCCGCCGACGAGGTAGTTCCAGGCGCCCGTGGGCACGGTGCGCACCGCCGCCCGCCGAATCTCCCCCAGCGTCACGAACTCGTCTGTCGCCGCCATCTCGCCCCTCCGCGCACGGCCCGGCGCCGCGCTGGACGCTCGGGCCGTTTGCCTGATGGTATAGCCGAGCGGTTGTCGCGGCAACGTCATCCGCCCTGGGGGCGCGTGCTATGATAAACCTGCTTGCAAAGATGGTGGAGCTATGGCAAGAGAGATTCAAGTCGACGTGACCGGTACCCCTGACCTGCTCCGGCTCGCCGAAGAGGTTAGCGCGACCCGAACCCCCCGCATTCTTAGCCGCGATCACGAGCCGCTCGCGGTGGTCGTACCTATCATCAAGACCCGGCGCGGCAGCACGCCCTCGGATGCCGACCTGGCTGCTACTCTTGCCTCGGCTGGAGCTTGGAAAGGGCTCGTAGATGCTGAGGCGCTGAAGCGCGAGATCAAGGAGGCACGAGGCTCCAGCCGTCCTCCCGCTGAGCTATGAGGTATCTGATCGACTCGGATCTCGTGGTTGACTGGCTCAACGGACATCCGTCTAGTGTTACCTTTCTGACACCGCTATTCTCCCAGGGAATGGCGCTGAGCATCCTGACGTACTCGGAGATTTTCGAGGGCATCTACGGCGGGCAGGACCCTAGGCGAGAGCAGATCGCGTTTCAAGCCTTCCTCCGCAGTCTGAAGGTGCTCTCCATCACCCGTGCGGTGGCTCGCCGCAACGCGCAACTCCGCCGGCACCTGCGAGATCAGAGGCGGCCGCTCGTTCATCGAGCGCTAGATTTGCTCATCGCGGCCACCGCGCTGGAGTATGGTCTGGTACTTCTCACGCGTAATCGGAAAGACTACACCGACGTTCCTGGGCTGACTATCCTCAGCCCGTAGCAGGCTGCAAGCTCGCTCGGCGTGCGGACGAAATACGGCCGTCCTCATTGATGATTAAGGCGAGGCGGTATAGGCGCGGAAGGCGCAGGCCGGGCGGAAGCCCAGGCAGCGGTAGAGGGCGGCGCCGACGGGGGAGGGGTTCAGCGCGGCGGCTGCACAGTCGCGTGTCGCGTCCCAGCGGCCCGGCTCAGTCTATGCCGGCGCGGGGCGCGGGGCCAATCAATGGCCCGGGGACGCGGGGGGCTAGCCAGGCCCCCGCGTCCCCGGGCGGCGCGAAGACGGGATCAGTAGGGGCCGAGGTAGCTGGCGGCGTAGTCGGCGAACGAGAGGTCGACGACTTGCTCGGCGTCGACGGGCTGCTTGAGGAGGCCCTCGTCCTGGTAGAAGCGGATGTCGGAGGCCACGCCGGCCACGCTGAACTTGCCGTTCGGGTCGAGGCCGGGCGCCACGATGCGCGCGTAGGCCGGGGCGTCGATCCCCTTGATGTTCTTCACCAGGATGTCCACGACGGCGTCGCGGCCCCGGTTGCGCTTAAAGGCGTCGTTGTAGTCGCGCACGCCCTTGAGGTACGCGATCATCCAGCGCCGCGCCGCCTCGGTCGGCACGAAGGCGGGGCCGTAGAGCACCGCCGCGGTCAGCTGCTCGGGGTAGATCTCGTCGCTGCCGTGCCAGCGGACCGCGATGCCGTCGTCCACCATCTTGGTGATGAAGGGCTCGATGCCCAATGCCACGTCGATGGAGCCGTTGCGCAGGCCCACCATCTGGTCGGGGAAGGCCATCTCGACGATGTTCACGTCGGCGAGCGTGAGCCCGCCCTTCGCGAGCGCCATCGCCATGGTATGGTGGTCGGTCTGGCCCTTCGCCACGATGGCCACGTTCAGGCCGCGCAGGTCGGCGTAGTCGCGGACCTGGCCGCTGTCGATCAGATCCTTGCGGACCATGAGCGCCATGTAGCCGTTGCCGGGCGGCTGCGAGCCCTTGTCGGCGACGACTTTGATGGCGATGTCGCGGTTCCAGGCGTTGAACAGGCCGGCGCTGGTGGCGCCCGCGGCCACGTCGATCTGGTCCTGGGCGAGCGGCGCGATCATGCGGGCGCCGGCGTCGAAATTGACGTAGTCGACGTCGAGCCCCTGCTCCTGGAAGTAGCCGCGATCCTGGGCGATGTAGATGCCCGCGTCGGACATGCTGGCGCCAAGCTTGATGGCGAGCCGCACCGGCACGGCGGGGCTGAGCGGCGGCAGCGGTGCGGGGGCGCTGGCGGCCCCGGCTGGCGGCGCGGGCGCTGGGGCGCTGGCCGCGGCGGGCTGGCTGGGCGCGCTGCTGGCGGGCGCCGGACCACCGGTTGGGGCGGCCGGCCGGGCGCAGCCGCCGACGACGAGGAGCAGGCCGCCGAGGATCAGGCCGAGCGACCGACAGGCATTCATGGCTCACCCTTTCAGCGCGGCCGCGAGGGCCGCGAGCGCCGCCTCGCCGACGGCGGTGTCTTGCTCGCCGTTGCCGCCGCTAACGCCAATGCCGCCCACCACCTGGCCCTCGACGCGGATCGGAAAGCCGCCGACGAAGATGGCGAAGCGACCAGGGTGCATGGCGTGGATGCCGAAGGCCTCGCCGCCGGGCAGGGCGGGGCCGCCCGGCTGGTTGAAGGCGTGAGTGGGGCGCTGGTGGCCCGCCGCGGTGAACGCCTTGGCCATCGCGATCTCCACGCCGGTGATGCGCGCGCCGTCCATACGGTGCAGAGCGATGGCGTGGCCGCCATCGTCGCAGACGCAGATCGTCTCGGCCACGCCGAGCTGGCGGGCGCGGCGCTCGGCGGCCTCGATCAGCACCAGCGCATCGGCCAGTTGCAGACGCTTAATCGTGATCACGCGCGGACCCTCCAGCCGCGGCGCGCGGGCCGAGCACGATCACGTCGCCCTCCACGCGCACCGGATAGGTCGCCAGGCAGAGCGTTGCCGAGCGCGGCATGACGGGCCGGCCGCTCGACGGGTCGTAGGTCCAAGCGTGCCAGGGGCAGACGACGTGGCCGCCGCGGATGCGTCCCTCGGCGAGCGACGCGCCGCGGTGGAGACAGGTGTCGGCCAGCGCGCGGACCTGGCCGCCGATATTCGCCAGGACTACTGGCTCGTCGCCGTAGGCCACGCGCTTGAGCGCGCCGGGCGGGAGGTCGGCGGCGCGGGCGACCACGATGTAGTCTGGCCCCCCCGGCCCCCCAGTGGGGGGAGAAGAGGGGGCCGTGGGGGACACCCCCACACCCCCGGCAGGGTGTGGCGCGGAATACTGCGAGCGCCACTGCCCAGGCACCCCCGAGGGCGAGGGGGTAGGTCCCGCGGCGGGGGAGTGGCCCGGTGCCCCCGAGGGCGAGGGGGTAGGCTCCGATGCCATTAGAGCCGGTCCTCGCCCTGGACGAAGTGGCGGTAGAGGCCGCCCATGTACAGCCAGCGCATGCCGGTGGCCTCGCGGACGGTGCGCACGGCGAGGTCCTGTAGCTCGGGCGTCGTGGCGTGGCGCTCGACGATCTGGTAGCCGCGCTCGCCGTGGTCCTCGTCGGCGGTCATGTGGACGAAGAAGAACTCGGCCTCCTGCTCGGTGAAGCCGTACTTCTCCAGCAGTGGCGGCGTGTTGCGGCGGTAGATGCCGGGGGTCTGCGACTCCAGGCCCACCAGCAGGCCGGCCGCGCCCTCGAGGAAGGAGTGGCCCTGCGCGATCTCGTAGCACCAGGCGGTGAGCCCGCGCGTGGTGGGCAGCACCTCGGCGTTCAGCACGTCGTCGCGGGTGAAGCCGCAGGCCTCGGCGAAGCGGATGAGCAGGTCCGAGTGGCGGTTGCCCATCTCCTCTTCCCACATGTTCTCGAGCAGGAAGTCGCGGGCGTCCTGGTCGGGACAGCGGGCGTAGACGGCGCCGCACCACTGGGAGAAGTGGCCGACGTAGTGGTAGTGCTGGCGGGCCCACTCGCCCAGCTGGCGGCGGGTGAGCTGGCCGTTGACCCAGGCGTCGGTGAAGGGGTGCATCTGGCTGTGCCCGCCGCGCACCGCCTCTTCGAGGCGCTGGCGGAAGGTCTGGGCAGTCGTAACCACGAGCGGCTCCTTTCGCGCCGGCTGCGGCCGGTGTATCATGTAACGGCGGTTACTAGTTACAGCCGTTACAGTAACACGCGGGCGACAGGCTGTCAATACCTTTTGGCGCCCTATTCGGCAGCGTGTTATGCTGGCGGCGCGGCAGGAGGATGACGCGGGATGCGAGATGGCGCGGCGGACAAGCAGACGCAGGCGGGGCGCTGGCTGGTGCTCGTCTACAAGATGGCACCGGAGCCCGCGCGCCAGCGCATCGCCGTCTGGCGGCGGCTGAAGGCGCTGGGGGCCGTGTACTTGCAGCAGGGTGTGTGCGCGCTGCCCGAGACGCCGGCCCACCGCCGCGACCTCGCCGAGCTAGCGGCGCGCATCCGCGCGGCGGACGGCGAGGCGGCGCTGCTCTCGTCGGTGCTGGAGGACGCGGCGACGACCGCCGGCGTGCGGGCGCGGTACGATGCCGCGCGCGACCACGAGTACGGCGAGATCACGACGGCGGCGCGGCGGCTGCTGCGCCACGTCGAGCTGGCCGACCCGGCGGAGCACGAGGTGAACGCTGCCGAGCTGGAGCGGCTGAAGCGCTGGCACGCGCGGGTGGTGGCGCGCGACTTCTTCGGCGCGCCCCTCCAGCAGCCGACCGCCGAGCTGCTAGAGGCGACCGAGGCCGCCTTGCGCGGGGGGCGGGTGGCCGCCGAGAGCGAGCGCGAGTAGGCCGCGGCCGCGCGGCCGCGACAGGGGCCAGCCGTGAAGCTGAAGGACGTGAAGCGCTTCCACCCCTGGGAGCCGGCGGACGAGGAGGAGCTGCCGGAGCTGGTACACGCCGTCCACGACTGCCCGCGCTGCGGCGCCCCCGCCCCGGCGCGCGGCCTGGCCGGTACCGCGCCCACCCCCGACGTCGTGTACGAGTGCGCGGCCTGTGGCGAAGTCACCCTGCACCATTGCGCGCCGTAGCGGCCCGGCTGGCCCGCTGGCCTTCCGCAGTACCTGGCGTTCGCCAGGCGCCGCCGCGGAGCGGCGCTGCTGCCTCGTCCGCACGGCGCGGCGGGCTCAGGTGGAGGCCGCGGGGGGCGCGCCGGGGGCGGGCGCGCGGGGGCCGATGGCGATGGTGTCGCCGTCCACGCGCACGGGATAGCGGCCCAGGCAGAGGCGGGTCGACGGGGGATTGACGAGCCGGCCGCTGGGCAGGTCGTAGCGCCAGGCGTGCCACATGCAGATCACGGTGCTGTCTCGAAGGAAGCCCTCGGAGAGCGGCACGCCGTAGTGCAGGCACTCGTCTTCCAGCGCGTAGAACTGGCCGTTGACGTTCGCCAGCACGACCGCCTGGTCGCCGTAGGCCACGCGCTTCAACGTGCCGGGCGGCACCTCGTCGCGCCGCGCCACCACGACGTAGCCGGGCTCTCCCGCCCCGCTCATCGCGGGGGAGACAGACCCATCCTCCATGACACTGCTCCTCGGGCGGCACGCGCCGCGGTTACGCACGCTACAGGTATACGGGATTTTGCTGGCGCAGCCCCATTTGCCGCGCCGGTCCTGGGGCGCTGCGGCGGTTGACCGCCTATTTGACCGCCTTTGCGACCGGATCGGCCGTCAGCAGCGCCCCAAGGCGCTCCAGCGCGTCCGTCTGGAGCCCTGGCATGACAGCGGATCACGATGGAGCGCAGCCCGGACCTGTTCGCGCGGCTGCCCCGCGAGCAGCAGCGCGCCATCTTAGGGCCAGCGAAGCTCGCCGCTTACGAGCAGGGGCTCATCCATCTGGAGGACCTGGTACATCGCACGCACGATCGGCGCTGCGGTACGATGCGGCGGGAGGCGTCGCTACATGAGGCCGTGGGGCGACAGGAGGCGCAGCGATTGGCGGCCAGCATCCGGGGCGGTGGCCCGGGCGGCGGTGGGAACCGCCGGACGTCAGGTGGGAGCGGCAGGGGGCACGACCCCGAGCAGCGCCTGCTACGCGAGTTGCTCACGACGGGACGGCAGGCGACCGACGCGGAGGTCGTGCAAATCCTCGACCGTATAGCCACAGCACCGTTCAGCGGGCTAGTCCGGCGCGTCCCCGCGAAGGATCGCGGCTACAGCTATCAGGGCCACCGGCTCGGCGCGCGCGAGCTGTCGCTCACCTACCACCTGACCAAACGCGTGGCCATCGAGGAGCAATGGAGCCCGGGAACGACGGAGACACAGTATGTGGCCGACCTCCAGACTGCCGCCCGGGCCGCCTCCTATCTGGCCGTCTACCATTACGGCTCGGATGTCGCCGCCGCGGCCCTGGCGGAGCGCGCCGGGATCATCCCGGCGACCCGACTAGGGAGGCAACCCCAGGCTCTCATCCTCGTCTTATATTCCGCTGACCAGGGACGCCTAATCACGGGCTATCAGGTATCATCTGTGGCAGCGACGACGATTCCGCAGGAGGCTCTATGGCTGCGCCATCCCATGACTCCGCTGTAAGCGAGCGCATGGAGAGCTTCCTCACCTATCTTCTCGCCGAGTGGCGCGCGATCCCTGAGCTAGCGCAGGAATGGGCCGAGTGGTCGGAGGCCGAACGGCTCGACTATGCCAGCGACTGGGCTATCCGTGAGGATCGGCTGCTCGAGGTCACCGCGGCGGCCCAGCAGGGCCGGCTCACCCCCGGACAGCAGCAGCGCTACGTACAGGTCCAGCGGCTGGTGGCCCAGCATCGCCCGCTGCTCGACCGCCTCTTTCACGAGGCGGGCCTGCCTCTATCCAGCCCGCAGGGCGCGACGCTCCCTCCCGCTAAGTAGCGCTGGGCGATGCTGCCGCCGCTGACCGATCCCGAGCGTAACCTGCGTCAACTGGCCTGCGCTGTTCGGCGGCACAGTGTCGTAGCGCTGCGCGCCCCATCCCGGCGCAACGAGGCGGCGATCAACGCCTCAAGCTGCGCGCGCTTGGTCGCCTCCTCGGCGCGCTCAAGGGGCTGCAGGTCCCCCGCAGCGACGTCACCTTCGCCACGGCTGGGCCGCGCTCCACGCGCAGCCTGCAGATCATGCACTCGAAGATCATGGCGGTGCGCGATCCCGACGGCGGCTCCGCGCACCGCTGGAGGGGAAGCGTGAACTTTAGTGTCTCCGGATGCCTCCAAGCTAATTGCGTGACGCTTTTCCGGAGCGACGAGTGGGCCGAGGCCTTCCGCTACGGGATTTTGCTGGCGTGCGGGGACTCGCCGTCACTATGATTCCTCTTAAGTGGTTATCTGGCTCCCGGGCCGGAGCCGGGATCCCGTGAGGAGGACGATGCGTCGATGGCGAAGCTCCCGGGGAGACTAGGAGCGGTACGCGGGTATCGGCGATGGCGGGCGGGCGCGCTCGGCGGGCTGCTGCTCGCCGCCAGCGCGCTGCTCGTCGGGAGCAGCCTGGTCCAGACGGGAAGCAACACGCCTTGCCCCGCGGCCCCCGCGACCGCGACCGCGGCGGGCGGCACGCCGACGGACCCGCCGGTCCCGCCGCTGGCCGACTACTATTTCACGCCGGTGCCCTCGCCGGTCCTCCCCAGCGCCGAGCCCATCCGCCGCATGCCCGGCCCGTCCACCGTGGAGGTGCGCGGGGAGCCATATCACTACACGTATTACGTGAACGGCACGCCCCAGACGATCCACGGCATGGGCTACAACGTGGCATACCGCCTGTGGGGCTGGGACTGCGAGGCGCGGGCCCGCCGCTACGACCGCGACTTCGCCGCCATCCGCGCCGCGGGCTACGACACGCTGATCGGCTGGGACGAGGGGGAGTTCGACGACCTGACCATGGAGAAGGCCGAGCAGTACGGCCTCGGCGTGGTGCTGCCCTACGACTTCCCACGCGACGTGGACTGGGACGACCCGGCCGTGCGCCAGGTCCACCAGCAGCGCGTCGAGACGCTCGTGCGCCGCTACGCGAACCATCCGGCGCTGCGGATGTGGGGCCTCGGCAACGAGGTCGTGTTCGCCATCGGCGATCCGAACAGTGCCCGCGCCCAGGCGTTCGCGGACTTCTTCGCCGGCCTGGCGGCGCGGGTCCACGAGCTGGACCCCCACCACCCCGTCGTCTACCGCGACGGCGAGGACGTGTACTATCCGCCCATCCGCGACGCCCTACGCGCCCGCGGACTGGAGCAGCCCTGGATGGTCTACGGCATGACGGCCTTTACCTTCCGCCTGCAGGACATCCTCGACGACTGGCCGTCCGCCGACTTCCACGTGCCGCTGCTCGTCTCGGAGTTCGGCCTCGTGGACTACCCGCTGCCGCAGCGCGCCAGCGGCCTGGTGCGCATGTGGGACATCATCCGCCAGCACAGCGACTACGTGATCGGCGGGGCGGTGTACGCCTGGACCACGCAGGGCATCGAGGTCACGGACACGCAGTTTGGGCTGGTGGACGGGGCGAACCACCCGATCGACGGGTCGCTCGACGCGCTGCGCGCTGCCCTCACCGGGGCACCGCCCGCCACCGCGACGCCCACCGCGGCGCGCTAGCCCGCCCCCGAATCCATTGGCTCATCTTAAGTAACGTCTTATAATTGGATGCGTGGCGCATTGGCCACCGACCCTGCTCCCCGAGGAGGCGCCTGCATGGCTTCGTCGTCAGGGCGGACGCGGCGACCGCTGGCCATCCGGCAATTCCACCTCCCGCACCGCTCCCCTGGCGGCTGGCGCCGCTGCCTCCCCCCCCGCCGCTGGTCGTTCGCGGCGCTCCCCTCGCCGCTGCCGGCGCTACTCGTCGCGAGCCTGGCCTACTTGCTCCTGCGGCCCCTGCTGGCGCTGCTCCATTCAGTCGTCGTGCTGGGCGTCGCGGCGGGGCTGCACGGGCTGGCCACCTCGGGGGCGGTGGCCTGGCTCGCCAGCAACGGCCCCGCCGATCCGGTCTACAAGTCGGTGATGCTCTGGACGCTCACCGGCATCGAGCCGGTCGGGCTGGCCGTCCACGATCCTCTCGGCAGCTGGCTGGCCGCGGTCTACCCCGCGGTCTTTGCGCCGCCGGCGCTGCTGCCGGGCAACGCGTGGGTGGGCGCGGTGGTGAGCGACGGCGCCACGCTGCTCGCGCAGCTGGCCGCGCGCCTGGTCGGCCACCTGGCACTGCTGGCGGTCGGCGGCCTGGTGCTGCTCGGCAGCGGCTACCGCCCGCGCCACGGCCTGCGGCCCGGCTGGCGGGCGATCCTGGCCGCGCTGGTGCTCTTGCAGGGCGGTCTCGGGCTGGTAAGGGTGGTGCTGAGCCTGTCGCCGCACGAGATCGAGATCCTGGGGCTCGCCCAGGTGCTCAGCAAGCTGTTCCACTGGTCGCCCGCGGAGTATCGCGCGCTGCTGCCGCGCCTGCCGTTGCTGGCACTGGAGGGCGCGACGCTGGTGCTGCTCGCGCTCGTCGCGCTGCTGGCCGGGCGCCGCATCGTGTCGGGCCTGCGCGGCCATCCCCGCTCGGCCGCGACCGCGGCGCCGCACGCGCGGCCCGCGACGCAGGTGCAGCTGGCGCGGGGCACGATGGTCGCCGTGTGGCTGGGCTGCGCACTGCTCGCCCCGCCACACGGGCTGGCCGAGGACGAGCCGATGTACGAGGCGCCCGTGACCACGGTGACGACCGACGTGGTGCCGGACGCGGCGGCGCCGGTAGCCGCCGCGGGGCCGTCGGTGGTCACGATCGAGGGCGAGCCGTTCCACTACGTGTACAAAGTGAACGGCGCGCGGCAGGTGTTACGGGGCATCGGCTACAATGTGCCCTATGCGTCGCGGAGTCGCGAGTGGCGCGCGAAGCGCTACGACCGCGACTTCGCCATGATGCAGGCGGCGCAGTTCAACACGCTCATCGGCTGGGACGAGAACGAGTTCGACGACCTGACGCTCGACAAGGCCCAGCAGTACGGCCTGGGCGTGATCTGGCCCTACAACCTGCCGCCGGACGGCGACTACGCCGACCCCGCCTACTGCGCGGCGCAGCGGGCGCGCGTGCTCGACTTCGTGGCGCGGTACGCCAGCCACCCGGCGCTGCGGATGTGGGGGCTGGGCAACGAGGTGCTGCACGACATGCCCGAGCAGGACCACGCCGCGCGCGCCCAGGCGTTTGCCGCGTGCTACGCCGATCTGGTGGCCGCCGTCCACGCGGCCGACCCCAACCACCCGATCATCTACCGCGACTCCGAGGACGTCTGGCTGGACCCGGTGCGGGACGCCCTGGTGAACCGGGGCCTGGACCAGCCGTGGATGGTGTACGGCGCCAACATCTTCACCTTCCGCCTGCGCGACCTGGTGGCGGGCTGGCCGGACCGCGGGCTGAAGGTGCCGCTCGTCATCTCCGAGTACGGGCCGACCGGCTATGCGCCCGCCGACCGGCCGGGCGCGCTGGTGGCGATGTGGAACATCATTCGCCAGAAGCGTGCGCGCGACTACGTGCTCGGCGGCTCGATCTACGGTTGGACGACCGACGGGATCGAGGCGATTGACCGTGTGTACGGCCTGACCAACGCCGACGGGCAGCCGGTCGACGGGGCGCTCGCGGCGATCGCCCGGCGCTTCGCCGCATCGACCGGCCGACCGTGCGAGCTGGCGGCGTGCGCGGCGGCTAGCGCGGCGGCGGCCGCCGCCGCGCCCCACTGAGCGCTCGGTGCAGACGCGCCGGCACGCTTCGCGCCGCCCGCGATGGCTGTCCGCCGGGTGAGTACATGCACAGGATTCATCGCTCTCATTGGCGGATTCTCGCGGCGCTGCTGTGCCTCGCCGGCCTGGTTGCGCTGGTCGTCGCCGTGCCCAACCCGCTACGCCGCACCGTGCGCCAGGTGTCCGCGCCGCTGCTGGCGGCGGGCACGACGCCGCCGCACTTCGGCTGCGACCCCGGGCCGTCGAAGCCCGCGCCGCCACAGAACGAGCTGGACCCGATCCGGCCGGTAGCGCTCATTTCCGACGCCACCTTGCTGGTCGACGGCCGCCTGGCCGGCCGGCCGATCGCCGGGGTCGGCTTCAACATCGAGCCGACGCTCTGGACCTGTCCGGCCGCCCGCCCGCTGATCGAGCAGCGCATCTTCGACACCTTCCACCCCGACCTGGTCCGGGTGGGGCTGGCGCAGGCCCCGTGGGCGCCCGAGGACGCCGACAGCGTGGACGACCTGACGTGGGATGCGTACCAGCGGGTGCTCGACTCGCCGGCCTTCCAGCCCAGCTGGGACTTCATCGCCATGCTGAACCAGCGCGGCATCACGCCCATCGTGGCGCCCTGGGGCGTGCCGGGGCTGCTCACGGAGAACGGCGAGCCGACCGGCACGCTTAAGCCCGAGTACTTCGAGAAGTACGCCGAGTACTATGCTGCTGCCATCGACTACCTTGTGAACCGGCGCGGTCTGAAGATCGGCCCGGCCAGCGTGATGAACGAGCCGGACTGCGGCGACGGCAGCCACATCAGCCCGCGCGACTTCCCGAAGGTGGCGCGGCTGGTCGGCGAGCGCCTGGCGCAGTACGGCGTGAAGCTGTACGGCCCGGACACCTGCAACGCCGACTCCGCCACGCATTACCTCGACTACCTGCTCCGCGACGGGCAAGCGCTCGAGTATTTCGCGGTCATCGGCACCCATCAGTACGCGCCGGGCGGCGAGGTCGCGGAGCTGCTCCGCGAGATGCGCGAGGGCGGGCTATCGCTGCCGCTCTACGTCACCGAGTACACGACCTACCGCTACGGCAACCTGGACGACGGCCAGGAGGCGCCCGCGGAGATGCCCTACCTGCTGGAGATCGCCTCGGTGCTGCAATCGCACCTCACCTCGGGCGCCGACGCCGCGCTCTACTGGGACGCGGTCGACTACTACTGGCTGCTGCACGACGCCATCTCGAAGTGGGGAGTGCTGCGCGGGCCGCAGGTGGACCCGCCGCTAACGCCGCGCAAGCACTACTACGGGCTCTTGCAGATCCTCCCCTACTTCCCCGCCGGCGCGCAGATCATCAGCACGTCGCAGCGCGGGCCGACGACGCTCCTGCCGCTCGCCGTGGAGCGGCCGGGCGATGGCGCGCTGAGCATCGTGCTGATCAACCGCGGGCGCGAGCTGAACCTGGAGATCGACCTGGAGCACCTCGCGGCGCCGGCGACGCGGTTCCACGTGTACCGCACGAGCGCGGACGAGGACCGCGCGGACCTGGGCGAGGTCGCGGTGGAGGACGATCAGGTGCGGCTGACGGTCGCACCGCGGTCGATCACCACCCTCGCCGCGCCGTAGCGACGTGTCGATTCGGCCGCTCCGGCAGGGCGCAGCGAGCAGCGCCCCTACACCGGGCCGGGGTATCGACGGCACCCAGGCGAGGCCTCGGTCGGGTGCTATAATCGCCGCAACTCCGGCGCGGGCGGCGAGGGCGGCTCGCCGCGTGCCGGGAGCTATAGTGGCTGGCGGCGAGACTGACGACCGCTGACAGACCACTAGGCCGAGAAACGGGCGCTCGCGGCGATCGCCGGGGCGCGCGTCCGCGGCGCATGGCGGGTGCCGCCCGCCGCCCTCGATGAGGAGGAGGGGATGTCCGAGCTGCTGATCTCTGCCGACTCGCACGTGCTCGAACCGTCCGACCTGTGGACGAAAGGGCTGCCGGCGGCGATGCGCGACCGGGCGCCGCGCGTCTTCTACAATGAGCAGCGGGGTGTCTGGATGTTCGGCTGCGACGAGGTGACGCCGCAGCCGATCACGTTTAGCTTCGTGGCCGGCGTCGATCTGGACAACCTGCCGGCGATGCACAAGGCGGGCTACGCGGCGGCGCGGCCGGGCGGCTGGGACCCGAAGGCGCGGCTGGAGGACATGATCACCGACGGCGTGAGCGCCGAGGTGCTGTATCCCAGCCTGGGGCTCGGGCTGTACTGGATCCAGGACCCGGCGTTTCAGGAAGCGTGCTTCCGCACGTACAACGACTGGCTCATCGAGTACTGCGCGGCCATGCCCGACCGGCTGATCGGCATCGCCATGATCTCGATGTGGGACCGCGAGCACGCGGTGGCCGAGCTGCGGCGCTGCAAGGACGCGGGCCTGCGCGGGGCGATGATCTGGCTGCGCCCGCCGGACAGCCACTCTTTCCTGAGCACGGACAACGACCCCTTCTGGGCGGCGGCGCAAGAGATGGACATGCCGGTCGCGCTGCACATCCTGACCGACTACGGCTGGACGAAGTGGCGGGTGGAGACGGGGCCGACCGGGCCGATGCGCTACAAGCCGACGGTGATGATGCAGCACGAGATCGAGCTGGCGCTGTTCGACCTGATCTTCTCGGGCGTGCTGGAGCGCTTCCCCGACCTGAAGATCGTCTCGGTGGAGAACGAGTACAACTGGCTGGCGTCGCTGCTGGTGCGCATGGACAAGGGCTACGAGCGCTTCCGCCGCGAGATGCCGCTGTCGCTGACGATGCGGCCGACGGAGTACGTGCGCCGGCAGGTGCGCGCGACGTTCTTCAACGACGCGATCGGGCCGATGACGCTGCCCTACATCGGCGCGGACCTGCTGATGTGGTCGAGCGACTACCCGCACCAGAACTCGACCTGGCCGCACTCGCGGGAGGTGATCGCCCGCGACCTGAGCCACGTTTCGGCGGAGGACCGCGAGAAGCTGGTCAGCCGCAACGTGATCGAGCTGCACAAGCTGGCGGTGCCGGAGGCGCTCGCCGTCTAGCGGGGGTGGGGACTAGGGGTTAGGGGCTGGGGGATAGGGGGTAGAGGCTCCAAGCGTGCCGGCCTCGCCGGGGGCCGGCGCGCTCCCCTAACCGGGGCGGAGCCGGCTGCTCGTACGCCCTGGCCCCGGCCCTCCGGTCCGTAGCTCCCAGCCCCTACCCCTATTCCCGACGGAGGACAGGCACATGGCCGCCACCATCTCGCCCATCGGCGCGTCGATCCCCCGGCTCGAAGGCCCGGACAAGGTGACGGGCCGGGCGCGCTACACCGCCGACGTGACCCTGCCGGGCACCCTCTGGGGCAAGGTGCTGCGCAGCCCGCACCCGCACGCGCGCATCGTGCGCATCGACGCGACCGCGGCGCGGCAGATGCCGGGCGTGCGCGCGGTCGTCACCGGCCAGGACATCCCGGGCCACTACGTGGGCAAGACGCTGCGGGACATGCCGGTGCTCTGCTGGGACCGCGTGCGCTTCGTGGGCGACCGGGTGGCGGCGGTGGCGGCGGACACGCCCGACGCGGCCGACGCCGCGCTCGACGCGATCGAGGTCGAGTACGAGGTGCTGCCCGCCGTCTTCAACCCGCTAGAGGCCATGCAGCCCGACGCGCCGCTGCTGCACGACGACGTGACGGCCTACGACGGCGCCCCGCGCCAGTGGCTCGCGCCCGACGTGCACAACGGCGTGACGCGCCTCGCCTGGAGCAAAGGCGACGTCGAGCAGGGCTTCCGCGAGGCCGATCTGGTGCTGGAGCACACCTTCTGGGTGCCCGCGCGCCACGAAGGCTACATCGAGCCCCACGCCTGCCTGGTCGCCATCGACGAAGATGAGCGCGTGCAAGTGTGGATCTCCGCCAAGGCGCCCTTCCGCGTCCGCACGCAGCTGGCGAAGGCGGTGGGCGTGCCGGAGGAGCGCATCCGCGTCCACACGATCCAGGTGGGCGGCGACTTCGGCGGCAAGGGCGACGCGGTCGACGCGCCGATCGCCTACTTCCTGGCGCGCGCGGCGGGGCGCCCCGTGAAGCTCGTGATGAGCTACGCCGAGGACCTGACGGCCAGCAATCCGAGCCACCCGACCGCCATCACTATCCGCTCGGGCGTCATGCGCGACGGTCGCATCGTCGCCCGCACGGCGCGCACCGTCCACGCCAGCGGCGCCTACGCGGCGCTCAAGCCGAACGCCGCGCTCTCGACCTGGCACTACGTGGGCGGCTGCTACCGGGTGGCGAACGCCAGCTTCGAGTTCCTGCAAGTGGCGACGAACACCGTGCCGGGCGGCTACTTCCGTGCGCCGGGCGCCCACCAGTTCACCTTTGCCCTGGAGTCGCACACCGACCTCATCGCCCAGGCGCTCGGCATCGACCCGGCGCAGTACCGGCTGCAGAACGTGATCGCCGAGGGCGAGGAGGACGCGGTCGGCAACCGCATGCGCGGGATCAAGGCGCGTCCGGTGTTGGAGGCGGCGCTGGCGGCCGCGAGCTGGGGCGCTCCGAAGCGCGCGCCCAACACGGGCCGCGGCATCGCGCTCTTCGGCCGGCAGATCGGCGGCGGGGCGGGCGGCGCGGTGCTGACCGTGGAGCCGGACGGCACGCTGACGCTGCTCAGTCCGACGATCGACCAGGGCTGCGGCACGCACACGATCATGCGGCAGCTCGTGGCGGCCGAGTGGGGCGTGCCGCTGGAGCAGGTGCGGGTGGTTGTGGGCGACACCGACACCGCCCCCTACGACGAGGGGCCGCGCGCCAGCCGCGTGACGTACACCGAGGGGCAGGCGGTGCTCCGGGCCTGCCGCGAGCTGCGGGCGAAGCTCGTGGAGCACGCCGCCGAGCTGCTGTACTGCCGCGAGGCGGAGGTGGCCTACGAGGACGGCGCGTTCACGGGCGGCGACCGCACGCTGTCGCTGGCGGAGGTCGCGGCCCGCGCGGGGCGCGGCCGGCCAGTGACCGTCACGGTGGCGCACGACGCGCCGCACGTCGAGGACGTGTCGTACTTCTCGGCGCAGATCGCCGAGGTGACGGTCGACCCCGAGACGGGCCAGGTGCGGGTGGACCGGCTCATCACGGCGCACGACGTGGGCACGATCATCAACCCGCTGCAGCACCAGGGGCAGATCGACGGCGGCGTGGCGACCGGCCTCGGTCTGGCGCTCACCGAAGAGCTGGTCATGGAGGACGGGCGCATCACGACGGCGAACCTGGGCGAGTACAAGCTGCCGAGCGTGGCGGACATGCCGCCGCTGGAGACGGTGCTGGTGGCGTCGGCGGGCGGCACCGGCCCGTACGAGGCGAAGGCGATCGGCGAGTTCGCCAACAACAGCCCGCCCGCCGCGATCGCCAACGCCGTGGCCGACGCCGTGGGCGCGCGCCTGTTCGAGCTGCCGATCACCGCCGAGCGCGTCTACCGCGCGCTGCCGACGGGCGTCGCGAGCGCCAGCGGCGGCCCGGGGCGCTGAGGGGCGCGCGGCGGAGGCTAGGGTGGAACCGAGTCGCTCGGTGGTCCTCGTGGTGGAGGACGACGTACCGACCGTCGATCTGCTGTGCCGCCTGCTCGCCAAGGCGGACTACACGGTCGAGAGCGCCGCGACCGGCGCCGCCGCACTCGCGCGCCTGACGCGGGGCGGGGTGGACGTCGTGCTGCTCGACCTGATGCTGCCCGACTGCAACGGCATCGAGCTGTGCCGGCAGGTCCGCGTGCAGACCGGCGGGGCGCACCTGCCGATCATCATGCTCACGGGCGCCCGTGGCGACGAGCAGCGCCGTGCGGGCTTCGCCGCCGGCGCGAGCGACTACGTCACCAAGCCGTTCCACGTGGACGAGCTGCTGGACCGCGTCCGCGTCTGGGCGCAGACGCAGCAATACCTGAAGGACGTCTCGGATCGGCCGCGCGAGCTGGCCCTGCGCGAGCAGCTCGTGCGCGACGAGGCGATCCTGGCGATGACCCAGACGGCGGTGCAGGAGTGGGCGCGGCTGTCGGCCGTGCTGCTCGACGTGCTGCGGCTGTGGGAGCAGCACGTCTACTCGCCGGTGGGGCTCGCGCGGCTGCGCTCGGAGCTGCAGGACACGGCGAGCGACCTGGCGACGCGGCTGGCCGCCCTGCGCGAAGACCTCGCCAGCGGCGAGCCGCCGCGGAACTGAGCTGGTCCCCGAGGCTGGCGTGCAGGTTGGGCTGCGGCCGACCTGCACGCTAGCCTTGACCCGATGCTCAGCGGCGGGCCGTGTGGTAGCTCTGCCAGAGGTTCCAGCCGAAGGCGGCGACGGCGATGGCGTCGAGGAGGCCGGAGAGCGCGAGCACCGGCGCGGGCGGCGGGGTGGGAGGCGCGCCGCCGAGCACGAGCAGCCAAGGCCAGAGCAGCGGGCCGACGCGCAGCAGGGCGGCGGCGTTGCCGAGCCAGAACGTGGCCCACACCAGACGCGCGCTCACCAGATGCTCGCGGCCCTGGAAGCCGGGCAGCAGGCGCGCGCCCATGCCGAAGATGAGCAGCGTGATGAAGCCCGCGCCCAGCGCGTGACGCTCGGCGTCGAGCGGGGGCGCGGGGGCGCCGGCGAGGCTCAGCGCTGCGCCGACGAGCAGCAGCGCGGCCGCGGCGACCAGCCAGGCGTAGGCCGAGCGCAGCAGCCCGTCGGCGGCACGCCAGTCGCTGGCGGGCGGCAGCACCGGGCGCGGGGCGCCGCCGTGCTGGATGGCGCGCGCCTGGGCGGCGGCGAGCACGGCGGCACGCGTGCGCAGGAGCGGCACGTCGATCACTGCCGCGGCCGCCACCAGCGCCGCGCCCTCCAGCAGCCGGCCGAGCGCGTCGAGGACCAGCGGCCCGCCCGCCAGGGCGGCCAGGCGCAGGACGAGCCCCGCTAGCAGCGCGGCGAACGTCGCCCGCAGCGCCGGCGTGCTCGGCACCTTGACGCGCAGGTAGAGCGGGAACGTGCGCACGGACATGGCGAGCGAGATGGGCACCAGGAACCCGATGAGGCCGAGGTGGACGAGCAGCGGGTCCCACGGCGCCGGCACGAGCGGCTGCCAGAGCGCCCCGGGCGCGGGCGCGCCCACGACGAGGAGCCCCGCCAGGTTCAGGACCAGTGCCACGAGGAGGCTCGTGAACGCCAGGACCAGGTAGGGCAAGACGGGCAGCAGGCCCGTCGCGTCGCGGAGCGGCCGGCCGCGCCGGCCCGTGGCGACCAGCATGCCGACGGCGAGCGCGGCGCCCGCGATCTCCAGCGCGCCCGAGAGCGGCAGCAGCGGCCAGACGGCGGGCAGGAACGCGGCGAGCGGCTGCGCCACGAGGCGCACGACGAGCCCGCTGGCGTAGAGCCCGAGCACCCAGGGCACCAGCCCGGGCGCGACCAGGCGGGCGCCGCGCAGGCGCGGCAAAAAGTGCAGGCCCACGCCGAGCACGAGCAGCCCCGCCCAGCCGAAGACCTGGACGTGGCCGTGGGCCTGGCTGGCGGGGAAGCGCCAGGCCGTCTGGTGGAGGAACAGCGAGCCGCCGAGTGCGAAGCCCCCCACCAGCGCCAGCACGACGGCCGTCCACAGGAACGGCGGCAGTGGCGAGTCGACGCGGGGGGCCGGGGCACGAGCGGTGCGCGCGGGCTCGGCGACTTCACGGCGGGGCAGGCTGGGCTCGCTCACGGCAGTCCTCACGCTAGCCGGCTGGGGAGTAGCGCTCGCTCCGGCTCGGGGGTGCGCCTACCGGGGCGCGCCCTCACCCCGGCCCTCTCCCAAGGGGAGAGGGGGAGGGACGAGTAGGAGGCCCTCCCCCCGACCCTCTCCCAGGGGGAGAGGGGGAGGGACGCGGGAAGGCGCCCTCCCCCCGCGACGCGGAATACTGCGAGCGCCGCTCCTCTCCAGAGGGAGAGGGGAGGGACCGGCCCTCAGCCCCATCCGCTCCCCCTGGGCGAGCGAGTGCGGGAACGCCGCCGGCTTCGGTATCGAGCACCGCCCCCTCCATGCTATCGGAGTTTTGCTGGCACGACCCGTGCAGCGCCGGGCATGCAGCCCACCGGCCGCTCGCCTTTCGCCGTATACTGAGCGCGGCGCGGGCGCTGGGCGGAGCCGCGCCCCAGGGAGGACAGCATGGCAGCGCGATACGGCCTCATCGGCCTCGCGGTGATGGGCGAGAACCTGACGCTGAACATCGAGCAGCACGGCTTTCCGATCGCCGTCTTCAACCGCACGGCCGAGCGCACCCGCAGGTTCGCGGAGGGGGCGGCCAAGGGGAAGCAGATCACGCCGACGTACAGCATTCCCGAGTTCATGGAGGCGCTGGAGCGTCCGCGCCGCATCATCCTGATGGTGCAGGCCGGGCGTGCCGTGGATGCCGTGCTGGACGAGCTGCGGCCGTACCTGGAGCCGGGCGACGTGGTGGTCGACGGCGGCAACTCGCTGTTCGTGGACACGCGGCGCCGCTGCGAGGAGATGTCGGCGGCAGGCATCAACTACTTCGGGATGGGCGTGAGCGGCGGCGAGGAGGGCGCGCGCTGGGGCCCGAGCATCATGCCGGGCGGCCCGCGCGAGGCCTACCCCGAGCTGGAGCCGATGCTGGTGAAGATCGCCGCCCAGGTCGAGGACGGCCCCTGCGTCGCGTACATCGGGCCGGGCGGCTCGGGCCACTACGTGAAGATGGTCCACAACGGCATCGAGTACGGCGACATGGAGCTGATCGCCGAGACCTACAACATCATGAAGCACGGGCTCGGCCTCGGCGCCGCCGACATGAGCCAAGTGTTCAAGGAGTGGAACGAGGGGCCGCTGAACTCCTACCTGATCGAGATCGCCGCGGTCGTGCTGGCCCACGTCGATCCGGAGACGGGGGCGCCGCTGGTGGACCTGATCCTGGACGAGGCCGAGCAGAAGGGCACCGGCCGCTGGACGGCGCAGAGCGCGCTGGAGCTGGGCGTGCCGATCCCGACGATCGACGCCGCGGTGTGGTCGCGCACCATGTCGTCGATGAAGGAGCTGCGCGTCGAGGCGTCGAAGGTGCTGCACGGCCCGAGCGGGGCGGCGCCGCGGCTCGACCGGGCCACGCTGCTGCCGGCGCTGGCCGACGCGCTCTACGCGGCGAAGGTCAGCAGCTACGCGCAGGGCATGGCGCTGTTGCGCGCGGCGTCGGACGAGTACCACTTCGGCATCCAGTACGCGGAGATCGCGCGCATCTGGAAGGGCGGCTGCATCATCCGCGCGCGGCTGCTGAACGACATCCAGCAGGCGTTCAAGCGCAACCCGGACCTGCCCAACCTGATGCTCGACGAGGCGTTCGCGCAAGCCGTGAACGCGCGGCAGGACGCCTGGCGGCAGGTGGTGCAGGTGGGGCGGCAGCTGGGGGTGCCCATCCCGGCGCTCAGCGCGTCGCTCGACTACTTTGACAGCCTGCGCGCCGAGCGCCTGCCGGCGAACCTGGTGCAGGCGCAGCGCGACTACTTCGGGGCGCACACCTATCGGCGCATCGACAAAGAGGGCGTGTTCCACACGCACTGGGAGTCGCAGCGGCCGGTGGCCGACTTCCCGTCTCCGCGCAGCCAGGCGTAGCCGCCACGGACGACGCGCAGACTGGCCGGGGGATCGAGCGCAGCAAGCAGCGCCCCTACACGACGAGGCGCATTGAAGGGACGCTGCTTGCTGCGCTCCGCCGGTCGCTGACCCAGCCAGTGCGCCGGCGGGCCGCGCGCCCGCAGGCGGCCCGTGGCCGGCGCCCCGAGAGCGTGGGCTTCCCGCTCGCCCGGCCGCCAGGCCCCACCCGTGCCGGGTGCGCCGGAGGCCCGCGCTCTCAGGTTGGGCGGCGAGGCTAGGCTAGGCGGGCACGGCGGCGTCGGCCCACTGCTTCACGGCCGCATCGATCTCCTCGGGCGACACGTCGCGGACGTGCTCCGCGAAGATGAAGGTGTAGCCGTCGGGGTGCACGACGTTGAAGATGCGGTCGCCCCAGAACTGGTCGGTCGGCGGCATCGTGATCGTCAGCCCCTCCTGGCGCGCGCGCTCGTGCAGGTCGTCCACGTGCTCGCCGCGGAGCGTGATGTAGAGCTGCACACCGGTGGCGCCGGGCCGGCTGTCGGCGCAGGCCGGGCCGAACATCACCTGTGCGCCGTTGCGGTCGACGTGGCAGTGGCCGATCGTGCCGTCGGGCATCTCCATGGCGAACACGGTGCGGAAGCCCAGGCGCTCGAACCACTCGAGGGTCTGGCGCGGGTCGCTGACGGTGAGCGACGGGACCAGCGCGGGCATGTGCTCGGACATGTTGGTCTGGTCGGACACGAGAGTCTCCTTCAGCTGCGAGTTGGGGGCAGGGCAACTTCGTCGCCATATGCCCCGGGCTCTAGACGTCCACTTGGCGGACCACCGCGGCTCGCGGCGCCGGCTGCCGTCCCGCGTGCCCGCCAGTAGAGCATCTGTTCTACGATGAACAGTGTAGCAACGGGTCGCGGGGCCGTATAGGCGCCAGGCATTACAGCTGCGTTACATCCGAACATTTGTTCTGGTTGCGGTTCTGTGAGCAGCCGGCTCGCCTCGGGGGACAAGGCGGCGCAAATTAGCGGCGGGGCCGTCGGATCGGCCATCATGCTATGGGCGCGCCGGTGGTGGCGACTCGCGTGGCCGCCGCCGGGCCGGACGCGCGATCGCCGCGTGGCTGGCCGCGAGCCAGCGTGCCGAAGGACGTGCGTGTGCTGCAACAGCTAATCCGTTACCGTGGCCTGATCCCCGTCGCCGTGCTGGCCGCCGTGCTGCTCGTGCTCTACCTGGCGGCCGGCCAGTTCCTCGACCTGGCCCGCACCCTGGAACGCCTGGAGCGCCTCGATCCGGCGCTGGCGAGCGGGGCCGTGGGCTGCGCCGTGCTGCTGTACGGCATCAAGGCGGCCCGCTGGCGCTGGTACGTCGCTACGGCCGGCTACACGCTGCCCTGGCGCACGGCGCTGGCGGTGTACCTGGCCGGGCAGTGGTTCACGCTCGCGCGCAGCGCCGATCTCTCGCGTGTGGTGATGGCGATGCGCTTCGGCATTCCGTACGCCGTGGCGATCGCGATCGGCGCCGTGGCCGGCGTGGCGGACTTCGCCGGGCTGGCCTGGGGAGGGCTGCTGGCGGCGCTGGCGCTAGGGGAGTACGTGCCGGCCATGCTGGCGGTGACGGCCGTGACGACGGCGCTCATCTGGGGCCTGGGCGGCGCCGGGCCGCTGGGGCGCATGGTGGAGAGCGAGCTGCCGGCCCGCTACGCGGGCGCGGTGCAGGCGGGGCGCGGGCTGTTGCGGGGCCGGCCGCTGGCGATCGGGCTGGCGATCACGGCCCTCGACGTGCTGGCCGGCGCGGGGGTGATGCTGCTGGCGACCCGAGCGCTCGGCCTGGACGGCGTCGGCCTGGCGCTGGCCATGCTCGTCTACGCGCTGTCCCAGGTCGCCGGGGCGCTGTCGATGGTGCCAGGCGGCCTGGGGGTCGTGGAGGGCAGCGGCACGCTGGTGCTGGCGGCGGCCGGCGTGGACAGCAGCCTGGCCTTCGGGGCGCTGGTGCTGTTCCGGCTGGCCACGCTCGCCACCCAGCTGGCGCTCGGCGCGAGCGGCCTGCTCGCGCTGCGACTCTGGCCGCTGCCTGGCGCGGCGCCGGCCCGGGCGTCCGTTAGCGCCGACCCGACGCCCCAGCCGGTGCCGGAGCTGTTCTGAGGCGTGCCCGCGCTACTTGCTGCCCGCGCCCGACGACGAGCCACCGCCCGCGCCACCGCCGCTGCTCGTTCCGCCACTGGACCCGGACGAGCCGCCGCCGGGGCTGGCGGCGCCGCGCGAGCTAGCGGGCGACTCAGGGCCGGGACTAGCGGTTCCGCCTGTGCTCGTGGTGGGCGTGGTACCTCCGGCGGCACCGCCGGGGCCGCCGCTCGTGGACGCGCTGCTCCCGGCGGAGCTGCCGCTGGTCGTGCCGCCGCTCGTCGACCCGGTGCCGGTTCCCGCGGTGCCACCGGTCGTGCCCCCGCTCGTCGACCCGGTGCCGGTTCCCGCGGTGCCACCGGTCGTGCCCCCGCTCGCGGCCCCGGTGCCGCTGCTCGTCGCGGGGCTGGACGTGCCGGCGCTCGCGCCGCTTGTCGGGCCGCCGTGGGCGCTCGAAGGCGCGGTGGCGGCCTGGGCGAGCCGGCCCGCCTTGTCGCTGGCGCTCTCGCGCGCCGCGCCGGCAATCGAGCGAATTTCGGCCCGCACGTCCTGCAAGATCTGCCGCGCCTCTTCGAGTAGCGACGCCGCACGACGCTGCACGTCGGCCGCGCCCTCGGGCACCTCCTGGCCGCGGAACATGTCGTATACCAGCTTGCCGATCACGCCAACCACTATGCCGAAAATGAACCTGAACATCGGCGGTCCTCCATTTGTCCACGGAGCGCCGCGCGCTCCCGGCGGCTCGGTTGCACAAAGCATGCCATCCGCGGGGGTGCTGGCTGTCCGTGCGATGGGCGATACTCAGGCGCGGGGCGTCTACTAGCGCGGCGGAGGTAGAGGCGTGGTAGCGGCGGCGGCGGGGAGCTGGGGCATCGCGGGCCACGAATGGGCGGTGGCGCTGCTCGACCGCAGTCTGGCGCAGGGCAGCCCAGCCCACGCTTATCTCCTCAGCGGACCGCCCGGCATCGGCAAATACACGCTGGCGCGCGCGTTCGCCCAGGCGCTCAACTGCGTGCAGCCGCCGCGCTGCGGGGAGTGCCGGGCCTGCCGCCTGATTGCCCGCGAGCTGCACCCGGACGTGCGCACGCTCGCCCGCCCATCCGACAAAAAGAACCTCGGCATCGACGAGATCAAGGAGCTGCGCGAGGACGTGGCGCTCAAGCCACTCGAAGCGCGCTACAAGGTGTACCTGCTGCGCGAGGCGGAGGACCTGAGCGAGGCGGCGGCCAACGCGCTGCTGAAGACGCTGGAGGAGCCGCCGCCGAGCGTGGTGCTGGTGCTGACCGCCGCCGACGCCAGCCTGCTGCTGCCCACCGTCGTGTCGCGCTGCCAGCATCTCCGCCTGCGCCCGCTGCCGTGGCAGACGGTGGCCGCGCACCTGCAAGCGGCCGTGGGGCTCGGGGCGCCCGAGGCCGAGCGGCTCGCCGACCTCGCCGCCGGGCGCATCGGCTGGGCGCTACGGGCCGCGGCCGATCCGGCGGTGCTGGCGGCGCGCGACCAGCACCTCGCCCAGCTTGGCGCCGCGCTCGGCGGCTCGACGCTGGAGCGGCTGCGCCTGGGCGCCACGCTCGCCGAGACGTGGAGTAGCCACCCGGATGCGGTGCGCGAGACGCTGGCGACCTGGCGCGACTGGTGGCGGGCGCGGCTGCTGGCCGGCCTGGGGGCGCCGGCCCCCGTCGATGGCCCCGCCTTCGCCGGCGACGCCGAGACCTGTCGCCAGGCGCTCGACCGGGTGCAGCGGACGCTGACCGACCTGGATGCGAACGTACACCCGCGCCTGGCGCTGGAGGCGCTGCTGCTGGCGCTGCCGCGCGCCTGACGGTGCCGAGCTACTATGCCCGGCCGATGGACTAGATTGGAGCAAGATGGCAGGGATCGTCGGCGTGCGCTTCGAGCGGGCGGGCCGCGTGCATTACTACGCGGCGGCCGAGGCGCTGGCCGTGGGCGACCGCGTGGTCGTCGCGGACCCCGCGGGCGCGCGCGAGGGGTGGGTGGTGATCGCGCCGGATCAGGTCGTGGTGGACGAGCTGGCCGAGCGGCCGTCCATCGTGGCGCGGCGCGTGGAGCCAGCCGCCGAGCCGGCTGGCGACGGGACGGCCGAGCCGGCCGCCGGCCCGTTCGGGCTGGCGGCGGCGCTCATCGGGCCGGCGCACGCGCCGCCGCTGCCGCCCGACCTGGACGCCAGGGCAGGGCTGGTGGCGCGGCTGGCGGCGCGGCTCAGCCCGCGCAACCGCGACTACGTCGAGCGCAAGCTGCGCCTGCCCGCGCTCGGGGAGCGCGTCGAGACGGCGCGCGGGCCGGGGCGGGTCGTCGCCGTGCAGGTGCTGCGCGAGCAGGTCACGGTCGCGCTGGCGAGCGGCGAGGAGATCGTCCTGGGCGGCCCGGGCCTGGAGCCTGTGGCCGCGGAAGACGAGGCGCCGCGTGAGGAGCGCCAGGGTCGCCGCGGGCGGCGCCGGCCGGCGCGAGAGGAGGAGCCGCGTGCGACGTAGCGTTGAGCGGGTCGGCCGCGCGCTGGTGGCGGGGCTGGTCCTCGCTCTCGCGGTGGGAGCGGTGGCGGCGCCGCACGGCGACGTGCTGGCACGCGGGGCCGCGCAGGACGGGCCGGTGGACGTGGGACTCGATCCGGGCCACAGCGATGCCGACGTGGGCGCGGCGGGGGGCGGGCTACGCGAGGTCGACCTGACGCTGGCGCTGGCGCTGCGCATCCGGCCGCTGCTGGAGGCGCAGGGACTGCGCGTCGCCCTGAGCCGCGAGGACAACCAGCCGCTCACCGCCATGACCCACCCGGACCTGACCACGCGCACGCGGCTGGAGCAGGAGGCGCGGATTGCCGCCGTCACACCGGCGCGCATCTTCGTGTCGGTCCACTTCAACGGCCACCCAAACGCTGCCATCCGCGGCACGGAGACGTACTACAACGGCGACAACTTCGGCCCCGAGAGCCGCCGCCTGGCCGCAGCGCTCCAGGCCCACGTCGTGGGCGAGCTACGGGCGGCCGGGGTGGATACACTCGACCGCGGCGTGAAGGAAGACCTGACGGCCGGGAAGCCGTACGGGCACTTCTTCTCGCTGCGCGGGCCGCTGCCGAGCGCGCTGGTCGAGGGGCTGTTCCTGACCAACCCGCAGGATGCCGCGGCGCTGCGCCAGGACGCCACGCTCGACGCGCTGGCGCGCGGCTACGCCGAGGGTATCCGCGAGTACTTCGCCGCCCCGTAGCCCGCGCCGGCTGCCGTCGCAGCGCCACGACCGGCGCCGTCGCTGTCATGCTTGGCTCATCCCCTAAGGGGCGTGATGTACGATCCACCCCAAGCGAGTCGACGCCCGAGATGAGCGAGCAAGGTAGCGGCTTTCCACAACACGCGCCTTAGAGTCTGGCGGCCGAGTGCCACGGCGGCTTGCTGAGAGAGTCGGCGGCTCCGTGAGCGCAAAGGTAAGGGCCACTCGCCACGCCCGCGGCGGGTGCCGATAGCGCGCCGGCTTCGCTGGCCGGCCGCCGCTCCCCAGTTTGTATCACCAAGCGATCCGTACCGCCATCAGGTGAGGTCGAGGCCGCTATGTGACCGTTTACACGTCAAGAGCGTGAACAACGTAACAGGACATGTTTCTTCGGCCCGCTATGCTATCCATGTAGCCGCGAGTACAGCGCGGCATCCAACACAACCAGCTAACCGAAAGGGAGCAGCCCGATGAACTCTCACCTTCACCTCAATCTCAGCCCTATGGCCGCGACGCAGAATGGACCGCAGATCCATATCCCGAACAGCTACATCGTGCCCGGTCGTCCGCCGCTGACGTGTATGCCGGCGGTCCAACACAGCGCGCTGGTCACGCGTTAAAGTGTTTATCGGATTGGGGGAGACGTTTGACTACGTCAAACGTCTCCCCCAATCCGGACCTGAAGGCTATCAAGATGCCACCACGCTAGGCTCGTGTCGCGCAGTTTGCCCGGAATCCTAGCAGAAGGGTATGCACTGCTCATGAACCTGTTCGTTCACTACTTGCCGCTGGGCATCCGACCGCAGGTCGCGCTCAGCACGGAGTAGCGGCGCGTGCTCTGTACGCTGGAGACGTATGATCTTGGCCCGGTGTGGCGGCGCTTGCTGGCGGAGGGGCTGTTGCCCCACGTGCTGGTCGACGAGGCGATCTTTGAGTTCCGCCGCTTCCTCGCGCTGACCGTCGTCCTCGGGCGGCCGGTTGGCATGATCAGCAAGCAAGTCGACCAGGTCTGGCACACTTGCCTGCTGTACTCGCGCCTCTACGCGGACCTGTGCCAGCAGGTGTTCGGGGAGTTCGTCCACCACGAGTCCGAGGACGAGCTGGCCGAAGAGCCGGCGGCCGCGGTCGGGCCCGGCACGGCGAGCGCCGTGCCGGACTTCGAGGAGGCATACCAGCGGGTGTTCGGGCCGCTCGGCCGGCTGTGGCGGTGGGACGACGACGCCACCCCGGAGCATGCCGCGGCCGCGCTGAGCGAGCGGCTGACCGCGCTCGCGCGCACCCTGCCGCTGGCCGAGCTGAACGCGCTGGAGCAGGTGCTGGCGCTCGCGGCGCTCGGCTTCGAGACGCGCCAGGCGGGGACCAGCCGCCCCGCCGCGTAGCCGCGCCGGCGGGCCGTCTGCCGGACGGCTGGTCGGCCCGCGGCTGGCCCCGTTATCATCTGTCCAGATCCAGCACGTCAGCCAGAGCCGGTACGCCCCCGCACCCTACCACCTGGCCGAGCGGCCCGGCGGCCGCCGCACCGGATGTGAGACGCTCGTGAGCACGACGCCCGCCGCGGATACCGGTGGTCAGCGCGCGCCTGCCGCCACGGCGCCGGAGCCACAGAGCGAGTGGCCGGAGTGCGCCGGCGAGCGGCCCGTCGTGGTGGTCGGCTCAGGGCCGACCGGGCTGATCGCCGCCAACCTGCTCGGCCACGCCGGCGTGCGCACAATCGTCGTCGAGCGGAACCCGACCACCAGCGACCAGCCGAAGGCGATTAGCCTGGACGACGAGACGCTGCGCACGCTCCAGCGCGCGGGCGTCGCCCAGGTGCTCTACCCGATCATCTTGCCGGGCACGGGCACGCGCTATTTCGGCGCGGATGGGCGGCTGCTGGCCTACGCGCGCTCGCCCATCCCCGGGCGCCTGGGGCACCCCGCGAAGAGTCCCTTCCAGCAGCCCGACCTAGAGCAGGTGCTGTGCGCCACGCTGGCGCACTTCCCCTGCGTGTCGATCCACTTCGAGACGGCGCTGGTGGACCTGCGGCAGCACGCGGACGGGGTGACGGTCACGGTCGAGGAGGCGACGGGCGCGCGCCGGACCGTCGAGGCGGCGTACGTGCTGGGCTGCGACGGCGGACGCAGCACCGTGCGGCGGCTGCTGGGCGTGGAGATGATCGGCTCCAGCCACAAGGAGCCCTGGCTGGTGATGGATACGATCCACGACCCGCACGACCAGCGCTACGGCATGCATTTCGCCGACCCGCGCCGACCGCACGTCATCATCCCCGGGCGCGACGGCCACTGCCGCTACGAGTTCCTGATGCACCCGGGGGAGTACGGCGCGGGCGACGTGGTGCCGTTCGCCTTCATGCAGCGACTGGTGGCTCCCTACCGCGCGCTGGCGCCCGGCGACGTGATCCGCTACACGGTGTACACGTTCCACGCGCTGGTGGCGCAGCGGTGGCAGGTGGGGCGGGTGTTCCTGCTGGGCGACGCCGCACACATGATGCCACCGTTCGCCGGGCAGGGCATGAACTCGGGCGCGCGCGATGCCGACAACCTAGCGTGGAAGATCGTCGAGGTGATGCGGGGGGGAGTAGGGCCGGAGCTGCTGAGCACGTACGAGGCGGAGCGGCGGCCGCACGCCGAGGCGATGGTGAAGCTGTCGCAGCGGCTGGGCGCGATCGTCATGACGACCAGCCGCCCGCGGGCGCTGGCGCGCGACTTCGTCGTGCGGACGCTGGCGAAGACCAAGGCGGGGCGAGAGTACTTCGAGCGGATGCGCTTCCGGCCGCGGCCGCACTACCACACGGGGTTCGTGTGGCCGCGCGCCCGCAAGCGCCAGCCGCCGCTCGTCGGCCAGATGCTGCCGCAGCCGCTCGTCTTCACGAGCGCCGAGGAGCGGGTGCCGCTGGACGAGGTGCTGGGGCCGGGCTTCGCGCTGGTCGGCGTGGATACCGACGCGGCGACGCTGGACCGGCTGACCGACCCGTTCTGGGAGCAGGTCGGGGCGCGGCGCCTGGCGATCGCGCTCGACGACCGGGCGCCGCACCCCGCGCGCTACCCGATCGTGACCGACGTGGGCGGGCCGCTGCCGCAGGAGCTGGGCGCCTACGCCGGCCAGGTGCTGCTCGTGCGCCCGGACCGCTACGTGGCAGCGGTGTTCCGGCCGGAGCAAGAGCGGCAGGTGGCCGCGGCGCTGCGGCGGATCGCCGGCGCGCCGCGCGCCGACGCCTCCCCGACGCCGGCTGGCTCGGGGACTGCAATGTCTGCCTAGCTCGGTGGACGCCGGACGCGCGTGTGGGTTTCATCCGCAACTGCGCAGGGGGACGAGGTCCTCCTCGCGGGCCAGCGCCGCCGCATAGCCCAATGCTGCGCGCACGTCGTCTGTGCAGACGGGCGGATACTCCTGCGCGATCTCTTCTGGGGTAAGTCCCTCCGCGAAGCTGTCGAGGACAACCGAGACCAACACGCGGGTTCCGGCAATGCACGCCGTTGCCGCCCAGTCATTCCGCAAACGGCTCTAGCGGCGGCCGTTGCCGTGAGCGGCCTGGATAGCGGCCCAGACGCGCTCGGCGGTGTAGGGCATGTCGAGGTGCTGGACGCCTAGCGGCGCGAGCGCATCTACGACGGCGTTCATGACGGGCGCCGTGCCGATGATCGTCCCTGACTCGCCCACGCCCTTCGTGCCCAGCGGGTTGTTCGGCGACGGCGTCACCGTCTCGGCGATGGTCAGCGGCGGCATGTCGGTGGCGCGGGGCAGCGCGTAGTGCATCAGCGAGCCGGTGACTAGCTCGCCGCCGGGCTCGTAGACCACCTGCTCCAGCACGGCCTGGCCGATGCCCTGCGCCGTGCCGCCCCATACCTGGCCCTCGACGAGCAGTGGGTTGACGACCGTGCCGCAGTCGTCCACCGCCCAGATGTGCTCAATCCGCGTCTCGCCGCTGTCGGGGTCGATGCGCACAACGGCCACCACCGCGCCGAAGCCGTAGGTCTCGCCGGGCGGGTTGTAGTAGGCGGTGTGCTCCAGGCCGAGCGACTCGCCCGGCGGCAGCTTGCCGGCACGGCCGTAGGCCGCCGCGGCGATCTGGCCCCAGCCCACCGCCTTGTCGGCGGCGCCGGCCACGCGGAAGCGGCCGCTCTCGAGCTGGATGTCGTCGGGGTTGGCTTCGAGCAGGCTGGCGGCGATGCGCTTGGCCTTGTCGATCACCACGTCGGCCGCCTGGACGAGCGCCGTGCCGCCGAGCACGGTGCTGCGGCTGCCGAAGGTGCCCACGCCGGGCGGGGTGGTGGCCGTGTCGCCGTGGCGCACGACGACCGCCTCGAAGGGCACACCCAGGCGGTCGGCGGCGATCTGGGCGAAGGTCGTCTCGTGGCCCTGGCCGTGCGCCGACGAGCCCGTGGCCACGGTGACCGAGCCGGACGGGTCGATGCGCACCTGGGTGCTCTCCCAGCCGCCGGCGCTCGGCTCGGTGAAGCTCGCCAGCCCGACGCCCATCAGCGTGCGCTCGCCGCGCGCCCGCTCGGCCGCTTGCCGCGCCTTGAGGCCGGCGTAGTCGGAGATCCTCAGCACCTCGTCGAGCGCCTTGTTGTAGTCGCCCGAGTCGTAGGTCACGCCGGCAGGGGTCTTGTAGGGGAACTCGGCGCGGCCGATGAAGTTGCGGCGGCGCAGCTCGACCGGGTCGATCTGCAGCTCGCGCGCCAGGTGGTCCATCAGCCGCTCGATCGTGTCGGCGGCCTCGGGCCGGCCCGCGCCGCGGTAGGGCGCGGTGGGCGTGGTGTTCGTGAACACGCCCGTCAGGTCGCCGGCGTAAGCGGGCACGCGGTAGCAGCCGGGGACCATCTTCAGGAACTGCGGCGCGGGCGTCACGGTGTTGACGTGGAGGAAGCTGCCGAGGTCGCTGACGATGCGCACGCGGATGCCGCGCAGGCGGCCGTCGGCCTCGGCGGCGGCCTCGACGTGGACGACCTCGCCGCGGCCCTGCGTGTTGGTGGCGATATCCTCGGAGCGGGTGGCGACCCAGCGCACGGGCTGGCCGAGCGCGCGCGACGCCCAGGCGGCGGTGACGTACTCGGTGTAGACGGCGCCGCGCCCGCCGAAGCCGCCGCCCATGTCGGGCGCGATGACGCGGATGCGGCTGTCGGGCATGCCGAGCGCGAGGGTCAGGATGAGGCGGGCGCGCTGGGGGCTCTGGCTGGTCGCCCAGACGGTCAGCTCCTCGGTGAGAGGGTCGTAGCTGGCGAGCACGGCGCGCGGCTCCAGCGGCGCGGGCGCGAGCCGCGGGAACTCGATGCGCAGGCGGCTGGTGTGGGCCGCGCCGGCGAAGGCGGCATCCACGTCGCCCTGGGCGATGCGCTGCTGGTAGCAGACGTTGGAGCCGAACTCGGGGTAGACGAGCGGCGCGCCTTGCTCCAGGGCCGCGACAGGATCGGCGACGGACGGCAGCGGCTCGTAGTCGACCTCGACGAGCTGGGCGGCGTCGACGGCCTCGGCGCGGCTCTCGGCGATGACGACCGCGACGGGCATGCCCACGGAGCGCACGACGGACGCGGCGAGCGGCTCCCAGGCGGGCACCTTCTGGTCAGGCGCGAGCATCTGGGTGGGCAGGCGGCCGAGCGGCGGGATGTCGCCGCCGACGAGCACCAGCCGCACGCCGGGCGCCTGGCGCGCCGCCGTGGCATCCACGCCGGCGATGCGGGCATGGGGGTAGGGGCTGCGCACGAACGCCATGTAGAGCGTGCCGGGCGGCGTGATGTCCTCGACGTAGCGTCCGCGGCCGGTAACCAGTCGGCGATCCTCCACGCGCGTGCGGGCGCGGCCGATCTCGCCGCTCGGAGCCGGGTGCTCGACAGCCGTCACGATCGGGCCTCCAATCCATCCCTCGGGGACCGCCAGCGCGCCCGGGCGCTCCCGCGCCGCGGCCCGCCAGCCGGGTTTACATACGTGACGCTCGATTGTAGCATCCGCCTCCTGGCGGCGGCGCTAGCCCATCCTTCACGGCGTTCGTGAACTCCAGCTCGCCCAGCACCCTGAGAGACGTAGGGCAAGGGCTCGTCCCTTGCCGCCCGGCGACTCGCAACCGCAGCTCGGGTAAGCTGTAGATGTGAACCGACGATGCTAGACGGTTCAGACTACAGGCTGGGCAAATCTATCGAGGTGCGACAGTGGCGACGGAAAACAACCGTCCTGTGGTGCGCCGGCCAGGCGAGGGGACACTGTACTCGGCGGTCGGGGTCGACATCCTCTTCAAGGTGATGAGCGGCGACACGGGCGGCCGCTACGCCTTCTGCGAGTACCTGGCGCCGCCGGGGTTCGCGGGGCCGCCGCCGCACACGCACGCGGGCTTCGACGAGGCGTGGTACGTGCTGGACGGCGAGCTGCAGATGCGGGTGGGCGACGAGCGCGTGGCGGCGCCGGCGGGGACGTTCCTGCACGTGCCGGGCACCACGGTGCACGCCTTCGCGAATCCGGGCCAGGCGGCGGCGCGGTTCCTGGGCCTGCTCATCCCCGGCGGCTTCGAGCGCTCCTTTGCCGAGCTGCCGGCGATCGTCGCGCAGCACGGCTACCCGCCGCCGCCCGCCGTGATGGCCGAGCTATCGCGCAAATACGGGATCGTGAACGCGCCGCCGGCCAGGCGTTAATAGCTTATTCACTGCCCCTCACTTCCAAGGTGTTGCCGTGCGCGAACTGCTGCAGAGCTTCGAGCAAGTCCGCGGCGGCGTAAACTGATCACAACTTGGGGTCTGTACAATTGTGCGCTATACTGTACAAAAAGTACGTGGCCAGGAGGGATCAAGATGCCCGAGCACGAGCCCAGTACACAGACTATAAATGCCTCTCAGGCACGGCAAGAGTTCAGCCAACTCCTTAATCGAGTGTTCCGCAGGGAGACTCGGGTAGTTGTAGAGAAGCATGGTATCCCGGTCGCAGCCATTATCTCGGCCCGGGATCTCGAACGCTTTGCCGAACTGGAGGCGGAGCGGCAAGCACGGTTCCACGTGCTCGACCAGATCCATGCCCGCAACCGGGACAAGGACCCGGACGAGGTCGCCCGCGACGTGGCGGAGGAAATCGACGCAATGAGAGCCGAGCGACGTGGGCGACCATCGCCTGACTCCGAAGGGTGATCGTTGCCGTTCTCGACACCAACACGATCGTCTCTGAGACAATCGCCCCGCAGGGCATTCCGAGTCAGATTCTACAGGCCGGGCGGGCCCATCAGTTCCGGTGGATCACCAGTATCGTTATCATCGACGAGGTGACACGGGCACTGAGCAGACCTCGACTTCAGCGCAAGTACCGGGTAGGTCCCGCAGACGTAGACCGAGTTCGCGAACTGCTTGAGCAGCACCCTATCGTCTCGCCAATCACCGTTCAAGTCCAGGGTATAGCTACCCATCCCGAGGATGACCTCATTCTGGCGACGGCCGCTTCGGTTCAGGCCGAGTATCTGGTCACCGGCGATCAGCAACTGCAACGCCTGGGGAGCTACCAGGGCGTACAGATTGTCAGCCCGCGGCAGTTTCTCGACGTTCTGTCACCACCCTAAGCTACTTGCCTCAGAGGACCGCGAGGAGCGGGCGCAGTAGTGCTTCGATAAGATGCGGCCAGAAGTCGAGGCCGAGGAGGTAGAGGACGGCGATGCCGCTGGCGAGGACGACGGCGTCGATGCTCTCGCGGCCCTGCGGCTGCCAGTAGACGTCGGCCAGGCGCAGCCAGAGGGCGAACTCGTCGAGCACCAGCGCCGCGCCGATGCCGAACAGGATGGCGAGCAGGTCGGTGGGGCGGCGGGCGGTGAGCACCAGGCCAAGGTAGCCGCTAGCGAGCACGAGCAGCATGCCGGGCACCATGTGGTGGATGTGCAGGCCGCTCTTGGTGGTCACGTTGTGGAAGATCGGCAGCCGCTCGTGGCGGATGCTGTAGGTGATCAGACGCACGATGCCAAAGGTCGACAGGAAGGCCAGGGTGAGCAGGAAGGCCGGCTCCTTGCCGGTCGCCACGATGGCGCGCGCGTAGGCGGCGCGCACGTCGGCGAGGAGCGCGCCGACGACCAGCGCGCCGCTGCCCATGAGCAGCACCGGCGCGAGGAGCACGACGACGAGCCTTCGTGCTCGTCGTCGGCGGTCTTCTTGCTTCATGCGTCCAAGTCGCTCCGCCGCGCGTCTCGCCGCCCCGCTGCTGGGACGGACGAGTAGGCCACCGGGGACAACCCGCGCGCCTCGCCCGGCTGGGGCGCTACCGCGTCTGGATGCGGTCGCCGGCGGGCGCGACGACGGGGCCAGGCAGGGCCGCGACGTAGTCCACCAGCGCGTCGAGGTCCTGCGGGCCGCCGGCGCGGTCCGTGCCATCGCGCAGCACCGTGAAGTTGTCGCCGCCCTCGGCCAGATAGCTGTTCACGACCACGCCGTAGGCGGCGTCGAGAGCGAGCGGCTGGCCGCCCACGCGCACGTCGGCGGGATCGATGCGCGCGCCCACCGGCCCCTCGGGCTGCCAAGCGTAGGTCAGGCCGGCGATCTGCAGCACGCGCGGCTGGGGCTGGTCCTGCCACTGCTGCTCCAGCAGGCGGACGATCTGCGCGCCGGTGAGCGTCATCTGCACGAGGCTGTTGCCGAACGGCTGGACGGCGAACAGGTCGGCGTAGGTCACGGGGCCGGCGCGCAGGTCGGTACGGATGCCGCCGGGGTTGGTGAAGGCGATCTCGGCCGGCACGGCAGCGCGCTGGGCATCGGCGATCAGGTCGCCGAGGGCCGACTCGCCAGCGGCGTTCGGCGCGCGGAGGAGAGCCGCGGGGGCGGTGCCGAGCACGCGGTCCGCGAGGGGCGCCGTCTGCGCCTGCGCCGCCGCGACCACGGCGCCCACGGCCGCGTCCGGCGCGTCGCCGGGCGGCGCGTCGGCGAACGTGTCCACGATCTCGGCTCGCTTGTCCCCGATGGCGCCGGTGGCTGGGTCGAGCGTGAGGCGGATGTCGGCGAAGCCCTGGCTGTACGAGCCCGCCTGGGTCACCAGCTTGTCCGCGATGGTGCCCTCGTAGAACTGGTGCGTGTGCCCGCTGACGACGACGGCGACGGCCGGGTCGAGCGCCTGGGCGATGGGCACCACGGCGCCCTCGATCGCCCCGCCGTCGCGCGTGCCGGTGCCGCCCTGGTGCAGGAGCGCGACGACGGCATGCACGCCTTGCGCCTGCAGCTCGGCGGCGTAGCGGTTGATCGTGGCGGCCTCGTCGAGGAAGCGCACGCCGGCGACGCCCGAGGGGGTGACGATGCTGGGCGTCTCCTTCAGGACCGCGCCGACGAAGCCGATGGGGACGCCGCGCACGCGCGTGATGGCGTAGGGCGGGAACAGTGGCTCGCCCGTAGCCTCGTCGATGACGTTGGCAGCGAGGTACTGGAACTGGGCGCCGCGGAAGCAGCCGGTGGCGGGGTCGAGCAGGCTCGGGTCGGTGCTGGACATGAGGAGGCTACTGCTCTTGGCGGGGGCGCAGCCGCCGTACTGCAGGCGGCGCAGCTCGGCCACGCCCTTGTCGAACTCGTGGTTGCCGACGGCCGAGTAGCGCAAGCGCATCAGGCTGAGCGCTTCGATAGTCGGCTCGTCGCGCAGCAGGCCCGAGACGAGGGGACTGGCGCCGACGAGGTCGCCCGCGCCGACGCGCAGGCTGGTGGCGCCGGCCGCCGTGGCCTCGGCCTCGCGGGCGTCGAGATAGGCAGCCATGACGGCGGCGCCGCCAAGGGGCCGCCCGTCGCTCGGGCGCGGCATGGTTTCGAGCTGGCCGTGGAAGTCGTTGATCGCGAGGAGCTGGACCTGGACCGGGCCCGCTTGAGCGCCGCTCGCCGCCGGCAGGGCGCCGAACCGGAGCGCGCACGCGACGAGGAGCGCGGCGACGGCCCACCGCGCCGCGCGCGCTGGCTGCCGAGGTCCGGGCGCGGGGCGCGGCGGCGGTCGTCCGATCATGGTCCCTCGCGCTCCAGGGCAGGCAAGCCGCGTGAACACTTACGGGGGGCATTATAGCCTGCGCACGACTCGAACCTGGCGCCGGTCTGCGCTATCGTTTTGGCGGCGTGGGGACGCACGCCAGCCGGATAGGTCGCGCGGACGCCGGGTTCGGATGCAACCGATGGCTGAGGACTCAGCGCGCGCGGAGCTACGGGCGCAGGTCGACGCCGCGGCTAGCCAGCGGCCACCCGCGTTCAATCTCCGCGGCCTGCTGCCCAGCTTGCTCGTCAACGTGGCGGCGCCAGTCCTCGTTTATCGGTTCCTCGAGGGGCGCGGCGTCGCGGTACTGCCCGCCCTCATGGCTACCGCCGTGTGCCCTGTCGTGGGCATTCTCCTCGGGTGGGCGCGCACGCGGCGGCTGGACGTGATCGGCGTGATCTCGCTGGTGTTCATCGCGCTCGGCCTGGCCACGAGCTTCCTGTCTGCCGACCCGCTGTTCTTCCTGATCAAAGAGTCGTTCATCACCGGCCTGTTCGGCCTGGTCTGCCTCGCCTCGCTGGCGGCGCTGCCGCGACCGCTGATGTTCTACATCGGCCGGCAGTTCGTCAGCGGGGACAACCCGGCGCTCGCGGCGCGCTTCGACACGTTCTGGCAGTACGCTCTCTTCCGCGCGGCCCAGCGCCGCATCACGCTGGTCTGGGGGGTGGCCTACGTGGCCGAGGCGCTCGTGCGCGTCGCCCTCGCGCTGGCCGTGCCGATCCCCGTGTTCCTCGTCGTCTCGCCGCTCATGGCCATGGCCGTCACGGTGGCGCTCATCGCCTGGACGTTCGCCTATAGCCGGCGCACCGCGCGCACCGCCGTTGCGCGCCTCGACGCGCCCCCTGAGGGCGCCGCGCCGTGATGGCCGGCGTGGATAGGGATGCTTGGGAGCCAACTCCCGGCCCGACCGCAGGAAGGGCGCTAGGCGGGCTGGATCTGGCGGCGAATGCTGGGGTCTTTGATGGCGGCGTCGGCGGCGAGCAGGAAGGCTTTGCTGAGGATGAGGGAGAGGACGGCGTCGCCCTCGAAGGGCAGGTAGAGGTGGTCCGGCTCGCCGGGGAGGGCGGGGCCGCGCGTGGGCAGGATGCAGAGGTACTGGTCGTTCGGCGCCATCAGAACGTGCGCGCTGCCGAGGTGGATCTTGTAGGTGCGCAGGTCGCCGCGCACGACGAGGAAGCGGTCCTCAAGGGTGCAGCGCGGGCCGATCGCGAGCTGGGGGAGCAGCGTCTCCAGCGCGGCGCGGCGAGTCGCGGCGGCAGCTGAGCCCGACAGGTCGCCGAACGCGAAACTGGACCAATAGTCGGCGTAGCGCGGGGGCGCGTGGTCTAGCCAGGCGGGATCGGCGCCCACGCTGCACACCCCGACGAAGAGGTCCACGTCGCGCATGACCTCCGAGAAGACGACGGGCGGCACGTCGGCGAGGGCCACGGGCGCCGCGAGGGACGCCCGGCGGACTGCGGCGCGCTCGGCCACCAGCGCGGCCCGGTCACCGCTGAGCAGCGCCCGGACAACGGCGCGCCGGCGCGCCGCCGGCGACTGGCGCGGGACGCCGGGCGGCGCCGCGGCCACGCGCAGGAAGCGCACGGACTCGGTATGAACGTAGAGGAAGATGCCGTGTGCCGACTGCATGGCGACGTCCTCGACGGGCGCGACGGCAAGCTCGGCGCGCAGGCCCCAGCGCGGCAGGTCGAGCGTCGGGATGGCCGCGGCGGCATTGTCGAAGGGGCCTTGCAGGCCGTAGCGCCAGCCGCGCTCGCGGCAGAGCGCCTGGAACTGGTGCTGGCGCAGGAGGTGCGCGGCGAAGCGCCGCGACGCGGTGCCCGCCGCGCGCTCGGCGTCGGTGAGCAGGTACACCTCGCGGTGGGCCTGCTTGAAGGGCTGCGTCACGGCGTGGCGCGCGAGCCACTCACGCCAGGCCAGCACCGTGGCGGCGGGGGCGGCGATCGGGTGCCAGAGGCGCACTTCGGTCGCGTCGGTCAGCCCGTCCAGCGGCCGATCCTGAACGTCCACCAGGCGGCCATCGTGCCAGGCGCCGGGGGCGGTGCCGGCGCCGTCCGTGAAGGCCCAGACCAGCCGGCGGGCGAGCACGGCCAGCAGCGGATGGTCGAGATACAAGCGGCGCCAGTCGGCCAGCCGCCAGACGCGCTCGGCGAGCAGCGCGCGCTCCAGGCGGTCGCGCTGGGCGAGCAGCGTCTGGCGCACCGCGTCGGCCACGCGCATGGCCTGGCGATAGGCGACGGCGTGGGCTCGGCGCGCGTCGGCCGGCTCGGCGGCGAGCGGGGCGTCGTCGGGGCCGTGCCACTCCACGTCGACCTGCCGCGCGCCCCGCACGACGATCGCCGCGGTGTACGGGCCGACGGGCAGGCGCACGGTCCCGTCCTCCAGGCCGTGCGTCGGCACCGCCTGGTCCTCCAGGTCGTCGCGGCTGACGCCGGCCTGGGCGGCCGCGCTATCGAGCGTGGCGTCGAGGCGGCCGCGCGCGGAAGGCTGCTTAAGCTGGCGCTGGAGCCGCACGAGGTAGTGCGCTCCGTGGGGGCCGGGCATGGCGCCGAGCGTGTACAGACAGGCGTTGCCCACGCGAGTGGAGCGCGCGCCGATCATCGGGATCTTCTTGAACGCGCCCTCGGCGGCCTCGGCCACGGCGGCGGCGAGCGCCTCGTCGTCGACCTGGGCGCAGCACCACACGAGCCCCTTGAGCAGCGTGGCATTGCCGTCCGTGAACAGGCTGCTTGGCACGGGGATCATACTGCCCGGCTGGCGGCGCGTCGCGCCCCGCGGGGGCGCCTTGAGCAGCGCCAGCCAGGTCGTGGCCAGCGCGATGAAGCGCTCCTCCCCGAGCGCGTGGATGCGCCGCCGCGCCTCCCGCTGCCAGACGCCCGAGGGCTTCGCGGCCGTGGCGGTGGCGGCGTGCAACAGCAGCGCGTCCCAGGCCGGCCGGTCGGCGGGAGCGATGGCGGCCAGCGCCTCGCGCGCCGCGACGCCCCATTCGTCGTGGGGATCGATCTCGACCGTGGCCGGCTGGTCGGCGGCGAGCAGAGTGTCGAGCCGGGCCGCCACCTGGCGCGTCTCGGCGTGGGCCAGGCGGTGCCGCGCGGCGGTCGCGCGCGCCCGCCCGGCGGCCGCGCGCACCTCCGGCGCCAGCCCAATCTCGGCCACGCGCCGCTCGACGCTGCCGACGATGCCGCGGGCCGGCAGCCCGTCCCAGGTGTCGAGCGCGGCCAGCGCGTCGAGGATGCGCACCATCTCGGCGGCGCTGTAGGGCAAACGGCGCCGTGCGAGCGCGCTGAGCAGCCCGCCGAGACGCCAGCAGTCGTGCCAACGCTCAGGAAACGTGACGGCAAGCGGCGCCCAGGGCTCGGCGGGCGTGTCTTCGGTGGGCGGGTCAGCACCCGCCCGGGCGCCCTGCTCCGCCTTGTCTTCGGCTGGCGGGGCGGAATCCGCCTGGGCGTCCTGGTCCGCCGCGGCGCGGGCTTGCGCGCCGACCTCGCCCAGCCACGCGAGCCCCGTCGAGGCGCCGGGCAGAGCGACAATGCGCCGGGCGGCCTCGGTGCGCCCCCGCGCCAGCGTGGCGAGCGCCGCCTGCAGGACGACGATCCGCGCAGCAGGCTCGGCCGCCAGGATCGCCTGGCCGGCGGGGTAGTCCTCGGGATGGACGCCCAGGTAGAGGTGCGGCGCCCGCTCCGTCTCGGCCAGATAGCGTTCGAGCAAGCGCCGCGCCGCCCAGGGGTCCGTGGCCGCTTCCGTCTGCGAGGTCGTCGTCATCCGATCAGCCTCCTGAACGGCGCGACCCGCGTGTCCCAACCTGCGCTGGCCCAGAGTATTCGGCACGATCGCGGGGCAGCGCCGCGTACCGGGCGTCCGAGCTGTTGCCTCCCGGGTGCCGGGCGGCAGGGGACGAGCCCCGGCCCTACGACATCGCGGGGTATGCTGTGGCAGATAGCTGCGGCGGCCGGGCGGCCGGGAGCCAGGCCCTGCGCTATCGTGTGGACATTGGCCTGGGCCATGGCCGGGCTAGCCGCCGGCCAGCGGCACCAGCCGCAGGAACGTCACGTGGGAATCGGCGCGCAGGTCGATCTCGGCGTCGAGGTCGGCGTACTGCTGGCCGTCCACGAATAGCAGAAAGCCGTTGCGCTGGAACGCTGCCAGCGCCCGCTCGAATTCGTGCTCCCAGTCCAGGCGCCGAGGAGCGCGCGCCGTCGTGCCGTTCAACAGGCGCTCGACGGCACTCGGCTCGACCGTCTGGCGCGCGGCGGGCGCCAGGGCGCGGGCGGCGTTGTGCTCGGTCACCGCCTGGTAGACGCGGGCGCGGATCAGCTCGCGCACCGTGACGCGCTCGGTCAGAAGCTCAAGCGTCCGCTCGGCCGCGCCGCCGGGGAACGTCTCGTCGCGCACGGTGATCGCCGCCATTCGCCCCTCCTCGCCCGAGCAGCATCTCCGCTGCTCGCTAGGTTCATTCTAGTTTGCAGAACGTTTGTTCTCTAGGCCGTCGGCGGTCCAGATCCACCACGTTAACCGGCTGCGAACCGACGCGGCGGGGGAGCAGGGTCAGGGGTGGCCGCGCTGGCGGACGGCGATGTCGGCGGCGAGGGCCCGCACCTGGCGGCGCACGGCCGGCTCGTCGAGGGTGAGGAGCTGGCGGTCCTGAAGGACGAGCTGGCCGTCTACGAGGACGGTCCGCACGTCGGCGCTGCGGGCGGCGTAGGCGAGGTGGGAGAGGGGATTGTAGAGCGGCACGAGGTTGTCCGCGTCGAGGTCGAGGAGGATCACGTCGGCGCGCTTGCCGGGCTCCAGCGAGCCGATCAGGTGGTCGAGGCCGAGCGCCCGCGCGCCGCCGGTCGTCGCCATCTCGACAGCGGCCGCGGCCGGGACGGCGAGCGGGTCGAGGCGCACCGCCTTGTGGATGAGCGCGGCGGCGTCGGCCTCGGCGAACAGGTTGATCTGGTTGTTGCTGGCAGCGCCGTCGGTGCCCAGCCCGAGGCGCACGCCCGCGGCGAGCATGTCGGGCACCGGCGCCACGCCGTCGGCGAGCTTAAGGTTGCTGCGCGGGCAGTGGATCACGCCCACGCGGCTCCGCGCCAGCAGCGCCTGCTCCTCGGCGTCGACCCAGACGCAGTGCGCCGCGATCAGCCGCTGGTTGAGCAGGCCCAGCTTCGCCAGCGCGCGCACGGGCGAGGCGCCGTATTGCGCGGCGATCTGCTGGCCCTCGTTCTTGGTCTCGGCCAGGTGGATCACGAACGGGACGTCGTGCTGCACGGCGAGCGCGTGCAGTCGCTCCAACAGCGGCGGCGAGACGGTGTACAGGGCGTGCGGCGCGATGGCGGGGATGATGCGGCTGTTGCCCTGCCAGCGGGCGATGAGCTGCTCGGCATAGGCCAGGTTCTGCTCGACGTCGAGCCCTTGCGGCGAGGGGAAGTCGAGGAAGCCCTGGGCGACGATGCCGCGCAGGCCGGCCGCGTGGGCGGCGGCGGCCACGTCGTCCTCGAAGAAATACATGTCGCAGAAGGTGGTCACGCCGCCGCGCAGCATCTCGGCGGCGCCCAGCAGCGTGCCCCAGCGGACGTGGTCGGGGCTCAGGAACTCGCGCTCGGAGGGCCAGATGTACTGCTGCAGCCAGGTGTCGAGCGGCAGGTCGTCGGCGAGGCCGCGAAACATCGTCATGGGCAGGTGGGTGTGGCCGTTCACGAGGCCGGGCATGAGAAGCGCGTCGGCGGCGTCGAGCGTGCGCGCGGCGCGGTAGGCGGCGGCGACCTGGTCGCGCGGGCCGACGGCGACGATGGCGTTGCCGCGCACGGCGACGGCGCCGGGATTGTAGACGGTGTGCCGCGCGTCCATCGTCACGACGATGCCGCCGGCAAGGAGCAGGTCGGCAGGCTGGGGGCTCGACGCGGCAGTCGGCTGCATCCTGATACCCCGGGGCATCGGGTGCGCTGTACGCTTCAGGATGACAGGCGGGCGCGAGGCTGTCAATCAACTGCTGGGTAGGCGCGCGCACGGCGGAAGGAGCCGCGGCATATAATGCGCTCGGCACGAGGTGGGGCGCACGCACCGCGCACTGGGGAGGGGAGCCATGGGCCGCGTGAAGCACATTGCCTACGTGGTGAGCGATCTGGAGGCGTCGGCGCGCTTCTATGAAGACGTGCTCGGCTTCCGACGCTATGGCGACGAGCGCAAGCCGGGCAACTACCCGGGCTGGGCCGTCGACCTGACCGACGGCGAGCTGAACCTGACGCTGCTGCGCCCGAACCCTGACGTGCCGCGGCTGCCCTGGGCCTACGGCACCGCCGGCCCCAACCACATCGGCGTCGAGGTGGACGACGTGACCCGCGTGCTGGCACGGCTGGAGGCGCGGGGCATCGCCGTCTACGGCAAGGACCCCCACACGCCGCCGCGCTTCTGCAAGTTCCGCGACCCGGATGGCGTCGAGGTGGACGTCGCCACGCCCGACCGCGGCTGGCCGATCCCCTAAGCTGGCTTCGAAGGACGGTGGGGGGGGCGGCTGCACCGGACCTCCGCACCATCCTTGACCAGCTGCTTAACGCCTGCGGAGACGACGATGCCCGACCACGGTGTCTCCCAGGCCGGCCTTAATGCGGGGGGAGGGCCTTGAGGATGCCCAGCGCCAGCAGCAGCACTAGCGATGCAAGCATGATCAACTTGCCCGCGGGCCGGCCAACATTCACGGTGTAGCCGCGGGTGTAGCGCTTGGGGACAAACACGGCCGGATCGTCGGGATTGTTGTAGAAGAGGTCCCTCCCGTACCAGTACCGATCGTCGTCGCGGAAAACAGCGGGCGTGTTCGCTCTTGTCCGAGAACGTGGCGCCGGCGGGAGCAGGGTGAGAACGACGGCAAATAGCAGTCCAGCGATGATCAGCAAGAGCAAGGGCCAGGGCGCGTTCACAGCGGTTTCTCCTTCAGGGCAGAGCCATCCGTATCGAGGATAGTACCTTTCACTCACCGTCGTGAACGCATACGTTGGCCGTTTGGGCGCCACGCGGCGTCGGCGCTCAGCGCGCGCCCGACGGTGCCGGGCGAGTGGCGCGGAGGAGGGCCCCGGCGTCGGGGGCGGTGGCGAAGGCCCAGGCGCGGGCGAGCAGGCGACGGGCGCGAGCGCCCAGCACGGGCTCGGCGAGGGCGAGGAACTTCGCGTCGAGGCCGGCGTCGTCGAGGGGCCGCTCGACGGTGCCGCGGGCGTGCGGCACGTCGGCCTGAAGCGTGCGGCCGTCGCGCAGGTGGATGGCGATGCGGGCGGCATCCTTGGGGCAGTCGGGCATGGCGTGGAGCCGCACGCGGGCGCGGAGGGCGCGGAGCGTGGGGTCGGTCGCGGCGGCGTCGGAGAAGTCGGCAAAGATCACGCCGCGTCCGTGGGCGAGCGCCACGGCGACGCAGTGCTGGGCGCTGAACTTCGCCTCCAGGCCCGTGGTGGGATCGGGCTTCGCGGTGACAGTGGCCGTGTAGGGGTTCACCCAGGCCTCGACGCGCTCGACGGCCTGTGGCTCGACGCGGGCGCCGGCGAGCGCGTCGAGGGCGGCGTCGATCGTGGCGTGGATCAGCGAGCCGCAGGGGTACGGCTTGAAGCCGTCGTCCAGCACGGCGTAGCGCAGCGGGCTGGGCAGGGTCAGACACTCGGGCCGAGCCTCGCGCGTGTACAGCTCCAGCAAGCCGTAGCGGGCCTCCAGGATGTTCTCGCCGGCCGTGAAGCCGGCGCGGGCGACGAGCGCGGCGGCCACGCCGTCGTGGGCGGCGCGGGCGGCATGGTAGGGCTTGCCCATCGTGCCGTAGACGGCCTTCATGCCGCCCGCCTGGGTGCCGACGATGCCGAAGGCGCGCGCGAGCTGCGTCGCCGACAGCCCGAGCAGCTTGCCGGCGGCCGCCGCGGCGCCGAAGCGGCCGGCCGTGCCCGTGACGTGCCAGCCCGCGTCGTAGTGGGCGGGGCCGAGCGCGAGGGCCACGCGGGCGGCCACCTCGAAGCCGAGCACGAAGGCGTTCAGCACGGCGGCGCCGCTCGCGCGCTGCCACTCGCCCACGGCGAGCGCCGCCGAGTAGACGGGCGGCGTGCCGTGCAGCGTCGTCTCGGCCGAGGCGAAGGTGTCGTCGAAGTCGAGGACGTGCGACGCCTGGCCGTTCAGGAGCGCGGCCAGCGGCGCGCTGGTGCGAAAGGCGCGGCCGGCGACGCTCGCCTGGCGCGCGCCGCCGACGAGGCGCGCGTAGTCGAGCAGGATGGCGACGGAACGGTCCTGCTGGCCGCCGAGGGCGACGCCGAGCCAGTCGACCAGACAGCGTGTCGCCTGGTGGACGACCGCGGGCGGCAGGTCAGCCGGGCGGCCCTGGACGACGAAGCGCGCCAGCGCGCGCGTCGGCCCGGGCGCCGCGCCTGGCTCGGCCGGCGGGGCGGCTGCCCCGGCTGGGGCGGCCGCGACAGGCTGCAGCTTGCTCACAGGTACGTCCCTCCGTTCACGCCGAAGATCTGGCCCGTCACGAAGCGCGCCTCGGCGGAGGCCAGGTAGCAGCAGATGGCGGCGACCTCGTCGGGGCGGCCCTCGCGGCCGACGGGCACGACGCGGGCGCGGCGGTGCGCGGGGTCGGGGGCGGCCGAGGGCACGTTGCGGTCGGTGGCGATCATGCCGGGCGAGACGCCGTTCACGGTGATGCCGCGCGCGGCGTACTCCAGCGCGAGCGCCTTCGTGAAGCCGATCAGGCCGGCCTTGGCGGTGACGACGTGGGCGCGGTAGGGCGCGCCGGCCTGGGCGGTGAGCCCGATGACGTTGACGATTGTGCCGCGCTGGGCGGCCAGCATGCCCGGCACGACGGCGCGCGTGCAGAGGTAGGCGCCGTCGAGCACGACGGAGAGGGCGTCGCGCCATTCGTCGAGGGTAATGGCCTCGAACGGCCCCTCGCGGCGGGTCGCGGCGCAGTTCACCAGGATGTCGACCGGCCCGAGCGCGGCCCGCGCGTCGGCGACGACCTGCTCGACCGCGGCCGGGTCGCGCACGTCGGCCAGCCCCACGAGCGCCCGCGCGCCGAGCGCCCGCACCTCGGCAGCCACACTCTCGGCCTCGGCGCGGCTGGTGCGGGCGTTCACCACCACGTCGGCGCCGGCCTGGGCGAGCGCGAGGGCGATGGCCCGCCCGATGTTGCGGCTGGCGCCCGTTACGAGGGCAACCTGGCCGGCCAGCCGCAGCGTGAGCCCCTCGGCGCGCGCGGCGCGCTGCTCCATCGGCCCTGCTCCTGTCTGCTCGTCGCCCTCATGGTATGATGGCCCCGCCCGGCGAGCAACCGCGCGGCGCCCGGCGGCGCCCGGCAGCAGGAGGGGCGTATGGGGTCGCGATCGGGAGGCTATGGCGTTCTGGCCCTGGCGTGCGCGCTCGCCCTACTGGCGGGCTGCGCGGGGCCGGGTTCGCCCCCCCAGCCCCCCATTGCAGGAGGGAGCACCGCGCCGAGCGCGCCCGCTGCGGGTGGTGGAGCGGGCACGAGCGCGGGAGCGTCAGACAGTGCGGGGGCTGCGGGGCGCGCGCCGGCGGCCAGCGCGTCCGTTGGCGCCGGCAGCGCCGTAGCAACCGCAGCGGCGGCGCCGGACAAGGTGCGGGTCGCGTACGCGTCGGTCAGCATCACGGCGCTGCCGGCGTGGGTAGCGCTGGACGCGGGAACGTTCGCGCACAACGGGTTGGACGTGACGCTCGACTACGTGCCCTCGGGAACGACGCTGATCCAGAACATGGTCGCGGGCGGCACGGACTTCGCCTTCGCGGGCGCGGAGGCCGCCCTTGGCGCCGCGCTGGCGGGGGCGCCGCTGGTCATCGTGGCGCCGTCCGTCGACCGGCTGACGTACACCGTCCACGCGCCGGCCGCGATCGCGGAGGGGACGGCGCTGCGCGGCCGGCGGCTCGGCATCACGCGGGCGGGCAGCAGCACCGACTTCGCCGCGCGCCAGTGGGTCGAGACGCTGGGGCTGCGGCCAGACGACGACGTGACACTGGTGCAGCTCGGCGGCCAGCCGGAGATTCTGGCCGCGTTGCAGGCGGGGGCGGCGGACGCGGGGCTGCTGTCGCCGCCGGGCAACACGGAGGCGCGGCGGGCCGGCTACCGCGAGATCGCCGATCTCAGCCAACTGCCGGCGCAGCTCTACCAGGCGGCGATCGTCGCGCCCCAGCCGCTGATCGACCAGCGCCCGGACGTGGTGCGGCGGTTCGCCCGCGCCATCGTGGAGGCGAACGCGGTGATCCACCAGGACAAGGCGCAGACGAAGCAGATCATCGGCCGCTATACGCAGTCCAGCGACGACGGCGTGCTGGAAGACAGCTACGCGGGCGCGGTGGCGGCGATTCCGCGCGTGCCGGTCCCCACGCGCGCCGCCACCGAGGTCGCCCTCGACCTGGCCGCCCACGGCAATCCGGCGGCGCCCCACGCCGACGCCAGCCAGTTCTTCGATCCTCGCTTCGTGCAGGAGCTAGACGACAGCGGCTTCATTCGCGGCCTGTATCCTTGATGTATTCTTTAGTCTGGAGGCCATTTGGATTACCGTAATTCGCCGCGCACCGCGCTAGCGCGCGTATTCGTTGACACCTTGTAGGGGCGCCTCTATAATGGCGCAACCTGGCACGTGGGTCGCTCCCGCCGCGGACGTTGGGCCGGCCGGTTCCCGCCGCATCCAGGTATAGAACTGGATGGGTTTGCAAGAGACAAGCAACTGTAAACGTCAAGGAGGATGGAGCTTGGAAGCGTACTGCATGAAGTGCAAGCAGAAGCGTGAGATGAAGAAGACCGAGCAGATCCAGATGAAGAACGGGCGGCCGGCGACGCGTGGCGAGTGTACGACCTGCGGCACGAAGATGTTCAAGATCGGGGACAAGTAGGCAGCACACGGCTCGGTCGAGCGCGCGAGCGCGGGGGCGACGACTGCCCCCGCGCTTTCTGTTTTCGGGCCGGCTGGCCTACACTAAGCCCATAGCCCGCACGTCGCGGGACCGATGGGGAGGCGAGATGGTCGTCGCAAAATCGGCGTTCCGGGCGCGTCTGGACGAGGCGCTGGAGAGCACGCACTACCGGCGGCACCCGTTCGTGACCGCGTGGAGCCGCGGCGAGCTGAGCCGCGAGCAGATGATCGCCTGGACGCAGCAGCACTGGCTGTTCGTCATGCACTTCCCGCGCTGGGTGGCCGCGCTGTACGCGCGCTGTCCCGACCAGGACACGCGCGATTACCTGCTGGAGAACCTGAACGAGGAGGAGGGCGGCGTGCGCCATACGGACATGCTGCTCACCTTCGGCGAGGCGTGCGGCGCCACGCGCGCCCAGCTCACCTCGGCCCGCAAGCTGCCCACCACGCGGGCGCTGACCGACTGGGGCGACCTGCTGGTGGCCACGGCCCCGTTCGAGGAGGCCGTGGCGGGCGTCACGGTGGGCACCGAGGGGCCGGTGCCGGGCTTCTACGCTCGCTTCCTGCCGACGCTGCGCCAGCACTATGGCTTCACCGAGCCGGAGCTGATCAACTTCACCGTCCACATCACCGCCGACGTGGACCACAGCGCTAAGGGCTTCGAGCTGGTGGAGCGCTACTGTCGCACGCCAGAGCAGCAGGACGCGGCGGTCGAGCGCGTGCGGCAGGCGGGCGAGATGTACTGGCTGTACGCCGAGGGGCTGTACCAGCACATCGTCCTGGGCGACTTCGCCCACCAGCGCGACGCCTGGCAGGGCGACTAGTTCCCCATCCTGGCGGGGCCCGGGGGTGCAGGGGGACTCCCCTGCCGGGGGTTTGGGGGTGTCCCCCAAGACAGCCTCATCATGCTTGATACTATCTTCCCGCGCGCCAGCCGCTACGATACGGCGTGGGCGGAGGCCCACTCGCTCGGCGAGAACGTCCTGCACTTCGCCGAGAGCCTGTGCAACGTGCTGCCGCTCCAGCCCGGCATGCGCGTGCTGGACCTCGGCTGCGGCCACGCGATCAGCTCGATCTTTCTCGCCCGCGAGTTCGCCGTGACCGTATGGGCGGTCGATCGCGGCGGGGCTACACTACAGTAGGCAGAGCACCGAGCGGGGGCAACAGACATGCGGCGACGGACCAGCGGGACCACGCGGACGCGAGCCTGCCGCAACTGCCGTGTGTGGTGCGCGCCCGCGCCATGGTGGGAGGGGCGCTGCGCCACCTGCCATGCCTACTGGCGGCACTACGGCACGGAGCGGCCGCTCGACGCGCGGCGGGGCCTGGGGCAGCGGCCGGTGCCCTGCCGCGACTGTGGGCGCTCCACACGGCCGCGCGACCTGGCACTCGGCCGCTGCCCCGCCTGTGCCGCCGCCCGCCGCGCCCTCCGCGGGCGCTAGCCGCGAGCGGCTAGTCGTGGGCGTGGAGGGCTTCGGGGCGCCGCACGACGATGCGCTGGCCGTCGCGGCGGATGATGCCGCGCGCCTCGAGCGCGGCGAGATAGTGGTTCACGCTGGCCCGCGACGTGCCGATCATGCTGGCCAGCTCGCTCTGGGTGAGCCGCACGTCGATGCGGATGCCCTGCGGGGTGCGCTCGCCGTGCGCCTCGGCCAGCTCCAGCAGCTTGTGCTCCAGCCGGCGCGGCACGTCGAGCAGCGCCAGGTCCTCGACCTGCTCGGTGAGGCGGCGGATCAGCTCCGTCAACGCGCGGCAGAGGTCCAGCGCCGCGTCGGGATGGCCGCGCAGGAAGTCGAGGAAGCTGGTGCGCTCCAGCACGTGGGTCACGGTATCCTCGAGCGCGATCACGGTGGCCGAGCGCGGCTGGCCGTCGAGCAGGGCCAGCTCGCCGAACAGCTCCCCCTCGCCGAGCACCCGCAGCAGCAGCTCCTCGCCCTCCGGCGTGGTGAGCACTACCTTGATGCGCCCGTTCTCGATGACGTGGACGCTGGCGCCCGGATCGTCCTGGTGGAAGATCACCTGCCCGCGCTTGTACAGCCGACGGTGCATCGTCGTCGCGAGCTGATCGAGCACCGCGGCGGGCAAGGCGCCGAACACGGGACTGCGCGCCATCTGAGCCGGAACCGCGTATGCCATCCGGAGTGTCCTCCCGCGGCGATTATACTCCCCCCGCGCTGTCGCGGAGCGATCGACGCACGGGTGCGCGGGAGCGCGGGCCAGCGCGGGCCGCTACGGCGCGCTCAGGGCCAGGTGCATGCTCTGCACGTCGCCGGCGATGCGGTCCAGCTCGACTCCGAGCCGCGTGAAGTCGCGCACCGCCTCGCGCGTTGGGGTACCGCCCGGCTCATGGGCGATCTCCGCCGTGCGCGCGGCTTCCAGCGCCCGCACGCGGGCGTGAATCGGCTGGAGGCTGGCGGCGAGCGCGGCGGCCGGCGCGGGCGTGCGGCGCTGCTCGACCGCCTCGGCTAGCTCGCGCAGCGTGGCGGCCGCGGCTTGCGCGAATGTGTCCAGTCCCGGCAGCAGGTGGCGCCCGCTGTACTGCGGCAGGTGCGCCTCGAGCGCCGCCACGGCCTCGTACAGCTCCTGGTTGTAGGTCACTAGCCCGTGCAGCCGCTCGACGGCATCGCCCGCGGCCAGCTCGGTGAGCAGCGCCTGGAACGACGCCTGAGCGTTGGCGTTGGCGACCTCGGCGCGGCGCCGCGCGCCGGGGACGGCGGACGCGCGAGCGCCGTCCAGGTAGGCGCCGATGAGCGCCACGAAGTAGTCGGCGTTCGCCCGCAGCGCCGCGGCGAGCTGGGCCGGCAGGCGCTCGCGCTCCCAGCGGGGCCACAGCAGATAGGTGGCGAGCAGCGCCAGCGCCGCGCCGACGCAGGTGTTCAAGATGCGCACGCCGGCGAAGCTGAGGTCGCCTGGATGGCCGAGGTCCACGAGGAAGATGACGAGCGGCGTCAGCAGCGTGACGAACAGCACGTAGTGCGCGGGCTTGACCGCGAAGCAGAGGACGGTCAGCCCGACGATCAGCGCCTCCAGCACCGGAAACGACGGGACGGCGGCGATCAGCAGCGCCGCGACGCTGGCGCCGACCACCGTCGCGATCACCCGCTGGACAACGCGCTGGGTGGTGATGCCGACGTTGGGCTTGAGCAGCGCCACGATGGCGACGGTGACCCAGTATCCGCGCGGCAGCCCGGCCAGCGTGTAGAAGAGGACGCCCGCGGCCGCGGCGATGCCCAGGCGGAGCGCATGGCGAAAGGTGATCGACTCGAAGCTCAACTGGTCCCGCAGCGTGGCGAGCGCCCGCCGCAGGTCCGCCGCGCGCTCGCGCCACCGCGGTGGCTGCCAGGCCGGCCCGGGCGCGCCCCGCAGCGCGCGGGCCTGCTCGGCGGCGGCCCGAACTTGCCGGCCGACCGCCTCCACCGCGCCGATCGCGTCGCTCACGAGCGCCGCCGCGTGGTAGTCGGTCGCGTGATGGGTGAGCGCACGCCGCAGGTCTGCCCGCCGCGCGGCAAGCGCGCCGACCGCGCGCTCCGCCTCCGTTACGTCGACCGGCCCGCCGCCCCGCTCGACCGCGGCCGCGAGCGCCTGGAGCGCCCGCGCCTGCGCGCCCGTTGCGGTGGCCAGCTCGCTACGGACCGAGCGCAGCGCCGACGTGCGCGCGGCGCGGCGGAGCGCGCGGTCGAGCGCCAGGGCGGCGACGAGGGCGCGCTCGCCCTCCTGCACCAGCAGCAGCAGGCGCGTATCCATCGTGCTCGGGCCGCGGCTCCCGGCGCGCACCGTGCCCAGCGCCTGCCGGGCCGCGTCGAGCGCCTGGCGGGCCGCTTCGCGCCGCGCGGCCGTGTCGGGGCTGGCCGACGATGCGGGCTCGGTGTCGCGCGCCCCCTGCCCGCTCGCGGCCAGGACGCCGGCGACGGCCCGGTAGGCGCCGGCGATGCTCCGCGCGATGGGACGGTAGGGATGGACCGGCCAGAGGACGAGCGAGTAGAGCATGACGAACGCGCCGCCGCCCAGCAGGCCGAGCGCGAGCTGGGTCGGGGCGATCTGCTGGGCGCCGAGCCCCAGCGCGAGCACGAAGGCGACGTTCACGATCAGGCTGACGATGGTCGCGGTGTTGCCGTAGACCGTCGCCAGGCCGCAGGCGAACGACCAGAGGAACGTCAGCGGCACGGCCAGCCAGGGCAGCCCGCCCGCCCAACCGCCGACGAGCAGCGCCAGCGTGCCGCCGAGGACGGTGGCGCCCATCGCGGCCGCGCGCGTGCGGTACGGCCCGCCCACGTCGGCCTGGACGGTGAGCAGGCCGCCGAGCGCGAACAGCATGCCCAGCGAGACGTTGCCGGCTAGCTCGCCGAGGACGAGCGGCACGAACACCGCCACCGCCGCGCGCACGCCGAGCGCCGGCGCCAGCTTGTCGCGCTCGACGCCCAGCCGGTGGAGTGCGCGCGGGAGCGCCGTCGCGATCGCCATCCGCCAGCCCCCAGCCCCGCTCGCCGCCCCGACCATCCGGCGGGGCGCTCGCTGGCTCGCAAGTCGAGTACCAGGGCGCACGCGCCGGGCGCTAGCCGGGCATGGCGCGCAGGCGCGTGAGGTGAGTGCGGTAGAAGGCGAGCGTGCGCGCCCAGGCGTCGGTCGCGGCGGCGTAGGCCTCGTGCGCGGGATCGAAGCGCGACGCGGACATGAAGCCGTGGCCGACGCCGGGGTAGATGACCTGCTCGTAGGGCACGCCGCGTGCTCGCACCGCGGCCGCGAAGCGCTCGACGTTGGCCAGGCCCACAAGCGCGTCCTGGTCGCCCCAGAGGCCGAGGATCGGCCCGCGCAGGCGATCGACGAGCGTGATCGGCTCGGGCGCCGCTTGGCCCGGCGTGTGGTCGCCCATCACGGGGAAGCCGTAGTAGCAGACGGTCGCCAGGTCGCCCCGCTCGGCCGCGAGATCGAGCACGAGCGTGCCGCCCAGGCAGAAGCCCATCGTGCCCAGGCGCACGCCGGCGGGGCTGACGGTGTCGGCCAGCCAGTCGAGCGCCGCCTGCAGGTCCAGGAGCGTCTGCGTCTCGTCCAGGCCGCGGTAGCGGGCGAAGGCGGCCTCGCGCGTCGGCTCGGGCAGGCCGCCCAGCCGGCAGAAGCAGTCGGGCAGGAGCGCGTTGAAGCCCGCCGCCGCCAGGCGCGCGGCCAGGTCCTCGTAGAATGGCGTGCGCCCGAAGATGTCGTGGACGAGCAGCACGGCCGGGGCGTCCTCGGCCGCCGCGCGCGTCAGCAGCGCCGGCAGCACGTCGCCGCCCGGCAGCGGCACGCGCACCTCCTCGCGCGCTACCTGCGGCGTGACCTGACCGGCGGGCACTTCCGAGTGACACATAAGCCCACGCCTCCTTTGTAGTCCTTCCCCGCTCCGCGGGGCGACGGCCGCGCGCCCGGGCGCCGCGGCAAGCGCCGCCGCTAGTCAGTCCAGCCCGTAGTCCGCCCAGCGCGCGTCCACCGCCGCCAGATGTGCCGCCGAGGCGCCGGAGCGCGGCGGGTACGCGTGCTTGCGCGTCGCGTCGATGCCGAGCTTCGACGACAGGCCGGGCACCCCGCGCGACGGCGGCGCGCTCTGCTGCGACGGATCCAGCGGCACGGCCGCCGTGCCGGTGAGCACGTAGGTGTCGCGCTCGGGCTGGATGGTCCAGCTCAGCGTCCAGAGCAGCGCGAACTCGCTGCGGATGTCCACATCGTCGTCCACGACGATGGTGATCTTGCCGAGCGACGGGTCGGCCGCCCAGGCAGCCCACATCACCTGCTGCGGCTGCGCGGCGGCCTGCTTGCGGATGGCGATGGCCAGGATGGCCGCCGCGCCGCCCGCGTGCAGCAGGTGGACGGCGGTGACGGGCAGCCCCAGGTCGCCGGCCAGCTTCTTCAGCAGCGCGCCCTCGCGGCCCGTGCCGCGAATCACGCTCGACTCGCTGGGCGGCATCTGGCTGAAGAAGGCGTGGAAAATAGGATCGCGGCGGTGGGTGATTGCCGTCACGCGCGCCACGTGCGCCTCGCGGCCGGCGTCGACGTAGCCGGTGTAGTCGCCGAACGGCCCCTCGGCCTCGCGCACGCCCGGCAGCAGCTCCGCCTCGATCACGATCTCTGCGGCCGCCGGCACCAGCAGGTCGTTCGTGCGGCAGCGCACGAGCGGGACCGGTTCGCCGCGAATCGCGCCCGCCACGGCGATCTCGTCCACGCCGCGCGGCAGCGGCGATACGGAGGCCAGCGCCACGGGAGGGTCCGGCCCGAGGACGATGGCGCAGGGGGTCGGCTCGTCGCGCGCCTCGTACCGCGCCATGTGCGGCCACAGGCCGCGCGAGGGGAAGCCCATCAGCAGGCCCAGCCGATCAGCGCCCTTGATCTGGCAGCGGTAGGTGCCCACGTTCCGCTCGCCCGTCGCGGGATCGACCGATAGGACACACGGCGCGGTCAGGAACGGCCCCGGGTCGGCGTCCGGCGTCCAGACGCCCGCCGGCAGGCGGCGCAGGTCGATCGCCGTGCCGGTCAGCACGACCTCCTGGCACGGCCCACCGGCCACCTCGACGGGCGGGAGCGGCGCCGCCTGGGCGCGGCCCCACTTCGCCGCGATGTCGTCGACCGTCGTCTCCATCGCGAGCGCGTAGATGGCGCGCGAGCCGCCGAGCACTCCCACCGCCACCGGCATGCTCGCGCCCGTAACCTGCTCGAAGAGCAGTGCCGGCCGCGTGGCATCCGGGTAGCGCTCGAAGACGCGCCGCACCACCGCGGCGATCTCCCAGGCCGGATCGACCGGGGCGGCGACCCGGCGCAGCTTGCCGTGCGCTTCGAGCGTCGCCAGATAGTGGCGGAAGTCGTGGTAGGCCAACGAGCCTTCGCCCTCACTCGCGTTCTCTGGCGCGATTCTACGGGCGCGCGAGGTCATGGGCAAGACGAGCGCAGCAGCGGCGCATGGCATAATCTGCCGCGCGTCATTCTCGGCAAGAGGATCGAGCAAGCATGGCTGACGGCCAAGTGCCCCCTGAGCTGGAAGCGCTGCTCCGGGAGACCTATGCCGCCTTCAACGCTAGGGCTATTCACTGCTCTAACGAGCGAGTGAGCAGCGGCAAGCCGCCATCGACTTGAGCGGCCAGCCAGCGGCGCGCGTCGGGCAGGAACACGAAGCCGCGCCGACGTAGCACGTTGAGCGCAGT